>Ga0306921_10006102_pt1 | contig 12554 bp, 7 predicted proteins | sample sta12Cox44000080_FD_203760 | JGI IMG/M metagenome (GOLD analysis project Ga0306921, IMG submission 203760) | Lab enrichment of tropical soil microbial communities from Luquillo Experimental Forest, Puerto Rico - statoxic.12C.oxic.44.000.080 (v2)... | ecosystem: Environmental > Terrestrial > Soil... | reverse complement strand
ACCTACGCGTATGCCACGCTCGGAGAACTCTTCGCCTGGATTATCGGGTGGGACCTTACGCTCGAATACGCCATGGGGGCAAGCACGGTGTCTTCGGGTTGGTCAAATCACTTTATCGAGCTCCTGAACATTTTCCACCTGAAGATGCCGCTATGGCTGGCCTACGATCATTGGACGGGACTCGCGGAAGCGCAGAAAACCGTGGCTCGACAAATGGCGCAGGCGGCCGACCCCTCTTTGCTCCCCGGGACACAGGCGTTTTTAGACAAGGCCGATGCCATCCTGGCGCTGCACTCGCCGGAACTCCTTCAACGGGCCCATGACCTGGTGAACGCGCCCCGAATTTTCGGGTTCGAGATTGGTTTCAACTTGCCGGCGTTCATTGTCGCGCTGGCGATCACTACCATTCTGGCAATCGGAATCCGGGAAAGCGCGCGCTTCAATGCCACCATCGTGGTGATCAAGGTCGCGGTGGTATTGTTCGTGATTGGGCTGGGGGTGCGCTTCATCAACACCGCGAACTGGGGGCACGACTGGCAATCCTTCGCGCCGATGGGTTTCGGGGGAGTCGGAGCCGGAGCGGCGTACATATTTTTTGCCTACATCGGATTCGACGCGGTCTCCACCACGGCGCAAGAGGCGAAAAACCCGCAGCGCGACCTGCCCATTGGCATCATCGTTTCGCTATTGATCTGTACCGTGTTGTATATCGCGGTAGCCGGTGTGCTGACGGGCATGGTGCACTGGCAAGACGTGAACATCGAGGCTCCGGTAGCGCGCGCGTTCCTGGACCGTGGGTTGTCGACGGCCTCGCACATCATTACCCTGGGTGCGCTGGCGGGACTGACCAGTGTCATGTTGGTGATGCTGCTCGGCCAGACTCGCGTGCTCTATTCCATGGCCAACGACGGATTGTTGCCACGCAAGTTTTTCGCTGATATCCACCCCAAGTTCCGCACGCCGTACAAGAACACCATCCTCGTGGGCACGCTGGCTGCCATCGTCGGCAGTGTTACGCCAATCGACGACATCGGAAAAATGGTGAATATCGGAACCCTGCTCGCTTTCGTCATTGTGTGCATCGCGGTCATGGTGCTGCGCAACACCAATCCGAGCCAGCCGCGACCGTTCCGCACCCCGTTGGTGCCGCTGGTGCCGATTCTAGGCATCGCCTTCAACGGCTACATGATGTACAAACTGGGGTGGGTCAACTGGGCCCGTCTGATTATATGGCTGATTATTGGTCTGGTCGTCTACTTTACCTATAGCAAAAATCACAGCCGCGTGCGCAACCCCGAGCTACGGGTACGGTAAATCACTCGATTGAAGCCACCTGGAAAGCCGCGCGACGCCGGGCCGCGCCTCCTTGCCATCGCACAAAATCTCTGCGAATCGGGTAAAGTGTCTTTGCAAGCTCAAAGGACATGAACGGAAGCGAACAGCCAAAGACATCCTTCTGGAGGGGCCTCACGGCGGCGGATTGGGTGGCAATCGCCGTTTGCGTGCTGGGACTGCTCGGGGGCTGGTCGGGTACCCATGGGGCGTTGCCCGGGCTGGGATTGCTGCGATTCTTGTCGCTGCTGGCGGTGTTCTATTTGTTGTACCGGTTCTGGACGCGCTGGCGCACCGAAGTTCTATGGAGCCTGCGGAACCGGCTCATCGTTGCGTATGTTTTCATCGCGATCGTTCCAATCCTTTTGCTCTTGATCTTTGCCGGGCTGTTAGGCCAGATCATCTACTCGCAGCTTGGCGCATACCTGCTTTACCACGATATTGAAGACCGGTTGGAGATGTTGACGGATTCGTCGGCAACCATCGCCGCGGCAGAAACGACCATGCCCGCGACGATGAACGAAGATGCCATCGAGCGAGCCTTAGCGGCGCAGGTGTTGATTGCGGAAGGGAAGGAACTGCCGGGGCTGGTGGTGAATTTCGGTGTGGACCCGCGAGAATTCCGCGAAATTGCGGGAACCGGGGCGCGCTCGTTTAGCGGCTTGATTCAGCGCGGGGCGCAGCTACTTCTGGTCGGAATGAGAGAAGCGGACTCGCCGCGCGGCCGCCGGGTGATTGAACTGACGGTGCCGGTCACTTCTGAATTTCTGGAAGGGGTAGCTCCGGATCTGGGGCCCATTGACATCACGCTGGCGCAAACGGTGGAAGGCGATTCCGGAAAGACCGCCGTCAGCATCGGCGAAAAGAAGTATCGGGCAATTGCGCGGATGGCGACAAAGCGCAGGCCATTGTTACCTGCGGAATCATGGATGGACCCGGTGATAGAAGGTTTTTCACAGCTCCCGGCAACGTATCTGGACGGAAACCGGGTTCAGGAGCGCGATCACCCCGTGTTTGCGTTTTTCAAGGCGCGTCGCTCGCAGCTGAACCGCCGGATCTTCGCATCCCTCGGCGAATTGAGTGATGCAAAAGTGTCTCAACTGAAGCTGATTGGCGCGGTGTTTTTGTTGATCGAACTGGCCGCGTTGATCATCGGAATTCGACTAACGCGAGCCATTACGCGTACGATTTCCGATTTGTCGCGGGCCACCTCGGCAGTGCAAGAAGGGAATTTCTCGGTACGCGTGCCGGTAGAGCGGCGGGATCAACTGGGCATGCTGGGCGAGTCGTTCAACTCCATGACCGGTTCGATCAGCCGCCTGATTACGGAACAAAAACAATTGCAGCGGCTCGAGAATGAAATCTCGATCGCGCGCGAGGTGCAGGACCAGTTGTTTCCACAAAATCTCCCGAAGGTCGAGGGTGTCGAAATCGAAGCCATCTGCCGCGCCGCACGAAGCGTCAGCGGCGACTACTACGACTTCATTCAGTTGACGCCTAGTCAGGTGGCCATTGCCATCGCGGATATTTCGGGGAAGGGAATTTCGGCGGCGCTGTTGATGGCCAGCTTGCAGGCGGCGTTGCGCAGCCAGTTGCTGACGGCCGGAAGCGAAAGCATGAGCACAGCGGAACTGGTGGCGCGGCTGAACAAACACCTGGTGCGAAATACGGGAGACGACCGGTTCGCCACCTTTTTCATCGCGATTTACGACATCCACTCCCGCCTGCTGCGTTACACCAATGCCGGGCACTTGCCGGGACTGTGCTTGTGGGACGGAAAAGGCAAGCATCTCGATGAAGGCGGCATCGTGCTGGGTATCGTGGACGATTATTCCTACCGCGAAGGATGCGTGGAAGTTCCGCGCGATGCGGTGTTGATCGGTTATAGTGACGGACTTGTGGAGCCCGAGAACGCCTACGGCGAAGAGTTTGGCGTTTCGCGGTTGGAGGCGGCGGCGCAACGGGTGCGCCAGGCCTCGCCTCGAAAAATCGCAGAGTTACTGATGACCGCGGCGGAGGAATGGTCCGGCAGTCCGGAACAAGCCGACGACATGACCGTGATTGTTGCGAAATTGCATTAGGTTTTGCCGCTTGTCCTGCGGCTGAGTCCCGCCAAGACACGAAGCTGCCCCAGAATCAGGGTATCGAGATTCACCGGCTCCTGGTTGCGCATCAAACGAGCATCGCGGGTGCCGGTGTCGGTCGCATATCCCTCAATGCTGAGAATCACCTTCGGCTCGTACTCCGCCCGGGCAGTATTGTCGATCCGAATCAGACGCCGGCCAGCCTCGAACCGAATCACCATTTGGTGTGGGCGGCCGGAGCAACGGATCCGCAAATCACCGAGCGGAGTTTCCTTGCAGGTCAGAGTTTTCTCCTTGGTAATTGCATCCACTCGTCGCATAGGGCACAGACCGTCTCTGCGACCTTTCTCCAGACTGCTGGAGCAAGTGCGATCGCACCGTCGCGGTTGAGGCTGTGTTCATAAGTCAGGCCATCTTCATTGACTTCATTGAGTCGTTCGGCGAGATATTCTTGTGCTGCCCGTCTGATGCTCTCGTCGGCCACGGTATCAGATTCTCCACGTTCCTTGAGTAACACCAGATGGTAGCAAGATCAGTGACGCGTGAACCACCCGCATTATTCGTGCTGATGACTGGGAGATAACACTTTTCCTCAGGGTCTCCATTCCGCGTTTTCTGCGAAATTGAGGTAAGGTAGTGGGGAGAAACGGTGTGGCGCTAGACGGGCACGTTTTGCGAGGATGACGAATGTCGCTGCGAAACCGGGTGGCTGTGGTTACAGGTGGAAGTCGCGGGATCGGCCGGGGAATCGCATTAAAGCTGGCGCAAGAAGGGGCGCGAGTCGCCATCGCGTATCGCGCCAACAAGGCGGCCGCGCAAATGGCCTTACGGCAGATGCAGGCGGCCGGGGCGGACTGTGTCGCGGTGGAGACGGACATTGCGCAGCCGGCGCGTGCGGACCAGTTGATCAAAACGGTAGCGGACCGTTACGGGCGCGTAGACATTCTGGTGAACAATGTGGGCGACTTCCGCTGGGGGACTTTGGGCGAGTCCTCGCCGGAAGAGTGGGAGAGTATATTCAATTCGAATGTGCTGACGGTCTTTTATATGTGCCGTGCGGCGTTGCCGTTGATGCACAAAGGGCGGTGGGGGCGGATCATCAATATGGGCGCGGTGGGAGCCGAGCGCGCGTTCGGACAGGCCAAAATATCGGCGTATGCGGCGGCCAAAGCGGCGGTCGTGGCCATGTCACGTTCGCTGGCGCTCGAAGAGGCCAAGCATGGAATCACCGTGAATGTGGTCAATCCGTCGAGCATCGATGAAAAAGATTTGACGCTCGAAGAGGCCCGGAAGCTGAGGGACGCGCGTTATCCCATCGGCCGGCCGCCGACGGTGGAAGATGTAGCGGCAGCCATCGCATTTTTTGCATCGGAAGAAACGGAATACGTCACCGGCCAGGTCGTCAACGTGAGTGGCGGCTGGATGCTCTGAGCCTCCTCGGAAAATGAGATGAAAGCTCTGACGGCTGCGGAAATGCGGGAAGTGGACCGCCTGACGACGGAGCGCTTCGGCGTGCCCGGCCAGCAGTTGATGGAAGCGGCGGGGAAGAGCGTCGCGGAAGTATTTCTCGAAGAGTACGGACACAAGAATTCCGAAGCCCCCGGCTTCGTTGCGGTGCTGTGCGGCAAGGGAAATAACGGTGGTGACGGGTTTGTGGTAGCGAGGGATCTTCACGAAGAAGCCGATCGCGTGCAGCTGTACCTGTTTGCGAGGCCGGAGGAATTGCAGGGTGACGCAGCGAGGAATTTTGAGCGCTGGCGCGCGTTGGGCGGTGGCGTGACCGTGGTGCAAACGGAAGCGGATTGGAAAAGGGCGTGGGGCGAGATTTCCGGAGCCGACGTGATTGTGGATGCGCTGTTGGGGACAGGTATGCGCGGCGTTGCGACAGGCTTGCTGGGATGGGCGATTGAGGACGTTAACCGGCTTTCGCGCGACGCGACCGCCGCGCGGCCGGGTTGGATCGTGGCGGTGGATACACCTTCAGGATTGCCTTCGGACGGTGAGGCGGCGGAAGGCCCGGTGATCAAAGCGCACTGGACGGTTACGTTTACGGCGCCGAAAATCGGCCAACTGATTTCGCCGAGCGCAGGCTGCTGCGGCCGCTTGGTGGTCCGCGAGATCGGATCGCCCCCGGCGCTGATCGAAGAAGTGGGGAAGGGAAAGGTACGATGGGCCGGACCCGACGAGTTTGCGGGATTGCCCCTGGTGCGCGCGGCGGAATCGCACAAGGGCTCCTTTGGCCACGCGTTGATCGTGGCCGGATCCGTGGGAAAGACAGGAGCGGCGATCATGGCGGGCAACGCGGCGCTGCGAGCGGGTGCGGGGCTGGTTACCATCGCCACGCCCGAATCCGCTTTGCCGATTATTGCTGCGGCGCATCCCGAGTACATGACGGAAGCGCTGCCGGGGACCGACGCTGGATCGCTGTCGACGGCAGCGCTGACCTCCGGCCGGTACGCGCAGGCGGTGCGGGGCAAAAGTGTGGTCGCCATGGGTCCCGGCGCCGGGCAGCATCCCGACACCCAGGAGTTCATTCGCACCATCGTGGCGGACACCGAAGTGCCGATGGTGCTCGATGCCGATGGATTAAATGCGTTTGACGGACGCGGCGAGTCGCTGAGCCGGAGAAGAGCGGAAAAGTTGGTGTTGACGCCGCATCCGGGGGAAATGGCGCGACTGCTGGGAAGTTCCATTGCCGAGGTGCAGAAAGATCGCGTGAAGACCGCGCTCGATGCAGCCCGCAAGTGGAATGCGCAGGTGGTACTGAAAGGGTTTCATACGATCGTCGCAAGTCCGAAGGGGCAGGTGTTTGTGAACACCTCGGGAAATCCCGCGCTCGCCAAGGGCGGATCGGGCGATGTGCTTACGGGGCTATTGGCTGGGCTGATCGCCCAATTCGGCGCCGACGATTTGGTCCGCGTGGTCGCGCTCGGAGTCTACCTCCACGGACGGGCTGCGGATTTGCTGAGCGAGCAAGCCGATGCGTCCGGGATCCTGGCAGGGGAAGTGGCGCAGGCCATTCCCTTTGCACGGCAGAAGCTGCTCGAGGAGTTGCAACGGCGTGTCTGAGGAGGTGATCACGCATTCTGCCGAGGAAACCATTGCGTGGGGCCGAAGACTCGCCGGACAACTCGAGGCACCTGTGCTGATATTGCTCCGTGGCGATCTGGGAAGCGGAAAAACGACCCTAACGAAGGGAATTGTCGCGGGTCTCGAAGCTGCCGGCGAAGATGACGTGACCAGCCCAACGTTTACCCTGTTGCACGAGTACGGAACCGCAAAAAAAGTGTTTCACGGGGACTTGTACCGAATAGAAAGTTTTCATGATTTCGAGACTCTGGGACTCGAAGACGTGTTCGCGAAACCGGCCATCGTGATCCTGGAATGGAGCGAGCGGTTTCCGCTCAAGGCCCCCTGGCCACAAGTACGGATCCGCCTGGAGCACCTCGGCGGCGATGGGCGGCGAATCACGTTGGAATCCTGAGGGGCTCCGAAAGGCTGGTCTGGAGGGCAGTTTCGAGGCCGATGTACAGAGCTTTGCGCTTACTCTCTCGCCACCCCTGTACCTTGCCTTCCTTGTTCCGAACCCACCCGGCTGCTAGCTTGGAATGAGGCTGAACGCAGGTGGCCGCATGGCTATCGGACTGACTTACAACGGCGTAACGGAAACGAGCCGGACCACGCTGAAAAGCTATAACGTCATCTTGCCGATGAGTTCGCTCACTATCGGCGTGGACAACATTCACCACGACGTTTTTCTCAGCCCCAAATTTCTCCAGGTCACCCGCGATTACCTGTTCGACCTGATTCGCCAGAACGCCAGTAGCAGCTACCTTTCCGGGATGGAATTCCGGAGCAGCAAGCCGGCTGACTCGACGGCGTTTCGCAAGGTACTGACCCAGTTGCTGCAGAACTCGCTGACACGCGCCAAGCACCAGAAAAATATCGAGGTCGACATTCTGTTCCGGCTGGCCATCCTGAAGTGCATCACCAACGAACTACAGAGCCAATTTGCCAATGTCATGCTCGACGCGAAGGAGTATATCCGCAAACGCGGTGAGTATTTCGAGCGCAGCCAGCAAGCGCACGTGATGAAGGCGCGGCTTTCGGAGATGCAGTCGGCGCGGCGCGATGTGATTCGGGTTATTGGCCAACAGGTGGCCCAGATCGTTGTCGATATTGAGGAAAATGTGATTGCCAAGGCGCGGCGCGCCCTGTTTGGTGAAGAGTTTACGCCTTTCTACGATCTGCTCAAGAACCGGCTGATCTTTCTGGATGGCGGAAAGGACGACTTTTTTTTCCTCGAGCACTATGTATTGCTGGGGAATTACTCGCGCGACCCAGACCGTTTCGAGGCCATGGACGAACTGTTCCAGGAGTTTTTGAAGGAGACGGGAGTCGCGCTGCAGCCAGAGGCTCCGGACTCCGAGGCGGCGGGCAAATATCGGGCGCTGGCCTTCGAGGCGGACAAACTTCGCGGCGAGATCGCCGCGCTCGCAGAACAGCGGGAAAGTCTGCGCAAAAAACTGCTGCGTGGGGAAGGCTTGCTGAACAAGTTTTTGAGTTCCCCGGACCCTGCGGACTTGCGAACTTCGTTCCGGAGCGTGGAAAAGCAGATGACATCGCTCGAGACCAGGCTCGAGGGGATGGTCCCGCAATTAGAAGCGGCCCGCGAGGAAGCGGACTGCACCAGCAAGGACAACCAGGGGAAGGTGGCCGAGTATCTGAACGATCCGGAAAATGCGCGGAGGCTGCTGGACGCCAGCACCGGCGATGAGTCCGAACGCGCCACGCGGGCGCGGTTTCTCGCCCAACTGACCGGTAAGCTGGAGGCGCGGGAGTTGGTCTCGCATATCCTGGCGAGCTACGAAATACGCGCGATCGCCAACGATTTTTGCCCGCCCGTGCATTTGCAGCAATTGCGTAAGGCGCTGGTTTCCAAGGAAGAAGCAGGGCGCGTCGAGCAACTATTAAAACAAGTGCAGGCCAAGCGGCTTTCCATGAAGCCGATAGAGGAACTCACGAAGCGCGTGCGGCGCTATTCGCGAGATGAGACGCACATGATGGTGCTGAAATTCGCGACCGATTTCATGCGGCTGCGGCGTGATTTGCATGACGCCGAACATCTGACCGCATGCATGGAGCGTATTAATCTGGTGGCCGCGGAAAAGGTGCGCGAGCTTTCGCGCATGAACAACCGGTTGTACGAGTGCTTGTTGCGCGAAGAGGCACGGCCGGAGCAGGACCAGGTGGTTTCGCACGTGATCATCAAGGCCGATGTGCGCGGCTCCACCAAAATGACCCAGGATCTCCTCGGGAAGGGCCTGAGTCCCGCGTCTCACTTCAGCTTGAATTTGCACGAGCCCGTGAAGCGGCTGTTGGACCGCTATTCCGCGAAAAAGGTGTTTATCGAAGGCGACGCCATCGTTTTGGCGATTTTTGAAACCGAGGCGAGCCGGGACTACGCCCGGCCGGTAGCGAAGGCCTGTGCGCTCTCGAAGCAGATTCTTGCCGTTTGTAACTCGTACAACGATCAGGCCGCGTCGACACAATTGCCGGCGCTCGAAATCGGCATTGGAGTGGCGTTTCAGGGCTCTGCGCCGACCTATTGGACCGACGGAGAGTCGCGCATCATGATCTCGAAGGCCCTCAACCTTTCGGACCGCCTATCGGGATGCGCAAAATTGGCGAGACGCATGCTCGCGGGACAGAACACCATGTTCTCCGTCTTCCAGTTCCTGACTGCGATGGAAGGTGCGTCGGCAGAAGAGTTGGACGAGTTCCTGGTGCGTTACAACATGAATGGCATTGAGCTTAACGAAGAAGGATTCGCGAAGCTATCGGATGAGATTTCGCTAGAAACCATCGTGACCACGCAAGACTATCCCTGGGACAAGCAGAAAGAGGAAGTGACGCTTTACTTTGGCGAAGTTCCGATGGGTGAATCCGTCGAAGTATTGGTCCTGCGAAAGGGACTGGCGCGCCAACTGTTGCCGGACGGGAAGATTGGTGGAAAATCGGAACACGCGTATTACGAAGTTTGTACCAACCCCGCCTTGTACGAGTTAGTTGCCGCCCTGAAGCGTTCCCAGCCGATGGAAGCCACCCGCGCGTAACGCCGTCCGCCCGGCAACACCCCATCAGGGCAATGCCCCGATCTGCTTCGAGTTCGTGCCAGCCGCCGAATGCGCTCGTTGGGGGTGGCCGATTCGGCACTTCTCGTTTGTTAGGGCGCGCAGCGCATTCCCGGGGCTACGAGCACAACGCCTGTGTGTTGTGGTGAATCGCGCACAATTGTGTTTGTAAACGTATCAGGCCACGGGCACGGCGTGGCGATACCACCAATCGACCTCGGACAAGATTTCATTCAAGAATGGGGTTTTGCCCTGCCGATTCCACAGATCTCGGCGAGTGCGTTCCGGCGGGCGCGATGGGGAAATCGTCTTTGGTGAGGACGATAACGGCGGACATCTATGGCTGTATTTTCCCAAGGTCCTGGCACGGCGATCCCAGTAAAGGCAGACTACTCCAACAGGCTCGCGCTCGATTGATGAATTCCCTGCAGACCGGTCGCTGGAGTAGCGACTTCTTAATGATCCGGCCCCTTGCCAAAAACCAGGGTCTCTCTTAGCCCAGAGAAGCGAACTTCCAACAGGGCTAGAGATCCATCCCGATTCCTCACGAACGCTATTGCATTCTCGACGTACTTGTCAGCGCGTTTCACCCACTGTCCCTCGAGAGTGACAGTCCCCCCTCGGGAATCTTCGATTTTCACGATGGAATCGGGGTTATACGATTCCCAACTAATCACACACTCTCCCGTGGGCAGGTGTGTGCCGCCGACTCTCAGCCCCGGGCGCAAGAAGAAATCGCGCTTTCCTCTTTCGTACGAGCGGGGCGTGAAACCGTGCGAGGACAGATCTTTGTGCACCGCTTCGGCCTCGGAATCACTACCGTAAGGCCCTACAAGAACTTGATAGGATTTTCCAAAAAAACGGCTGCTCGGGCTGGTTCTGACAGGAAAGTCCAATCGGGATATGCGGTCGACCAGTGTGTCCGCCAGCGGTTTTTCCTTGAACTTTCCAACTTCGAGATACTTTTCTGGCCCCGTAACGGGGCCAGATACTTTAGAAGGCTCACTATGGACTACAAGCCCGCTTGCCAATGGGACCTCCGCCGAGGGCGCCAATAGAATGTCCGGGTCGGGCTCTACTGCGGGGTCAAGGACAGTCCTTGTAACCGAAGGTCGAGTCACGGCTCGAGTCGGGGATGGTTTTTCACGACCTGCAGGCTTAAGCCCCAGTTCACGGGGCTGGACGACGGCCGACCGTACGTTCGAAGGGAGTTTCTCCGCTGGCGGGTCCTGAATCGGCGCCTCGAGCGCGGGTGGCTCTGCCAAGGCGGCCTTTTGCTCGGGGGGCGCGGGCTCGGGTCCCGGCGAAGGCGCAAGCGATGCTTGTGAGTTCGCTGGCGGAGGGGGCGGTAACCGCCTTCCGCCCAACATTTCACCCAAGTGAACAAGTGAGTCGCCCAGCTTATGACTCTGGATAAGGAACGAGAACAGACCTACGAGAGCGGCCGAAAGCAGCATGCCACTTACCAGGCCGCCGGAATATCCCCTCCATAATCTGGCTCTGCGCATATGGCTAAAGCGTTCGGCAAGTTTTGCCAAGCGAACCAGTGCAAGGCTTTTGTAGGATCGCTTTACTGAGGGAAGCCGGGGGGGTGGCAGGGTTGGCCTATCGTTGACACGCACAAAAGTAGGTTGGTACATCCAGTCGCGAATTTGCTGACGAGCAGCTTCAGGTAGATTCTTGAATCTGAGTCCGCCTATTTTCCGCGTCTCGTCTGTCCACGTCAGTTCGCTACAAACTTCGATGAAACGCGAGACCCCGCCGTGATTTTGTTCATTCGTCCCCGCCAGCCCGATCCTAGCCTCGACGCGCTGGCTACCATGGAAAAACCAGAAACGAATCGAATCGACCCTGCGCACCGGGGCCCTGCATTGAAAGCAGAGACCGCCTTCGGAGACATTCAGGACGACGCCACCGTTGTCTGGGGCGAGATTGACATAAGCAAGTCCCTTCACGGTCATGCGCGGAGCATTGCGGCGCTCCGTCTTGGCCGGGGCCGTTCTTTCTTGGCGATCCACGGTGATCCTTGCCATAGCAGCTCCTGTTCGTCGAAGCCGAGGATGGTCAGGCCGCTACCGGTGAATACCTGCTTTCGATAGCGTTCGTGGGTGACCGGCCAAGGCTCTGGTGTCAGCGCTTGTTTCCTGGCGAGCTGGGCGGCAGTCCAACGGAACAAGGGCCTTCTTTATCAAAGGTCATTACCCGCGGTCAATGGTACGTACATAGAAACCGGCTGACGGACGTTACCCGCACGAAGGAAACGGTACCGAGAATGCTCTCGGGGCTTACCGTGGCAAAAGCGTGACATTCATCACCCGACTGCTGAGCAATATGGCGCACCGGCTGGACGCAACTACCTTGATGCCAATGACGGCTACTTTGCGGGACCTCCGAGGAGCACATCCTAACGGCTGGGTCTGCGGAAGACAGAGGTGTCGATGGTGAGGAATCGCCATGACTCGCATAAACTGAGAATTTCTTCGCAGCCTAAAGAAACTTCTTGCATTCATATTCAGATAGGCGTATTCTGCCGGCCATTTCAGGGACTGAAACGTCGTGCCAGACTCTTTGACGGAGAGTTCTGGCGGCGCTCAGTGGGTACGGTCGAGTTCCTTCCTGCGGGACGGTCTCTCTCGCTTTGGGTGAGCGCGAAACCTGCCGTGCTTTGTGTCTGCATGCACTCCCACCCCAGTTCTGCCAATTAGACCCAATTTATTGTCTGCTCGACGTTGGTGGCATAGGGTTCCCACACGTTCAGAGGAGGCAATATGCGAAGTTTTTCGCAAAAGGGCGCGGGCCTACGCGCTCGCAAGAGCCCTGTTTTCATTCTCTTCTTTTTTTTGTTGGCAATAGGTTTGATTGATTGTCGCCCGGCGCAAGCGATTCCGGCGTTTGCGCGAAAGTACGGATTGCCCTGCTCGTCCTGCCATCAGGCCTGGCCGATGCTGAGTCCCTTCGGCCAACAGTTCAAAGATAACGGCTATCAGTTAGGGAACGACCGCGA
>Ga0306921_10006101_pt1 | contig 12554 bp, 12 predicted proteins | sample sta12Cox44000080_FD_203760 | JGI IMG/M metagenome (GOLD analysis project Ga0306921, IMG submission 203760) | Lab enrichment of tropical soil microbial communities from Luquillo Experimental Forest, Puerto Rico - statoxic.12C.oxic.44.000.080 (v2)... | ecosystem: Environmental > Terrestrial >... | reverse complement strand
CTCGCAGAAACGCTCTGATCACCCTTCGGCCGTCTGAAGTGGTGACGAAGTCGTCTACCTGAGTCATCGATAGCGCGCTTCTGCCTGCCCTTGTCGCTGATGCCTTTGACGCATAGTGGAAGAAAAATGTCACTGGGACCTGCAGGATGTGCGAAATTTGCTGCAACCGGCCCGCGCCGACGCGGTTCGTGCCATTTTCGTATTTCTGCACCTGCTGAAAGGTGAGGCCGAGTGCTTCGGCCAGCTTTTGCTGGCTCATTGCAAGCATCAAGCGACGCATGCGCACCCGGCTGCCGACGTGCTTGTCGACAGCATTTGGAGCTTTCTTCGCGGCAGCTATATCGTCTGCCATAATCTATCTCGGCTCGTGAACCAGCCGAGGATTATGGCTGGTTGCATTGCGATGTCCATGCTTGCTAAACGACGATTTTTGGATTGCGATGCAACGTTTGGCGGGGCTGTTTCTTGCGAGGATGCCCGGTCTCGCTCCGGCACTTATTCATTGTGACGGCCACTGCCAAATTGGGACGGTTGATAAGTGCGGGCGGTTACTTCTGGCTTTGCCTGCCAGCTCCGGCCCGAGCTTGTCGAGGTGGTCAAGTGGCACGGTGGCATGGTCTCAATGATCCGATCCGCCGCTGAGGCCATTACCGCCAGTGCAACGGTAAGGGGTCGATCGTTCGACGATGTTCGCCAGTGCTCGCCCTCCGCTCATGCAACCGAACGCCCGATCGGGTCTTGTATGGCGTAGCCGAACCGAAGATTCGGCCATAGCAGATTCAGTAACGCGTTTCCCATTGTTGCAGGAGAGCATCAAGCCGTTTCACTTGGTGCATTGCTGGCGCCCTCTTCGGGGCGCTGATCGCTACCGGATATCTACTGCTGACGTTGGCTTATGGGTCTGCTGCCCCCAATACCGCTAATGCAGAAATGGATTTTCAACTAACTGCTATGGCGGCGCTCGTTGGTGTATGCGGCGTACCTTGGGTGGTCTCGGCACGCATCATTGCCGACATTGTCTTCATTGCGTTCGCGGACTTCGTACCGGGGATAGACGCCGGGCTCGAGTACCAGCCGCGTTCCGGAGGCGTCCTCACGCTGGCGCAATTGGGCTGGCTCATCTGGTTCGGCCTCGTGCTATGGGCGCCTCCGGTCGAGAATTGGCTTCAGCAATCCTTTCACGGCTGGGCCACCGCATCCCTGGCGGCCGCCGGCGGCATTTCAGGCGCCTTCTCAGTGATCGTGGGCGCGGCTCGAAAACCACCGCGATCGTTCAGCAGGCGTCAGGGTTGCGTCAGTACTTGAGCCTCAATACGCTGGCGGCGGTCGCGGCCGCGATTTTTGCCGCTGTCCTCGTCGCGGCTCTTTCGATCGCAGTCGACTGGGCTTTCTCGTTCGCTTCGTTGGGTGCCCTCGGCGTAGGCATCGAAATGTACGGACCGGACCGTCTCAAGAAGCGCTTTAAGGAGCGCCCGACGCCGGCGACGCAGGAGCCTTATTGGGCAGTCGGACGCATCCGATACAACGCCGCCGACGGCGGGGGCACGGACGGACTGCTCCTCTTTTTCAAGTCGGGTCTGCACGGGACCGAGCCGATGGACGTGCTCAGCTATGCCATGACTCATCCCACGTTCCCGCACGAAACGACGGCAAATCAGTTCTTCACGGAATCGCAATTCGAGAGCTACCGCATGCTTGGGTTCGAGATTGTGGGCCGAGCCCTCGAATCCGGAGGTTACTCCGCGCTCGCCGCCGCAACGCCGGCCGAGGATGCGGCACCCGGGCGGGCGGTGACAGCGGATTTGACGCTGGATTTGGTCATCAAGAACCTCGAAAACCAGTTGGTTGCTAGGGTAGCAGGATGCTGAAGAACGCGCGCGCCATTGTGCGGCAAAGTCTGCCCGCTGCTTGGAGTCACAGGCGACACCTGCCGGGCTGGGGGCTTGACCGTATGCTGCCTTGCGCCGCCTCATGGCGGGGGTGATGAGTTTTAGGTACGAACCTGCCTCCGGAAAACCTCGGACATCGCTTCAGCGCCGGCGCCGGGCAACGGACTGCATGAACATTGCCAACAATGCCCGCATCCGGGCCGGACTCCCTTGCGACAGTGTACCGTGCTCAAAGAGACGTTAATGGGGCTGAGCGGCTTTTTAGGGATGCGATTGCTGCCTCGCGCTTGGGCTCGGGGTCAGAAGACGGTCAAGCCCTGCTTGGACCGAGCACCCCTCTCCCACGACCCCTCCGGCCGTGCATCTATGCTCTTACTTGCCAGGCCAAGCACGCTTGGCGAAGCGATCATTCGGGAAATGGGAGATTGTGGTTGTCGGGCCCGAGACCTCACGGCATCGCAGCGCAAGCCTTCACGACGCAGCAGCACCGTAATCCTGCGATAGCCACACGACGGGGAAAGACGTCCTGCCGGGACGGTGCTGCGGTGAGATCGCTCGATGCTCGGCGAGCGCTCGAAAGGGCGACCGCGCTTTCAACTTGGTCCACCAACGTCGTCTTACGCCATCATCCGCTAATTTTTATTCTTGCGAAACGGGTTAGCCACATATGAGCTGAGACGGATGATCGGGCATGGCTGCGCGTCTGACCTTCCATTTCCGGCTCTTCACGCGATTGCGGCCGACGGCACTTTGGACCGGCCGGCAACAGGTGACCGAGTTGGCCCTTCCTTCTGGCTGGGTTTTCGCCGCCCGGTACGAGGTCAACTCCAGATACTGAGCTATATTGCGATTGCATTCATGAAGGGATACAATCACAAGTAAGAGGCGCGGGTAGGCCATGCTTGAGTTGGGACGACGACAGTTTCTCTGCGCTTGTTGCTGTACTTTAGCCAGTACACGGGCCGCGTCTGCATTCACGGCTTCCGCCGAGGATGCCGTATCGGCCGTTTTGGCGAGCAACGAACCGCATCACCATGTCGTTCTGCAAAACGGCCTCGTTCGGGTGTTTCGCGTGATGATACCGCCCGGGGCATCGACTCTGTGGCACGAACACAATTTCGACTTTGTTGTTTTCGCGGTGAACGGGACGAAGATCCAAGTCCAAGTTCCCACAATTCCGCAAGCAATCGCAGCAACAATGATGACGGGGTCATTGACGTATACGAATTACGCCGGGAAACGCTTTGTCCATCGAATTACGAATACAGACACTGAAGTCAATCATCAGCTTTGCTTCGAACTAATACCCCCGTCAGCTGGTGGATTCGATGTAAGCGATCGGTCAAAAGCACCTCAGTACAAGATGGAAATTGACAACATTCGCATTCGTGCCTGGCGGACTAAGCTTGCGCCGGGCGAGATTGCCGACTCGATAATGCAGCAAGCCCCCGGAGTTCGTTTTGTTTTGTCCGGTGACCGGATCGCCGAAACCGACTTTGGCGGGACGGTGAAAGAAACCGTCATCCACGGAGGTGATTTCGCATGGCTGCCTGGTGCCGCCACGCGTGCGATCACCAATGCGGGTTCACTTCCTCTTGAGCTTGTTGAGGTCGAACTAAAGTAACCGCGCCAACTCAACGCAGAATCATCTGAAAGGCGTCACAAAATCATCATTGCTCAGGCTGTTCTTGAGTCAAGCTGGACATCGCGGACCTGATCAGTGGTCGTGTCCCTCGGGAGCGGTCGACGAGTGCCGGCAGGCGCGACGGGACCGCGCAGGCGGCGACCTGACCGATTTCCCAGCGCGGCCGTTTTTGGAGTGCAACACGAACGTCTAGCCCGGAGCGCCTGCAGTGGAAGATCGACCCCGAAACGGGGCCGGAGGCGACCCACAGTACGAAGTTTTGAGGGTGATGCGATGACCCTTCCGAAACAAAATGTGGGTATGATTCTCAAGGACCAATGGCAGGAAGATTACCTTGGTGGAAGTCCCGCCGAGGAGGCGAAGGTCGTGCACCGGCTGGCTATGCAGATCATGGAGGTTCAGTACTTCTTGCAGAAGAAGAGCCGTGCGCCCTCCGTCCTCCGAGGGTTCCATGCCAAGTCGCACGCCGGCATTACCAACGCCGAGTTCCGTGTCAGCGACCGACTTCCGGTCGAGTTCCAGGTCGGTTTCCTCAGACCCGGTGCCGCTTATCCGACGACCGTGCGGTTCTCGAACGCCAGCGGTTCGGTCCAGGCTGACAGCGCGCGTGACATGCGTGGCGCCGCGTTGCGGGTCCACGTTAGTCCCGACGAAGTCCACGACTTCCTCATGACCAACGGACCGACATCGCACGCGCGGAACGCCCCTCAGTTCGTCGCCTTCGCGCGAGCGATGGCCGGCAACAAGCTGCTTCTCCTGCCCCGGCTGCTGTTCGCCGTCGGTGTGAGCGAGACGATCCGGATCTTCGGGAATATCACCAAGGTCACCTCGAACCCCGTGCGGAGCCTAGCCACCGAGCGCTATTGGAGCCGCGCCCCTATCCTGTGTGGCACAGCCCCGGTAAAGTTCATGCTGGTCCCGGCGTCGGTCGCGGGCCCGGACGCCAACCACAATCCCAAAGATGCCGACTACCTACGCGCCGACCTTGTACGAAGGTTGGCCGCCGGGCCGATCATTTTCGACTTCAAATTTCAGAAATACATAGACGCCAGCAGGACACCGATCGAAGACGGTTCGGTGGAGTGGCAGGAAAAGCATTCGCCGTCCCTAACCCTTGCGCAACTCGTGATTCCGCAACAGGACCTGAATTCTGCCGCAGGGGCGGCAGTCAACCAGCAGGTCGACGATTTGGAATTCAACCCTTGGCATACCACCTCCGAGTTCAGGCCGCTGGGCAACCTGAACCGGGCTCGCCACACGGTGTACGCGGCTAGCGCCGACCACCGCTTCGGATACCGGTTTTATCGCCCCGCCAGCGCGCTGAATGCGATTTTCGGAAAATTGAGCCGTGCCTTATTCCTGACGCTCAACAGATGGGTACCCTGGCATAAGCTGCCCGGGCCGCTCGGCTCGATGAACTTGCTCGCAGTCCGCCAGCACATGCGCCTACACAACATCTTTGACACCGAGGCGCAATCTACCCTCCCGGTGCTCCAACCAGTGCCCAGGCCAAATCAAATCGTACGATCGAACCCGGTCAGCTTCCAGACCGCGGCACTTGGGCCAGGGCCGTTCCTGACCGCCCCCGTGCTCGCCCCGGATCAGCCACCTCGAACAATTGACCCCAAGGTCGCGACCTGTCGGATGCCGGACATCGCTTACAACGACCTGTCGGACCCGCACATGGGCTCCGTCGGCGCACGATTTGGTCGCAATGTCCCGCTGGAGCGGGCTGTGCCGCAAAACCACCTCCTCTTAGACCCGAATCCCCGGGTGATCAGCGAGGTCCTACTCGCGCGCGACACGTTCAAGCCGGCAAGCACCCTCAATATCCTGGCGGCGGCTTGGATCCAGTTCATGACCCATGGATGGTTTGATCACCTCAGAGATCCACTCGGCCAGAGCGACATTCAGATCCCGATACCCCCGGGTGACCCATGGGACGACCCTACGCGGACGATGCGGATCAATTCGACCAGGCGGGCCACGCCCGCCGGCACGAGTCCGCCCCGGCCGCCAACCTTCACCAATACCGAGACCGCCTGGTGGGATGCCTCGCAAATCTACGGCAGCCGCCAAGCTATCACGAACAAGCTGCGATCGTGGACCGACGGCAAGATCAAGATGGATAGCGATGGGTTCCTGCTGCCGGACCCGGATCACCCCGGCATAGATCTTACTGGATTCAACAATAACTGGTGGCTCGGGCTCAACCTACTTCACACGATCTTCGTGAACGAACACAACGCGATCTGCGATGCCCTGCGCCGTGAGTACCCGACTTGGACCGATGAGGATTTGTTCCAGAAGGCCCGAATTATCAACGCCGCCCTCATGGGGAAGATCCACACCGTCGAGTGGACGCCCGCCATTCTGGCGAACCCTGTTCTCGAAAAATCAATGAACATAGTCTGGTACGGCGCGCCCAGCGATTGGCTCACACGGTTCTGGATCTGGCTTGTGGAGAAGGAGACTCTGCACGGGGTGCCCGGCTCGCTGCCGAACCACCACGCCGCTCCCTACTGCAACACCGAGGAGTTCGTCGCGGTCTACAAGATGCACCCGCTCATGCCCGACGACTTTAAATTCTACGACCACACCAACGACCGCTCGCTCGGCCACAAAACGCTTACAGAGATTCAAGGGAAATTCACTCGCGACGTGCGAAAGGCGTTCTCTGCGGAGGATCTCTTATACTCGTTCGGCATCGCCCCTCCAGGGGCCATCACTCTACACAATTATCCCAACACGCTCCGACACATCGAGCACATGGTCGAGGGGGGCGTGATGGCCGTCCTCGACGTGGCGACAATCGACATCGTGCGCGAGCGCGAGCGAGGTGTGCCCCGGTATAACGATTTCCGCGAGTTGCTTCACATGCCGCGGATCGAGTCGTGGGACAAATTGTGCGCGAACCCGGTGTGGGCTCGGGAGCTGCGCGAGGTTTACGGCGACATCGACAAGGTGGACACGATGGTGGGCATGTTCGCGGAGACGCCCCCCAGGGGGTTCGGCTTCAGCGACACTACATTCCGGATCTTTGTCCTGACGGCCACCCGGCGGATCCAGAGCGACCGCTTTTTCACCGTCGACTACACCCCCGAGGTCTACACCCCGCTCGGCATGCGCTGGGTCGAGAACAATGGCATGAAGACGGTGCTGATGCGACACTACCCGGAGCTGAGCCCCTTCCTCATGCGCGTCGCCAACGCGTTCAAGCCCTGGCATCGGGTCGCTCCATCAAGTCGGTAATGCGCTCCAAGCCTATTCGTGAGCAACAATTTGTCAAAGGGGTTGCTACGGAGCTCCGGCGTTTGCTGGATCGGAAGGTGATGAATTGGAATATGCGCTTTAAGCTTGCCGCTGCACTGGCATTTAGACATGCACCTGCCGGGCGAAGTGATCCGGCAGGCATAATCATCGAAGTACTTCCACCTCGGCTACGAGACCATATGCCAGACCGATACATTGGATCCCTCACGTCAACAGCCTGAAGCTTTATTCGTCCATGCACGTCGGCGGCACATCACAGTCCAATCTAGCTCTGTTCTGAAGCAGCCCATGCGGTTGACGGTCAACAGACAGACGCATGAGGTGGACGTTGAGGACGATATGCCTCTCCTCTGGGTATTGCGGGATGTGCTTGGAATAACTGGCCCGAAATATGGTTGCGGGATCGCTGTGTGCGGCGCCTGCACTGTACATGTGGGCGGCGTGCCAGTGCGATCCTGTTCGCTGCGGGTCGGCGATGTAGCCGGCGAGATCACCACGATCGAAGGGCTGGGTACGCCCGAGGCGATGCACCTGGTGCAGGCGACATGGGTTGCGCATCAAGTGGCGCAATGCGGCTACTGTCAGTCCGGGCAGATCATGGCAGCAGCTTCGCTGTTGCGCAGCAATCCCGAGCCGACAGATGAGGATATAGACCGCGGGATGTCCGCCAATCTATGCCGTTGCGGCACCTATCCGCGCATACGAGCGGCAGTGAAAGCGGTCGCCGCCAAGTTGCGTGAGGCCAAGCCATGAGCCGTGTCGGCACAATTGCGCGACGTACATTCCTTGTCGGCTCGGCCGCCGTGGCGGGCGGCGTTGCGTTCGGCATTTACGCCTACAAACGAACACCAACGAACCCTCTGCTCAAGGACCTCGGGGATGGACAAGCCGCATTAACTCCCTATGTGCGGGTGGACCAAAGCGGCGTAATGATAATCACGCCGAGGGCGGATGTCGGTCAGGGAGCGTATTCGGTACAGGCGGCTCTGGTGGCTGAAGAATTGGATCTTGCGTGGGAGGACATCAAGGTCGATCCGGGGCCGCCGAGTGCCACCTATTACAATGGAAAGGTGTTGGCGGAAGGCTTGCCGTTCGCCTCAACCGACAATGGCTTTCTTGCCCGCGGTGCGCGCATTGCTGCCGATGTAGCGGCAAAGTTCCTAGCCGTGCAGGTTACGGGCGGTTCGTCGACCGTTGCGGACGCCTACGAGAAGATGCGTATTGCCGGCGCGGTAGCGCGGGAAGTGCTGCTCCTGGCCGCCGCCACGCAAACGGGCGTTGCCAAAGCTGACCTGAGAACATGGAACGGCGCCGTCGTCACCCCGGACGGCAGGTCATTTAGCTATGCGTCTCTCGCCCCAGCCGCGGCAAAGATTGATCTGCCTTCAACCGTGGCGCTCAAGCCCGAAACTGAGTGGCGCTATCTCGGAAAAACGATGCCGCGCATCGATATGGTGGCGAAGTGCACCGGAACGGCCACCTTCGGTATCGACCTCAGAATGCCTGGAATGGTCTACGCCACGGTCCGCACTAATCCGCGGCTGGGCGGCGGCATGAAGGACTATGACGCCAGTGCCGCTGTGACGGCGAAGGGGGTTCTCAAGATCGTGCCCATCACTGGCGGTGTCGGCGTGATTGCAGATAACACTTGGCGCGCTTTCAGGGCTGCCAACTTGATCAAATTCGATTGGGGCCCTGCTCCCTATCCGCCGACAACCGCGGCTATGTTCGAGACGGTGGCGGCCTCTTTCACTCCAGGCCGCCAGGACAGCCGTTTGAAGAACGAGGGCGACGTCGATACCGCGCTCGCAGGTACTAACGTGGTCGAAGCAGAATATCAGGTGCCTTACCTTGCTCACGCGCCACTGGAACCGATGAACGTCGTTGTCTGGCTCAAGGACGGGCAGTTGGACATATGGACCGGGACCCAAATTCCGTTATTCCTGATCACGGCAGCTGCCTCCATGACGGGGGTCCGAGCTGAAAATATTCATCTTCACGTCCAGATGTGTGGGGGCAGTTTCGGGAGGCGGTTGGAGGATGATTACGTCCGCCAAGCCATCGAGCTGGCGAGGGCGTTTCCAGGGCCGCCCATCAAGATGACTTGGTCGCGCGAGGAGGACATGACCCATGACTTTCCGCGCCCGCTTGCCATGGCGCGCATGCGCGGAGCCGTGAAGGATGGCCAGGTCGACGCCTACGATCTCAGCATTGCCAGTCCATCAGTGACGGCCTCGCAATTCGGCCGGCAGAACCTGTCGATCCCCGGTCCTGATGTTGCGATCGTGGCGGGCGCCTGGGATCAGCCATTTAAGATCCCGAACTATCGTGTCACCGGGTATCGTGTGCCCGAGCTGGTGCCGGTGAGTTCATGGCGGTCGGTCGGCGCGTCCGGCAACGGCTTCTTTCACGACTGCTTCCTCGATGAGCTAATCCACGCTGCTGGGACCGACCCGTTAAGGGAGCGGCTGCGGCTATGCTGGCACGAGCCCTCGCGCAAAGTCCTTGAGGCGGTTGGCGAGATGTCGAATTGGGGGAGTGATCCCGGCAACAATCGCGGACGCGGCATCGCCTTCACCTTGTCATTCCGCGTGCCCGCTGCCGAAGTGGTCGAGGTCACAAATACGCCGCACGGCATTAGGATCGACAAAGTTTTTGTCGCCATCGAGGTCGGCAAAGTGTTAGACCCCGAGAACTTCGAGAATCAGGTTCAAGGCGGCGTTATCTGGGGGCTCGGCCACGCGATGAATGCCGAACTGACGTATGCAGACGGGATCGCTCAGGAGACAAATTACCACGCCTTCGAGGGCATGCGGATCTACCAGGTGCCGGTGATCGAGGTTCGAGCGCTCACGAACACTAACGAGGTTCGCGGCATCGGCGAGCCGAGTGTCCCTCCGGCTGCCCCAGCACTCGCCAATGCCATCTTTGCGGCCACTGGCAAGCGGATCCGCAAGCTGCCGCTCAATAGGCACATCGATTTCGCCTGAAAAGCATGGAGAAGATAATGCGCTCTGTGCTCGTTTTGCTCTTGATGGCTAGCCCGGCCTTCGCACAAGACGGTCTGACAGCATGGAACAATATTTACCGAGTCTTCTCGCACCCACGCTGCGCGAATTGCCACGTTGGCCCGGACAACGTGCCGATCTGGTCAGGTTCTAGCTACGGACCCAAGGCCCGACCGCATGGCATGAACATCAGTGCTGGGGCCAGCCGCACGGGTACGGTGTCGATCGTCTGTAGCGCCTGTCACAGCCAGCACAACTCGCAAGAGCCTCATGGCCCTCCTGGTGCTCATGTTTGGCTACTTCCGCCGGTATCGATGCAATGGTTCGGCAAATCGAGCGCCGAGATCTGTGCCCAAATCAAAGACCCAGCGCGCAACGGTAATCGCACTATCGTTAAGATCGCAGAGCACATCGCACACGACGAGTTGGTCCACTGGGGCTGGGCGCCAGGGCCTGGGCGGGAGCCAGCTCCGTACTCGGTGGCCCAGTTGGTCGAGTTTTTGAAGGAATGGGACGCAGCTGGCGCTCCGTGTCCAACGGAATAAGCTGGCCCCTAAGCCGGCCAAACGTCGGCACTTTTCGGCCTTAACCCGCATTCACCGGATAACGCACTGAGTTTCGGCGCGGTCTGCGCGATTCAGATATAGCGATCTGCATCTTACCCTGGATTGAGCGAGGCGGCCATGGCGCACCCAAGGGGTGAATCAGGATCGGATGCTGTTCGGCTGGATTTCGACCGCCGCTTGATGCTCCAGTTTCGCGGCTCCCTGGTGACCTCCGATGCTGGGTTGCTGGCTTATCGCAAACTCGACGACGTACTCGGTTTGACCGAGATGGCGGGTGATGTTCTGGCCGACGCACGCAGTGGCAAGAATAGTCGGCACGCATTGGCCGGGTTGTTCCGGCAGTCGGTATTTGGTCGCCTTGCCGGATACGAGGATGTGAACGACGCCGAGCGCCTGCGCCAAGATCCGGCTATGCGCTGGATTGTCGGCGGCAAAGCGGCGCAGAGGAGCGCGGCTTCGCCTTCGAGACGCAATGGCTCGCGGCGCCCAAGAACTTCGCTGCTCTTGCCGACTTGTCTGGCCAGTGGATCGACCTTGTGCACGGCCGAAGGCTACCCCGTGGCATCGTCCTCGACATGAATTCAAGTGTGAGCCCGACCCACGGCGAGCAGGAGATGAGCGTCTGGAACGGCCATTACGCCTGCACCTGCTATCACCCGCTATTCGTGTTCAACCAGTTTGGCGACCTCGAACGCTGTGCTTTGCGTGCCGGCAATGTCCACGGCGCCGACGGCTGGAAGGATGTGCTCGACCCGGTCGTGCTACATGAGTTCGCTGCTGGTGTAGTGGTCGGCGCCCGCTCAGCGGGCGAACATGCGGCAATGTGGATGACCAAAATGTAGCGATGGAATACCACTGGGGACCCCCTACGATCGCTTGTGGTCGGATACTTTAGGCAATTACGCCCCATGCTTGAGCTGCACGATCTCGGCGTCTTTCGCCCCGCCAGTCCCGCTGCGATGCGTTTACTGACCTGCTCGCTGACCATGCGTATCGGGGCGTCCGCGCGATTCACATAGATCGCGGTGGTCGAGATATCCTTGTGTCGCATTTTCCCGCACTAGGAACGAGTTTGCACCGGCATAACCGGCGTAGCTTCCGAACGTGTGCACTGAGGTCATGCAATCGTACGTCCGTGTTGCCGGCGGCCTTCTGATCCGCTGCCATGCGGCCTCCGTCGCACAAAGGGGTACAAATATAGCTATGTTAGCCGTTCGAGTGTGCGCCTCTAGCGCGGAGGAGGGCTCGGGGCTCACGATATGCAGCCGGGCTAATTTCCGACGCGCTCGACCACGACCGTGCCGATCCCCTGATTGTTATCGTAGAAGTAATGCAACAAACCCGGGATCATCACCACAGCGTCGTTAACGAACACGAACAGTTCACCGTCGGTCCCGGCGACCATTTCAGTGACGACTTTGTTCGCTGCACCTGGCGTGGCTGAAACCGTATCATCTGCAGAGCCCAGTACATATTGATCGTTGCCGAGCTTGCCAATTTGTGCGATCGGCTTGAACCAGTTTTGAGTCCACCAGCGCCGCAACGGCACCCCGAGAAAAAGAGCAAAATTGTTGCTGGCGTATCCGTTCACATCGGTGCTGACATCTTTGTCCATCCAATCGTTTTGCATCGTCAATGTGATGCGATAGCGATGCCCGCGGACGAGCACCAATCCCGATGCCCAACATATATCATCGGTGGTGTAGTTGGTTGCTGCTTGTCCGATTTTCTCTGTTGTTTGATCATTCTTTCCAACCCCATTGACACAAATCTGCCCCGCCGCGCTCCACGCATCGAATAACACGCGATTAGTAACATAGACAGCAACGATGATGATGCCGAAGGCAAAAGCGAGCGGCACCATGATGTTGAAGACGGCGCGATAAAGCCACGCCAAAGTCGTGTTTGTCCGCAAGTTGCGGGCGATCGATAGCGAGATCGTGCTTCTGAGATTTGGCGACGCTTCTTGGGATCTCAGGCGCTGAGTATCCGCATATTGCCAAACGAGGGTGAGCAACAGTATCGCGGCGAGTAGGGCGATTTCGATCTGCGCCAAGGGCGGCCCGAAGAATACAGTCGCGATCAGCAACAGAATGGTGACGATAAGGGCAACGATTAACGCGCGGCGAAGACCAGTTTCCTGTTCGCTCATCCACTTGCGGTATTGCGGCAA
>Ga0306921_10006098_pt1 | contig 12557 bp, 12 predicted proteins | sample sta12Cox44000080_FD_203760 | JGI IMG/M metagenome (GOLD analysis project Ga0306921, IMG submission 203760) | Lab enrichment of tropical soil microbial communities from Luquillo Experimental Forest, Puerto Rico - statoxic.12C.oxic.44.000.080 (v2)... | ecosystem: Environmental > Terrestrial >... | reverse complement strand
CTGCGGCACGTGTTGTACACTTGGCGCGAAAGGCGCATAGTTTTTGTGCGCCCGTCTTTGAGCTTGAGGAGAAAGTCCAGATGTCGCGCCCTCGTCCCTATAGCACTGGTTCGTTTGTCGGTGTGCTCGTCGCTGTTACCGTACTCGCAGCGTGCGGAGGCGGAGGTGGAGGCGGCAACAACAATGGTGGCGGCAACGGCGCTATTAACCAGCCACCGCCTGTGTCGCCGACGCCAGGTGCGACCGCAGCCTTGACTGGGACGATGCAATTGGCAACTGGCGGCACATATCCCGGCTACGCTTACACCGCCGCTGCCAATGCGAGCATGGTGTTTTCGTGCGGCTGCACAGCGCAAGCGGGTACGGCCATCACATCGAACACCGGGTCTTTCACGCTCGTTGCTCACTCGACGCCGACGCCGAGCGCACCCGATCCGACTTATACCATCGTGCCCGGTCGCAACTACGTCACGGTCGCCTCTGCTGGCGCAGGTGGCACGGCTCCGGAAGGCTGGGACATTCAGTTCGCCGGTAGCAAGCCAAGCCGCAACGAACATCTGAACGCTGCAAGCACGAGCGACGTCTATACCGCGGCAGTGGCGCTGTACGTGTTCCACAATTCGCCCAGCGGCGTGACCGCGTACGACGACTGGAATTTCAATGCGCTACTGGCCTGGTACAACGTCCTCACAACTGGCCCGAATGCCAAGGAGAAAACGCTGCTCAACGATATCGCCTCGCAGAGCGCGGGCAATCATACGCTCTTCCCAGACGCACCCGCCTGGGATGCAGCGCACGGCACGAACGCAACGATAAAGAACGACCTGATCGCCGTTAAGACGAGCGGGGATGCAGCGCTGCCCACGCCATGCCCAGCTGCGGGATGCACGGGCGCACCATCCCCGTAAGCGTCAGCTCTACGAGAAGAGCTTCGCCTTAGTAGATGAGGTAGGGTTCAGGCTGGGTGAAGCGGGCGCAGCATCACCTTGACGTTTGTCGTTATGCCAGCAAGGACTGAAACCGATCCCGAACATGCTCCTCGGCCGTTCTTGTTGGCGACGACGTAGTAGCGGCCTGGCAGCACACCGAGAAACGCGAAAAAGCCCTTATCATTGGTGACGCGCACGCCATGGGCGGCATCGACTGCGCTGATCGACACGGTTGCATGCGCGACTGGTGCGCTTCGTTCGTCAACGATAACGCCGCTGATAACGCCGCTGACATCGTCTGCAGCAACCCGCGCAGCAAAAACAACCAAAACACCGCATGCAGTTGCAGCGGCGATCGTGCGGACGAGATGCTTGGAAAACATAGCGGTCACCTCCGAGCCCTGTTGCGCCGTAGCTTCGTTGATCGCTCGAAAGACCCCCCGAAAAATGAATGCCCACTTCGTATCCCCGTACTAGAGTACGATGAAGTACTTGCTTGGGCGTGTGGACAAACTGGTCGAACGATAGTTTCCCTAGCTGCTCATTGGAGGTAGAAGATGAGTTCGCTAAAGACGATTCTTGCGATCGGGGTCCTCATCGCTGCTGGCTGGTTGCCTGCCAAGGCATCGGATGCAGATGACATCGCTCGCGCTCTTTCCGCGGCCCCTGCCGGGGTCGCGGGCAATGCCGCTGTGGTTCGTGTGAACAAAGATGGTAGCATGACAACGCTGCGGCCTGGCTCGAACGGCTACACATGCTTGGTGGCCGGCACGACGCCTGGAATGTGTGCGGACGCCAACAGCCTGGAGTTCATGCAGGCCTGGATGAAGCACGCAACGCCACCGAGTAAAAATGGCGTAACCTACATGCTGCAAGGCGACAATCCGGGAGCCAGTAACACAGACCCATACGCAACGAGCAAAACGGCCGACAATCATTGGGTCGTTACCGGACCCCACATCATGCTCTTCGGTCCCGCCGCCCAAACTCTCGGCTATCCCACGACGCCAGACGCAGATCCAACAAAGCCGTACATCATGTGGGCCGGGACCCCATACGCCCACGCGATGATTCCGGTCGCGGCTTCCAAGTAATTACGTAAACGTATCGCGACAAAAGGAGACGGCCAGGTCTTACCTGGCCGCTCTCTTTTTCTACGTAAATTCTGGTTGCGGGGGATGGATTTGAACCACCGACCTTCGGGTTATGCGTACTACTTCGGCTTTCGCCGCTCCGCTATTCGCGGATTTGTAGTCTGGACTTTCCCTTCACCCGCTATCGCGGGTGCCTGCCGTCAAGTCTCTACACCTTTTCCATCAGCAGTTCTGCAAGCAGTTCTGATAGAACTTGGCTCGGGATCACCCTGCTAGCGGCTTCCCCGAATTTGACAGGTGTTCCCACAGAAATTGCTTCCTGTGGAGCCCATGGCGATCAAGCTCAAGCGTCACGGTAAGCAGTCGACCGAAGTCTTCGCGGATGCTTGCAGTTTCGACCGATTTGAAATCGCTGAAACTAGGCTTGATGCTGGTGTCGAGCCCGACGAGCTACCGGACTGCTCCACCCCGCGTCTCGTAGGTTAGCGGCAACAACTGAGCGTACCTGCCCGACAAGTCATGCACACTTCGACCTTTTCCATTGTGGCTTTCGACGCCGCAGCAGACGAGCTCGGCGTGGCGGTACAATCCAAATTTCTCGCCGTCGGCTCGGTCGTGCCGTGGGTTATCGGTGGTGTTGGCGCCATCGCCACGCAAGCGTGGGCGAATACGACATATGGTCCTCGAGGTCTGGATTTGCTAGAGGCCGGGCACGATCCAGCGACCGTGATTCGCATGTTGACGGAAACCGATGAACATCGCGACGAACGTCAAGCCGGGATAGTCGACGCGCGTGGGCGCTCGGCAACCTTTACAGGGAAGGATTGCGTGGCGTGGGCCGGAGGCATCACGGGTACCGGCTATGCAGCCCAGGGTAATATTCTCGCGGGACCTCTCGTCGTCAAGAATATGGCCGATGCTTTTGAACGCAGCGAGGGCTGCCTTGTAGATAGGCTCGTGGCGGCGTTGCGCGCTGCACAAGCGGCTGGCGGCGACCGGCGCGGCAAGCAGAGCGCCGCCCTCTACATCGCAAAACCCGATGGCGGCTACTGCGGATTCAATGACCGCTATGTCGACCTCAGGGTCGATGATCATCCTGAGCCGATCGAAGAGCTCGCCCGGTTGCTCGAATTGCACAAGCTATATTTCTTTAAAGCACAGCCGGCAGATGTACTCACGATCGACGCGACGCTTGGCGCCGAACTGTGCGTACTGCTGCACAAGGCAGGGCGGTTGGCAGATGGCTCTGTGTACGATGAAACCGCACGCCGAGCGCTTGTGGCTTTTATGCACGCGGAGAATCTTGAGAACCGCGTGCGCGATGACGGGGCTATCGACCGGCAGACGCTCGACTATCTGCGCGCGTACGTCAGCCGGTGATCCTTCACGATTGGCTGCGAGGGCTGCCCAAAGCGGAGCTGCACGTCCACCTGGAAGGAACGGTGACGCCTGAGCTGTACGCGCGGATCGCGAAGCGCAACGGGGAGATCGTTTCTGAAGTCCCTCGAGCGCTTTTCGATTGTCACGATTTTGGCTCGTTCTTAAGCGCAATCGTCGCCGTTGTCAAGATGCTGTGCAAACCGCAAGACTTTGGCGATATCGCAGCAGAGTATCTGGCGCAGTCTCACCGACAAGGTGTCAGGCACGTCGAGTTCATGTTTTCGCCGGCAACAATTCGCCATTTTCATGCTGACGCCGATCCCGCGGCGATCGTCGCTGCCATCCACGACCAATGCCGTCGTGCGAATGCAGCACACGGCATCTCAAGCTTGATCATCTTCGATATTGTTCGTAACCTAGGCGAAGACCCCGCCATGGCAGACATCGACCTCGCGCTGGAATGCCACAAACTCGGTGTCGTCGGCGTCGGCCTCGGAGGTGACGAACGGCGCTTCCCAGCACGCAATTTTGAGCGCGCGTTCGAGCGGGCTCGAGGGGCCGGTCTGCACCGCACGGTTCACGCCGGCGAAACGGGCGACAGTGCCAGCATCGTCGAGGCCGTCGAATTGCTGCACGCCGAGCGCATCGGACACGGCGTCGCTGCAACTGGCCAGCCCGAGCTCCAACAGCGACTGCGCGAGCTGGATGTTACCATCGATGCTTGCCCCACGAGCAACGCAATCACCGGCGCATGGAACCGAGCCGCGCCACATCCAATCGCGGAATTCATGAACGCCGGCATTCCCGTGACACTCTCGACCGACGACCCTGCGTTCTTTGGCTGCTCGCTCCTTGGTGAGTTCGAGGTGCTTGCGGAGCAAGGTTTTTCACGCGCGCAGCTTGCGCGAGTCGCGCGCACGAGCTTCACGTCGTCGTTCGCAGACGAAAAAGAAAAACGCATCTGGCTGAGCGAGCTCGATGCGTATCTGTCACAAACCGTGACGGGCGACCCGGGAAGCCACCCGTCGTTCGATCCGGCTTAGCGCGGTGCTCCTGGGACGACCCGGTAGGCGACGATCTTGCCGTCACCATCCAACCGCATCTGCACCGTCATGTCGCCTCTGTCGAACTTGGCGTCAAACGTATAGCGGCGTGCCGGTGCATCGGTATCGGTCTCCGACAAACCCTGTAGGTTGCCCATCGTGTGCATCTCATCGGAGAGCACGCCTAGGCTCCCTCGGGTGACCTGCGGCGCGAGCGTACTGCTCATGTTCGACGTCACCGACTCCATGTCGTTATTGTAGACGGCTCGCGTGACGTTCTCAGCAAGTTTCTGCTGGTCGCTACCGCTGCTGCCGCTGGCCCCGCTGCACGCTACTAACCCTAGTGCAAGCGACGCAGCCAGTGCCATTATGTACTGTCGCATGTGCCCTCCGTCTCCTTAGAATACGCCCCAACCGTACGAGACTATCTGCGCAGCATGGCTGCCCGCCGGTGCCTTCGGCGGTGCCTGGTGGTGCGCCACGGCGACGGGCGCGGGGGCGGACTGCACCTGTACACCCATCTGCGACAGCGCAACCTTTTGCTGGTCGATGATCTGGTCTTTGACCGCGACCTCGTGGCGAAGCTCATCGTTGACCGCCACTTGGTTGTCGTACGCCTTGACCTCTGCCTTGTACGCGGCTTGCGCATCGTCTCGCTGCGCGGCAAGCGACGCTTCCTTCTGCGCGTCCTCAGCATACTTCTGATGGACCTTCTTATTGTGGTTGATGATGATGAGCGTGCCGGCTGCCGCTCCAATCCCCAACAGGATGTTGCGGGTACTCGCTGCCCCATCGGCCAGGGCTTGTGGAGCAGGAGCCATCGATGCGAGGAAGGCCGCCACTAATGCGGCTGCCACCAAAGCCTTTGTCTTCATAAGAATGCGTGTTTACCTCCGCATCTCGTACAACGCATAGTGTATTACCGGGGTTACGGAGTAGTAATCGGCGGGCCCGCCTTCGTCCCGCAATGTGACCCCTGTCATGATCTCGACCCAGTAATGACGGCCTGCTACCTACACTACAAGGACAACCTAGAAGAGCATGCATGTAAGCCTAATCGTCGAATAAGGCTTGCCTAACATGAACAACTCGGCGTTGAAGTTCCCGCCTTCGCCTGCATCGGCGGAACCCGAAGTCAGCCCCAATGTCGAGATGTACCTGAAATCCGTCGTCCGGTTGTATGACGGTCATGACCCTGTCTCGACATCGGCGATCGCAGCGGAGCTCGCCATCTCCCCTGCGTCCGTGTCGTCAATGCTGAAGAAGCTCGACGCGGACGGGTACGTCGTGCATGAAGGACGCCTTGGTGTCATCCCCACGCCTGAAGGTGCGCGTATCGGTGCGGTGACGTTGCGCCGGCAGCGGCTTGCAGAGCGGCTGCTCGTGGATCATCTCGGCTTGCCCTGGGAGCATGCGGGCATCGAGGCATGTCGCATCGAGCACGCCATCTCTCCCGCCGTCGAGGCGCATCTGGCGCGCTTCCTTGGTGACCCGCAGACCTGTCCGCATGGTCATCCTATTCCTCGTCCAGATGGCCAGTTGTGGCAACACGATCACGCGATCGATCTGACCGATTTGCCAATCGGCGTTCCTGCGCACGTCCTCGAGGTCAAGCACGACATTCCCGAACTGCTGCGCTTCCTCGGGGAGATCGGTCTGCGCCCCGGCGTCGTAGTTACCGTCAAGCATCGCGAGCCAGCAGCCGGCGTGGTCACGATCGACATCGATGGACGCGAGCATACTGTGAGCGCACAGCTTGCAGGTGACATTCGCGTACGCCAGCCTAACACGCCCAAATCCAAGACGAAAGTGCAACAGATCCGGTGAAGCTCGTGATCGCGAAGCTCGCGTTGGCCGCAGTGGCGATCATCGCAATGGCGGCTCGAGTTCAGGCTGCTGTTCCGGTGCAACCCGCGTCGGCCTACGAACAGTATCATGTGCAAGCGGAAGCACAGGCGACGCAGGCATTTGGTCTGCTTCCTTCCCTGCCGCCGGTTCCAAGCGGCAAGGTCAAGACGTATTATCTCTTCGCTGAAGTCAAGCCGTGGGAAGTCGCCCCAGGCATCGTCACCCAGGCGTGGACGTACAATGGCACGGTGCCCGGCCCGACGATTCACGTGCACCAGGGCGACCGCGTGCGCGTCGTGCTTGTCAACGAGCTGCCGGCGCCCACTACCGTTCACTTCCACGGTCTGCCGGTTGATCCGGATATGGACGGCGTGCCGGGGATGAGCCAGAACGCGGTGCAGCCTGGCCAGTCGTTTGTCTACGAGTTCACAGCGAGCGACGCGGGGACGTACATCTACCATACGCATTTTGACGATCTCAATCAGCTCGACCGAGGCCTATACGGCGCCGTGGTCGTCGATGAGGCCAAGCCGCAAACCCACTATAACCGTGACTATCTGATGCTGCTCTCATCCTGGCGCATCATCTCCGATACCGAGAATTATTTCAGCATCAATGGCAAGAGCTATCCGCTGACCAAGCCCTATCTGGTCACACGAGGCGATCGCGTTCGCATCCGCGAGATCAACATTAGCGGTACCGAGTTCCACACGATGCACGTGCACGGACACCGTTTTCAAGTTGTGGCGATCGACGGGCAGACGGTCGCGCCGCAAAACCGGCAGTCGATGGTGACCCTGACCCTCGGACCGGGTGAGACGCGTGATATCGCCTTTACGGCCCATGCGAAACCTGGAACCTGGATGGTGCATTGTCACGTGCTCGACCACCTCATGAACGGGCCAGTGGGTCCTGGCGGGCTTATGACAGCTGTGCAATATATCGGTGCGCCCGACAACACGACGCTCGTCAGTTCGGCCAACACGATGAGCATGACACCTGCCAACGTGCAAGCGCACGCATTCGGCTCGCCGCCGGCCACCCTACACGACCTGACGGTGTACATTCTCGGCGCGATCGCCGGCTTGACGATCTTCTTAGGCTTGCCGTTTGCGGCTATGAAGAAGATATCGCCACGCGGTATAGCGTTGCTCAACGCGATCGCAGTCGGAGTCTTGTTCTTCTTGCTCTATGACATTTTGCGCCAAGCGAGCGATCCGGTCGATGACGCACTGCACAAGCTCCAGCTCGGAGCGCCGGCTGCTCAGTTCTACACCATGCTCGCGACCTATCTCGGCGGTCTTGCTGTCGGCTTGCTCAGTCTCGTGTTCTTCTCGCGAAGCTTTATCGCGCGCACGCCGCTCGGCACGCTGAGCCCGCTGGGACTGGCGACGATGATCGCGGCTGGGATTGGCTTGCATAACTTCAGCGAGGGGCTTGCCATCGGCCAATCCGCTGCCACGGGCGCCATCCAACTCGCGCTCTTGCTCATCATCGGCTTTGGCTTGCACAACATGACCGAGGGTTTTGGGATCGCAGCGCCGCTCGCGGGATCCGGCGCGGCGAGCGCGGGCGCAATCATTCGGCTCGGCCTCATCGGAGGCGGTCCAACCTTTATGGGCACCATCATCGGATACCACTTCGTGTCACCGCTGCTCTCGGTGCTCTTCCTCACGCTAGCCGCGGGCGCCATCATCTACGTGATCAGCGAGATGACCAACGTCGGCGCAAAGATCGGCTTCAAAGAACTCGCGACTCTTGGCATCTTCATCGGCTTCGCCATGGGCCTAGGGACCGACCTCATCTTGAGCGCCGCCGGCGCCTAATCCCTATTGCTCGTCGGAGCGCGCTTTGGCCGCTTCGGCAAGATTCTTGACGACCGTTGCATCGGCCAACGTCGTCGTGTCGCCAAGCGGGCGGTCTTCCATCACGTCACGCAGCAGGCGGCGCATGATCTTACCCGAGCGTGTCTTCGGCAACTCCGGCGTGAACGTGATGTATTTGGGTCGCGCGAACGCGCCGATCTTTGACGCCACATGTTTGCGCAGTTCGTCGGCATCGACCGTCGAGCCGATACCGCCACCTTTGAGCGTGACGAAGGCTGCGATCGCCTCGCCCGTAATCTCATCCTTCTTTGCCACGACGGCGGCCTCTGCGACCCGCGGATGGTCGACAAACGCGCTCTCCACCTCGGTCGTGGAGATTCGATGGCCGGAGACGTTCATGACGTCATCGACCCGCCCGAGCAGCCAGTAATATCCTTCCTCGTCACGTTTGCAGCCGTCAGCCGGAAAGTAGTAGCCTTGTTTGGCAAAGCGGCTCCAGTACGTCTGCAGATAGCGGTCGTGCGCTTTCCACAGCGTACGCAGCATGGCCGGCCACGGTTTGGTGATCACGACGTATCCACCGCCGCCCAGCGGCACGGAGTTGCCCTGCGTGTCGACCACGTCGGCGAACACGCCGGGAAAGGGAAATGTCGCCGATCCCGGTTTGGTCGCGGTAATGCCCGGCAACGGCGTGATCAAAATCATGCCGGTCTCCGTCTGCCACCAGGTATCGACCACAGGGCAACGCCCGCCGCCGATGTGCTGCTGATACCAGATCCAGGCCTCAGGGTTGATTGGCTCGCCGACGCTTCCTATCAGCCGCAGCGATGACAGGTCGTGACGCGCCGGATATTCAGGCCCCCACTTCATGAAGGTGCGGATCGCTGTCGGCGCCGTGTAGCAGATCGTGATCTTGTACTTTTCGACGATCGCCCAAAAACGGTCCTTATCGGGGAAGTCCGGTGTGCCTTCATAGATAACGCTCGTCGTACGGTTGGCAAGGGGCGCGTACACGATATACGAGTGACCAGTGACCCAACCGATGTCCGCCGTGCACCAGTACACATCGCTTTCCGGCTTGATGTCGAAGACCACGCGATGTGTGGACGAGACGCCGGTCAGATATCCGCCCGTTGTATGGACGATGCCCTTCGGCTTTGCCGTCGTGCCGCTCGAGTAGAGGATGTAGAGCACATCTTCAGCATCCATGCGCTCAGGCTCGCACGTCGTCGATTGCCGGTCGACGATGTCGTGGTACCAAATATCGCGCTGCGCATTCCAATCCACCGGATCACCGATCCGGCGAAGGACGATGCAATGCTCGATGCAGGGAGTGCTGGCCACTGCGTCATCGGCGATCTTCTTGAGCTGGATCTTTCCGCCACGACGCCATCCTTGATCTTGCGTGATGAGCAGCTTGCACTCGCCGTCGAGAATACGATCGCGCAGACTATCGGCCGAGAAACCGCCGAAGACGACCGAGTGAATGGCGCCGACGCGCGCGCATGCAAGCAGCGCGACCGGCAGCTGCGGCACCATTCCCATATAAATCGCGACGCGATCGCCCTTGCCCACGCCAAGCTCTTTGAGCGCGTTGGCCAACCGGCATGTTTCCAGCAGCAGTGCTTCGTAGGTGATCGTTAGTGCGTCGCCAGGCTCGCCTTCCCAGTAGTACGCGACCTGGCCTCCGCTGCCGGCGGCGACGTGGCGGTCGAGGCAATTGTGGCTGACGTTGAGCTTGCCGCCGTCGAACCAGCGAGCGACTTTGCTCTTGTCATCCCAGTGAAGTACCGCGCGCCAACGATCAAACCACGAAAGGCGCTCTGCCTCGCCCTCCCAAAAGCGCTGGTAATCCGCGGTCGCATGAGCATAGATCTGGGGATCGCGTACGTTGGCGTGCGCCGCGAAGACCGCAGGCGGCGGGAAGGTCCGCCCCTCGGCGAACAACGCCTCGATCGCTGGTCCGTCGTGGTCTGCCATAGCAGGTGATCTCCGCGTTTGTATGTATGCGTTTTAGGCGAACGCCCGGCGCGCGCGTGAACTGTCAGGTTCTCATGCGTCACTCGCTATCCTGGCGCGACTCGCGCGGGGCATTCGCTGCAATTGCTTGAAGTCTTGCGCCTACCACATACACGATTGTCCCTAAGGAGCAGATGCACGATGGCGACCCGTGTGGCGACACAGCAAAGGATAGACGTTCACGGTCAACTGGCTGGCAAGACCGCCGTGATCACAGGTTCCGGCCGTGGAGTGGGTAAGGCGATTGCGACCACCTTCGCGCGCGCCGGGGCTTGCGCCATCTTCGTCGTGCGCGACCGCCAACTCGGTGAGACGCTCGCCGAGGAACAACGCGAGCAGGGCTACAGCGCGGACTCCGGCGTCGCAGATGTTACCGATGCTGGCCAGGTCTCGATGCTGGTCCTCGACCTCATGCAGCGCCACCCCGCGATTGACATCCTCGTCAACAACGCTGGCATTTTTTTAGATGAGGATCGCCGCATGCGTCCATCCGAGAGTGACCCCTTGATCATGGAGCATACGTGGGACACAAACGTGCTCGGTGCCGTTCGCATGTGCAACGCGTTTGTTCCACATATACCTGCGGGCGGGCGCATCATCAACGTCTCGTCCACCATGGGCCAATTCGCGGGCGAACCGCAAGCCCGCGGCCCAGCATACAGCATGAGCAAGGCAGCGCTCAATATGTTCACGCAGATGCTCGCGGCAGACCTAAGCGGCCGCAGCATCATGGTGGATGCATACCATCCGGGATGGGTCAAGACCGACATGGGTGGACCGCGCGCGACCGTTGAGCCCGAAGATGCTGCAAAGACGGCACTCTTTTTGGCATCGCGCCCGCAGAGCGAGAAGACCGGATTGTTCTGGAAGGGCACGACGCCGACCGAGTGGTGAAATCATAGCCGTTCTTCAGCCCGTTCTCAGGAATGGGCAAGGCGGCTGTCCTGCGGCATGCGAACCACCAACCAGGTTTCCTATCATCTATCCATCCCTGTTTTGAGGAACTATCCCATGCGCCTGATCGCGCTCGTGCTGGCAGCTTCGCTGCTATGGGGCATCGCATCGCCCATCTCACCGGCCGCTGCCATGTCGACGGCCAAAGAAGTGTCGCTTGGTGCGGGCATCAGCAAGCAGATCGACGACGAGAACGTGCTGATCACCGATCCCTTCTTGGTGAATTGGGTCGACGGCGTCGGTGCGAAGCTCGCTGCCAACCGGTATCGGCAGGACATCAATTACGAGTTTGAGATCCTCGATACCGACGAGATCAACGCCTTTGCGTTGCCGGGCGGCTTCATGCACGCGGACATGGGTCTTTTGAATTTTGTGGGCTCAGATGATGAGCTGGCGGCGGTGCTCGGCCACGAGATGGGCCACGTCGAACGGCGTCACGTCGTCACGCTTCAAGAGAAACAGAACATACTCGGCATTCTCATCGGCGTGATCTCCATTCTCTCGCCGATTGCAGCGGCGCTGGGCGGTTACGGCGGCGATCTCGTGGCGTACAAATTCTCTCGCCAAGATGAGCTGCAAGCCGATCAATATGGTCTGCTGCTCATGACCCGGGCGGGCTACGATCCGCAAGGCGCCGTCGACCTCATGGCCCACATGGGCAAGCTCGAGGCAGATCAAGGCGAGAGCCGGGCCGACAAGTCGATGGAGGACCACCCGCCGCCCGCCGATCGCGTTGCGCACCTTGAAGGGTATCCTGAACTTGACAACCCGCCTGCGTCGCAAATTATCGAAGATGCGATTCACGATCAGAGCGAAGGCCGGTACTCATACTCACGGGCTCGCTTCGCGCTTGCGCTGCAGAAAGCGCCCGGGAACACGCTGGCGATCGAGCACGTCAAGCAGATCGATATCGCGATGAAGGAGTCGGGCCCACCGGGCATGCTGCACGAACGTTCCGTCGCTTACACCATGTCGATCGATGCGTTCAGTCTTGGCGACATCGCCACACGCATCGCCAAGGCGCAGGCCATTGCGACTGACGATGCGCGCCTGGCCGCGCAGCGCGCACGGGGAATGGGAAACGATCTGCGGTCGCTCGACAATCAACTCAACGAACAGCAAAGCGGCATCCCCAACTTGGGTTCCCCCAAGAAGAAGGGCAACAACCTCAGTCTGGCGATCGACGGACTGAATCGTCTTACCCGCGACATCAACGGCGTGCTTGACAATAGCTCCGACGTCTTCTCAAGTGCCCCCGGCCTCGCTGCAGATAACCTGCAACCGATCAAGGACATGTCAATCGCCATCAGCAACGGCCCGCCGACTGAGAAGACGCGTGCGCTCTTGCCGTACTACCCATCGCTTGCCGCCAGCCTTTCGGAGGGAGCGGACCAATTCGTGAGCGGCGTTGACGATGCGCGCGCAGCAGTGTCGATGGGGTCTGACGCGGTGCGTTCATTGGCC
>Ga0306921_10006096_pt1 | contig 12558 bp, 8 predicted proteins | sample sta12Cox44000080_FD_203760 | JGI IMG/M metagenome (GOLD analysis project Ga0306921, IMG submission 203760) | Lab enrichment of tropical soil microbial communities from Luquillo Experimental Forest, Puerto Rico - statoxic.12C.oxic.44.000.080 (v2)... | ecosystem: Environmental > Terrestrial > Soil... | reverse complement strand
CTTTCTGCTGCACGCCATCCCGCAAAGATGGAACCCGCGCCGGGGCGCCCGGGGTTCCCCAAGTCCGGCCCTCCTCATCGGCGTAGCGCACAAAGCCGAATGGGGCAAACCATTTGTAACGCTCGTCGTGCGAGGGCTCGACGCGACGCATAGCCTCTTCCCGGCTGTCGGCAAGATAGATGCCAGCTCCCCAAATCATATCGTCGCCCAGCCGCACCGGGCGCCCGTGCCGGACGCAGGCGGAATGGAAGGCACGAACAACGTCATCGAGGATTTTTTCTCCGTTCAACGTGACCATCGCCTTCAGGCCGTACTTCGCCATCATGTCGATTGTCCTGCCGCTGGCTATCGGCATCCAAATCTCAGCCGGCAAGTGTTTGGGTCGTGGTACCATTGTTATTTCTTGCAGTGTATAACCGCGATACGGCACCGATGGCGGACATTCGTAGTATTTGCCCTCGTGGTGAAACGCCTCTTCGTTGAAACACTTTAAAAGAAGCTGAAGTTGCTCTTCAAAAAGTTCGCGATTGGCTTCGGCATCGAGAAGAGGCGCGCCAAAGGTCTCGACTTCGCGCGTGTGATAGCCGCGTCCAACCCCCATAATCACGCGGCCGTCGGTGACGATGTCCGCCATTGCGTAGTCTTCCGCCAGCCGGATCGGGTGCCACATCGGGAGAATGTTGAACGCGCAACCGAATTTGAGACACCGCGTCTGGGTGGCTAGCCATAGGCCAAGCTGTATCAGGTTGGGCAGGCACTCATATCCCTCGCGCTGAAAATGGTGCTCGGCCGTCCAGAAGGCATAGTAGCCGAGCTCGTCCATTAGCTGGGCCACGTCGCGGGCCGCCCAGAATACCTCGGCGAGGCGATCGTTCGGATATCGGCGATCGTTCGCCGGCGTGCCTTCGAGGCCGATATTGTCCAGTTCGATTTGGCCGACATAGAGTGCATGAAACCGTTTGATCATCGGTAGTTGACCTCCTCAACTGCAAAAAGCAGTATCCGCCGCTTACAGTGTCCTAAATTCGGGAAGCAGCTCTTACCGAAACACCCCAGGTCCTGGCGGTTCCCATGAATAAGGATAGCGCGGGACGTAACCATATGCGGGTGGACCGGCCGAGTAACCAGGATAATACAACCGGGGGCCTTTTGGCGGCTCCGTTGCCGTGGGGGCGCTATCGGCCCGCGGACGAATGTCGCTCGGAGGTGAAAGCTGGCCGATCGAAGGCCCGTGCCCTTGTCGTCCTCTGGATGCGACGCGTCGCTCGCTTTGCCGACGCGCGTTGGCATCAGTAAAACGGCTTGAGCGCCGTGCAGGCGCATTCTGCTGCTTGGCCACCGCAACGCCACCGCTCGGCGTGGAGCGGCGATGCGGCTTGCCTTGCGACACCGCTGTGTTTGATCCGTCCAGCTTCATCGCGGACGGGAGAGGACTGGATTGATTGATGCCCGGCGACGGCTCGGGAATCTGCCGATCTTCGGCCGGAACACTTCGCAGCGGCGGCGGCGGCACCGCTCTCGCGGCCGGCTCCTCGTCTGCCGACGCGTTGGGTCCCGAAAGCAGGAGCAGCAAGGCTGCGATGCTCGTCAAGACTAATCCGCCGCCTCTGCTCAGCGGCCGCCCGATCGATCTTTTTGGCCACCCCGGCACTTTTCTGCCGGCGCGAAAGCCCGTCCCCTTCAGTGGTACGGGTCGGCAGCGTCACGCAGTCCGTCGCCAAAGAAGTTGAAGGCCAGCACGGTTATAATGATGCAGACGACGGGCAACATTAGCCACGGATAGAGCGCCACGACATTGATGTTTTGAGCTTCGTTCAGCAGCACTCCCCAACTCGTCATCGGCGGCCGCAACCCGAGGCCGAGGAATGAAAGGGCGGTTTCGCCAAGAATCATCCCGGGGATCATCAACGTCGCCGAGGCGATCAGATGGCTCATAAAGCTAGGGAGCAAATGTCGGCCGATGATGCGCGCCGGCTTCGCGCCCATCAGCACTGCGGCGGTACAAAAATCTTCCTCGCGCAGTGCCAGAAGCTTCGACCGCACGGCACGGGCGAGATGCGTCCACTCTATCATGCCGAGGATCAGCGTGATGCCGATATAGACGAGGATTGGGCTCCAGCTCACCGGCAGGATCGCGGACAGTGCCATCCACAACGGAAGGTGAGGAAATGACTGGATGACCTCGATCCCCCGTTGTATCAGAATGTCTATCCACCCGCCGTAATAACCGGCGATGCCGCCGATGAGGATTCCAAGGGTAAAGCTGACGGCCACGCCGAGAAGCCCGACGGTCAGCGATATGCGCGCCCCATAGATCATTCGGGACAGGAGATCGCGCCCCAGCCGGTCAGTCCCGGCCAAAAAGAGCTGCCCTCCGACAGCCGGGCAAACGAGGTGCAGATCACTGCGGAACAAGCCCCAGAAACGATATTCGTCGCCGCGGCAGAAGAAGCGGAGCGTCTGCCGCTTGCCGTCGGCGGTATAGAGGCGTTCAAGACTCTTCATATCGAGCCGGTAATCGTAGCCGTACACAAATGGGGCAACGAGGCGGCCCTCGTCAAAAATCCGTACCCGTTGCGGCGGGGCATAGATGAAATCGGTGTGCCGGGCATCCAAGTCGTAAGGAGCGAGAAACTCACTGAACAAGATCGACGTGTACATTACGAGAAGAATGATGCCCGACAGAACGGCTATCCGGTGGCGGCGCAGCTTCCACCACATCATCCGCCACTCTGACGCCATGTAAAAGCGCTCTTGCGCTGGCGTCATTCTCTCGACGGAATAGGGATCGAATGGCGCGTCGGAGACGTAGTGCGGCAGCGGGTCGGCAAGCGTGCCAGGCGGACTGCCAGACCTCTCGCGCGGGACGCCGCTGGCGAACGTCATCTCGCTCATTGAGCCCGCCCCGCCTGCAGACGGATGCGCGGATCGAGGAGTGCCAGCGCCAGATCGGACACAAAGACCCCGATCACCGTCAGGAAAGCCATAAACATCAAGAACGAACCGGCGAGATACATATCCTGACTGCGCAGCGCGTCGAGCAGCATCGGCCCGGTCGTCGGCAGGGACATCACCACCGAGACGATCGCGGCGCCGGAGATAACGTGCGGCAGGAGCGAGCCAATATCTGAGATAAAGGGGTTGAGGGCCATCCGCAGCGGATATTTGAACAACAATTTGAGCGGACGCAGGCCCTTCGCGCGAGCTGTCACAACGTATTGCTTCTGCAATTCATCGAGCAAATTGGCACGAAGCCGCCGGATCATGCTTGCCGTTCCAGCCGTACCGATAACCACGACCGGGATCCAGAGATGCGCGCCCACCGAGAGGGCTTTGCCGAAACTCCACGGCTGATCGACGTATTTTGGGTCCATCAGCCCGCCAATCGAAATTCCGAAATAGACATTGGCAAGATAAAGCAGCACAAGCGCCAGCAAAAAACTCGGCGTAGCCAATCCGAGAAATCCCAGCAACGTCAATACGTGGTCTGCCCAGCTGTATTGGTGAGTTGCCGAATATAAGCCAATTGGGAAAGCCACCACATATGTGAACAAAATCGTCGCAAACGATACGATAAAGGTCATCAGCAATCGGTCGCCTACCACTTGGTTGACCGGCAGATTGTACGCGAAGGAATACCCCATGTCTCCGCGGAGGAGGCCGCCAACCCAGAATATATATTGCTCCCATAGCGGTCGGTCGAAGCCGTACTCCGCTTTCAAGAAATTTATCTTCGCGAGGTCTGCCGCTTCGCCTGAACTTTGTAATTCTGCAATATAAGTAGAGAAATAGTCGCCGGGCGGAAGGTTAATAATCGTGAATATTACGATGCTGATCGCGATCAATGTCGGGATCATTATTAAAATACGGCGCACGACATAACCGAGCATATTGCCTCGCCTTCTACCGGGGCACGGCGGGTGGCGGCGAAATGGCAGCCGCCGATTTCGCCGATGCTTCGGATAGGTCGAACCAGAACCCGTCAGGCTTGTAAATGCCGAAATACGCTCCCGGATCCCAATTATAAATCCCTTCCTCGGGAATATTACGAAGTTTGGCGTTTACCACGATCGGTTGCAGGACGCCCGCGACAGTCCCGATCGAGAAAACCTCATCGGCCCAGATCTGGAGCATGTCTCGCCAGATCCGCGTGTGCTCTTCATCGGACACTGCGGCGAGCCACTCCCCGTAAAGATCCCTCAGCCGGATGGCAGACGGTAGGCTGGGAGCCTCGCCCGCCTCGCCTTTCGTCTCATAATACTGGCCCCATTTGGGCCACTCCAGTTGCTGCTGAGTGGTCGGTGCAAATTCCCATGGCGGCATGGCGGCGGTAGCTAACCCGTTCTCGATCCCCTTATCGATCGACATCAAAGTCTCGCCCGAGAAGACCCGTCGCCGAAACAGCGTCAATTGCGACGGTTTGGCGAAGAGCTTGATCCCGACCCGGCGCCAAGAATCTCGGATCAACTCGAGCACATCTGATTGTTCGGTGGATTCACCGGAGTTTTCGACCACGATCTCGAGGGGTCTCCCGTCCGGCAGCTGGCGAAAACCGTCGCCACCCCTAGCGAGACCGATCAAGTCGAGAAGACGGTTGGCCTCGCGCAGGTCGAAACGCGCCCAAGCTGACCGGTACCGACGATCGAAGAGCGGGCTCTGCGGCAGCAAAGTATTCTGCCCTTCTATCGCCAGCCCAAAGTAAATCGCTTGATTGATCTCATGACGATCGACGGCAAACGACAGGGCTCGGCGAAAGCGCAAATCCCGGACGAGGATACGCCAGACCTCGTCAGTGACATTCAGATTTGGATAAAGCGCCAGTTGGCTGCCAGGACCGGTGCGCCACAGCCACACCTTGTAGTGGTTTCGCTCTTCACCCGCCTTGAGAAAAGTATAGTTGTCGAAGCGCAGATAGCGTGCCTGGAGATCGCTCTCCCCGGCACCGGTTTTGGCCGGAATGATTTTGCTGTCCGCTACCGACAAAATCACCCGATCTATATATGGAAGTTGATTTCCCTGCTTATCGACACGGTAATAATACGGATTCCGTTCGAATATGAAACGGTCGGAAGGGGGTTTTGTTTTTAGTATCCAGGGCTCCAAAGACGGCAAATCCGGGTTGTCACCCCGATACATGGTATCAAACTTATTGTGAAGCGAGGCCCAATTACGCTGATTCGCTTGCTTCACCAAAGCATCCAGCGTCGCTTTTTCGGCGTATTTTTGATGAAACTGCTTTAGATAATGAGACGGGCGGTAAATGAAAAGCGGACTTGGCCCGGCCAGATCCGGCATGAAGAGCGGGTTCGGCCTCGTCCACGTGTAGCGAACGGCCGTCTCGCTCAACACCTCAAAACGAGGGACCTCACCTTGCGGCAACATCGATATCGGCAATCCCGATGGTGACAAATACTTATTCTGAGCGACATCTTCGAACCAATACCGGAAATCTTCTGAGGTAAACGGCTGTCCATCAGACCATTTATGTCCTTTGCGCAGATGTAGAGTAAAAACAGCGTTATGCTGAACGTCGATGGATTTGAGAATATCCGGCTCGAGCGTTAGTGAGGGAGTGTACCCGACGAGCCTCGCATAGCCGTACACCACCATCATCCGGGTGTCCTTGGGGCCGCCCATCAGCATCCGCAACTCACCCCCCGGAATGCCGATTGTCTCGAGCTCCGCTACAGCCGGATCTTCCGGCACCCGCATCTCGATTTTTGGCAGCTTTCCGCTTGCTACATCATCTTTAAGGGCGGGCGTCTCCTGCAGCTCCGCTGCTGCCTCGCCCAGGGTGATGAGGGTCGCGGTCAGCGCCAATCCGAGCAACATCATTTCGCGCCGGTTAGTACGGGCGTCGGTGATCCGCATCACGGGATTATGCCCGGGCGCGGCTGGTGGCCAAGCCGGTCAATACGACCGGAGGTTCACTCGCTTCGACGCAATGACCTTCGGCAATCTCGATCAGCCGTGGAGGGTTGGCAGGATCGCGGCGGAACGGATTGGGCCACGTGGCGGGATCCGACGCCTTCTCGGCAAGCAGCCGGTCAAAATCCAGCCGTTGAGCGGGGTCTGGCGTCGGCACCGCGGCAAGGAGGGCTTGGGTGTAGGGGTGAACCGGGTTGCGAAACAACATCGCGCGGTCCGCGATTTCGACGATGCGCCCAGCGCACATTACCGCGATACGATCAGCGATATAGTCGACGACCGCGAGATTGTGGGAGATGAACAGATAGGTCAGAGCCAATTTTTGTTTGAGATCCATCAGCAGATTGAGGATCTGCGCCTGGATCGAAACGTCGAGCGCCGACGTCGGCTCATCGCAAATCACAAGGCCAGGACGCAAGGCAAGAGCGCGAGCGATGCCGATACGCTGGCGCTGACCGCCGGAAAAGCTGTGCGGATAACGCTTGACGTGCCGAAGATCGAGCCCGACGAGCGCGACGAGCTCGTGCACCATCTCACGCCGCGAGCTCTCATCGCCGATGCCGTGGATAACCAGCGGCTCTTCTATTATCTCGTAGACCGTCATGCGCGGGTTCAAGGAACCGAACGGATCCTGAAAAACAAACTGCACCTGTCGGCGAAACTGCTTCAAGTCTTCGCCCTCTAGCGAGAGGACGTCGATCAAACGCCCGTGGTCGTTGAAGATGATCGAGCCGGAATCTGGATTGACCGCGCGTAACAGCACTTTGCTGAGTGTCGTCTTGCCACACCCGCTCTCGCCGACGAGCCCGAGGCACTCGCCACGTTCGATTTTTAGGCTGATCGCGTCGACCGCGACGACGCGTGCGCCAAATTTGGCGCTACCGAACAACCCGCTTTTGCGGATCGTGTAAGTCTTTCGGACATCTACACATTCGAGCAGCGGTCCAACCGCATTGGCCGGCCACTTTCTCCTTTCCGCCATCAAATGCGGCGCATCACCGGACGGGATCTCCCGTATCGGGACCAGACGCTCTCCGGGTTTCATATCGAAGCGCGGCACAGCACGCAGCAAGGCCTTCAGGTAGGGGTGTTCCGCCCGGCGGAAGATGTCGTCGAGCGTCCCGCGCTCCATCACCTCGCCGCGGTACATCACAACGATTTCCTCGGCGACATTGGCGACGACACCGAGGTCGTGCGTGATCAGCAGCACCGCCATATCGAGTTCGCGCTGCAAGTCGATCATCAACCTCAAAATTTGCGCCTGGATCGTCACGTCGAGTGCGGTCGTGGGCTCGTCCGCAATCAGCAGCGCCGGACGGCAGACCAGCGCCATTGCGATCATCGCGCGTTGGCGCAGGCCGCCGGACAGCTCGAAAGGGTAACTGCGCAAAGCCCGTTTCGGATCGGGGAAGCCGACGAGGCGTAGCATTTCTTCGGTTAGCTCTGTCGCCTGCTGGGCGGTCACGGGTCGGTGAAGCCGGAGCGCCTCTCCTACCTGATTGCCGACCGTGTGCAGCGGCGACAACGAGGTCATCGGCTCTTGAAAGATGATCGAAATTCTACCGCCGCGGATCGCCCGCATCTCCGGGCCGTCCCGAGGCAATTTTGCCACATCCACTACCCGTCCGTCCAACCGCGGATCGGCAAACAAGAGCTCGCCGCGCGTGATGACGCCGCTGCGGGGAAGTATTCGAAGGATTGTTTGGCTCACTACCGATTTTCCAGACCCGGATTCGCCGACCAGGGCCACAATCGATCGCGGGCGCACCCGAAATGAAACGCCGGTCACCGCACGGATAAAGCCACCCGGTGCGGCAAACCGGACGTGGAGGTCGCGAACCTGCAGGAGATCGGTCATCCCGCACCTCCAGCCGCATAATCTCGTTGTGGCATGGCGGCGGCTCGCGTATCGATGCCGAGCGCCTGCAGGTTGACCGATGTGGCGGGATCCAGCGGCAGACCGCGCATCTCGGCCGCTTCCGCCGAGGCGGTGACCAGCTCGGGAAAACCCGTGATTCGACTGTCGACGCGCAAGGTCGCCCAGCCTGAGCGAAGTTCGAGCTGCATCCACCCTTCACGTCCGTCTCGCCGCGTCGAATAATAAGCGAGCCTCATCCGGTCCAGTGCGTTCCACGAGATCGACGCCGGGAGAGGACCCGAGGCGTTTAGAGCGGCATCGCTTACCTCGATGCACGTGCACTGACGAAGCGCGGTTCGGAGCCCGAACACCGCAAACAGGATGGCGAACCCACCCAGGATCGTCGTTTCGACGATCCCGACCGGCGCAATTGCGAGTACCATAACAGACGGAACGAGCCCGGCCCCCGCCCGAAGGTAATCGCCGAAGAGGGCCGACGGCGGATAGGCGTGGCGAGTCATGGCGAAGCGAGCAGAGCCGGAGCAAAAATTTCGGCGCCGTCCAGCCAGCGCACTGCGGGGTGCGCAGTGCTCACGGCGATCAGCCGGCAAAGGAACGCCTCCGTCGCCTCGTCCTGAATGAGGTGGTGGGTGAGTATTCCCGTCGGTTCCTCCGCGCACATGGTGCGGAGACGCCGCGCTCCAAGATGTTCAACTAGCCCGCGCAGCGCCGTTTCTTCGCCGACGAACCCGCGGGTGCTGCGCCAAGCAACAAGATCTACATGGACGTTCACCTCGTTCACATACGATATCGGCCGCGCCGCGCTGCCCGGTTGCATGCGCGAGATCGCGGTTAGGCCGCAGCCCGCGAGCAGTCCCAAAAGGGAGTCATCGAACCGGTTCCATGGCGGCACCAGAACCGATAGCGCCCGAGTTCCGAACAACGCGCTTAGGCGCTCCCGGCCCGCAGCCAGTTCGATCGCCACCTCAGCGCTCGCGCGCTCCGCCGGGAATTCGCTTTTTTTTCCTACGCGCACGTGGTTCAGATGCTGCCAACCGTGTTGAAGAACAGCAACACCCGCGTTTGGCGGCGGTCGCGGGCAGTGGTCAAGCCATTCGGCAAGCCCTCGCTCTGCTGCTATTGGGACCACCGCAAGCGAGACCGGGAGCGCAGGCGCGATCGACAGCAGACGGCACAGCCGTGCGGTCGGCGCTACCGCATCATCGTCGCGCCACCAGAGCGTCGCGACTTTTCCCGCTTCCTCCCAGCGGTCGAACTCAGCCAAGAGATCGAGCCACGTCACCATCATCAGCCCGGCGGTAACCCGGTCATCAACGGATCATACCGGCAGTCCTCGAGCAACACCAAATTCTCGGTTGGGAGACCGGATCATGTTCGCGATCAGCGCAGCGCTTCGTCGAGCGCCCCCGATGTCGATCGCACCAGTCGCCGGGTGGACAGCCATCGCACGATGGACGGCAGAGGCGAGCCGTTCGGGCGAAAGCCGAGCACCGCTGACGAGTTGGACAATACCGCGAGCCGCAAGCCGCTCCGCCCGTAAGGTCTGCTCGGTCTCGCGCCCGGATGCGAACGGCACTACGACGGCCGGCGCTCGGGCTGCCAGGATATCGAGCACCGTATTGTACCCGGCTTGACTAATCGAGACATGGCACCGCCTCAGCATTTGCGGGAAGTCGGGCCGGTACCGTTCGAGGAGTGCTCCTTCGGGCAGCGTCTTGGCGATTGCCGCGAATTCCGGGTCCGGTAGGTTGGGACCCGTGAGCAGGTGCCACCCGAGATGCGCCAAGCATCCCCGCCGTCGCGTCTCGACTGCGGTCATCAGCAACGCGCCGCCGACGGCACCGCCCCCAGCGGAAACCACAACTTCCCCTTCGGCGGCGGTCTTGTCCGACTTCGCCGCCCCACCGGCCTCATCGGTCTCGGCTATATAGCCGGTATAGATCAACCGATCGCTGATTTCCGACGCGAGCGGGAAGCTATCTTCGAGCGGGATGAACGCGGGATCTCCATGAACCAGCACAAAGTCGAACCAATTGCGGACGCGCTCTATGATCTCCTTGAGGCGGTGAGGATCACTTGGCGCGACGACGATGTCCCGCAGCGAACACAGCACGAGCGGCCGAGGGTGCCGCGACCAGGCGGCTTCGATCAGCCCGTCCAGCTCGAAGCGAAATGCCCGGCGGCCGAACGGGAACGCCTCGATCAACAAAGCGTCGGGCTGCTCCTCCGCAAAGGCGCGTAAGAGGGCGGACCTTCGCGCTGTTCGTAGCTCGTCATCGATCGGCCGGCCCATCTCGTCCACGAGCATCTTGAATCCCGCATCGTGGGCTCTGATCGGGGGAAGCTGGACCATCCGCTGGGCGGAGGTGCGTGCCAATTCGGCAAGCGGCTCTCCTCCCGAGATCAAGGTGACTCTGACACCCTCCCGGGTCAGAGCGTCGACTATCCTCAACGAACGCCGCAAATGCCCGATTCCAAGGAGATGTTGAACATAAAGCAGCACGGAGCCGATCATGGAATGCGCCGGCTTCCACTCACGTCACGCGGCCTTGCGACGCCATATCGATCACCGCATTGAGGCGGCGAGCGACCGACGCCAGGTCATGCTCGTCCCTGACATGCTGCCGCGCAGCTTCGGCGAAGGCAGCACGACGGGGGCGGTTGGTGATCAGGCTGCGCACGGCCTCGGCAAAGGCCGCCGCATCGCCTGGCTGGACGAGGAGGCCGGTTACTCCGGGCGCGACAATTTCGCTGACGCCGCCCCCGCTGCCCGCTACGACCGGCACTCCACTTGCCTGCGCCTCCAGCATTGCCATGCCGAAAGCTTCGTTGAGAGCCGGCCACACGCACAGGTCAGCCGATGCCAGCCGTTGCGCAACGTCCATACCCCCGAGCATTCCTAACCAATTCACCCGATCCTTGAGCGGATGAAGCGCGTCCTCGACCGCGCACCGGGCCGGTCCGTCCCCGATCACCTCCAACACCCACTGCAGATCCAACAAGCGCGAAAGCGCATCCCCAAGGAGTTGGTAGGATGCGAGCTTGTCGCCGTGGCGCATCATCGCGACGGTGATGAGACGTGGCTGCTGAGCTTTCACGCGCGCTGGTCGTGTGTAGGACCCGACATCGACGAAGGGCTTGAATGGCACCCAACGCCACGCGTCTCGCAACAGCGGCAACACGCATTCCCGATCGACCGGGTTGAGCCCGATCACGGCGTCGGCCCGCCTGATCGCGCGCTCTGCCGCCCGCCGACCAGCCGACCAACCGCGCGACGCCTGTTTTGGCGCGTCGGAAGCCTCGGCGATGACATAGGGAATGCACAGCGCGTCTGCGATTGGCGGTCCCAACCAATCCGGCGCCTTATGGTAAAGATGATAGGTAAACCAGAGTTCCGGAGCGGTTTCTGGAGCCGCGCGCCAGCAGCCGATAAAATGGGCCGCAAGGCTGCCGCCGACGGCCGCCAACCGAGTCTGACGCCGCTGGTCGCCATGCCCGTCATAGCTGCGAAATCGAGATGCTATGAACGGATCGTGGCCAGCCAGCCGCAACGCCTCAAGGAACAGCTGCGCGACCCTGCGGTCTCCCGAGGGAACTGGGTGATCAGGCGATTTCAGTGGAGCATAGAAGGCGATACGCATTCCATTTGAGTTACGTTTTCCTCGCTACCAGAGACGCCCTCGGAGGACCACGGGACTGGATCGTTGGCGGGGATATCCCGCCGAGAGGCGGAAGCCAGCCCAAAACGGGCAGCCAGCCGATCGACGCCGTCCTCCATAGAAAAAAGGTGGCGCACTCGGTGTTCGCCGGCAGCGCCAAATTGGGCCCGCTCCACGGGATGACGGATCAGGCGTTCCAACGCCTCGGCGAGCGACATCGGGCAGCGCGGCGGCACCAAGAGTCCGGTCACATTCTGCTCGATCAACTCCGGGATCGCCGAAACGCTGGTCGAAATGCAAGCGAGCCTCTGGGTTTGCGCCTCGATCAGTACGTTAGGTAGCCCATCGCGGTCGCCATCGTTCGCCACCTTGGAGGCGAGCACAAACAGGTCGGCCTCGCGATAGGCGGCGAGCACCTCCGGCTGGACCATGGCGCCTCGCCACTCTATCCGGTGCGACAGACCAAGCCGCTCCGCCTGGCGTTTCAGTGTCGCACGGAGCGCACCGCCGCCGATATGTGCGAACCGCCAATGAAGGCTGGCAGGAAGGAGCGCCAGAGCTTCGAGGAGGTCGTCATAGCCTTTTTTTGCGACCGGCCGGCCGACCGAGAGGATGAGGACTGGCTGCTGCGGGTCGCTGCCGTCGCGTGCGCCCAAGCGCAGCGGGGGTGGCCTAAAGCGCGCGAGATCGACACCATGATAGCACAGCCATACGGCGTCAGGCCGCGATGTCAGGCCCACAAGGTAGCAGCGCGCCACCTCGGTACAGGTGACGATCCACCTCGCTTCCGCGAGCTTCGAACGCTTCTCCCATTCCGGAAGTGTCCAGATATCCTTGGCATGCGCCGAAGCTGTCCAGTCGAGGCCCGTCAACAGCGCCGTATAACGCGCCACAGAGGCCGGCGTATGCAGAAAGTGCGCATGAATGTGGGTGACATCGTCCGGTAATTCGGCGGCCAGAACCAGGGCTTGGCCGAAGCGACGGATGCGGTTCGGGGTCGGATCGCGGCCTAGGTCGGCAAACCACGCGGCCCGCGCCGCCCGGTACCCCGCATGTCGGCGAGACCGCAACCAGCAGCGCCAAACCCGGGAG
>Ga0306921_10006095_pt1 | contig 12559 bp, 16 predicted proteins | sample sta12Cox44000080_FD_203760 | JGI IMG/M metagenome (GOLD analysis project Ga0306921, IMG submission 203760) | Lab enrichment of tropical soil microbial communities from Luquillo Experimental Forest, Puerto Rico - statoxic.12C.oxic.44.000.080 (v2)... | ecosystem: Environmental > Terrestrial >... | reverse complement strand
CCGCCGCCAGACCAGCCCCACACGCCGACACGCTTGGGGTCGATGAAGGAGTGAGATTTTTCGAGAGATTGCAGGGCGGTAGATTGCTGCTGCGAAGAGAGCGGACCGATGTTCTTGTAAACGACTTTGCGCCACTCGCGGCCGCGTGGGGCGGGAGTGCCTTGATTGTCGAAGCTGGCCACGAGGTAGCCGGCAGCGGTCATGACGCGCAGGAATACATCGTGCCAGCGATCGGCGGTGGTTTGTCCAGCGGGCTCGGAGTAGACGTAGACGATGAGCGGATATTTTTTGGAGGCGTCGAAATTTGGGGGCTTCGCCAACCAGGCGTCAACCAGCAGGCCGTTGCCGGCGTCCAGGTTGAGAAACTCGACGGAGCCGGTGCTCAGGGCTTTAACGCGCTCGGCAAGGCCCGAATTGTCGGCGGTGACGCGCAAAACGCGGTGGTCGGGGAGATGAACCACGTCGGAGTGAGGCGGGTCATTGAGGGAAGAGAAATTGTGGAAGGCATATTCACCGTTCGGAGCGATAGTGTAGGAATGACTGCCCGGCTGATTAGGAGTGATGCGCTCTGCGGGAGCGGAGCCGTCGAGACGGACGCGATAGAGATAGCGCTGCGTCGCGTTATTGGGCGAGGCCGTGAAGTAAATAAATTGTTCGTCGGAAGTGACGCAGTCGAGGCTGATAACGTCGAAGTCGCCATGGGTGACAAGCTGAGTCTTCCCGGAGTCGCGGTCGACGCGATAGAGATGACGCCAGCCGTCGCGCTCGCTGAGGACAAGAAATTCGCGGTGGTCATTGAGCCATAGGATTTGGTCGTTGAGCTCGACCCAAGCGCTATCTTCGTCGACAAAAACTGGGCGTGTGGAACCGGACAGAGAATCGGCAAGGAAAAATTCGTTTTTGTTTTGCAGCCGGTTCATGTGCTGGAGCAGGAGATGGTTCGCGTCGGACCATTCCATTCGTGGAATGTAGAAGTCGTGTGGATCGCCAGAGGTTTTCATCCACGCGGCTGTGCCAGAGTACAAGGAGACCACACCGACGCGAACGGCGGAATTACGTGTACCTGCCACAGGATATGGATAGACGAGAGTCTCGGGATACATGCCGATTTGGGGATACGAAATTTGGGTGACAATCTGTCCACGCGGGTTGTCGAGGTCGTAGATTAGAGTGAAGTCTTGCACGGCTTCCGTGTTGAATTGCCAAAAGGCGATGGCGCGGCTGTCGGGACTCCATTGGAAGCCGTCGCGGATGTCGAACTCTTCTTCGTTCACCCAGTCGGAAGTGCCATTGATGATGGTGGCGGAGCCGTTGTGCGTTAGCTGAGTGATTCTTGCAGAAGCAAGGTCCTCGACGTAGATGTTGTTGGCGCGGACGTAAGCGACTTTGGAATTGTCGGGAGAGAACTTGGCGAACATCAGTGTGGAGGGAGTAGAGTTGCCACCGAGTTTGCGAAGAGTGTCGGTTTGTAGATTTAGAATCCAGTAGTCACCGCGGGTGTTATGGCGCCATACAGTTTGGGAGTTGGTGAAAATGAGCAGTTGGTGGCCGTCGGCAGAGAAACGATAGTCCGCGATGTCGAGTGGTTTCTTTTCACCGGAGGGTATGAGGCGGCTGGCGGGGATGAAGACGTCTCTGGCACCTGTGGCGGTCTGATAGCGTACGATTTCGGTGCCCTGGCCGGATGACGAGGGCTCTAGAGCGAGATAGGAATCGCCGTTACCGAACCACTCGCCGCCGCGGAAGGATTTGGGGCGAAATTCGGGATTGAACATGGTGCGCTCGAGGAGCTTTCTTGCGGATTCGCGCTCGTCTGCGTGAGAGAATGCGATTGATGAGAGGACGACAGCGAAAGTTACAGCGATCCGGCGACAGACGCGCATGCAGTGTCTCCTATATTGTTGATCAAGCCGTACCAGAACGAGATTGGTGAACCGCTGGGTGGTAGGCGAGATGGGCGTGTTTGCCATGGAGAGGTCCGTACAAGCATTGGCTCGTTCGACGGCCTCTGCCAGAGGGCATTGATCAGTCCTCTTGCTCGTTCTCCGTGAGAGGCGGGCAGTGACATGAGTGAGAGAATTCTATCCGAAACGCGAGGCCAGTCCCAAGTGATTTGGCCGTTTACGAACTACTTGACGAGGGGTTCCTTCGGTGATTTCGCGGACGATTTCGCGGGCAAAGGATTCATCTTCGGGCCGGGCTTGTCGGAATCGCGGCGGCAACGAATGCGGTTGGCATCAAGAGAGAGTTGAATCGTGGTGGAGAGGTCGTCGACGTCCTGAGACCAAAACTCGGCGGTAGCGTCTTCGGGATACCACGGCTCGAGGTAGGCATCGCGACGCTTTGCTTCACGAATCGATGACGCGCTGGCATCGCTTAGTTCCAGGGCGGGGTCAGGGGCTTCTTCCTCGTCAGCATCGGAGGACGGGATTGTGTGTTGCGGTCCGTTCGATCGAGATCGCTGGGCGAAATCAGAATGCGGTAGTGCCACTCCACTCGCTTTTCGCAGTTCTCTCGTAAGGAATCTGGTGAACTTTGTGGGGGATGTCGGCGTTCTTAAGATCCCGGCAGATACCCACACACTCGGACTGGTCAGCGCACTCCCAGAGAAACGTCAGCGCCTTGTCCGAAGACGACTCGCCTTCTGGAAGCCGCTCCGCCAAGTCCACGTCACAATCGGAACAACGGGTAAACTGGGGCGATATTCGGTGCGACATTCCGGGCAATACATGGGCGGGAGGATATCACGAAGAACTTGAAAGGGCGCCGCCATCCTTCCGCGTGTCAGGAACACTTTATTTGCGTATCCGCTCTTTCAGTAGCACTCTCACAGTTTCGCCCACTTCTTTTCCGATTGCTCGGCGTATCTCTAGCTTTACAGGCAGCATATGGTTACCGTTGCCCATAGCCATGAACGAACTCTTGAAGGGATGACCATCAATTGTGCCTTTGACCTTAACCAATCCCCGTGTACCGAAAAACTTGACCGAGTTAGGCCAGACCACATAGGTCCATCCGCCCTTGTGGCTCTTTTGCAATTTGGCAGAAAACGATTTGTTCAACATGTTCCTCGCCCTTCAGCCCTCGCGTAGTGGGAGTATTCGTCGCGGCATACGCACGCGGGGCATGCTCCAAAGGTTCGAGATTCCAGCTTTCAAGAAGCAGGAGGGGCTTCCGTGCTGTGTATCAGGGCAGTATGAGGTCGTCTGGGTCACGCCCTTGAGCCATAAACTGGCCCAACCTCGTAATGCTGAAGATCTCCTTCAGGTGCTCGTTCAAATTGATAAGCTTTAGCTGACTCTTGGCAGCTTTCGCTGAAATGAACAAGCCGACAATCGCACCCAACCCCGAGCTATCCATGTAGGTCACATTCGTCAAGTCCAGCACGACAGTCCTGCTCTCTGAAAGCAGCGGTTTGACGGTGGCTTTTAACTGTTGAATTGTGTCCGACCTTATCTTTCCAGTGCAATAGACGACGCTCTCGGTTGGCGTCCTATCAATACCCATCACCAGCTCGGACACTGGGAAAGGATTCGTTGCCATAATTGTCTCCTCTCAGTTTGGTGGCAAAAGTTACCCGAGCGACTCTCGCGATTCCCGACGTTTGACGGTTTGCTCGCTGGTCGGCCCACGGCGCAAATGTAGCGGGCGTTAATATACGCCTCGTAGCCGGGAAGTCAACGCTGTGTTGGCCTAACTTCGTCAGTGCCCAATTACCCGGGAAACCGGACGGGTCCGTTCCAGCACGAGGGAGGTTACGCCCCTTAATCAAGACTCGAGTGTGTTTTCCGTGTTTCTAGTTTTATCGTGCAATCTGATAGAACTCGCGAAGATGGTGTTCACCGAGCTGAACAAGTATGGCTAGTTCGCCATTGATCATGCCCGGGAGAGGCGGAACGATTGGGGGCCAAGGGGACCCGCTGTGGGGAGTGAAGCCGTTCGTTCCCGCTGTTATTTGCAGGTTCACTTCGGAACTGGGACCGATCAGATTTGAGTCGCTAACGTTCAGAAAGCGCCGAAAGCTGCACAACGCCTTCGTTAATCATTTTCGCCTGGCCAACGAACACAACTGTCGCATCGAACTGCTTACCCAGCCAACGGGCGGTGGGCTCTGAGCTTTGAAGCTTCGGGGAGATGCCTTCCTGGTTCAAAAAACCCTTGAACTGGGTGCGGTCCGCCCACTGTATGCCGTTAGGAAATGTGGACCCGTCCGGGAAAACGAAATCGGTCACCAGAATCTTACAGTCATCCTTGTGACAGCCTGCATCGGCAGCATGATGAAGCAGTCGTCCGGCAAGGTTCGGAAGGTGCTCGATCTCTGGTGGAGCTGAGTCTGTCTTCGGAGCGATCGGAAAATTCAGGTGAATCGGATCGGGCACTCGGAACGGTGGCGTCTGGGTTGGTTGTTGGGAGAACGCGGACCTGCAAACAGCGCAGCCAAACAGCGCGCACGTCAAGAAAACAAGACCGGCGCGGGATGCTCTAGCCCACGGTAAGTTACCGCGAACCGTTTGTCTGGCGCTCTCTTGATCGCCTGATCGCCGTACGAGGATTCGTTCTCAACGGCGGAATTTTTAAGTGCCAAAGGAAACTTGGTTGCGATAGTTCTAAGTACCGGTAGTCGCGAAACCGACAAATGGCCCTGGCAATCCAGCCTGTCCGGTTTTTCGGTTCGGTCCACAGCATAGATGTCCCTGGCCTATTTCTTTGCGATGACTGCTAGAGTGCTAGACGCTTTAGCGACCATCATTCGCCCCTCTTCACTTTCGACCATCAGCGTCGCTTCAACGAAAATGAGATTCTTCCCTGCCCGCAACACCTCTGCACGACAGAATAGATTTGGCCCCGAAGCCGGACGGAAAAACGAGGCCTTGTTTTCAACAGTAATCACATCTCGGCCCTCTGGCACTGTTGAGGCTGCAGCGCCACCACAGGTATGGTCCGCAAGGGTCATCAGCACTCCAGCGTGAATAAATCCATGTTGCTGTCGAAGGGTAGGTGCCACGTTGACTCTCGTCTCACACCAACCTCTGCCACATGAGGTCAATTCAATCCCAAGGGAACGGATAAATTCTGCGTTCTGAAAAATCTTCTTCACCAAGCTGAGGTTCGCGTCATTCATTTAGTCTCCGAACGAGTGTTGCTCCATGACTCCAAGTCCCAGTTCGCGGCTGGCGGTTTTAAATGTGCATCGCTGTCAATACATAGATGGCCGCACTATCGACAGGGGTAAATTTCAGTGACTCCCTTTGTTAAATGAAGCCGACAGTCAACTCCTGGGACGTCCGGAAACCGGAAAAGTCCCGTATAGTACCCACATGCCTGTTACAAGGCTGAGTCCACCCTCACTTTCTGAGGATGGGTGTTGGGTTTCTCTCTTGCATCAACTCCTAGGTGACCGGCGATCTCACCATGGTCGGACGGTGTAAACCAGGGTGGCGATTCGGCTGCATCGCGAAACTTAACAGCCCTAGTCGCGTCTATAGGATTGCCGTGCAAGAAAGGTCGTCTTTTCGGTCTGCTGGCTCGAACCCAGCCATCCGCGAGGTTAACCATGCGAAAGGCTTTCACACTGCTACTGCTGCTGGGAACAAGCGCTCTTAGCTTGCGCGGCCTGCCACAAAACCCGCCTCCACCCCTGCTCCCGCCGCTCCACGATGGCTCTCACGACTTCGATCCGCTCCTCGGCAACTTCACCTATCACCTCCGCCGAATGCTCCATCCCCTCACCAGCGCGCCGGACTGGACCGAACTCACCGGCACCGGTGCCTGTTACAATGTCTGGGACGGTCGCGCTCAGCTCGACACTATCGAGGTCGATGGCGCCTCTGGCCACATCGAAGGCCTCACCCTCCGCCTCTACGATCCCTCCTCCCGCCAGTGGCGCCTCTACTGGGCCAACAACCGCACCGGCCGCCTCGACCCGCCTCAGATCGGCGCGTTCCAAGAGGGCCGCGGCGACTTCTACACCACCGATACCATCAATGGCAAAACCACCCTTATCCGCTACGACTGGTCCCGTATGACCTCCGGCACGCCGCATTTTGAGCAGGCGTTCTCCCCCGACGGCGGCCGCACCTGGGAGGTCAACTGGATCACCGACCAGACCCGCACCAGCGATGCCCCCTGGGGACAACCCCAGCCGGGCCGCCCCAGCACAACGCTCCCCGGCATCTCCGCCGCCCCGGCCTCTGGCGTCCGCGACGGCCAGCACGATTTTGACTTCGACTTCGGCACCTGGAAGATGCACATCCGCCGCCTCGTCCATCCGCTCACTGGTTCCAACGAATGGACCGAGATGGACGGAACCACTGTGACGAACAAAATCTGGGACGGCCGCGCCAACCTCGCGACCGTCGAAGCCGACGGCCCCTCCGGCCACCTTGGGCTCCTGGCCCTTCGCCTCTACGATCCTCAGGCACATCAGTGGAACATCAGCTTCGCCACCAGCGATAGCGGCATCCTCAGCGTCCCCGCTGTCGGCGGATTCCGTGATCGCCGCGGCGAATTTTATGACACCGAGCTCTATCGCGGCCGCAATATCCTCGTCCGCTTCGCCATCTGGCCGGTCTCCTCCAACGAAATCCGCGCCGAACAGGCTTTCTCCGCCGACGGTGGCACCACCTGGGAGGTCAACTGGATCAACACCATCACCCGCGTCACGGAGAAATGAAGTGGGATAAAGCTGGTTACCTATCCGATTCGTTAACGCTTTTGCACTATTCTCCAATTTCTGGGCCAATACCGAGTACGCAAAGCTTCAACAAGGCTGATTTCACCACCCTGGAGGTCACTGAGTGTGCTGTCTCTCATTGTTTTTAACTCCTGCTCTCTTGCTGTCAATCTCCGTTCATAGCGGTCCCCAGACGTCACGATTCCCGTCTAAGAGCGAATCCGGTCTTTATATCGCCGAGGTCATCGCCGTTCCTGAATTGCACAAGGATTCGTACGTTTCCTGTTTACAGCAAGCGGGTCTTTCGTTTTGGCGAGGGTTGAAACGGGACGGAGTGTTGCACGACGCGAGTACGTGCGAATTGATTTCAATTTATGATTCTGACCCAGATGTGCCCGATTGGAATTTCCTTTTGGTGTTCCACCTCACGCCTTACACGAAACCACAAGACTACTCTCGACGCGTGAAATCTTTAGGCGATAAATCGTGCGCGGGCCAGGGTGGCGCAAAAACTCTTCGAAGGGAAGTCCTCCGCCCGACTCCCAATGCGAACTACGCAACTCCAGAAGATGACCGCGAAGCAATCCAATTGAAGGTGGAATACGTTGTGGAGTACATTGCTGTCCGAAACACGCCTGAGGACTTAAATGCCTACCGTGAAATCATGAGTTCCAGCCTTGGGCCCGCTCTCGGGCAAGTGTTGATTCCCAAGGAGCTGACATTCGGACTGACTGCCCTCGAAACTGTCTCGGTTGAATACTCAGCCGAAGGCATGCCCACTTGGAACCAACTCCACATCAACGCAACCTTGCCAACCTACCATTTGACTGCAGAGGACAGGGACGCAGCTCTACGACAAGTGAACCCCAAAGGTGGTGGGAATTCCGAGATAGTCAAGCGTCTGGACGCAATTAGAACAAAACCCCGAGTCGACAAGGTGAAAAAGTTGTACGAACTGACAGTGCGTTAGTCACTGCTGACCAGAACACTCCATCCTGCAAGCCGAAGACAAATACGCGAAGTTGCAGTGAGTCTTGTGAAATCCAGCCAGGATTCTGTCCGTGATGCCTGGAAGTCCCCGTTAATCGGTACCTAAGAGCTTCCATTTTTCTTCGCTCATTGCAAAAAGAAGGCTACAAGTTCTCTAATTGCCTTTGCGCGTCAAGGATAAAGAAAAGCCGGGAGGGTGTATGCATGGTTTCACACAGAACCTCCGCTTCTCACTTCGTCAACTGAGCAAAGCGTCTGGATTCACGGTCACTGCCGTTTTGGCACTGGCGCTAGGCATCGGTGCAACTACCGCCATCTTCTCTCTAGTGGAAGCCGTGTTGCTTCGCCCGCTGCCTTTCAAAGACTCTGGCCGGCTCGTCTTGTTGGGGGATCACCTTGGAGGCCGCCCAGGCATGTCCGTCAGGGCACGTGAAATCGCAACGTACACCAACGCAACAGAGACGTTTTCTTCTCTTGGTGGCTACATCACTGCTGCTTTTGAGCTTTCTGGCGAAGCACAGCCAGAAGAAATCAGCGCTGTGCGCCTAAATTCTGCGACGTTCCCAACCCTTGGCGTTGAACCCATCTTAGGCCGTGTTTTTACGCCGCAGGAAGAGGACACGCGACAATCGGTTACCGTGATCAGCTATGCCCTCTGGACCAACCGCTACCATCGCGATCCCCGAGTTCTCGGCAGCACGATGATCCTCGACCGCAAGCCCTACTCCGTTATAGGCGTTATGCCGCGCGATTTTGATTCCCTTTACAGCCTGGACGCCTTGATCAAGCGCAGGTCTGGGTGCCTTTGAGCCTTACGCCCGACGAACTCTCGGACCAACATTCCGGCTTCTGGGGATACCGCATGATCGCCCGCCTGAGCGATGGCGTGACCCTTTCGCAAGGCGCTCAGGATGCCGACCGCGTGGCGCACCAGATCATGCGCGACTTTCCCGCCAGTATGTCGGCTATCCAAATACAAGGCGATATTCAGCAGTTGCGCGAAACAGTAGTGGCAGACGTGCGCCCCGTGTTGCGGACGCTGTTTCTGGCGGTCGCGGTGGTGCTGTTGGTAGCTTGCGTGAATGTTTCCAGCCTGATGCTCGTCAGGGCAATTCGTCGGCGCCGCGAGTATGCCGTTCGCGCTGCGATCGGGGCGAGTTCCACCAGAATTATCTGCGAATCCGCAATGGAAGGCGTCTTGCTGAGTGTTGCGGGCGGCCTGCTGGGTTTAGCGTTTGCGGCAATCGCCATACGTACGGCCTTGCAGTTGGTCCCGGACTCCATGCCGCGCATCAATTCGGTCTCAGTGAACCCATTCGTCGCGAGTTTTGCACTTTTTATCGCGGTCGGGAGTGGTGTCCTGTGTAGTTTCGCGCCCGCCTTCGCGGCTTTGCGAACCAATTTGGTGGAAAGCCTCAAAGAAGGCGCGCAAGCAGCCAGCAGCGCGAGCCATAGTTGGCTACGCTCTTCCCTGGTGGTTTCAGAGGTTGCCATTGCGCTTGTGCTGCTCACGGCGTCAGGAATGTTTCTGCGCAGTCTGCAAAAGATGCAGGAAGTGGACCCCGGGTTTCGCCCGGATCATGCTTTGGTCGCAGGGTATCAACTTCCCGTTCAGCAATATCCCACCGCAACATCCGTTGCGAATTTTAACCGCGCCGTTGTGGACGAATTGTCCAGCAAGCCCGGGGTGACTGCTGTAGCCATTAGCAACGCGGTTGCCGTATCCGGTGCTTTCCCGCTATCGGCGTATACCGTTGAAGGCGTGCCCGCGGAGCACTGGACACTGAAATTCGCTGCGTTCACAACCGTCTATGGCGATTACTTCGGCGCCATGGGCATTCCCCTGCTCGAGGGCCGAAGCTTCACAGTGCACGACGATTCTGACGCGCCACTCGTAGTAATTGTGAGCCAATCGATGGCCCGAGACTGCTGGCCAGGGCAGAGCGCCTTAGGCAAGCGTATGCATGTCGGCAACCCCCGGAAGGAACTTCCGTGGGCAACTGTCGTCGGAGTTGTCGCCGATACGAAAGTGCCTCGCGATGAGCCCAACGCGGACCAGTGGTACACGCCGCTAGACCAGCCGGCCACGCTCTACGGTTCGGGCACTCCCGGGAATCTTAGCGGTCCACCGAGCGGCTACGTCACTATGCGGTCGAGGATCGACCCCGAGCATATGATTCAGACGTTGCGCTCGACGATCGCGGAAATCGATCCGCAATTAGCGTTGCAGGAAGTGAGACCTCTCGCTGAGGCGATCTCCGAATTCGAGGCACCGCGGCACTTCAACACCGAGCTGATCACGGCTTTTGCCGGAGGTGCGCTGCTACTAGCGGTCATTGGGATTAATGCGGTCATGGCCTTTTCTGTGTCGCAGCGCGCGCAGGAGATCGCGATTCGCATGGCGCTCGGCGCTCAGCGAGCTGACATCGCGACATTTATGCTCCTTTCGGGCGCGAAGCTCATCTTGGTTGGATGCGGCCTCGGTCTAGTGGGCTCTCTGGCCGTGTCGCGAGTGATCAGCTCCTTCCTGTTTGGCGTAAGCGCGACGGACCCATTTGTCTACTCGGGAGCTGTGCTGCTGATGATGCTGACAGCGCTTCTCGCGTCAGCCTTCCCTGCGATGCGTGCCTCCTCAGCTGATCCCGTCAAGGCTCTCCGTTCAATTTGATTGTCTCGGTGCTGCCTGCGTGCTAATCGGAAAGCAGTTTTAACTCCTGATATGGAGCTTATCGGTAATTTACAAAAGCTCGGCCCTAGAGGGTTGTGCCGCCTTTAGGGTACACTCACAACTTCGGTCCATCTTCGGTTTCAAGGGCGAGAAGTGACGCGTTCCCTCGTAAGTGACATCACCAGAAGCGGCACTTAGATTTTGTACTCCGTGCCTTCTAAGGAGAAAAGATGGCGCAAGGGCTTTCGACAGGTTTCTGGAAACGGATTAGCTGTGGCCCAGGTTTCAGTCAGGTTTTGACGGGCCTGTAGCTCAATGGATAGAGCATCGGACTTCTAAAAAGGCGATGCAAACAAGCTAAATGCCGTTGCTGATATCGCTTACATGGAACACGCACGGTGCAATCACCCCTCGAATTGCACCGAAGTTGCACCGAAGTTGCACCGACAATCTCCGCTACTGAACAATCAGCTGGCCTTCGCTATTGGAGACGCCTCCGGCGAAAGCCTCCCCGCCGCGCTCATGATAGCGAATGTGCAGTCCTCACTGCGCACGGCGATTGTGGGAAAGAGGCAGAAAGTCGTAGCAGTCACCGCCCAGCGCGCGGAAGTTGCTGGCAACGAACCGCGTGGCTGATGCCGTCCGCAGGCGGCGCCGCACAGTGCATAAACCGCTGCTGGACGTCGCAGCCGGTTGCCCAGTCTTGACTTACGTCCACCACCATTGTGTCCTTCATCATTTTCGTGCCTCTGTGAGAATGTCATTCCTAGAGCCCCGAAATCGACGCGATGGCAGCGACAAGTTCTTCGGAAATTCGCTGGGTGCGATGTCGAGAAGCCAGTAGCGGCTCCGACCAACCAATGAAAGCTCAGGATCAGCACTGAGCGAGGAGGAAGGAACACATGAAACACACGTTGCTCATGACCGGCACGAAAGCAGTGGTGCAAAGCTATCTTGCTTGGTCCCAAAGGGATAGAGATGCACACATGGCTGTCCCAGCGTGCAGACCATCGGTACGGAGTTGACCGCATCCGGAGAGTTTGTCGCCACCGAGGGATTAGCCGTGCCAGACGAGGCCACGCTGGTGCGTCGAGAGAAGGGCGGCATGGCGGTTACGGACGGCGTCTTCCCCGAGTCCAAGGAGTTTCTCCTGGGCTACTGGATCGTTTGCGTTCAGACTGCAGAGCGCGCTTACGCGATAGCGGGACGAATTTTCGGCAGCGCCCGGACCGGGAGGAGTGCCGACCAATATGCCGATTGAGGTGCGGCGAATAGCGAGCCATGGCGCCAAATCGGCGTAACGGGCTGTCCACAATAGGCTCCCGAGTCCGCCGAGTTGAGGAAAGCGCAGTAACCGACTGACACGAACACAAAGGAGCGATGACATGAAATACATTTTGATGATGAACACCATGAAAGCAGGCCGCGCTAACGAGGGAGTCCTTGCCTGGGCGCAACGAGACCTCGAGGCACACGTCGCGTTTATGCACAAACTCAACAAAGAGCTTAAAGAGGCGGGCGAGTTTGTCCTGGCCGAGGGGCTGACGTTTCCGGATCAGGCAAAGCTCGTGCGGGCCGGGAAGGATGGCATGCCCATTACGGACGGCATTTTTCCAGAATCCAAAGAGTTCCTTGCCGGTTTCTGGATCATCAATGTTGCGACTCCCGAGCGTGCCTACGCCGTCGCTGCCCGGATCTCAGCCGCTCCGGGACCCGGGGGAGTCCCGCTCAATATGCCGATTGAAGTGCGGCCGGTCATGAGCGCGCCGCCCGAATCGAAGTAACCGGAGTGTCGAGAATACGTGTCGGCGCTCCTACTGAACCTAAGAAAGGCCTAAAACAGAGCAAGCAAACACCGACCCGAGACGCGAATCAGGACTTGATGAACTGGTAGGGTCGAGGAATGGCGCCATACCCGTAGGTTCGATCTATCCGTTGCTCCCCCGTTTCGTCCTCGCCCTTTCGGTCTGCGAGGCGGGGTCACAATTCCACCAAAAGCCGCGTTTCCCGAGGCCTCTACGTCCGAATTTCTCAGGTCCCGGTTTGAAGCCTTGGCATTTCCTTCGTGAGCCTTCCCATTCACCACGAGGTTCAAGCGGCTGGTACGCATACGCCCCGTCTGCGAATGGTTTGCTCACAAGCTCGTTCCCAGCCCTTGCTACGGTTCATGTTCGGTTTTACCTGAATAATGCACTGGGGTGGGCTTTGGTAGGGCTCTAATCTTGAAG
>Ga0306921_10006094_pt1 | contig 12560 bp, 10 predicted proteins | sample sta12Cox44000080_FD_203760 | JGI IMG/M metagenome (GOLD analysis project Ga0306921, IMG submission 203760) | Lab enrichment of tropical soil microbial communities from Luquillo Experimental Forest, Puerto Rico - statoxic.12C.oxic.44.000.080 (v2)... | ecosystem: Environmental > Terrestrial >... | reverse complement strand
AGTCTGACTTAAAAGTCTGACTTTAAACTCCGACCCTTGGACTCACTGCTTCTTCTCCGGCTCGACCGTGAGCTCGACCCGCTTGTCGAGCGGCAGGAACTGAGCCGCGGCGGCGCTGATGTCGCCGACCGACAGCGCGCGATACCGTGCGAGATCCTCGTTGAACCAGTCAGGATCCCCTGTCTCGGTGAAGTACGCGTTCAGCTGATCCGCGGTACCGCCGAAGCCGCCGACACGCTCCATCCGGTTGTAGAACGACGCCTCAACCTGATTCACCGATCGCTCGAGCTCGTGAGCCGTCGGCGGTTCGCGCTGCAGCTTCTGGATCTCTTCGTCGATTACCTTCTGCAGGTCCGCGACCGTGTGACCCGGACGCGGCGTCGCGACGATCTGAAAGGACGACGACAGCGACTGCGACTGCTGCGATGCGCTGACGTCCTGCGCGATCTGCATGTCGTAGACGAGGCGCTTGAAGAGCCGGGAGTTCTTTCCGCCCGCCAGCACATCGGCCACCATGTCGAGCGCGGCGTCGCCGGGCTCGAAATGTCGCGGCGTCAGCCATGCCAGGTACAGACGCGGAAGCTGTACGCGATCGCTGATCGTTCTCTTCTGCACGCCGGTGAGGGCGACGCCGGGAATCGTCATCGGAGACGGCGGGGGCGCCGCCTTCACGTCGCTGAACCACTTCTCGATCAGCGTCCGCGCTGTCGCCGTCTGCAGGTCGCCCGCCACCACGAGGCTCGCGTTCGACGGCGCGTAGTACTTCTTGAAGAACGCCACCACATCGTCATAGCTCGCCGCGGAGAGGTCGTCCATGTAGCCGATGACCGGCCAGTGATAGGGATGCCCTTCGGGGTAGAGCAGTTCGCCGAGCAACAGCTGCGCCGTGCCGTACGGCTGATTCTCGTAGGACTGTCGCCGCTCGTTCTTGACGACGTCGCGCTGGAGATCGACGGTCTTCGGCGTCATCGAATCCAGCAGATAGCCCATGCGATCCGATTCCAGGAATAGCGCGAGCTCGAGCGAATTGGCTGGGACGTTGATCCAGTAGTTCGTGCGGTCGTTTTCGGTGGACCCGTTGTTGTCGCCGCCCGCGGCTTCGAGCCACTCGTCGAATTCGCCCGGCTTCACGTGCCCGGAACCCATGAACATCAGGTGCTCGAACAGATGGGCAAAGCCGGTGCGCTTGGGCAGCTCCCGAGCGGAGCCGACGTGATACCACATGTTGACGGTTACCATCGGCACGCTGTGATCCTCATGGAGAATCACCCGTAGTCCGTTGGGGAGCGTGAACTGCGTGTACTGAAGCTCGAGCTTCGGCGGCGCGGTGGTCTGCGCGGCGGCGGGCACCGCGAGAGCGAGGATGAAGAGAGCGGCAGCGCGCGTCATCCTCGGATGATAACCCTGTGGGACACAAAGCACACAAAGGAGAACGAGGACGCAACGGAACAGATAAAATACGCGCGTGTCTGACGAGCGTCCTTCTCAGCCCCCAGCCCCCAGCCCTCAGCCCTGTTTGGTCGGCGTGATCATGGGCAGCAAATCGGATTGGGACACGATGAGCGCGGCCGCCGCGATGTTGACCGAATTCGGGATTCCTCACGAGTGCCGGGTCGTGTCGGCGCACCGGACGCCGGCCTGGCTGACCGAATATGCCTCGACCGCGGCAGAGCGCGGCTTGCAGGTGATCATCGCCGGCGCCGGGGGCGCCGCGCATTTGCCAGGCATGGTGGCCGCGCAGACCGTACTGCCGGTGATCGGTGTGCCCGTACAGAGCGCCGCGCTCAACGGCCTCGACTCGCTGCTCTCGATCGTCCAGATGCCAAAGGGTGTCCCCGTCGCGACGGTTGCCATTGGACCCTCCGGCGCGGCTAACGCCGGCCTCCTCGCCATTGCGATCCTCGCGACCACCCGAGCAGATTTGCGCGCGAAGCTCACTGCGTATCGGGAAGCGCGCGCAGCGGAAGTCAGGGCGCAAACACTTTGAGATTTCAGAGTTCAGATTTCAGATTTAAGATTGATTTCAGGTTTCAGATTTTGGCGCGATGATGTCAATCTGAAATCTGAATTCCAATCTGAAATCTGACTTCTTAAATCTGAAATGTCTGTGATCCTCCCAGGTTCCACCGTCGGTGTCCTTGGCGGCGGTCAGCTTGGCCGCATGTTCGCGATGGCCGCGCGCCGGCTCGGCTACCGTGTCCACACCCTCGCACCAGAGGACGACACGCCGACTGGACAAATTGCCGACGTCGAGATCAACGCATCGTACGACGATCTGGACGCCGTCCGTGCTTTTGCGCAGGCGGTGGATGTCGTGACGTTCGAGTTCGAGAACGTTTCGGCCAACGCCGTCGCGGAAGCGGAAAAACACGCCATCGTCAGACCCAACGGCCGCTCGCTCGCCATCGCGCAGCATCGTCTGAAGGAAAAGCAGTTTCTGGCCGGCAAGGAAATACCGGTTGCGCCGTTCGCGCCGGTTCGCACCGCTAACGATCTCGCGAGCGCGCCAGACATCGTGGGCTTCCCTGCGGTGCTGAAGACGGCGACGTCCGGCTACGATGGCAAGGGACAGATCCGGATCGACGACGTGCGCGAGCTTCCGCGTGCGTGGGAGACCCTCGGCCGCCGCGAATCGGTGCTCGAAACGTTCCTCGATCTCGATCGTGAGATCTCGATCATCGGCGCCCGTGGAGTGGCTGGCGAGTGGTCGCACTTCGGACCGATCGAGAACACGCACGCGAAACACATTCTCGACGTGTCGGTGGTGCCGGCCAACGTCGAGGACGCGACCGGCACGCTGGCAGTCGACATCACCCGGCGCGTGATGGACGCGCTCGATTTCGTCGGCGTGTTGTGTGTCGAGTTCTTCATCACGCGAGATGGCCGTCTCCTCGTCAACGAGCTGGCGCCGCGGCCCCACAATTCAGGTCACTTGTCGTTCGACGCCTGCCGCACGAGCCAGTTCGAACAGCAGCTGCGCGCGGTGTGCGGTCTGCCGCTCGGGTCGCCGGACATGCTGCTTCCGGCGGCGGCTATGGCCAACCTGCTGGGTGACCTGTGGGAAGACGGACGTGAGCCCGAATGGGCCGCGGCTCTGGCCCTGGCAGATGTAAAGCTGCACCTCTACGGTAAGAGTTCTCCCAGGTCTGGTCGGAAAATGGGCCATCTCACGGTCCTGGCTTCCACACCGGCTGAGGCGAGGGCTCGTGTTCTTGCGGCGCGAGAATTGCTTCAACCGAAGCATGACGCGCGGGCTCAGACATAGCCTGTCGGCTCTTACGGTGGCGGTACTCCTCGCCGCGCATGTCGGCGCAGCAGGCCCCACCGGCGCGTCGCCGCTTCTCCAGCGCTTTCTCGCAGTCGACGATCCCACCCCCACGCAGTTTCGCGCGCTTCGCCATCTCGAAGCGCGCAACGAAAAATTCGACAAGCGCGCGTGGATGGATGTCTGGACCGAAGTCGATGCGTCCGGGTTCCATTACGAAATCGTCGGCGAGGACGGCTCGGACACAATCCGCTCGAAGGTGTTTCGTGCCGCGCTCGATCTCGAGCGCAACATGTGGGCGGCCGGCGAACCCGATGGCGGCGCGCTGACGCCCGACAACTATGTGTTCGAGGAGCGTGGGGCCCAACCCGACGGGCTCGCGTCGCTCGTGGTCAAGCCACGCCGCAAGGGCCTCCTGATGATCGACGGATCGATCTTCCTGAATCCCGACGACGGAGAGCTTGTGAGAATCGAGGGACAGCTCACGAAAACGCCCTCCTTCTGGACGCGGCGGATCGAAATCGTGCGCTGGTACCAGCGGATCGGCGGCGTCCGGATGCCGACGGCGCTCGAAACTGTCGCGATGGTTCGAATCGCGGGGCCGTCCACCTTTCGCATGACTTACGAATACGAAAGCATCAATGGGCAGAAAGTGGGAAACCCGCAGCCCAGAACGCTCGCCCGCGCCGGCCTCTACTGACCTATAATCCGCCACATGACGCGTCTCTTCCGGTTCGCCGCCGGCCTCGCCGTGGCGAGTGCCGTGTCGACTCTTCATGCTGCTCCGACCTCTTACGTCTACCAGGCCGCCCAGCCGACGGTGCTTCAGCGTTTCCTCGCTCGGGCGGAGGAGCCGCCGGTCGAATACCGCGCGCTTCGCCGGCTGGAGGCGGACAACCCGAAGTTCAAGCAGGGCGCGTGGATGCTGGCCTGGACCGAGTACGATCATGTCAACGGATTCCGCTACCAGATCGTTGATGAAGGCGGCTCCGGCTATATCCGCTCGAAGGTCTTGCGCGCGGCGCTCGAAGGCGAGCAGAAAATCTGGGCTGACCGCGAACCGCAGAAGGCGTCGTTCAATCACGACAACTACATGTTCGACGACAGCACCATCTCGCCCGACGGGCTCGCCTCGGTCGGTGTGAAACCCAAGCGCAAGGACGTGCTCCTGGTGGAGGGTGCGATCTTCGTGCAGCCCAGCGACGGAGAGCTGTCCCGTATCGAGGGCAAGCTGTCGAAGACGCCGTCAATCTGGACGCGGCGCGTCGACGTCGTGCGCCGGTACGAGCGCATGGCCGGCGTGCGCGTGCCGGTGGAGATCGAATCGGTCGCGCACGTGCTGATCGCGGGACGCTCGACGTTCAAGATGACGTACGAGTACCAGACGATCAACGGACAGCACGTCGGCGATCCCCAGCCGCACCCGCAAGCGTCCGCCGCACACTGACACCGCAGACGGCAAGGAGGCTCTGAATGCACCGGCGACGACGGTCCCTTCGGGGAATCGCCATCACGCTATTTCTCTGCGCCCTGCCGCTCGCGGCGGCGGCGCAGTCCGCACCGAAGAAGCCGATCACCCACGACGTTTACGACTCGTGGAAGTCGATCCAGGGGACGAAGCTGTCGCCCGACGGCGTGTGGCTCGCGTACGCGCTCACGCCGCAGGACGGTGACGGTGAGCTGGTCGTCCGCAATCTGAAAACAAACAAAGAAATCCGCGCGGCTCGCGGGCGTGAGCCGCTCATCACGCAGGACGGCCGGTTTGTCGTCTTCGCCGTCGCCCCGTACAAGAAGGACGTCGATCAGGCGCGCAAGGCGAAGAAGAAGCCGGAAGACATGCCGAAGGCCGGCGTCGGCATCGTGAATCTCTCAACCGGACAAGCGACGGTCGTGGCTGAGCACGTCAAGAGCTTCCGCGTCCCCGACGATGTGACGCCGCAAGTCGTCGTCTATCTCACGGCGGCGGATGTGCCGGCGGCCGCCTCACCGTCCAGCGCGCCGAAAACGCGTGAGAAGAAGGCGCCCGGTACCGATCTCGTCATCCGAGATCTCTCGACGGCCGCGCAGACCACGATCCCCGACGTGAGCGAGTACGCGCTCAACAAAACCGGCGCCTGGCTCGTGTACGGCGTGTCGTCGAAGACGCCGGCCAATGAAGGCGCGTTTGCCCTTCGACTGGCTCAGGCCAACCCCGAGCAAGGTCGAGGGGTTGCGAGAGGCATTGCGAACGGCCTCCGCAAAACGCTGCTGTCGGGTCCCGGCAACTACAAGGGGTTCGTGTTCGATCGTGACGGCAACCAGGCGGCATTCGTCAGCGACCGCGCAGACGGCAAGTCCTACAAGCTGTACCACTGGAAGACGGCCGCCGATGCTGCCAGCGAACTGACACTGCCCTCCAACGCCGAGATGCCGGTCAGCGAGAACGGTCGTCTCGAATTTTCGACAGACGGCGCGCGACTGTTCTTCGGCACCGCACCGCCGCGAGCGCCCGAGCCTGACGACACGGCGGATCTGATCAAGGTCGACATCTGGAATTACAAGGACGCCGAGCTGCAGCCGATGCAGAAGGTGCGCGCCGAACAGGAGTTGAAGCGCACCTACCGCGCCGTGTTCCAGATCGCCGACAAGCGCTTCGCGCAGCTGGCGACGAAGGACATGCCAGACATCCGCGTGGGCGCAGACACGACGCACGCCCTCGGCGAGAGCAACGTGGCGTACCGCCAGCTCGTGTCGTGGGATGGCAACTACGACGACTACTACATCGTGTCGATGACCGACGGCACGCGGCGAAAGATTCTCGACAAGGAGCATTTCGGCGCGACCGTGTCGCCGGGAGGCAAGTACATCCTGTACTTCGACGAAGACGACGACAACTGGTACACGGTTCGTGTCGAGGATGGGTTGAAGACGAACATCACGAAAGGACTCGGCGTGATGTTCCAGAGCGAAACGGACGATCGCCCCGAGCATCCGTCACCGTACGGTCAGGCCGGCTGGACGAGCGGCGACAACAGCGTCCTCCTCTACGATCGGTACGATATCTGGGAGGTGCATCCAGACGGCCGCGCGCCGCGCATGCTGACAGAGGGCCTGGGCCGTATGCAGCGGATCGTGTTCCGGTACTCCCGCACGGAGCCGCAGTCGTCGCCCAATCAGGAACCGGAAGAAGAGATCGGACCGCGGCGGCAGAGCGATCAGCCTGCCATCTCGACGGAGCGTCCGCTGCTGCTGTCAGCCCTGGACGAGCGGACGAAGGCGAGCGGACTCTATCGCGTCTCGTTTGCCGGCGGCGCCCCGCCGGCCAAGGTCGTGATGCTCGACAAGGCCTTCGGCGTGCCGATCAAGGCGCGCAACGCCGACGTGTATGTCTTCACGCTCTCGCGTTTCGAGGAATTCGGCAACCTCTGGGTGTCGAGCGGCGCGTTCACCGACATGAAGCAGGTGAGCGACGCGAATCCGCAGCAGGCGCAGTACAACTGGGGCACCTCCGAGCTGATCGACTACGTCAACGCCGATGGCAAGCATCTGCAGGCGATTCTCACCAAGCCTGAGAACTTCGACCCGTCGAAGAAGTATCCGATGCTCGTCTACATCTACGAGCAGCTGACCAGCAATCTTCATCGCTACGTTGCACCGGCGCCCGGCGGCAGCAGCATCAACGTGACGCGCTATGTCAGCAACGGCTACATCATCCTGCAGCCGGATATCGTTTACGACCTCGGTTATCCCGGACAGAGCGCGCTGAAGTGTGTGTTGCCCGCGGTGCAGAAGGCGCTCTCGCTCGGATTTGTCGATCCGGCGCGCGTCGGTATTCAAGGACACAGCTGGGGCGGCTATCAGATCTCCTACATGATCACCAGGACCAACATCTTCCGGGCCGTCGAAGCCGGCGCGTCGGTGGGAGACATGTTCGGCGGCTACGGCGGCCGTGGAAAAATCCGCTGATCTACATGGAGAACTCGCCGATCTTCTGGATCGAGAACATTCACACGCCGTACCTCACGATGGCCAACGACGAGGACGACGCGGTGCCGTGGCAGCAGGGGATTGAGTTCTTCACCGCGATGCGGCGGCTCGGCAAGGAAGCGTACATGTTCGTGTACAACGGCGAGAAGCACGGGTTGCGTCAGCGCGAGAATCAGAAGCACTGGACCGTGCACATGGCGGAGTACTTCGACTACTTCTTCAAGGACGCGCCGAAGCCGGACTGGATGGAGCACGGGGTGCCGTACCTGGACAAGGGCAAGCGCGACGTGTCGGTCTTCTACAAAAAGAGCTCGGACAAGGAATAGGCGCTATGAAGAAGGTGTTGTTGACCGTCGTTGTGGCCGCGGTGTTCGTTGCCCATGCCTTCAGGCCAGGTGTCAACGCACAGGCGCCCCGTGGTGCGGTGCCGCCGCGTCCGTCCTTTGCCGAGCCAGGGATTTCGCCTGACGGTTCGACGATTGCGTTCGTCAGCGGCGGCGACATCTGGGAGGTGCCGTCGCGCGGCGGGGACGCGCGGCTGCTCGTGTCGCATCCGGCGACCGAGTCGCGTCCGCTGTTCTCCCCCGACGGCAAGCGGCTCGCCTTCACCTCGACCCGCACCGGCAACGGTGACGTGTACGTGTTGACGCTGGCGACCGGCGACGTGACGCGCCTCACCTTCGACGATGCGAACGAGTTGGTGAGCGGATGGTCGGCCGATGGACAGTCGGTGCTGTTCCAGTCCAGCAGCCACGACATTTCGGGAATGCTCGACGTGTATCGCGTCGGCGTCGACGGCGGCACCCCGATGCCGGTTGCCGCGGACCGCTACACGACGGAATATTTCGCCGCCTCGTCGCCCGGCGGCGAAGCCGTGGCGATTACCGCGCGCGCCAACGCGGCCTCGCAGTGGTGGCGCAAGGGCCACAGCCACCTGGATGAAAGCGAGATCTGGCTGGTCAAGCGTGCCGCGGCGGGCGGCGCTCCAACCTACCAGCAGATCACGAATGGGGGCGCGAAAGACGCATGGCCGATGTGGGCCGCCGGCGGCAAAGGCCTGTACCTGATGTCGGACCGCAGCGGCGCGCAGAACATCTGGGCGATCTCGAGCCTCGGCGTGCAGGGAGACGCCCAGGCGCCCGCCAAAGCCGTGACCACATTCACAGACGGCCGCGTGTTGTGGCCGTCGATCACGAGAGACGGCCGCACGATCGCGTTCGAGCGCGATTTCGGTATCTGGACGGTGGATACCGCCAGCGGTCAATCGCATGAAGTGGCGATTTCACTGCGCGGCGCACCCGCGGCGACCGGCGTCGTGCACCGGACGTTCACCGATCAATTGCAGGAACTTGCGCTGTCGCCCGATGGCAAGAAGACGGCATTCGCCGTCCACGGCGAGATCTTTTCGATCGGGGCCAAGGACGGCGGCGACGCGGTGCGCGTGACGCAGACGGCGGCTGAAGAGGGAGAAATCGTCTGGGCCCCGGACAGCCGGCGCCTGGCGTACGTCTCGGACCGCGACGGCACGAATCACCTGTTCGTGTATGACTTCGCCACGGGCAAGGAGACGCAGCTCACCAACGGCGCGGGGCGCGACAACATGCCGCGCTACTCGCCGGACGGCAAGTGGATCGCGTTCGAGCGCGATTCGAAGGAGCTGCGCGTCATCGATCCCTCGTCGAAAGAGGAGAAACTGATCGCGGCCGGAGCGTTCGACACGCCGCCGTTTCAGGACGCGCGCGATTTCACCTGGTCGCCCGATTCACGCTATGTCGCGTACCTGACGGCCGGCACGAAATCGTTTCAGAATGTCCAGGTGGCCGCCGTCGCCGGCGGGCAGGCCCGCCCGGTCAGCTTCCTCGCGAATTCCAACGCCGGGTCGTTGTCGTGGAGCCCTGACGGCACTTATCTGACGTTTGCGACGTCCCAACGGACGGAGCCTGGTGTGGTGATGCGCGTGGATCTGCTGCCGCGGACGCCGAAGTTCCGGGAGGATCAGTTCCGCGATCTGTTCCGCGAAGAGCACCCGAAAACGACAACGCCCCCCGAGCCCTCGGCTCCGGCCGCCACGCCTGCCAGTGACGCCGGCACCGCGGCCGCCGGCCGTTCGAAGTCCGTCGAAATCGTCTATGACGAGATCCGTCGTCGCGCCACTTTGCTGCCGGTAGGCGTGGATGTCGCGCGTCAGGAAATCAGCCCGGACGGCAAATGGCTGCTGTTGACCGCGAGCGCCGCCGGTCAACAGAACCTGTACGTCTTTCCGATGGACGAACTGTCGAAGGAACCGGCGATCGCGCGTCAGCTGACGTCGACGCCGGGCGCGAAGCGCAGCGCGCATTTCACCGCCGACAGCAAAGAGGTCTACTACCTCGATCGCGGCCGCCTCTTCAACGTGACGCTCGAGAAGCGGGAACCGCGCAGCATCGCCGTTGCCGCGGAACTCGACGTCGACTTCTCGCGGGAGAAGATCGAGGCGTTCCGGCAGGCGTGGACGTACCTCCGCGATCAGTTCTTCGACGACAAGATGAACGGCGTCGACTGGAACGTGGTGCGCACGATCTACGAGCCGCGAGTGGGCGGTGCGCGAACGCCGGACGAGATGCGCCGCATCATCTCGCTGATGCTCGGGGAGTTGAACGCCTCGCACATGGGCATTGCGGCGCCGCCGCAAGGCAATCAGAACACGGTCGGCCGGCTGGCGGCCGACTTCGACGACGCGGAGTACGCGGCCGGCGGACGGTTGAAAGTGGCCTCGGTCGTGCCGCTCGGTCCGGCCGCGCTCGCCGGACTGAAGGTTGGCGACTACATTACGCAGGTCGATAGCCGTGCCGTCGGCGCGCGCGACAACCTCGACGCGCTGCTCGATCACACGGTCGGCAAGCGGACCGCGCTGTCGGTCGCCGCGTCGCCGACCGCGGCGGCCCGCGAGGTGATCGTCAAGCCGATCGATCAGCCGACCGAGAAGGCGCTGCGCTACCGGCAGTGGGTGGAGCAGCGCCGCGAGTACGTGGCGAAGGCGAGCGGCGGCCGGCTCGGTTACGTCCACATGTTCGACATGTCCGCCGCGGCGCTCGAGCAGCTCCACGTGGATCTCGATGCCGAAAACCACGCGCGCGAAGGCGTGGTCGTCGACGTGCGCAATAACAACGGCGGTTTCGTGAACGTCTATGCGATTGACGTGTTCGCCCGGCGAGGCTACATGAACATGATGCCGCGAGGGTTCCCGTCAGTGTCCTCGCGCTCTCCGCTCGGCCAGCGCGCGCTGGAGCTGCCGACGATTCTCGTGACCAACCAGCACTCGCTGTCCGACGCCGAGGATTTCACCGAGGGCTATCGCACGCTGAAGCTCGGGAAGGTTGTCGGCGAACCGACGGCCGGCTGGATCATCTTCACGGGCGGCGTCTCGCTGATCGACGGCTCGACGCTGCGGATGCCGTCGTACAAGATCTTCGCGAGCGACGGCACGCCGATGGAAATGCATCCGCGTCAGGTGGATGTCGCGGTCACGCGTCCCGTCGGCGAAAGCTACGCGCAGAAGGACAGCCAGCTCGATGCCGCAGTGGCGGAGTTGTTGAAGCAGATTGGAACCGCCTCAAAGAGCTCTGCAGCCCGATAGGGTGCTAACGTTCAAATTCCGAATTTTCGAATTCCGAATTCCGAATTCTGCGAGGTTGCCATGCGCTCTGTCTGCTGGGTCCTGATCGGTCTTGCGGCGCTGGCGTTCTGCGTCGGGACCTACGCGGCATTCTCGCACCAGGTGATCCTGCTCGAGCCGGTCGGCTTCTGGCGCGGAGCCGTCGGGTTCCTGCTGTTTGCCATCACGCTCCAGATCATGGACAGGTCAAAGTGACCTTTTCCTAATCCCCTGAAACGTGCTGGATCGTCTTTTCGACCAGACGCAGGTATGCGCGGATGCTGGCTTCGAGCTGCGGGCCGGGCGTGTCCTCTTCCTTGCAATGCGACAGCCCGTTGGATGAATACGCGAACATCATCACGACGGGCATGTGAGGCACCATTTCGGCGGCGTCGTGCAGCGGGCCTGACGGCAGGCGCGGCGCATCACCGGTTTCCTCGCGCACGGCTTCCTCGCAGAGCCGGATCAGTGCCGGATCGAACGGTCTTGGATTGATGCGCCAAATCTCACGCCATTCCACGCTGACGTGGTTTTCCTTCGCGGCCTTCTGCGACGCCTTCTTCGCGTCGGCGAGCATGGCGCCGAGCACATCGGCACGGAGCGCGCGCTGATCCAGTGAGATCTCGCAGACGCCTGGCACCGCCGTCACAATCTTCGGCTCGACGTTGACCACGCCGACCGTGCAGACGACGCCGTCGCCGGGCGTGGGTTTCGAGTGCCGGAGTCCGATCTCGCGGCACTCGAGCGCCGTCTGTGCGGCGGCCAGAAACGCGTCGCGGCGCATCGGGATTGGCGTCGATCCCGAATGCGCCGCCTGGCCGGTGAAGCGGACCATGTGCCGCTCGACGCCGAATGTGCCGAGCACCACGCCGGTGGGCTTGCCCATCGATTCGAGCACCGGTCCCTGTTCGATGTGAAGCTCGAGATACGCGCGGGCATCGATTCGTTTCAACTCGCGGTGAGCGTCGAGCATCCGGTCGAGCGCGACGCCGTTTTCCGCGAGCGCATCCACCAGACGTGTCCCCTGCCGATCCTTCAGCTCGCGCACATCGTCGATTTTCAGCGCGCCGGCTGCCGCGGCTGACCCGAGCAGGCTGCGGCCGAACCGCGCGCCTTCTTCGTCGGCCCAGTCGACCAATCGCAGGGTGACCGGCGGCGTGGAGCCCGCGTGCATCCTCAGCGTTTCGAGAGCGGCGGCCACGCCGAGGCAGCCGTCCAGCCAGCCGCCGTTGGGCACGGAGTCGAGATGGCTGCCGACGATCACCGTTTTCTCCGACGCGCCCGGCAGCGTGACCCAGTTGTTGCCGGCCGGGTCGGTCTCGATGCGCAGGCCCAGCTCGGCGATCTTGCCGGCGAACCAGTCGCGCGCGTCGCGCCACACCGGACCCCAGGCGAGGCGTTGCGCGCCGTCGGACGTGGATGTTCGCGCGGCGAGCTCGCGCAGATCGGCAACAACGCGTTGGGCGTTCATGACCGGCATTGTAGATCGATGGAAACAGGAACAGAGGACACGGAGAAAACGATTCACAAGAGATCGGAAGATCAGGAGACGAGGTGCGGCCGGGCCGCACGCTGCGCAAAACACCCATTGCTCGCGAACTCCTGAACTCCTGAACTCCTGTTTGATCCGTTCCTCTGTTCGCTCCGTTTGCCAGGTCACGGTGTTAACATCCGCGCATGAAGATCGATCGCGGC
>Ga0306921_10006093_pt1 | contig 12560 bp, 11 predicted proteins | sample sta12Cox44000080_FD_203760 | JGI IMG/M metagenome (GOLD analysis project Ga0306921, IMG submission 203760) | Lab enrichment of tropical soil microbial communities from Luquillo Experimental Forest, Puerto Rico - statoxic.12C.oxic.44.000.080 (v2)... | ecosystem: Environmental > Terrestrial >... | reverse complement strand
TAAGATCAGCGCAACGAAATGGTAAGACCCAGGCTGTGACGACAGGAACAGCAACAGGAACAGGAAAACTGCCCATTCAAGCTTGGTCCTTTCGATATTGCGCTGCTGCGAGCCGATCGCCCAGAGAAACAAGATCAAGATGAAAGCGTGAATCAGTGGGTGGAGAAGAGCATAGAGCCATGGCAAGTGAGCAACCGGTGCCGGATTGAGCTCCGGTTCAGCGATAAACAGACGTCGGAGAAGTGCGGTCCACGAATTCCAGGCCGTGTTATAAGGATCAAGGCTCTCTCCTCTGAGGCCCGCTGGCAAAACTTGAACGGCATAAAGTCGGCAGACGTCTTTTCCGAAAAAGTAGAAACTTAAAAAAATGGCGCTGACGACGCCGGCCGTCATTCCTGCAGCCGCTCTCCACTGTCGTTTCCAAACAAAATAGATTAAAAAAAGAGCAGGGTAGATCTTCAGTGCCGCCGCGACCGCAAGAGTAATACCGGCTACAAACTGAGAGCGCCTAAAGAATAGCCATGCCGCCAGGGTGAGCAAAAAAAGAACGACAACATGCATTTGTCCGAAGAGGAAGTTGTTGCGGAGAGGAATGCACGCGAGAAATGTTACTAGCGCAACGCGTTCCCACCCGAGCTTGGTCATGCGGCAAAGCAAAAAACCAGTGAACACCAGGAGAACAAGATTGAGCAAGAGCCAGCGGTGCTTCGCTTCAAGCGGAGGCAGAGAGCACCACGGTGCCACGACCAGGGCCGACGGAATCGTCGATGGAATGAAGCTTACGAGGCCTTGTTCAATTCCCTGATGGTCTTTCTGCCTTTGGAGCCATATCCAATCGTAAATCCGTTCCAATGGGTATCCCGCCTGGTACAGGCGCGCGACCAGGTAATAATTCGGGAAATCTGAATTGAGATGACGCCAGGCCGGAACGAATCCTTTGACTGCAAAGACCACTACCAGGAGTAGGAGGGCCAGGCGTTCCGCCCATAGTCCCCAACCGCGATATCGGACCCGTGTACGTTCCCCAGAGCATTCGATTCCTAGAGGTTCCTCAGGCGACAACACTGGCGACCCTTCGTTGCGCGCATCCAAGGCGTGAACAGCTTTCCGCGTTCGAGTGAGCGGCATAGTTCCAGCCTGCGAGTCAGTAGATTCCTGGGATGACCTTGGCCGTCGTGCGTGCATACGACTCATAGGGCATACCGAACACTTTCCGCAGGTGCCTCTCCTCAATCGCGATCTTGTTCAGCAGAAGCAGGCCCCACGCGATAACCAGAAACCATCCAGGCATGCTTGCAAATATGAGCGCCATGGCTATCTTTCCTGCGATCGCGGAGGCATACCGCGGGTGACGCACATAACGGTACGGTCCTACTTTCATCGGCAGTGGTGCTTGCTGATTCTGATTGAAATACCGAGCGAGATAAGAGTCAGTCCAGATTTGCCAGAAGGTTACAACCGCATAGAGGACGCTGCCGGTAGTCTGTAATGGCGGTCGTGCCAGCCAGGGCGTAAGTCGCCAGTGGCCGTAATCGAGAAAGACAATCAGGTCAAGCGCCATCAAAACCATCACCCACTTTGGTCCCGCAGGATCTGAATCGAGCGCCCACCATTCCTCCCGCAAACTCCCCGAACGAAACACACCAAGACTGGAAATGATCGAGTGCAGCGACCCTACTAGCCGAAGTGCAAAGTAAGTCCCCGTGAACCAGTCGATTCGAGCCCACGGGTGAGGCGAATTCCATTGGACAAGACATGCCACAGCCACGCCCAGGTACACGAGAGAGCACACGAGAGTCTTCCCCAGCATTCGTTTCATGACAACAGTTCCTTGATCACACCAGAAGCGATTTTCGGATCCTCTCGGTATCTCAGGTTGTAGATCGTTATCGATGAAAGTGCAGTCAGTGCGGCAGAAATCTGTGTGTCAAATCGTTCGTCGTCGCCGAAAAGCAAACAGTCGTGGAGCCGGGAAAGCGATTCCGCAGCGGTAATCCTTGTTAGTTCTTTCTCGCCCGGCGCGCTGCGATCCAGAAATAGACCGCAGACCGGCATCAGGGGTCGCGCTAATTGCGGTTGTAAAGGACTCTTGTCGAAGTAATAAAACTCAAGATCTTGATAAGTAGCGTAGAGCGCCGCTTGCTGCAATTCCGGCAGAAGATCTCTGGTTTGTGGCCGGAAAACAGCCGGAAAGGGATCTCCCCAAACGCGAAGAGAGTTATCTTTCATATCGAGGAATACGACTTGATCGGCGTGAAACTCCATCCCATCTCTCGCGGCCAGATAACTGGCGGTAGTCTTGCCGGAGTTGGGCGGTCCGAAAATCAAAGCGCAGCGGTCGTCCACGCCAACGCACCCTCCAGAAAGCGTGGTCAGGCCCAGGCTCGGGGCCGTCATGCAAAACAAGATGTCGAGCGGTGGACGATGCCTGAACCTCGCCCCACCTTCTACGAATTGATCCGACAAGAAAGCCGCCGCTTTCCTCGTTGCCAGGTCAACCGCCAGGAAGCCCCTCTGCCCAATGTCCACGTATTGAAGGCCAGGATCTGAGAATGCAGACAGGGGCGCGGCCGTTAACTCGACTCGCGGACTTGGCTCGCAAACGATACGCCAAAGAAACTCCGGGGTTCCTCCACTCCCAACCTGATGACTTCGAAAGAAACTCTGCGCAAGATGCAACGCTGCCTCGCAGCTGGCCTCCAGACGGACTGTTCGCCCCATCAACCGAATTTCGGCCACATGCGGAGTCGAAGAGAAACGGCGCAAAAGATCCTGCCGTTCGGTCCCCTTGTGGCAGTTGTCGCTGGCATGCGTCGAATCCCTTCGAAATGAGGATTCTGCCGCGTCTAGTACCACGTTCTCTACATTGTCGCGGGCCATTGGCAATGGGTCCTGTTTAAGAATGTCGCAGCAAGCTGCTCAGCCACTTGTTGCGGTTTGCCTCCGTATCGAAGCATAAAGCGCGGCACAGAAAGCAGGTGGTTCAAAGCGTCCTCCTGCCTTTGGACTGCGTCGGGGGATTCCGCTAGCAAGTCCTGTTCGATAAAGGACCGGACGTGGCCTTTGGTAATAGGAGTCATTGCAAAGCCAGCGCTGCAGTCTCTCTGCAAGACAACCAGGAGCCGTGGCTCGCATTGCGCGATTCGTTGCGGACCTGGGTCAAAATGGAAGACCTGTTCGCCATTCTGAACATCGGTTGGTTCGCGATCGCGAAAATCGTAGAAAAAGGATCCACTGTCGCGGCGCAGTTTCAGCGGCCTGGGTAGTCCCCAAGCGGTCAATTTCTTGCGCTTCACTGAACAAAACGTTCGATCGTCCGTAAGAAATTTGAACCCAGCCTCGGTTAGCGCCATGGCGAGGGTCGACTTGCCAGAGTGCGACGGTCCCAGCAGAAGCACTCCTTGCTGACCGGTGGCAACACACGAAGCATGCAGCTCGACGACTCCCACTGAGCCAGCAACGATAGACAGTAGCATTGGAAAGATCACTGTTCTCCAATACGTGCTATCGGCGGCCATGCCTGCCGAGAACCGTCCAATCACGCGGCGCGTACGAAGATCGGCAAGCATTGAGCTTCCCACATCAAATCCAGCAAAGACCAAGTGGTCGAGTCCTCGTACATAAGGCTTCGGCCAGGGACGCTGCGATTGGTCAGCAAGATCAACCCAAAACCGAAGAGAGAAGTCGACGGAAGCGATTGGCGATTTGACGGGCAGAAAGCTACCACGCGCCGCTTTGAGGAGATCTTCACAATTTGTCGAAAAGCTGAGGACGGCGCCAGCCGTCATGTAGAGTTCAGACAACTGGGTCGATGCGTGTTTGTGCAGAAAATCTGCCGCACTCATCGCAATGTGAACCGATTTCGGATCAAGGCAAGGAGGACTGAAAACATATGCCCGCCCATCGGCGAGTTGCGCAAGTCTTAGAACCAGAAAGTATGCTCTGGCGCAGGCAACAACTTTGTCAAGCCGATGTAAAAGTTTTGTCTTTTGACTATTGTGAGACCACTTGCAAGTGCGGCCTGTGAGGTCGGGAAAACATGCCCGGGCTCCGAAAAGCGCGTGTCGTTGGGGTCTGTTTTTCCCGGAAGAAAATCCAACCGGCCGACCACTCGATAAGCAGTGGGAACCAGCTTGTGCGGAGGTTTTCTCCCACTCGGATTCCCCCCACCAGCCCGCTCACGTGGAGACAGATTAGTAGCCAGTTCAAGTTTTCTTCATCGTTGGAAGAATCGAGCCCAGCCGATGGTGTGCTAGAAGGGGAGTCTGCCGAGCGGGGGACAAGGATCGTCGAACACGTCCCACCTGGCGATTGGTATGCGCCGAATCTACTCCAAGAACAAGATCGTCAGACTCGATCTGCGACCACCTCGTAAGACAATTACCAAAAATATTACTGCTGTGTGACAATCGGCCTCGACCAATGAGTGATTGTTAGCTCGAGGTGACAGTGATCTGAAGCGACGCGAACAGACTTGAATTGCCTCTTCGAATTGCGGAATCGAGGCATGCTTGCAGCCCACACCCGGCGTTCTTGTTGATGCGGTCCTTCTGGTGGCTCCCGATCGGGGGCTTATGGAACTTGCGGGCGTCTTGACGACCAGCGGTTATACAGTTCATTCGGCACCCAATCAGTCGGCCGCCTTGGAATCCATTAGAGACGACCCGCCAAGCGTCATTATCATCAACTTCGGAGTCTACGACCCTTCAGTACTAAGCGTATGTTTCGCATTTGCGCAGTCTAACCCGGATCTGCCACTAATTGCTGTGGGGCCCAAAATAGATGGAAGAGAGAAGGCCCATGTTCTGGCCGTCGGAGCTAGTGATTATGTAGAACTGCCTTTCGATACGGAAGAACTGGTTGCCAGAATTCGGAACTTAGTTCGTCGGGCATCCAGCTGACCCCACGCGACGAGCCGATTGGTGATCGTCAATGTTTAGGACACATCGGTAATAGGGCGCTATTCGGCGTAGGCGTGGGTTGGCGTTCATCGCCGCGTGGATCTGGGCTCAGTTCTTCCCACAAGAACTCAAGGGGCGGGTGCTCACCGGGACTCCTTGGCTTCGTGGCAAAAGAATCACTCTGGCTATCGACTTGCCGTGGAACCAGAGAAATCGAACGTTTCCGGTGGATCAAAGAAGCACTCGTGCCACAGTGCGGCGTCGGATAAGGCACCGGCCTTCCATTTCTGGATTGTGGGCAGGGTGGAGGCAATCATGCCTCCGTCAGCAGAATCGAAGATGAGCACCACCCCTGCGAGGCTCGGTGAGCGTTTTGCAATATCGGAGTAGTTCTTGTCCAACAGGAATTTCGCGAATTCCAGCTTTGCAGCGGACCCACCGTCCTTTGCCGCCTCATCGGTTTTTTGCACGGACAGGATCGCCACCCTCTTGCCGCGAAGAGGCTCCCAGTCACCGGGAAATGGCGCTGTTTCTTCCCGAGTCACGTGGAATGGCTCGCCAGCCGATGGGGAGATTGCTGTCCCGGGCTCTGCAGTGTTCGGGATCTCGTCAGGCATTTCAAGATCGTTTCGCCAGATCCAACCGCGGGACAAGCCGGAGATGCGCACATGGACCCAGTCTTCAGTAAAGTCCAACATCTCGAACTCGTCGTGAAGACTGGCGAGGAGCAAGGGTTTGGCATTCAGATCCGGAGCCGCGACGACTGGTGTGCCAGATTTTCTTATTGCCACTAGATTCCACGGGCGGGCTTGGTTCCTCAGAATCTCTGAAAGTGCCTCCACTTCCGCTTGGAGCCCGCCGGCATCTCCTTTTACCGGTTGCTGCTCCGCAGATTGCGAATTGGTACGTTTCCCGGCAGACAAACCTGGGCTCAAAGACGACGAAAAGGTCGATCGGAGCTTTGCCGAGTCCGAGATTGAAGCTCCAATCGTAGGATTTGCCGTCCTTTGTTCTTTTGAGTGTGTCGTACCCTCAGCCGCAGGGAGGTCTGAAGCTGCGGTGATTGCGATTTTGGCAAGCCGATCCGCCAGCTGATCCAGAAAGTCTTCTTCAATGCGGCCATTCGAAACTAATAGCTGGTACCCGGCGCGCGATGGAACTGAATCCGCGTGCCAAGCAGTGACCTTGGTGCTGACATCAACCAAGGCTCCGGCCGTTCCCGCGGAACTGACATTCACTGTTGTTTGAAAATACCCACGCTGGTAGTGTTCCAGCGGCTCGTGCACCGAAGTTGCGAAACCATCGAGAACTGGGAGCCGCCCAGCTACGGAAGCCTGCATTTCTTTGAGTGCTTCTTGCACTGCGGCCTTTGATTGAGGAAAAGAGCGTTGATGGCGGTCGGTCTTTGCCGTGCCCCGCTGCGTGTATACAAACACGACCAAGCACGACAATGAGACGCGCATTAAAGCTCGATAGCATCGCACACCCGAGTACTTCACTGGACTGACTCCAGCTCATCGCGGGACATCCATCCGTGCTGTCCATCACGAGTTTCGACGCCGTACCAGTAGGAACTGGAAATTACAATAAGCACCTCGGTACCAGCCGGCAAAGATTGCAGAGTGCTCGCCATGTGGAATGGCGCTGATTTGAGAGGAGCCCCCGGCGATTTCACCAACCGTTCAGCTTGCCGTCGGAGATCCTGAACGTACTCCTCGAGACTCTGCGACGGGGACCGTTCGGGCACAGCCGGTGAAAAGGGGTAACTATGGGGCTTGATGAACCCTATGGTGGACGCGGTGACCTCAGCCGGGGCGTTGATGCTGATACTAGCGGCTGGCGAACCCGCCACTTGGCCTACCGGCCGCAACTCGGTAGCGACGGTCTCCTTTCTTATCAATTGCGAACCTTCGAGGTGCTCCTTAATGTCCCGGTACTCGCTGTTTTCTACCGATCCATTCGATAGATGGGCGCTGTGCCGGTAATCTTCGACGAAGAGGGCGTCGATACGTAGGACCGTAGTCTTGTCGCCGAAGGGCTGAATCACATAGCGCACAGCGAGTGTCCCGACATCGCTACTGTCCTTAAAGTTTCGTGGGTCAATCGCTTGCTTTCGCACCTTGTAAAAGACCTTACCGCCACCGGTCCAAGCAGGGAAGACGTGCGTTGTGGTTTCGGCCGTTGCACCACCGATGTACTCATCCTTGTTGTACTCTTTGGTGCCTCGGATAATGCCATTCTGCGCGATCTCTTTGACAACGAGAGCAACGTCACTTTCGGGGACATCGAGGCTAGCGATCAGGCCGGTGCCGTATCGCAGTTTGTCTTTCTCGCTGCTCTGAACCGGGCACGGAACTCCAAATAAAAGGAAAAGCGCCAAGATCCGGAACAAGCACTTGGTTCGCTGCCAGTTGTGGGGAGTGGCCGACAAGATGACGCGCCTGCTACATAGGACCCGAGGCATCCGCGCAGTCTCAAAGTTAGCCAGCAGATGAGGCTGGCGTGAAAGGGCAAAGCAATCACGCAGAGCGCTTTGCCCATCCACTAGGATCTCCTATTCGCAAAAGCTGCAGACCGTCTCATAGTCTCAAGAGCAGTCCGGCTGTCAATTTTGACCGCGAGTAATTGAAGCCACATCGCCCAGGTTCGATGAAGTAGCCCCAAGAGACGTTTACAGATTGGCACGTGAATATAGAAGTGTCCGCGTGCCCTTTGCGGCTTTTTGTCGCGGATTACCGGCCCGTAACCGCAAACCAGAATCCTGCAGAATTGCCGGGCAAAGCCGGCGATGTAACCAGAATGATTGGGGCGATACAGTGGCTCGGGAGGCTGACTGTGCCCGCGACGTTCGAATTGCCCTTAGCGTCGGCAGGAAATGTCTTGGTAAAGAAGAGTTTTCCCTTCGTCGAGTCGGCGGGATCCTGGCAGCTAAGCGCGGCACGGAAGAACGGGACCGGATTCGTCCCGTCCGGAAGCACCAGCCCCCTGACAGTGACCGTCAGTGCGCCATTGCTTTTCAGTGAGCCCTGAACGGAACTGATCAGCCACGGTGAATCGGGGCCAAGATACCCGCGGATCACATTTTTTGCCTTGGCGGCAGGAGTACCGTTTCCCGGATCACCGATCATGGTTCCGAAGGTCAATATGGTTTTGATCGTGGACGCTTCTTCATCTTGGGCAGCCACGGAACCCACAAGCGCGAGAATAGTTAGTCCCGCTAGGAGCAAGGGCGTGATGGATCTCCAACCCATTGGTGAGCGACTGCTGGGACCGCTGCATAAGGATTTCTTCATACTTCCTCCTGGTCGAGAGAGGGATCATTCTGTTCTTTGGTTGCGCTTAAACGGAATTTGAAACCCGGAGTCTGAGTTGAAGTCATCGACTTCTTCTCCCCGTGCCCTGGGGCAGGATTGGTGGATGGTTGTTAGCAAAGGCCTGGCTGGAGTGAGTAGTCCATTTGCTCCAACCCAAAGCGTTACTTGGGAACTGTATGAAGTATCGCAAGAACGATTGTCATGGGATCTTCAGAGATTCGTCATTTTCTTGTCAATTGCTCCTGGATTCGGTCTACAAATTTGCTTTCTCAGCGCTGTGCAATAAAGGATGCTTAACGTGACCGCGAGGCCAGAGAGAAAAATCGCTGCGGGTTAACCTGCAGCCGACTCTGGCCGACCATCCCTCGAGAGTTCCGAATCGGCTAGCTGATCCGAACCTCCATTTGTGAGGCGTTGCTTGAGAGGGCGTGGCCGGAGCTCAGACGTATAATGGCTGTCTCAAAAGCCGTTCCCCATGAATGATGACGGGCGAGCGTCTGAAGATTTGCTTGAGGGGCACAGTTGTGCCGAAGATCACACAGCTTTGGCGCACTCTCGGGATATGTCTGCTGGTCGCGCTCTTCTGTCTTCCCACGAACGCACTCGATCCCGGCCGGCGAATCTCTCAGTATGCGCACACCGCCTGGAGGACACAGGATGGAGTGTTTAGCGGATCGCCAATCGTTATCGCACAAACCACCGACGGATATTTGTGGATCGGTACGAACATCGGTTTGACACGTTTCGACGGCGTTCGGTTTACCTCGTGGCGACCACCCGCGGGCAAACGCCTGCTTGATTCCAGAATCTTCTCTCTCCTCGGAGCACGCGATGGGAGCCTGTGGATCGGCACAGGCTATAGCATTTCTCAGTGGAAGGGTGGCGAACTCTTCAACTACGCGCAACTAAGCGGGCGAATTGAATCGATCGTGGAAGACGCCGAAGGTGCCGTCTGGCTGACCCGTACACAGATGACTGACGGAATGGGTCCTCTGTGCCGAATCAAAGATGATCTGTTGCGATGTTATGGAGAAGCCGATGGTATTCCCTTTCCCCTAGCGATCCGACTCGCGAGGGGCAGGTCCGGCGAACTCTGGGTTGGTGGCTATACGGAACTATGTCGCTGGAAGCCGGGGTCAGCCAGTACCTATTTTGTGAGCAAGTCTCGACGTCCAGAAACATTTGCTTCGCTACGAGGGATTGCGACCGGAGCAGATGGATCCGTTTGGGCGGCGATCGATCGCAAAGCGTCGTCGATGCAATTAGAGCGATACGAGCAGGGGAAGTGGATCACTCGCGCTCTTCCGAAAGTCTCAGTCAACAACTCAGATGTTACAACGCTGTTTGTTGACCGCGATAACGCTCTGTGGGTGGGAAGTGCCCACCACGGCGTCTTTCGCGTTCGGGGTGATGATGTCGACCATCTGGGACGTACGGATGGCCTGTCGAGTGATGCAGTAGAGCATTTTTACCAGGATGTCGAGGGGACCTTATGGGTAGTAACTTCGGAGGGCATCGACAAACTGCGCGACTCGCGAGTCATTAGCTATTCCATGCGCGAAGGCTTATCGGCCGCAGGCGCGAGTTCCGTGCTTGCGTCACGCGACGGCGCCGTGTGGGTCGGCAACTTCCAAGCGCTGGACACCGTGCGCGACGGCAAGCTGTCGGCGATTCGCTCTGAACACGGTCTTCCAGGCCGAAACGTAACCACTCTGTTTGAAGACCATGCTGGGCGTATCTGGTTGGGGGTGGATAGTGGACTCTGGGTTTACGCTCAGGGGGTCTTTCGCGCTGTTCGCCACCCCGATGGCAGCGCCCTCGGCATAGTTTTCGCAATCACCGAAGACATAAACCACAACATCTGGGTTCGAGCCGGACCGAACCTTGATCGTATTTACGACTTGAAATTTCGGGATCAACTCACGTCCGCGCAAATCTCCACTGCATACACGCTCGCTGCGAACCCTCAGGGCGGCGTCGTTTTGGGGTTGGTGAACGGGGATCTGGTCCAAATCAAGGACGGAAGTACGAAAACCTTTGCTGCGAATGAGTTCGGAAACACTCGGCAAATCCGAGACCTCATGGTAGAGCCGGATGGTTCTGTCTGGGGGACAACGCTGGACGAGGTCGCCCGCTGGAAGGATGGCGTGCGAAGAAACCTGACCACGCGCAATGGGCTACCTTGCGACGGCATCTTTGCCTTGGTAAACGACCACCAGGACACATTTTGGCTATATTCGCGATGCGGGCTCATCGCGATCGAAAAATCGGAGTTGAATAGTTGGTGGGAGCACCCGGACAGCTTGGTGAAAGTTAAGGTATTTAATGCTTTCGACGGTGTGCAGCCGGGCTTGACGTCGTTAAAGCCTCAGGCCGTACAGTCTTCGGACGGACGACTGTGGTTCGTAAACGGCCAGATCTTACAAATGTTAGATCCCGGTCGTCTGCGAAAGAACTTGATACCGCCACCGGTGCATGTTGAAGATGTTGTGGCCGACCGACGGAGCTTCTCCCCCCACAGCGATCTTCGTCTTCCTCCGCTCACACGCGATCTGGAGATTGACTACACGGCACTGAGCTTCGTTGTTCCTCAGGAGGTGCGCTTTCGCTACAAACTTGAAGGCCGCGATGTAGATTGGCAGGAACCGGGAACACGGCGACAGGCTTTCTACAGCGACCTTCGCCCGGGGAAATACCAGTTTCGAGTGATTGCGTCGAATAACGACGGCATTTGGAATGAAGCCGGCGCGAGTCTGGAGTTCTTCATCGCGCCTGCCTGGTTCCAGACCACTTGGTTCCGTGTGTTATTCGCCACTGGTTTCTTGCTAATTGTCTGGGCGCTTTATCAACTACGGCTCCACGAGCTCTCGCAGCAGTTCAGCATGACGCTCGAAGCGCGCGTGGGCGAACGTACCCGCATTGCGCGGGAGTTGCACGATACGCTGCTCCAAAGTTTGCATGGGCTGATGTTCCGATTTCAAGCCGCCCGAAATCTGCTGCCCGGGCGTCCCGAAGCGGCCATGCAAGCGCTCGATGGCGCGATCCATCGGACGGAGGAAGCGATTGCGGAAAGCCGGAACACTATTCAGGGCCTGCGTTCTGAGTCGGCTGCGGAGAGCGATCTCGCCCAATTGATCACCAGGATGGCTCAGGAACAGGCGACGCAGGTTACACATGGCGATTCACCAGCCTTCCGCGTGATTGTAGAAGGCGAACGGCAAGACTTGTCTCCCGTCTGCCAGGACGAGGTTCGCCAAATCGCCCGCGAATTGTTGCGCAATGCTTTTCGGCATGCAGCTGCGAGTCAGATCGAAACCGAAATTCGATACGCCTATGATTTATTCCGTGTGCGCATCCGCGATGACGGGAAGGGTATTGACCCGACAGTGCTTGAGTCGGGCGGGCGCGCCGGACACTGGGGCTTGCCCGGCGTCCGAGAACGTGCGCAACGAATCGGAGGAAAATTGGATTATTGGAGCGAAGTCGGAGCGGGCACGGAAGTTCAGTTGGTGGTTCCAGCATCCATTGCTTATGAAGGATCTGGTGATTCCGCAAAATTGAAATTGTTACGCAAGGTGATCAGCCATGAGCAACGACCGTAGGCTGATTCGCATTCTTACTGTCGACGACCATGCTCTCCTCCGCGAGGGGATAGCGGCGCTGGTAAACGCCGAATCCGACATGAAGTTGGTTGACGAAGCGTCTAACGGTCAAGAGGCCATCGAAAAGTTTCGGCTGTATCGCCCAGACGTAACACTCATGGATCTCCAGATGCCGGGTCTCAACGGCGTCGAAGCAATCGGTCTGATCCAAAGCGAGTTTCCGGGCGCTCGAATCATCGTTTTGACTACATACACAGGAGATGTGCAAGTGTTGCGTGCTCTCCGAGCAGGAGCTCGGGCCTACATCTTGAAGGGACATGTGCATCGAGAACTTCTGGAAACCATCCGTGCGGTCCATGCTGGGCACAAGCGCATTCCTCCCGAGATTGCAGCAGAGTTAGCTCAACATGCTGCGGATGACGAATTGACTGTGCGTGAGATCGATGTCCTGAGGTTAATCGCCGCCGGCAATGCGAACAAACAGATTGCCGATCAGCTCTCAATTGGCGAAGCAACGGTCAAGAGCCACGTCACAAACATACTCTCAAAGCTTGGCGCGAATGACCGGTCCCACGCAGTTACGATTGCCTTAAAGCGCGGAATTATTGACCTATAGCCCCCCAAAAGTAGGATATCCGGGCCCCGCCTTCAGCTGTTTCGCTCATGTTATTGGTCCCGTAGGCTGTGAGAGGGGTATTCTTGCAGCGCCTATTTTCAACATTTGCCAGCGGTTGGCCTGGCCT
>Ga0306921_10006090_pt1 | contig 12562 bp, 10 predicted proteins | sample sta12Cox44000080_FD_203760 | JGI IMG/M metagenome (GOLD analysis project Ga0306921, IMG submission 203760) | Lab enrichment of tropical soil microbial communities from Luquillo Experimental Forest, Puerto Rico - statoxic.12C.oxic.44.000.080 (v2)... | ecosystem: Environmental > Terrestrial >... | reverse complement strand
CCGCTGGAGCCCGACTCCTCTAGCCCGAGTTTACCAGCCTCGAAGCAAGAATATGCCGCAGAGCCGCAATTGGCGCGGGCGCGAGAGAGTATGGAGGGTATGACCTAACTGCTGCGATAGCGCTCGAGGCCAAGTACGGCTGCGATCCTTTGCTGCCTGGGGTTCAGCTTCGACAGGACAGTTCGCGCCAAGAGTTTTTGGCCGCGTTGCGGCGCGGGATAGAGCACGGTTATTTCCTGAATATTGGTGAGTTGCTTCATCATTTCCACGATGCTGAGCCTGCTCCCCGACTTCGCTAGTTGGCGGCGCAGCAGATTGAGGATCATGAGCGCCAACACACAGTAGAAGGCGTGCACGCGCAGTTTCTGGTCTGTCCAGTGGAAGGTGGGGCGGAAGCTGAGGTAGAGAGGATTTTTTAACTGGCGAAAATTATCTTCCACATGATGCTGAGCACGGTACCCCAGCACGATCTGTTCATCCGCCCGATCCGCGCCATGATCGGTGAACAGAATCGTCTTGCCCAGCAACGTGGAACGTAGGTTTTTGTACGCAGCGTTGCGGAACTGGAAATGCAAGCGGGGCAAACCTTGACGAGTTTTGGAGATTTGAGTGCGAAATAGGTCGGCCATATGCCGGCCACGAAGAATCTCCTGAACCTTATTCTTTACCCCGGCCACGGTCGGCTTTTTCCCACGATTGCCCGGATGCCGGCGACCAAGACTCTGCTGTAATTTCTCCAGTTTGCGTTCTCGCTTGTGGATTTCTCGAGAAAGAGTCTTGGTTTGCGCCCGAAACAGTTTTTGGTTAAAGGTGACCAGCACCGTACGGTTCACACCGAAAAGGAATTTGTGAGTGCGATAAGCCCATACGGCAGGTAGCTGGGATCGATCGAGGCGACGCATGCGTGCACGCGGGATGGCCAGCAGATCGGGATGTTGCGTGGGAACCAGCGAACCGATGAAGTGCACACCGCTTTGGCTCACCAGTTTCAGGTTGTCTTCCGAGTTGTTGCCCTTGTCAAAGACCAGGGTGATCTCGCGCACCTCCTGCGACAAAGACCGACAGCGTGCAAACAACTGTTCGGCCACGCTCTGGAAGGTCACCGAATCGGGTTGATTGCCAGCATAGGTGTGGTGCAGCAGTGGAACTTCGCCGTCGGTGGTGACCAGAAGAGCCAAGCCCAGAAGCCTGAGGTTGTCCCGCCCCTCTTTGCTGTGACCACGCTGCGGCAGCTTGCTCCGTAGGTTGAAACTGTCCAGGAAAGTAAAAAAGTTGGTGGCGTCAAAGACCAGACAGCGCTGATCCAAGCCGAACCGAGAGACGGCGGTATGAGCGAGATCCTGTTCGATAGCGGCAATTTGTTCGGCACTCACCCGTTCCATGTTGTCCCAAAAACGCTGACTGCTCAGCTGCTGGGGTGTGAACGGCAAGAGCCAGCGCAACGCGGTTTTGCCGTACCAGGGTGCGATGGCGGACTTGCTGGTGGGTCCCAGACAGCGGTTCAGGGCAGCGAGCAGAAGATACTGGCCGACGGAAGGGCCTTGATGACCGCGTTTCGGGACATGGCGATCGATCGTCGCCACCACCTCCAAAGCCTGAGCCATAGAGAACGTGGCGGCAGAACCGCCGAACTCATGAACGGCGACTTCGGCGGGCTGGGGGGAGAGGAGGCGATCGCGGATGCTTTCGGCGGAGCCCAGATAGATGGTGGAGACGATTTTGGGCTTGCCGTGGACGCGTTGCGACTCGCGCAAGTAGTAATAAGGCCTGCCGCGCACGATCTTCTTGGTGAGGCTAGGCATTGTGTTAGGTCATACTTTAGCGACAACAGGTAGGGGTAGCAAGTATCAAATAGGCTACCTCGTATACGTTTAACCATGCTCCAATCTGGTACTTAAACCGAATCCAAGTGTGAGCCATCTAACCGGGGCGATCAGGTCGCTCCTGTTAGGTCATACAAGCAAGACATTGGCGGCCCTGGACTCCCAAGTAGCTGAAACCCGCTATAAACGTGGGGCGGAGAGAATCCTAAGATAGATAAAAAACTGGTTCAACCGCGCGGGGGCGGTAAAGTCGGGCTAGAAGAGAAGTTTGTTAGACGTCTAAAGGAGATTTACTAATGTCACCGAAATTCCATCTACGTTTCCTCCACCGGGCCGCCATGCTTGCCGCCATGCTAGTCCCGTCTGCCGGGCACGGCCAGACCTGCACGTTGTACGTCGCCACCGATGGCAACGATGCCAACGCCGGCACTCTTTCCAGCCCTTGGCGTCACATTCAGAAAGCCGCGACAACCGCCATGCCCGGCAGCACGGCTTGTGTTCGCGAAGGCATCTACAACGAGCAGGTCGATGTCAGGGTCTCGGGCTCGGCCACCGCCGGCTACATCACTTTCCAGAGCTTCCCCGGCGAACACGCCATCGTCGACGGCAAGGGTATCGATTCTACTAGCAACGACGGCTTCCCCGTCGGCCTGTTCCAGATCAAGAACCGCAGCTACATCGCTGTCCAGAATCTCGAAGTGCGCAACTTTACTGGCAGAAACGACGGCAGCACGTTTCCCGCCGGCATCTACATCGGCACCACCGGCAGTCACATTCAGATTCTGAACAACATGGTCCACGACATTAACGGCAGCCCCAATCATATCCAGGGCGCTCATGGCATCGCCGCCTATGGCACTTCGGCCAAAGCCTCCATCAACCATCTCACCGTCTCGCGCAACCAGGTCTTCAATAACCACCTGGGCCAGAGCGAATCCACGGTATTCAATGGCAACGTCCAGTTTTGGTGGTTCACGAACAACATCATCCACGACAACGACAACATCGGATTCGACGCTATCGGCTACGAAGCAACCGCGCCGCTATTTGCGATGTGCGGCGCCGATCGCTGTGACCGCGCCCGCGATGGTTACGTCGGTGAAAACCTCATCTACAACATTAACGACAACAATAATCCCGCCTACCTGCACGGTGACAATAGCGCCGCCGGAATCTACGTCGATGGCGGACTGCGCATCGTCATCGAGCGCAACATCATGCACGACTGCAATCTCGGTAGCGAGATCACTAGCGAAAACCCGGGGGGAGAACACCCCGGCGTCGAACGCGCCAGCTACGTCATCGCCCGCAGCAACCTGATTTACCACAGCACGAGCGCGGGAATTTCTATTGGCGGCTATTCCTCCAGGGGCCCGGGCAGTGGCACCACCGACCACACGATCATCGTTAACAACACGCTTTTCGGGGACGACACGCTCCTGACGGGCAGCGGCGAGTTTCAAATTCAGTTCTTCCCCAACGACGGCACCGTCTTCGGTAACCTCTTCGAGAACAACATCCTCTACACCACGGACCAGGGGCTGGTCGTTAACAACCCTTTTCGGAATTCCCACGTGAAGTTCGGGTACAATCTCGAGTTCGCGCCCGACGGCAACCCTACATGGTTTTGGGAAAACTCCAACACCTTTACCAATTTCGCCTCTTGGAAGACCGCCAGCGGCGACGCCCAATCCATCTACGCCGATCCACAGTTTGTGAATCCCGGCGGCAGTCTGCCCGATTTGCGGGTGCCTGCGTCCTCGCCGGCGGTCAATGCCGGCGACAATCTGGGGCCAAAAATCGTGGGCACTAAGGATTTGGACGGGAAGCCGCGCGTACAAGGGGCCAATATTGACATTGGCGCGTACGAGCACTAGATGATCGATCCCGCAATGGCCATCAGCGGATCGCTAGTGTAACTGATTGCATAACAATGTCGGCTGCAACGCCCGAGGAGCTCTTGGTGGAGAGCAACCAACCAAGGGCTCGGAGGAAGGAGCCAACCTTGATTATTGCAGGCGCAGACTACCACCCCGGTTTCCAGCAAATTGCATTTGTGGATACGAAACCGGAGAATACGGAGAGCGACGACTGGGACACCCTGAGGAAGCCACGACCTTATCGCCATCTGGCGGCCCGAGGCTGACGGATACGCGTGGGCCTGGAAGCCAGTGGACACGCCCGTTGGTTGGAACGAGTACTGGCGGAGCTCAACATTGAGTTGTGGATCGGGGACGCGGCCGAGATAGGCAGCGAACGGGTACACCCAAGCAGGAGACCGATCGCCAGAATGCACAGCTGATTTTGCGCTTGCTGCTGGAAGATCGTTTTCCGCGGATCTGGGTGCCGAGTTGGGAAAGCCGGGATCTGCGGCAGCTGTCATGGCACCGGCCCGGATGGTGCAGGCACGCACTCGCATCATGAACCAGCTGCAAGCGGTGGCCTCCACCAAGGCTTACGCTGTAAAGAACACGAAGGCTTACACTGCGAAGAGCTTGTAACGAACAGGGCCGGCAGCAACTGAAGGCGTTCCGGATGGCACCGTGGGCGAGCTGGCGCCGACGCGACCTGCTGGAGTTGCTGGATCGAACCCCACCATCGCCGAACTAAGCCAGGCCATCGAGCATGAAGTCGACGAGTGTCTGGGTCCAACGATGACCCACCTAGGTTGGCCCACTCACGGCACTGGCCTTTGTGCTCACCATCGGAAGAGCCGAGCGATTTCAGCGCGGCAGCTAGGACTGGTTCTCTACATCTCCCTACGGAAGTTGCGCCCGCGTATCGGACCTCCTGGACATTCGTCGTCAGGTATATGCCTGGCGGGAAGTCCGGGTCCCTGTGATCAGCGGCGCTTCCCAGGTCGACGACAAATAGGTGCAATGTACAATACCGGCATTTCTCGGTCAGCGGAGTTGGTGATGATGCTGGGGAGAGCTGTGTTCAGAAGCTTCTGCGGAATAGTGACCTTGACCGTGGTCACATGTCTCTATAGCCTGGCCCAAACCAGGTCTGGCCCCGTGGACCCAGGCGTGCGCGGCGGACCAGCGGGGGCCGGCGGTCCGCTGACGGGGCTCACCGCGGACGAGACAGCTTTCTTTCAGGACGGGCAGGCCAGGTTTGTCGAAATCGAGGTGGTAGCCAAGGGTAAGAACAATGGCCTCGGTCCGCGGTTCAACTCGAATCAGTGCTTCTCCTGCCACTCTCAGCCGAGCGCAGGCGGCTCGAGCCCGGCGAAAAATCCCCTGCCCGAAGTTGCCGGCCTGAGTGGAGCGAAGAACATCGTGCCATGGTTCATCGTGCAAAACGGCCCGATTCGCGAAGCGCGTTTCAAGAAAACGAAGGGGGTGACGGACGGCAATGTACACGCCCTGTTCGTGATCACGGGACGCAGCGACTCCCCCGGTTGCAACCTCGCTCAATTCGACTTCTCGCCCGCGGGAGATCCGCTCAGCGGGCAAGGTGGGAACCCGAACATCAGCTTCAGAATCCCCACCCCTCTGTTTGGCGCCGGGCTTATTGAGGCCATCCCCGACTCGACCATCCTCGCCAACATGCAGTCCAACGCAACCCTGAAGTCGGCCCTCGGGATTTCCGGGCATCCCAACGCAATTCTGAGCGGAAACGCGAACCGCAGTGCCAACGATGGGACCATTACCCGTTTCGGGTGGAAGGCGCAGAACAAATCCCTGCTCATGTTTGTGGGCGAGGCATACAACGTCGAGATGGGCATTTCCAACCAGCTATTCCCGCAAGAGCGTGATGAAACGCCTGGCTGCCTGTTTGTCCCTACTCCCAATGACACACTCAACTTCACGACCACGACCTCGGGTACCTCGAACCCGGCTGTGATCTCGGATATTGAGGCATTTGCCAACTTTGTGCGCATGCTGGCTCCGCCTACTCCCGCGCCCCCCACGCCATCCGCGGAACAGGGACGCGCCGCCTTTGCCACCATCGGTTGCGTTCACTGTCACACGCCCTCATTTACCACGGCCACCGTGATTGCGAGCGGCTCGTCGACCAGTCCGAGTGCTGCGCTTTCCAATCAGACGGTGAATCTTTTTTCCGACCTACTCGTTCACCACATGGGCTACGGCCTTGCCGACGGCATTGCGCAAGGCGGCGCTGGACCTGACGAGTTCCGAACAGCTCCTCTCTGGGGAGTCGGACAACGCGTCTTTTTTCTCCATGACGGACGTACGTCCAACCTGGTGGATGCGATTAAGGCCCATAGAAGCCGCGGCAGCGAGGCCAACAGGGTAATTGAACAGTTCGGTAAGCTGAGCATCCGGGAGCAGCAGGAAATCATCGATTTCCTGCGGTCACTCTAAAAGAAGAAGAATGTCGAGAATAAGACACGGGCCTACCACGGGCGGCGGGCTCCCGGCGACGCGCTGGAAGACAGTCTCTCCATCGATCGACGACCTTCCTATTTACCATAACCGTGGCCTCAGGTGGGCAAAGCAAGCTTCCCTCATCGGTGCCCGGAGCTACTGCCGACGCAGTCGAATGTGGTGAAAGAGGAAACATCAAGGACCGCGAACGCCTTACTTCTTGATCCGCTCGAGCACTGCTCCGGCAATCAACGGCAAACCAACAGTAGCGTCCAGTAGTACCTCGGCGAACCTGCCGCCCTCCTCCTGGGGAACAAACTTTCCCCAGGACACCGACTCGCTGTACGTACATCCTGACAGCCCTCCCCAGTTCACTGGCTCAGGGCAGACGCGCACCCCGTAGTGAAAGCGCTTCAGGATGAGCTCTTCGCCGCCCCGCCGGTGCCGAAGATCAATGTACGGCCCAAACTGTTGTGCCCAATTGCGAGGCACCCCGCCGCCGATGGTAAAGATGCCTAGCCGTTCCTGCTTGAGCAATGTATCGGCAAAGTACTCGAGGTCCTCAAAAGGATCGTAGCGCAACCGGGTCTTGTTCTCGCGGCGGCGAACGCGGTTGTGCACCGCGAAGTCGAGTCCAATCTCCGAGTCGCTGAAGGCCGGCACGAAAACCGGTACACCCTTCTCGTATGCCGACTTCAAGATCCCACGATCCTTGACGTTTTCACTAAGGTACTTACCGATGCCGTGGTTCAGCTTATAAGAGGACAACGGTTCGTTGGGGTCCCAGGCTTTGAGGATGCGGGCCACAATGGTCTCGACGAAATCCAGGTTGGTTTCCGGCTCGAGCGTGTCATAAACCCGGTTGTACCCCGCCTCATACAACTCCGCATCGTCCATGCGCGGGTCATAGCGGAAATGCGAGCGTCCCGCAGCCTCCACCAGTCCGTGCGCCATCAGGGCGCCGGTGGAGATGACAGCGTTCACCACGCCTGCATCGATTAAGTCGGTAATGACTAGACCCTGCTTGGCGACGGTCATCGCTCCCGCCAGCGTCATCACAACGAAACAGCCTTTGTCGCGCGCCATGGTCTCAAGTACGTCAGCACCCTGGCCAACCTGGCGCGCCGTGAACGCGGTGTTGCCCATCGCGCGAACCAAATCATCCACCGACCTGATCTTCGCCAGGTCCATAGGCTCGAGTGGCACCAGGCTGTCGCTAACAGGGTTGTGCAGGACGCGTTCCTTGGCGTTTTCGTGTTGGGGATGGTGATTGGTCACATTCACCTCGTGAGAGCTACCTATATTTGGTGGCACGAACTCTCGAAGCTACAGGCTTATGGAACTCGCCGTCAATGTCTGCGAACCAGGCGGCAGCCAGTAAGCAAGCACAAATTCAAGCAACCGTAACATTCGCGCCGCGGGGTTGGGGGATGGCCGCGGGATGCTATCCTTTCACTTTGTCCCAAATCGGCGGAGACGAGATTGCCGGAACGAAACTTCACCATCGGAATCGTACAGATGTCGTGCTCGCCCGAGCCCGAGCGGAATCTCGAGCACGCCATCGCCCATGTCCGCGAGGCCGTGAAGCAAGGCGCCGAGCTGGTCTGCCTTCCCGAGTTGTTTCAGACGCAATATTTCTGCCAGCGTGAAGACACGGCGCTGTTCGAACTGGCCGAACCCATTCCCGGTCCGGCGACGCAACGCCTGGGCAAGGTCGCCGCCGAGCTCAAGATCACCCTGGTTGCTTCCCTGTTCGAGCGGCGCGCTCCGGGCGTGTACCACAATACTGCCGCCGTGCTCGGCAGCGATGGGAATTTACTGGGCATCTACCGCAAGATGCACATTCCCGACGATCCGCTTTATTACGAGAAGTTCTACTTCACACCCGGCGACCTGGGCTTCAAAGCCTTCGAGAGCGACTTCGGCAGGTTCGGTACGCTCGTCTGCTGGGACCAGTGGTACCCCGAAGGCGCGCGTCTCACGGCAGCCCAGGGTGCTACCGTGCTCTTCTATCCTACAGCCATCGGCTGGCATCCGGACGAAAAGGCGCAATACGGCACGGCCCAGTACGACGCGTGGCGTACCATCCAGCGAGCCCACGCCATCGCTAACGGCGTGTATGTCGCAGCGGTAAACCGCGTGGGCTTCGAAACCGGCAATATACGTGGCAAGGAGGCACCCGGCAAGGGCCTGGAATTCTGGGGTGGCTCCTTTATCGCCGACCCCTTCGGGCAGGTGGTCGCCCAGGCTGCGCACGACCAGGAAGCTGTCCTGGTCGCCGAAGTGAACATGGAGCGGATCGAGGACGTCCGCCGCAACTGGCCATTCTGGCGTGATCGTCGCATCGATGCTTACGCTCCCATCATGCAGCGATTTCTGGTGTAGGCCTTGGCAAGAGCCCGCATGAATGCCCCGCCGGCTCCCGCCGCGCTGGGCTATCGCATGCCCGGAGAGTGGGAGCCGCACCAGGCCACGTGGATCGCGTGGCCGCACAATCGCACCGACTGGCCCGGCAAGGTTGCGGCAATTCCCTGGGTGTACGCGGAAATCGTGCGCCATCTGTCCCGGGTCGAGCGTGTCGATATCCTGGTCAACAACGCAGCTGCCGAGCTTGCCGCGCGCGACATCCTGGTCGCCGCCGAAGTCCTGCCGAAACGCGCCGCCGAACCAGGCACGGCAAGCGGCAGCATACGGTTCTGGGAGATCCCCACAGACCGGGGTTGGTTGCGGGACACCGGGCCCATTTTCGTCCGCCGCCGCGGCCGCAGCCGTGTGCCGCCCGGTCCCGCAGTGGCGGCGGTTGCCTGGCGCTTCAATGGCTGGGCAAAATACAACGACTGGAAGCGCGACGCCCCCATCTCCGCGGAACTGGGGTACCGGCTGAATCTTCCAACTTGGCAGCCGGAAATAGTGATCGACGGCCAGCCACGGCGGGTTGTTCTCGAAGGCGGCAGCATCGACGTCAACGGCCGGGGAACGCTGCTTACCACAGAAGAATGCCAGCTCAGCGAGGTGCAGCAGCGCAATCCAGAGGTAACCCGGGCTCAATTGGAGCAACTCTGGGCAAACTATCTGGGTGTCACGAAAGTCATTTGGCTTGGGCGCGGCATCGCTGGTGATGACACCCACGGACACGTTGACGATATCTCCCGCTTCGTCGCCCCGGATACCGTTGTCACGGCCTACGAACCGGATACGGCTGACGCAAACCACAAACCGCTGCGCGAGAACTTCCGGCGACTGAAAGGCAGCACCGATCAATCGGGAAGGCCCTTGCGGGTTGTGAAGCTGCCAATGCCCGCGCCGGTTTACTTCGACGGACAGCGCCTCCCCGCCAGCTATGCGAATTTCTACATCGCCAATCGCCTGGTTCTGGTACCGGTGTTCAACGATCCCAACGATCGTGTCGCGTTGAACACGCTGGCGGAGGTGCTCCGCGACCGCAGGGTGGTGGGAATCTATTGCGGCGACTTCGTTCTCGGTCGGGGTGCATTGCATTGTATGACGCAACAGCAGCCCGCGGTATAAATGAAGATCTCAGCGCTCATGGGCTCGCCGCCAGAACGTAGATAACGCCCAATACACAAACGCCGCCACCCCTGCATACAGCGTTCCATTGGCAAATACAATAGAGCCCGTCGCCAGCAGGAGCGCCAGGGTGCTGTCCGCCACCCCGGTGACCGCTCCCACCACGATAAATGGCGGACAGACTATCAAAGCCAGCCGATATCCCATGCCTCCGGTCATTGCGGCCGGGTGAGCGCTCCACGTCGCCACCAGGCCCAGGGCAATTGTCATTCCCAGAACAAAGGCCAGCGAGAGAACGATGATCAGCAGATGGTCGCGGGTCTTGGAACTCAGCGGCAATATCACCCTTTCAGGACGTGGCCCTTCACTCAGCTTACTTCAAGCTCACTGCGCCATTTACCGGCGCTTTGGCAGCGCTGCCGAGAAGACAGTCCGTTGTGAAGTAGATCCAGCAGAGCAGCAGGTGTCGGCAACACCGCGGGGGCGCACGTTCGTGGCCAGTTAGGGGAACGAGAAGCAAGACGACTTGTTTGTGACTTGCCTCGGCGTCATGCTGAAAGGGCTACTTGTACTTGGCCATGAGACTCTTCCAACGGGCCCAAGCTTCTTCACGCGCCTTCTTATTTGCTGCGGTGCCCTCGGGATCCTCACCCGCGCGCATGAATCCGTGTCCAGCGTCTGGATAAGTCACGGGGTCGTAGGTTTTTCCGAGAGCTTTCATGCTCGTAATCGTCTCCGGAATGGTGGCATCAATGCGTTCGTCATTGCCGGCATAAAAGCCAAAAACGGGAGCTGTGATGCGCGCCATTGCCTCTTTGTCGGGCGGCACACCGTAAAAAACAAATGCAGCGGCCAGATCGTTCCTATTGGTGGCAAACCGGAAAGACTGCCCCCCGCCCCAGCAAAAGCCCACGACGAAGAGTTTGCCGTCTGACGCCGGCAATTTGACGCCGTAGTCCGCAACCGCGTTCAGGTCCTCATTGATTTGATCGGGATTGAGCTTGTGGATGGCTTCGCCGGCCGTGTTCGGTGAAAAGCTGGTGGTGCGGCCGCCGTTTGGTCCCATTCCCGAAAGAAGATCTGGCGCGACGGCGATATAGCCGGCTGCGGCGACCTGATCAGCAAGATCCTGCACCCAGTCGGTCAATCCATAAATCTCATGGATGATCAGAACGACTGGCGTTTTTTCTTTCGATTCCGGATAAACAACCAATGTCTCGACAGTCCGATTTCCGTGCTTGACGCTTACCCATTCGCGATGTCGGGGTGAGTGTTCAAGCTTTTGCAGAGCCCAATCTTGTGCAAGGGTAAAATGAGCACCAAGGAGGATTACCACCAAAAACAAGGGCAGTCGCTTCATGTTTTCCATCTCACGCCAGGGCTGCATAGTAATCGTTCAGGTTAGCCCACGCAAGGGTCGCACGCAAAAAACTTCAGACCTGTTTCTAGACCTGCCTGGGGTCTTCGAATACGCCAGACTGGACAGAGACTCGCGCGCTAGCGCCTCAGCTCATGGTGCCGTCCGCGGATTCCGCGGACTACAAAGGCGGCGCGTCCGGTACCGTTTGGCGAGTTGGGGATTCTGCCTGTCACAAGAACGGTACCGTATCTGGGTCGAGGCGGGGGGCCTGGTTTTCAGTTGAGCTCGGTAGCAGCGGGAAGGAGTTACTTTGTCGGATGGTCGCTTAAGTATGGTTCAACGCAGTAGAGGGCACCGATCGCGCCCCTACCTAAGCTTCCGGATGAACTTCGAGACTATGAACGCCACGACAACGAGGATTACAACCATCAGGAGCACATCCCTCAAAAAAGGGCCACTAATCATGTTCGTCCTCCGTTAGTGGGTATGGCCCGCCAAGCCTATCATGCTGTACCCAAAAAGGCCCAAATCCACGCAAGCGTTGCCCTTTGGACCAGCGGCCCTCCTAGTAACAACCTCGCGACCGAGCAATGGAACCCTCACGGGCGAGAGCCGCCTGGCACGGTCATATGTACCGGGCGCAATGGTTGCCCAACCAGAACCTTACCGCCAGCTGGTTCGGGAGCGTGACGCCAATCATTACGGCGGTGAATCAGGTCTGTGGGAGCAGCTGGTTTGTTCCCATGCGGCACAGCACAGTATCTGACGGAGCAAACTAATTCTTGAACTACCACGGCAGCGTAGGAACCGGTGTGTTGGAACCGGGTAGCTACCGAAAAGGTTCGTCGCGGCCTTGAGGCCCTTAGGAATGTAGGGCCTGGGCCGCCTCGGGCACTGCGCCGACGGTATCGCCGATGCCTGCTTCCAACACATCGAGCGCCTCGTCGAATTGGGCGTCGGTTATAACCAGGGGCATCAGGACGCGGATGACGTTGCCGAACGATCCCGCGGATAGAGCCACGACACCGTGCTCGTAACAATAACCGACAATCCTGTTGGTTGCTTCAGCGGCCGGCTTGCGCGTACCCGGTTCGACGAGCTCGATGGCGCACATGCCACCCAGCCCGCGGACGTCGCCCAAGATGGGAAAGCGCCGCTGCCAACCGCAGGCGCGTTGCATGAAGCTCTCGCCAAGCTGCTCGGCTCGCGCGCAGAGGTTGTCTCTCTCAATGGCATCGATTACCGCCAGGCCGGCGGCGCACGAAACGGGGTTGCCGGCGAATGTGCCTCCGAGGCCCCCGGGCGGGGCGGCGTCCATGATTTCCCGCTTCCCGGTAACCGCGGCGAGGGGCAGGCCACCGCCTAGTGATTTTGCCGTAACGAGGATATCGGGCACCAAGCCAAAGCGCTCGCAGGCAAACATGGCACCTGTGCGGGCGAGTCCGGTTTGCACTTCGTCGGCAATGAGGACGATGCCGTGGGTGTTGCAGACGGCGCGGATTGCGGCGAAGAACTCG
>Ga0306921_10006089_pt1 | contig 12562 bp, 16 predicted proteins | sample sta12Cox44000080_FD_203760 | JGI IMG/M metagenome (GOLD analysis project Ga0306921, IMG submission 203760) | Lab enrichment of tropical soil microbial communities from Luquillo Experimental Forest, Puerto Rico - statoxic.12C.oxic.44.000.080 (v2)... | ecosystem: Environmental > Terrestrial >... | reverse complement strand
CAAACAATATGGCAAGGCGGTGCGGCGGCCGACAGGTGCGCACGGTTGGTTCGTGGCTTACCTTTGCAACGCACAAACGGGCTCCGACAGCGCTTTGGTCGGCGCCGATATCCGTCATGAATTCAACACGTTAGGATAATTTTTGGCTTCCTTGACTTGGCAAAACGCGCTCAGTATGGTCCGCCCGGCTTCAGGGGGCGGGCGAACTGCGAGAGCCGCACAGACGCGAGTGTCGAGATCATGAGCGACGCGCGCGAGAACGGCGACCGCAGTCAAGCGCACACCGATGAGGCCGCTCTCTCCGCGAGACTCCAGCGGCTGGGCGAAAGTCTTGGTCAGGCGCAACGCGGTGCCGACTACGCCTCACCGGATCGGCCAGAGGATCGCGCGGCGACGGCAGCGGGCTACGCCAGAGGCTTTCGGCTCTCCAGCGAACTCGTTGCGGGCGTGTTGGTCGGCGCCGGCCTCGGTTGGCTGATCGATCGCGCGTTCGGTATCTCGCCGTGGGGGCTTATTGTATTCCTCCTGCTCGGCTTTGCCGCAGGCGTGCTCAATGTGATGCGATCCGCGGGCGTCGTGCCAAGCCCCAGGATCGATGGCGGGCCCCGCAAGGACCGGGAAGGGCGATAGGCGCGGCGATGCGACGGTAACGGACCATGCAAGTCGATCCGATCCATCAGTTCGAGATTCACGAGATGGTACCGCTGCTGAAAGTGGCCGGACGCGATATCGCGTTCACCAACTCGGCGCTCATGATGTTCATCGTCGTCGCCGGCATCACGCTGTTGATGATTGGCGCCAGCGCGCGCCGCGCCGTGGTGCCCGGGCGCCTGCAATCGATCGCCGAAATGTCCTACGAGTTCGTCGCCGACACCGTGCGCTCGTCGGCCGGCACCGAAGGCATGAAATTCTTCCCCTTCGTGTTCTCACTGTTTATGTTCATCCTGTTCGCCAACCTGATCGGGCTCATTCCCTATTCGTTTACGGTGACCAGCCAGATAATCATCACCGCGGCGTTCGCGCTGTTGGTGTTCGTCATCGTCGTCGTCTACGGCTTCTGGCGCAACGGCCTGCACTTCTTCAATCTGTTCGTGCCGAAGGGTGTGCCGAAGGTCATCCTGCCCGGCATCGTGCTGATCGAGATACTGTCGTTTCTTTCGCGGCCGATCTCGCACAGCGTCCGACTGTTCGCCAATATGTTGGCCGGCCACATCACGCTGCAGGTTTTCGCCGCCTTCATCATCATGCTCGGTGGGCTCGGCGCCGCCGGCTGGCTCGGCGCGACGCTGCCGTTGGCGATGGTGATCATGCTGACCGCGCTCGAGTTCTTGGTCGCCTTCCTGCAGGCTTACGTCTTTGCCATCCTCACCTGCATCTATCTCAACGATGCGATACACCCGGGTCACTGACGGCCCGCTGCAAACTCGAAAAGGAGCTAAGTCATGGATCCGGTCGCGGCAAAATACATTGGTGCCGGCATTGCCTGTATCGGCATGGGCGGCGCCGGCGTCGGCGTCGGCATCATCTTCGGCAATTATCTCGCCGCGGCGCTACGCAACCCGTCGGCCGCCCAGGGCCAGTTCGGCAACCTGATCTTCGGCTTCGCCATCACCGAGGCGCTCGGCATCTTCTCGCTGCTGATCGCCCTGCTGCTGCTGTTCGCACTCTAAGCGTATCGGGATCGCGGCAATGGCCGAGCCGGCTGCGCATACCGAGGTTCCGGGCGGGCACGCGGTGTTTCCGCCGTTCCAGCGCGACACCTTCGCGTCGCAGCTGGTGTGGCTGACGATCAGCTTCGTCCTGCTCTACGTGCTGATGGCGAAGGTGGCGCTGCCGCGCATCGGCGCGATCTTCGCTGAGCGCGAAAAGCGCATCGGCGACGACTTCAAGGCGGCGCAGGACTTCAAGACGCAGTCTGACGCAGCGCACGCGGCCTACGAAAAGGCGCTGTCTGACGCGCGCGGCCGGGCGCAGGGCATCGCCGCTACGATGCGCGAGCAACAGGCGGTCGAGGCCGATGCCGCCAACAAGCGGCTCGAAGCGCAGCTGCACGAGCGGATCGCCGCCGCCGAGCAATCGATCGCCGCCACCCGCACCGCCGCCATGGGCAATGTCGGCAGCATCGCGGCCGAGACCGCAACCGCCATCGTCGAGCGCCTGATCGGCCAGGCACCGGCCGATCGCGACGTCGCCGCGGCCGTTAGCGAAGTGCTCAAGCGCTAGGAGCCGCCGCCATGCTCGAAGTGATGCGAGATGCTGAAACCTGGGTGGCACTGGGCTTTGTCTTGTTCATCGGCCTGCTCGCCTATCTCGGCGTGCACCGCAAGATCGGCGACACGCTCGATCAGCGCCAAGCCCGCATCAAGGGCGAGCTCGACGAGGCGCGCCGGCTGAAAGAGGAGGCTGCGGCGCTGCTCGCCGAATTGCAGCGTAAGGGCCAGGAGGCCGAGGGCGATGCCGCGGCCATCGTCGCCAGCGCCAAGGCCGAGGCTGAGCGGCTTGCCGCCGAAGCCAAGACGCGGATGGAGGATTTCGTGGCGCGCCGGACCAAAATGGCCGAGACCAAGATCACTCAGGCTGAAGCGCAAGCGGTCGCCGATGTGCGGGCTGCGGCGGCCGATGCGGCCGTTGCCGCCGCCGAGAAGATTCTCGCCGCCGCCACCAAGGGCAAGATCGCCGAGGATCTGCTGGCGCAGGGCATCGAAGACGTCAGGAAGAAATTCAACTGACGACTCAAGCCGGCTGACGGCGCCTCCTCACTTAACCTCCTCACTTACGCAGTGTAGAACTCGCGCGATAATCCGGAATTCTGTGCAAAATCACGCAACCGCATGGCCGTGCTCTTTGCACGCCTCGGCGCTTCGCTATCGTCGCCTGACCAACTTGAAAATACCGAACGACGGCCAGCCGCTTGGCCGACGCATCGGAGAGGACCCTATGGTCATTTTCGATTGCAATGGCGTAATCGTCGACAGTGAGCCGATCGCCCACGCGGTGTTGGCTGACGCGTTCGCGCACGCCGGTATTTCGCTGAGCGCCGAAGCTGCGGCGAGCCGCTTCACGGCCGCCGGCCCGCCGACGTGTTCGCCGCGGTCGAACGGGTCACCGGCAAGACGCTCCGCCGGCTTTCGGGGCGGAGGTGTCGGCGGAGGCGGTGCGGCGGTTTCGTCGCGAGCTTCGACCGCTGCCGCATGTCGCCCATGCGCTGAGCTGGCTGTGCGGCCCCAAGGCGGTCGCCTCGTCGTCGCCGCTCGATCGCATTCGCGCCGGCCTCGAAGTGGCGGGCCTTATGCGCCATTTCGGCTTGCGCCTGTTCTTGGTGAGCGAGTCGCCAAGGGCAAGCCGGCGCCCGATCTGTTCCGCTACGCGGCGGTACGGCTCGGGGCGATGCGGGCGCCTGCATCGTGATTGAGGATTCGATGCCCGGCGTTGCCGCGGCCGTGAAGGCGGGCATGACGGTGATCGCCTTAGCCGGCAGCAATCCCACGCCAGGACAGCTCGCCAACGATCTCATCGCGGCCGGCGCCCGCACCGTGATCGTCGATATGCGCGCCCTGAAGAACGCCGTCGCCGACATCCGCGGCTGGTGACGAAGGTCGATTAGCCCGGCGTCGCTTTGGCTTTCGGCCTCGGCTTGGCCTTCGGCTCGGGCTTCGGATGATCCTGCGCCGCGGCGGCCAGCGGATCGAAACCGATATAGATGACGTAGCGATCGAGGTCGCGCGGCATCGGGAACGACAGGCCTTCCTCGACGTGGGTGAAGCTCGGGTTGTCGGTCATCGAGGAGACCGTGACCGGAATACGGACGAACCTGGTGGCGATGGGCTTGGTCTTGTTCGGGGTCTCGTCGACCACGGCGATGCGTAGCGGCACATTGACCTCGCCGGGTCCGCCGGAGGGTCCGACAATGATGCGGCCCTGGACGCCGATCTTCATCACCACATTGCCGCGGACGAGCGCGCATTCACGTGCGGCGCGCACGAAGGTGCCCTGATAGCGAACGCCCATGGCGCCATTATTGGTGTTGGTGACGTCGGTTGAGTTGCTGGCGGTCTGACCGACGACGAACGTGGCCGCACCCTGGCGGATGTTGATCAGCGGGCATTCGATATCTTCAGGCGCGCCGGCGACCGGCTGCGGCGAGGTCGCGGTCGAGGTGGAAAAGAAGCTCTCGATCTTTTCGGTAAACGACGGCGAGGCCGACGGTGCCGCGCCCGAAGGCGCCGGCGTCGACGACGGTGGCGTCGACGAGATGCCGGGAATACTAAGCCCACCGCCCGCCGAGCATCCGGCGGCGAGCGATGCCACAGCCAACAAACCCGCGACCACGGCACCTCGGCCAGGCCGCATCAGATGAGGATCCTGCAGCATTCCCCAACCCATCGCCTCCGCGCGCGATGTCCAAGACTTATACTAGCCCAACCGTGGCTATCCCAAGGCCGCCTTCTTACCCCGCCGCGGCCGACGGCAAGGCGGGCGGCGGCAACTGTGGTTAAGGGGGCGCCGCGTCCCGCAGCCGCGCATAGAGCAAATGGTCCTGCCAGACACCGTTGATGCACAGATACTCGCGGGCATAGCCTTCGCGGGTGAAGCCGGTCTTTTCCAGAAGCCGGATCGAGCCGGCATTGGTCGGAATGCAGGCGGCCTCCAGGCGGTGCAGCCGCAAGGTGCCGAAGGCGAAGGGAATGATCGCGCGCACCGCGGCCGTCATGTAGCCGTTGCGCACGAACGGCAGCCCCATCCAATAGCCGAGGCTGCCGGCCTGGGCGACGCCACGCCGGATATTGGCGAGCGTCAGCCCGCCGACCAGCGCTTCGTCCTGGCGCCGGAAGATCAGGAAGGCGTAGCCCTGATCGGTGCGCAGGTCCTCGGCATAGCGCCGCAGCCGCCGCCGAAACGCGCCGCGGGTCAGGTCGTCGGCCGGCCAGATCGGCTCCCACGGCGTGAGGAAATCGCGGCTGCCCTCACGCACGGCCGCCCATTCGCCGAAGTCGGTCATCTGCGGCGTGCGCAGCGTGACCGTGTCGCCGGCAATCGAAGGCAGCGGCTCGCTGAAATTGATGGTGCGAAAGAACGCCATGGTGCGGTGAGAATGACGGAAAGTGTGCGTCGTCAGGCGGCCCGGCGCGTGAGACTCTCGGCAATCGCGGCGGCGCTTTCAAGGCCCGAGCCCGGCCCGATCGCGGCGGTCGCCATCTGGCCGCGTGCGATCAGCGCGCGGCCGGCGGCGCGCACCGTCTCGACCGTGACCGCGTCGATCTTCTCGACCAGCTCTTCGATCGGTATCGGCCGGCCGCGCATGATAATGTTGCTGGCGAGCCGATTGATGCGGGCGCTCGAGCTTTCCAGCGCCATCAACAGGCCGGCCTTCATCTGCGCCTTGGCGCGGGCAATTTCGGGCTCCGCGACGGTTTCCGCCGCTCCCGCGATCTCGCCGACGATGACGCGCATCAATTCCTCGGTGTCGGCGGCATCGGTTCCGGCATGCAGGCCGAACATGCCGATGTCGGAATACGGCACGTGAAACGCGGCGATCGAGTAGCACAGGCCGCGCTTCTCGCGCGCTTCCTGAAACAGTCGCGACGACATGCCGCCGCCGAGAACGTTGGCGAATGTGTCGAGGCTGTAGACGGTCGGATCGGTCAGCGCAACGCCGGGCAGGGCCATGGCGATATGCACCTGCTCGAGGTCACGCCGCTCGATATGATTGCCGCCGCCGAACCTGGCCTGATCCGCGGTCGGGCTCGCGGGACCGATGAAGTTGGCAAACCGGCGCTCCACGTTGTCGACCACCGCGGCGTGATCGACGGCGCCGGCCGCGGCCACGACCATGTCTGGAGCGCGATAGTTTCTAGTCAGATAATCGCGCAGCGTGGCGTCGTTGAACGATCGCACGGTCTTGACAGTGCCGAGGATGGAGCGGCCGAGCGACTGGTTCGGGAAGGTGATTGCGTGCAGATATTCGAAGACGAGGTCGTCCGGCGCGTCGGCGACGGCGCCGATCTCCTGCACGATGACGTTCTGCTCGCGCACGAGCTCGTCGCGGTCGAATACCGGCTCCGACAGAATGTCGGAGAGCACGTCGAGCGCCAGCGGCACGTCGGCCTTGAGCACGCGGGCATAATAGGCGGTGGTCTCGGCGCCGGTCGCGGCATTGAGATCGCCGCCGACCGCCTCGATCTCCTCGGCGATCTGCCTCGCGCTGCGTCGCCGCGTGCCCTTGAAGGCCATATGCTCAAGCATATGCGCGATGCCGTGCTCGTTCACTCGCTCGTCGCGGCTGCCGACGCCGACCCACACGCCGAGCGCGGCGGTCTCAAGCTGCGGCATGGTGTCGGTCACCACGGTGATGCCGGACTGAAGCTTCGTGACCTCGACAGTCATGCTGCCGCTCCTTCCTGTGCGGCGCGGCTCGTCCCAAGGACGAAGCGCTCGACCGCGGATTGATCGACCGGCAGCACGGTGACGCGTTCCGGGCGTTGATCGAGATCGGCAAGCCATTCCGGCAGTTGCGGGCGCACGCCGCAGGCCGCCGCGACCGCGTCGGGAAATTTCGCCGCGTGCGCGGTCGCCAGCACCACCATCGGCACCGTCGGATCGCGCGGCTCTTTTTCCGCCACTGCGATGCCAACCGCGGTGTGCGGATCGACGAAATTACCGGTCTCGCGCTTGACCGTGCGGATGGTAGCGGCGACCTCGTCCTCGTCGGCGCGGCCGGCGGTGAACGCGGCGCGGATCCGCGCAAGCGCTTGCCCGGACAGCGCGAAGCGGCGCGACTGGGTGAGCGAGCCCATCAGCGCGCGGACGGCGCCGGCGTTGCGTTCGTAGGCGTCGAACAAAAGCCGCTCGAAATTCGACGACACCTGGATGTCCATGGACGGCGAGGTGGTCGGCACCACCGCGCGCAATTCATAGGCGCCGGTCGCGAGCGTGCGCGCCAGAATGTCGTTGACGTTGGTAGCGATGACCAGCCGGTCGATCGGCAGCCCCATCCGGAGCGCGACATAGCCGGCATAGATATCGCCGAAATTACCGGTCGGCACCGCGAACGCGATTCTGCGGGACGGCGCGCCGAGCGCGACCGCCGCGGTGAAGTAGTAAACGGTTTGCGCCACGATGCGCGCCCAGTTGATCGAATTGACCCCCGACAGCCGCACCCGGTCGGCAAAAGCGTGATGGTTGAACATTCCCTTCACGATCGCCTGGCAGTTGTCGAAGGTGCCGTCGATGGCGATGGCGTTGATGTTGGCGGCGTTCGCCGTGGTCATCATGCGCCGCTGCACCTCGGAAATACGCCCATTGGGGAACAACACCACGAGGTCGACCTGGTTACGGCCGCGGAACGCCTCGACCGCGGCGCCGCCGGTGTCGCCCGAGGTCGCCACCACGATGGTGCGGCGTTCGCCGCGCGCGGCGAGCGCATGATCCATCAGCCGCGCCAGGAGCTGCATGGCGAGGTCTTTGAAGGCGAGCGTCGGGCCGTGAAACAGCTCGAGCGCGAAAGTGTTGACGCCGAGCTGGGTTAGCGGCGCGACCGCGGGATGGCGGAAGGTGCCGTAGGCCTCGCGCACCATGCGGGCGAGGTCGGCGTCGCTGACGCTGTCGGCGACGAAGCCCCGCATCACCTCGACCGCGACTTCGGCGTAAGGCCGGCCGGCGAAGCCGGCGATGGTCTGCGGCTCGATGTGCGGCCAGCGCTCGGGCACATAGAGGCCGCCGTCTCGGGCAAGGCCGGCGAGCATCACCTCGGCAAAGCCGAGCGGCGGGGCCTCGCCCCTGGTCGAGACGTGTTGCATTTAAGCTGTTGATTCTACGCGCTTTGTCGGTCGTACCCGCCACGCCGGCGGCGCCGAACGGCTGGCACAGTAATGGAAAAATGGATCGTTTCACAGGGAAGGCGAGGGGGTGCCGTCGCCGCCGTTTCCGCGTCGCCACGCGCCGAACGACCAGACCACAAACACCCCGGCCAGCGCCGCGGCGAGGCCATACCAGGTGATGACATATTGCAGGTGGTTGTTCGGCAGATTGACCGCAATCTTGCCCGGCGCCGGCAAGCCACCCGGCGGCACCGGGGCTTCCTGCTCGATGTAGAACGGCGCCACGGCGTTCAAGCCCTTCGCGGCGGCGATCGCCTGCGGGTCGCGCGCGAAAAAGAGATTATGCGCGGGGTCGTCCTTAGGCGTGAACCAGTGTCTACTCTCTGGCCAGCGCAGCGCGCCGGTGATTTCGACCGGCCCGGCGATCTGACCGGCGGCGCGCGCGTTCGGATCCTTTTGGCCTTCTGGCACAAAGCCGCGGTCGACCATGACGACGCTGCCGTCGGTGAGGCGTGCCGGCGTGAACACCCAATCGCCGGGCCCCGACACGTCCGGGCGGAACGCCGACGCAGCGCCGAAGACCAGAGCTTCGGCGGCGTGATCGAACGTGGCCGTGAACTTAACGCGGCGGTATTCGGCTTCGGCCTCATCGAAGCGCGGCCAATCGCGCGCGGCGGGCAGCGACCGCGGCGGCGCGTCGAGCCGCTCGGTCAGGGACGCGATCAGCGCTTCCTTCCAGGCCTTACGTTGCACCTGCCAGGTGCCGAGCCCGATCAAGACGATGAAGGCGAACAGGGCGGGCAGGGCGGCGCCGAGCCAGGACCGCCGCGAAGGCTTCACGGCGCGCCGTCGCCGAAGCGGCTCTCCGCCGCCTTGTGATGGTACTGCAGCGCGATCATGAGGCCCTTCATCGGCCGCAGCGGCCCGAGCGTGACGATCAAGGCGAGCGGCAGCCACAGCGCGGCATGAACCCAATAGGGCGGATGGTACAGCAGTTCGACGACCAACGCGGCGCCAACCACGATGAAGCCGGCAAAGAGGATGATAAAGACCGCCGGTCCGTCGCCGGAGTCGGCGAAGCCGTAGTCGAGCCCGCAGGCTTCGCAGCGCGAGGCGAGCGTGAGGAAGCCCTTAAACAATTTGCCCCGCCCGCAGCGCGGGCAGGCACACGACAGCCCGGCGACGATCGCGCCTGACAGTGTGCCGTTCGGGCTTTCGCTCATAACCCTATCCCGCAACCCGGAGGAAAACGGGAATATGGCGGTACGTCCGCCGTTGTCGCCCGCGCTATTCGCCGATCGGACCGGCGCCCCAGACGTAGATGCAGGCGAACAGGAACAGCCACACCACGTCGACGAAATGCCAGTACCAGGCGGCGAACTCGAAGCCGAGATGCTGCGTCGGCTTGAATTGGCCGGCGAGCGCACGGAACAGGCACACGGTCAAGAAGATCGTGCCGATGATGACGTGCGCGCCGTGAAAGCCGGTCGCCATAAAGAAGGCAGCGCCGTACATGTTGCCGGAAAAGTGGAACGCGGCGTGGGCATATTCCCAGGCCTGCACGCAGGTGAAGGTGAAACCGAGTGCAATCGTCAGCACCAGACCCCACACCAGACCTTTGCGGTCGTTCTGCAGCAGCGCATGGTGCGCCCAGGTCACCGTGGTGCCCGAGGTCAACAGGATCAGGGTGTTGAGCAGCGGGAAGTGCCAGGGGTCGAAGGTCTGGATGCTCTTCGGCGGCCACACCCCGCCGGTGAAGGCGATGCGGCCGACGTCCTGGATCTGATCCGGGAACAGCGCGGTGTTGAAATAGGCCCAGAACCAGGCGACGAAGAACATCACCTCGGAGGCGATGAACAGGATCATGCCGTAGCGGTGCGAGATCTGCACCACGCGGGTGTGATCGCCCTCAACCTCGGCCTCGTGGATCACGTCGCTCCACCAACTGAACATGGTGTAGGCGATGCCAGCCACGCCGACGAAAAAGATGATCGGCGCGTAGGCCGCGCTATGGTGCATCCACAGGATGCCGCCGACCGCGGTCACAAATGCCGAGGTGGCGCCCCACGCCGGCCACGGGCTAGGATTGACCAGGTGGTAATCGTGATGCGGTTTGGCGTGTGCAGCGTCAGCCATCGTCTCTTTCTCCACCTTGCGCGCCGTTGCCGATCGCGCCGATATCGTCGTCCTATCAGATGTTACTCAATCGTCGCAAAGCTCTCTAACCGCCGCCGCTCGGCACGGCGCCCGCCGCCACCGGCTGTTCTGGCGTCTTCGCCGGAAAGAAGGTGTACGACAGCGTGATCATCTTGGTGCCGTCCTGCTCGGAATCCGCGGCAAGTTTGGGATCGACGTAGAACACCACCGCCATGTCGCGCTTTTCGCCGGGTTTGAGCGTCTGCTCGGTGAAGCAAAAGCAGTTGATCTTCTCGAAATAGACGCCGACAGTCGGCGGACTGACATTGTAGGCGGCCTGGCCGGTGGTGATGCGCGCGGCTTCGTTGACGACCCGGTAATAGACCGTCACCACCTCGCCGAGCTTGACGTCGATGGTGCGGCGCTCGGGCTGGAAGTGCCACGGCAGCCCGGGGGCGATGTTGGAATCGAAATAGACCGTGACCTTGCGGGGAAGCGTCTGCGCCGGCGCCGCTTCGGCGCGCTGTGTGGTGCCGCCGTAGCCTGTGGTGCGGCAGAACCAATTGTAGAACGGCACCGCGGCGAACGACGCACCCACCATCGACGCGACCACGCCGCCGCAGGCGAACGCGACAATGAGATCACGGCGGCTCGCGGATTTCGGCGCCGGTTGGCGGTGCGGTTGTTGCTGCATGATCGACGCCTACATCGGCCGTGTCAGCACGTTGGAGCCGAGCCGCACCAGGGTGACCAGGAAGATCACCACGACGAAGGCGCCGAGCGCGAGCGCAATGGCGATCGAGCGCGCGCGGCGGGCGCGCAGCTGCTGCTCGGTCAGCCTGATGCCTTCTTCCAGCTTTGGCGTGTCATCCATGGTTTCGCTCACCGCGGTCATGCCAGGAAACGGCCGGCCGCGAGCGCAGCAAGCCCTCCGGACAAGCGGTCGACCAAGAGCACAGCAAACAAGAGGAACAGGTAGAGGATCGAGAAGGCGAACATCTGCCGGCTGGCGCCGTGGCCACGGCCCTCACCGCGCAAGCGCAGCGCCAATGCGATCATGGCGGCGCCGGTTACCGCGGCGGCGATACCGTAAAGCACACCGGCATAGCCTAGCAGCCAGGGCACGACGCCGAGCGGCGCCAGGATCAGGGTGTAGAGCACGATCTGGCGGCGCGTTGCTGCTTCGCCAGCGACCACCGGCAGCATCGGAATGCCGGCGCGGGCATAATCCTCGGTGCGATAGAGCGACAGCGCCCAGAAATGCGGCGGCGTCCAGAAGAAGATGATGAGGAACAGCAAGACTGGCTCGACGTCGATGCCGCCGGTGGCGGCGGTCCAGCCGATCACCGGCGGCAGGGCGCCGGCGGCGCCGCCGATGACGATGTTCTGCGGCGTCGAGCGCTTTAGCCACATCGTGTAGACGACGACGTAGAAGGCGATGGTGAAGGCGAGAAGCGCGGCGGAGACCACGTTCACCAGCAGCCCGAGCGTGACGGTCGCGAACACCGCGAGCGTCACGCCGAAGCCCGCCGCCTCGCCGGGCGTGACGCGGCCCTGCGGGATCGGCCGGCCGGCGGTGCGCGCCATGCGGACGTCGATGTCGGCGTCGTACCACATGTTCAACGCGCCGGCGGCGCCGGCGCCGACCGCGATGCAGATGAGCGCCGTGAGCGCGATCACCGGATGCACATGGCCGGGCGCGATCAAAAGCCCGACCAGCGCCGTGAACACCACGAGCGACATCACCCGCGGCTTCATCAGCGCGAGGTAGTCGCCGACGCCAGCGATCGAGGGCTCTATGCGTGTTAGCGTGACGCTCATTTGATCAGCGGCAGCGTCTCGAATTGATGGAACGGCGGCGGCGACGGCAGCGTCCATTCCAGCGTGGTCGCGCCGGCGCCCCACGGATTGGCGGCGGCTCGCTCTTTGCGGATGAAGGCGTGCACGATGCCGATGAAGAACACGATGACGCCGATGCCCGAAACGTACGAGCCGAGCGACGAGATGAAATTCCAGTCGGCAAACGCGTCCGGATAATCGGGAATGCGCCGCGGCATGCCGGCAAGCCCAAGGAAGTGCTGCGGGAAGAACACGATGTTGACGCCGATGAAGGTCAGCCAGAAGTGCAGCTTGCCGATAAATTCGGAGTACATGTAGCCGGTCATCTTCGGGAACCAGTAGTACCAGCCGCCGAAGATGGCGAACACGGCGCCGAGCGACAGCACGTAGTGGAAGTGCGCGACGACGTAATAGGTGTCCTGCATCACGCGGTCGACGCCGGCATTGGCGAGCACGACGCCGGTGACGCCGCCGACCGTGAACAGGAAGATGAAGCCGATCGCCCACAGCATCGGTGTCTTGAACTCGATCGAGCCGCCCCACATCGTCGCGATCCAGGAGAAGATCTTCACGCCGGTGGGCACCGCGATCACCATGGTGGCTGCGACGAAATAGGCCTGCACCGTCGACGACATGCCGACCGTGTACATGTGGTGGGCCCAGACGATGAAGCCGATGCCGCCGATCGCCACCATGGCGTAGGCCATGCCGAGATAGCCGAACACCGGCTTGCGCGAGAACGTCGACACGATCTGGCTGACCATGCCGAA
>Ga0306921_10006085_pt1 | contig 12567 bp, 9 predicted proteins | sample sta12Cox44000080_FD_203760 | JGI IMG/M metagenome (GOLD analysis project Ga0306921, IMG submission 203760) | Lab enrichment of tropical soil microbial communities from Luquillo Experimental Forest, Puerto Rico - statoxic.12C.oxic.44.000.080 (v2)... | ecosystem: Environmental > Terrestrial > Soil... | reverse complement strand
ACGAGTCCGATCGCCGCGCGGTGTCGCGCGACGAGGCCGCAGCGGCGGCCGCCGGCGCGGCGGGCCACACGGTCGTGCTGTCGCGCGCGGAGATCGCCGGCATCCTCGAGCACGAGAAGCGCCAGCCGCCCGCCAAGGTGGTGCCGATCACGATGCCCGAGGCCCCGGTGCGCGCGAAGGCGGACCGGCCTTCGACGTGGCCGAGCCTGCTGATCGGCTTCGTTCTCGGCACCGCGTTCGGCGCCGGCATCGTGTGGTGGCTGTTGAACCGCTGACCGGATCCACCGCGGACGGCTGATCGTCCGCTCCCCAAGGACGGGTGCACCGAGCATGGAGATTCTGAAGCGCTTCCAGGCCGACCGCTACGTGCGGCGGCTCCAGTCCGGGCAGCGCGTCTCCGATTCGAAGCTCACCGCGGCGCGCGAGCAGCTGCTCGGCATGGGCGCCGCGGCCGTGCGCTCGCTGCTCGCCGCCACGCAGGGCGGCCCGCCCTCCGAGCTGACGCTCGACATGCTCGTGCGGCTCGCGAGCCAGGACACGCTGCCGGCGTACCTGGAGGGGCTGCGCTCGTCGAACAACTTCGTCGCGGAAGCCGTGGTGCGCGTGCTCTCCACCGCCAGCACCTATGACCCCTCGCAGCTCCTGGCGCTCTTCGCCGACGAGTCGGTCTCGCGCGCGCGGCTCGAGACCATCCTCGAGGCGCGCATCCAGCACATCCAGCCGGCGACGTTGCTGCGCGTGCTCCCGGACCTGAGCAAGGAAGCGCGCAACGGCGTCATGCGGCTCGTCGACAAGATCGCGGACCATCGCATCCTCGGCGAGCTGCTGGAGCTGTCGAAGAACCCAGAGTGGTGGATCCGGATGCACGTGGCTCGGCTTCTGAGCCGGCTTTCGGGCCCGACCGCCGCGAACGGCCTGGCGAAGCTCGTGAAAGACGAGAACGCCGCCGTGCGCCTCGAGGCCGTGATGGGCGTCACCCGCACGAAGGCCGTGGAGGCGATCCCGGCCCTGTGCACGCGGCTGCGCGACCAGGACATCAAGGTGCAGACGGCCGCGATCGAGGCGCTGGTCTCGATCGCCGACGTGTCCGCCGTGCCCCACCTGCTGGACGCGCTCAAGGACGAGTCCGAGTACGTGCGCCGCGGCGCCGTCGAGGTGCTGAACGAGGTCATCACGCCCGATGCGATCAAGGACCTGGTCGGCGCGCTCCGCGACGCCGACTGGTGGGTGCGGGCACGCTCGGCCGACGCGCTCGGCACGCTCGGCGGGCCGAAGGTCGTGGACGCCGTGCTGGGCCTGGTGAAGGACCCCGACGAGTTCGCCCGCCGCTACGCGATCGAGATCCTGAACACCGTGCCCGACCCGCGCGCCGTGCCGGCGCTGATCGAGGCGCTGGACGACGACGACTGGTGGGTGCGCGAGCGCGCCGTCGACGCGCTCGGCAAGTCCGGTGACCCCTCCGCGATCGACGCGCTGCTGCGCATGATGTCCCGCGACGCGCGCGCGCTGCCGTTGTGCGTGCGGGCGCTGGGCATGATCGGCGGCGTCACCGTGATCGAGCCGCTCTGCCGGCTCGCGGAGTCGACCGACGCAGAGACGCGGCGCGAAGCACTCCGCGCGCTCGAGGCCGTCGGCCAGCGCGACCTGCCGGAGCCGGCGAAGGTGATCGTGATCGCCGCGCTGGAGAAGGCCGGCGTGCGGTTCACACGCGGCACGAAGCGCCAGCTGAGCGCGAAGGCGCGGCCGCTCGAGGTGCGCACGGGCGACCACGCGGCGGCCGGCCATTCACCGGCCCCCGCGGGCTCAACGCCCGCCCCCGCCGGCCCCACGCCCACGCGCATCGGCAGCGCCGAGGTGCACAACTACCAGAAGCTCGCGCCCGGCGCCGAGCTGATGGGACGCTTTCGCGTCATCCAGCGCATCGGCGGCGGCGGCTTCGGCACCGTGTACCTGGTCGAGGACGTGGTGGTGAACGAGCGGCTCGTCCTCAAGATCCTGTCGCCGCAGCTCTCGCTCGACCCGAACATGATCCGCCGGTTCGTCCAGGAGCTGAAGCTCACGCGTCGCATCTCGCACACGAACGTGATCCGCATCTACGACCTCGTCGATCTCGAGGGCGCGCACGCGATCTCGATGGAGCATTTCGCCGGGCGCGACCTCGGCGCCGTCCTGCGTGAGGACGGTCCGCTCTCCGCCGCGCGCGCCATGCACCTCGCGGAGCAGACGCTCGAGGGCCTCGCGGCGGCGCACGCGGCGGGCATCCTGCACCGCGACATCAAGCCCGCGAACCTGCTCGTGGGCGATGGCGACACGCTCAAGATCGTGGACTTCGGCCTGGCGTCGATGGGCCACTCGACGCACTCGCGGCTCACGCAGAGCGGCATCCTCGTGGGCACGCCGGAGTACATCTCGCCCGAGCAGATCACCGGCGGTGAGGTGGACGCGCGCTGCGACCTCTATTCGCTGGGCGTGGTGCTGTACGAGGCGATGTCGGGCCAGCAGCCGTTCTCGGGCGCGAACGCGGTGAACGTGCTGTTCCAGCACCTGGAGGCCACGGTGCCGCCACTATCGACCGTCGCCGCCGGCATCCCGGCGGCCGTGAACGACGTGGTCATGAAGGCGATGTCGCGCCTGGCGGGCGAGCGCCCCGCGTCGGCGCTGGCGATGCTGGAGATGGTGCGCACCGCGCGCTGACCCAAGGAACCGCCCATGCCCCGCATCGACGCGTTCCTCGAGATCGGCCGCCAGCAGGGCGGCTCCGACATCCACTTCGCGGTCGGCCTGCCGCCGCTCGTGCGGCTCGACGCCGAGCTGGTGCCCATCCCCTACCGCGAGCTCAACGAAAACGAGTGCCACGACCTCGTGCGCGAGCTGATGAACGACGAGCACTGGGAGACGTGCAAGAAGAACGGCGCCGTCGACCTGAGCTACGAGTCGGAGGCTGCAGGACGGTTCCGCATCAACGCGTTCCATCGCCGCGGCGGGCTGTCGGCCGTGTGCCGCATCATCCCCGAGCAAGTGCCGTCGATGGCCGAGCTGGGGCTGCCGCGCGTGCTGTCGCAGTTCGGAAAGCTCTCGAACGGGCTCGTGCTCGTGACCGGCTCCACCGGCACCGGCAAGTCCACCACGCTCGCGGCGATGATCCGCGAGATCAACGAGCGCGAGTCGTTGAACATCCTCACGCTCGAGGACCCGATCGAATTCGTGCACCAGGCGAAGCGCTGCCAGATCGTCCAGCGCGAGGTGGGCACGCACGTGCGCTCGTTCTCGGACGGCCTGCGCGCCGCGCTGCGCGCCGACCCGGACGTGATCCTGGTGGGCGAGCTGCGCGATCCGGACACGGTGATGCTGGCGCTCGAGGCGGCCGAGACCGGCCACCTCGTCTTCGGCACGCTGCACACCCGTGGCGCCGCCCAGACCGTCGACCGCATGGTGGACGCGCACCCGTCCGAGAACCACATGCAGGTGCGCCATTCGCTGGCGGAGAACCTGAAGGCGGTGGTGAGCCAGGAGCTGATCCGCTGCGCCGACGGGCGCGGCCGCCGCGCCGCGCACGAGGTGCTGGTCGTGACCGTGGCCATTCAGCAGATGATCCGCGAGGGCAAGACGTTCCAGATCGCGGGCGCGATCACCACCGGCAAGCGGCTCGGCATGCAGCTCATGGACCAGTCGCTGCTGTCGCTCGTGCGTGCCGGCGAGATCGATCCCGACGAGGCGTTCCTGAAGGCCGAGGACAAGTGGGGCTTCGCGCCGTTCCTCACCCGCCCCGAGCTGCTCGGCATGGTGAACGGCGAGTTCAAGGCGGCGTCATGAACCGCGTCGACGCGTTCCTCGAGCTGGCCGTGAAGCAGGGCGGCTCGGACGTGCACCTGGTCGCGGGCCAGCCGCTGCGCCTGCGGTTGAACGGCGTGCTCGAGACGATCCGGTTCCGCGAGCTCTCGAACCGCGACATGGACGACTTCCTCGAGGAGTTCATGACCGAGACGCAGCGCGAGGCGCTGACGCGCGAGCACCACGTCGATTTCGCGTACGAATCCGAGCTCGCGGGCCGCTTCCGCGTCAACGTGTTCCATCATCGCGGCGGCCTCGGGGCCGCGTTCCGCACCATCCCGAGCCAGCCGCCCAAGCTCGAATCGCTCGGTCTGCCGAGCGTGGTCGAGCACATGCTCGCGGTCGGCAAGGGGCTGGTGCTCGTGACCGGTCCCACCGGCTCGGGCAAGTCCACGACGCTCGCCGGCATGGTGTCGCACCTCAACGAGACGCGGAAGGGCCACATCGTGACGGTCGAGGACCCGATCGAGTTCGTGCACGCCTATCGCCGGTCCGTCGTCTCGCAGCGCGAGGTCGGCGCGCACACGGCGTCGTTCGCGGAAGCACTGCGCAGCGCCGTGCGCGAGGATCCTGACGTGCTCATGGTCGGCGAGATGCGCGATCCCGAAACCATCGCGCTCGCGCTCACCGCCGCGGAGACCGGTGTCATGGTGCTGGGGACGCTGCACACGAACGGCGCCGTGCGCTGCGTCGACCGCATCGTCAACGTGTTCCCCGGCCGCCGCCAGGATCAGGTGCGCACGATGCTCGCCGACAGCCTGCGGCTCGTGATCTCGCAGCAGCTCGTGCGCAAGGCCGACCGCTCGGGCCGCATCGTGGCGGCCGACGTGCTCGTGAACACCAGCGCCGTGAGCTCCATGGTCCGGCAGGGCAACACCCACAAGATCATGAGCGCCATCCAGACCGGCCAGCGCTCCGGCATGCAGAGCCTGGACGCCGTGCTCATGGACCTGGTCCGCCGCGAGGTCATCACGGGCGACGAGGCGTACGAGCACGCGGTCGAGCGGGCGTCGTTCGAGCAGTACGTCTCGCACGAAGCGGCGTGATCGAGCGCCGCCGGCCGGCGGGCACGCTCGACGCTCCACCCGCGATCGCGGCTCTCGAAGCTCAGGAGGCGGTGCGTGGGACCCGACGCGACGAGAAGCCTCAAGCCGCCTTCTGCTCCGGCTCGTCGCCCATGCGGCGGTCGGCCTCGACGCCGTAGATCCCGGTGATCACGTCACCGACCACCGCGTGCAGCGCCTCCACCGCACCGTCGTCCCAGTCGCGGCCGCGGCCGGCATCGAGCTTGGCGAGCGCCTGCTCGGGCGGCAACGCGGGCTTGTAGCTGCGCGCGCTCACGAGCGCGTCGAAGACGTCGGCGACCGAGATGATGCGCGCGGCGAGCGGGATCTTGTCCCCCACCACGCCGAACGGCCCGGTGCCGTCGATCTTCTCGTGGTGGTACGCGGCGATCCTCGGCACGTCCCAGAGGTCGGCCGGGTAGTCGATCATGTCGAGGATGTCCTGCGTGTGCGTCGCGTGCTGGTCCATCTCCTGCCGCTCTTCGTCCGTCAGGCGGCCGGGCTTCGTCAGCACCTCGTCGCGCACACCCTGCTTGCCGAGATCGTGCAGCAGGGCGGCGACCGAGAGTATCTCCATGTCGGTGCCGGAGAGCCCCATGCGCTCGCCGATCGCGAGCGAGACCTTCTGCACGCGATCGCAGTGCTGCGCCACCTCGGCATCCTTGAGCGTGAGCGAGTGCACGAGCGCACTGATCGTGGACTGGAACGCGCGCTGCTGCTGCTGGTGGAGCCACAGGTGCTCGAGTGAGAGTCCGACCTGGCTCGCGAACACCGTCAGCATCCCCAGGTCCTCCTGCGTGAAGCGCCCGCGCGCGGGCTTGCGCACGTCGAGCTGGATGACGCCGAACGTGCCGTGGACGCCGGTGAGCGGCGCCACGATCGCGGTCTCGAGCCGCGACATCACGATGCTCTCCTTGGATCCGCTGTCGTCCTGGCCGCGCATGAACAGCACCGCGTGGCCGTCGCGCAGCACGCGATCCACGATCGTGCGCGACAGCGGCACGCTGGTGCCATCCCCAGCCCGCGCCCGCTCGATGATCGTGCGCAGCGGCGCCTCGTCGTGCTCGCGCGCGGCGACCACGTGATGGGTGGCGTTCGGGAACGCCTCGAACGCGAACCGGGCGATCACGGCGAGCAGGCGCGATTCGTCGTTCCGCGCCTCGGCGGTCTCGCGCACGAGGCTCAGCATCAGCTCGGCGACGCGCGCGTCCGTGCGCACGACCAGCTCGCGCACGTCGCCCCAGTCCTGCGCGGGGCGCCACGCGAGGACCGTGGGCTCGGCGCTGTCGGGCTGGAGCGAGCTCAGGTCCCGCGCCTGGAAATCGAATGCCGAATCGGACTCGGTCACCCCTGCATTATCGTCCCTTGCCGGGCCCGCCTTGACCGCGCCCTCTCACGCGCCGCGCGAGGGTGAAGCCGCGGCCCCGGCCGGCCGAAAACCCCCGGGTGGCGGGACCCGCCCGCGGCCGCGGCGGCCGCGCGGCCGAACGCGTGCCCGCGAAGGCGATCCTGCCCGGGGAGATCCAAAGATGGACCCGATCCAGACCCTGATCCGCACCGTGGACACGCTCACGCGCGTCATCGATGCCAACGACCCGCTGACCCGCGGCCGTTCGCTGCGCATCGCCCGCTACGCGCTGCGCGTCGCGCGCGAGCTGGGCACGCCGGAGAAGATGCTCGCCGACATCGAGCTGGGCGCGCTGCTGCACGACATCGGACGCTCGGCGATCCTGAACGACGTCGTGCAGACGCCGCGCGCGCTGGACGCCGGCGAGCGCGCGATCGTGCAGACGCACCCCACGATCGGCTGGGAGATGCTGCGCGACATCCCGGGCCTCGCCGCCGCGGCGGACATCGTGTACACGCACCACGAGCGGCCCGACGGCAAAGGCTACCCGCGCGGTCTCTCCGGCGACGCCGTGCCGCTGGGCGCGCGCCTGGTGATGGTGTGCGCCGCCTACGACGCCATGGTCGAGGAGCGTCCCTACCGCCGCGGCCTGCCGCCGCAGGCGGCGTGCGAGGAGCTGCGCCGGCACGTCGGCACGCAGTTCTACGCCGAGGTCGTGGACGCGTTCATCCGGCTCCACGAGAGCGGCCGGCTCTGGGAAGGCTTCTCGCGCGAGGAGTTCGCCCAGCACGTGCAGCGGAGCGACGCTCGGCGCGCGGCCTAAGCCCCGCAGGCTTGACGGGGGCGGGACGCGACCGGCGTCCCGCCCCCCATCCCATTTGGGCGGTTCGCGCGTAGGGGGTATGAATACCCACCGCGACGGCCCGGTTCCACGACGGGCCCGTCAGAGAAAGGCCTGCCAAGATGAAGCTCCCGCTCGTCGTGTTCGCGTTCGCCGCCTTCGCCGCGGCCGTGCTCCTCTCCACCCCCGCGCTCACCCGCGCCAAGGCCGCCACCGCGGCGAAGGCGGCGGCCGTGCCCGCGGTCGCCCCGGTCGGCGCCGCGATCAAGAAGGTGACGAAGTCGGAGGACGAGTGGCGGAAGCTCCTCGCGCCGGAGTCGTTCCATGTGCTGCGCCAGGAGGGCACCGAGGTGGCGTTCACCGGCGCTTACTGGAACGAGCATCGCAAGGGCACGTACGTGTGCGCCGGCTGCGGGCTGCCGCTGTTCGGCTCGGACACGAAGTTCGAATCCGGCACCGGCTGGCCGAGCTTCTGGCGCCCGGCGTTCAAGAACTACGTGACCGAGACGCACGACAGCTCGTTCGGCATGGAACGCGTCGCGGTGTCGTGCGCGCGCTGCGGCGGGCACCTGGGACACGTCTTCGACGACGGCCCGGCGCCCACCGGCCTGCGCTACTGCATCAACTCGGCCGCGCTCAAGTTCCAGCCCGCGAACTGATCGCGCCCGCCATCGCTTGAGCCCGCGCGAGGTCGTGCCCGCCGCAGCGACCCGCAGCATGGAGCGTGGCGTGCCCGGGCCGCTGGGCGCGACGCTGGATGCGCGCGGCACGAACTTCGCGGTCCACGCCCCGGCGGCGACTCAGGTGACGCTGGCACTGTTCGCGCCGGGCGGGCTGCCGCGCGGCGAGCTGCGGCTGGACCCCGTCACTCAGAAGACGGGCGGCGTCTGGCACGCGTTCGTGCCCGGCGTGCGCGCGGGGGCCGAGTACGCCTGGCGCGCCGACTCCGACACGCGCGAGAAAGGGCAGGAGTTCGACCCCGGCGCGCTGCTGCTGGACCCCTACGCCAAGGGGGTCGCCGGCTTCGAGCGCTGGGGCGAGCGCGTGCGTGGCGGCCGGCCGCTCCGCGGTGTGGTCTGCGATCTCGCGTTCGACTGGGGGAGCGACCGCCGCCCGGGCGCGGCGTTCGCCGACACCGTGATCTACGAGATGCACGTGCGCGCGTTCACACAGCACCCGAGCTCGGGCGTCAAGCACCCGGGCACGTTCGCAGGCCTGATCGAGAAGATCCCGTGGCTCCGCTCGCTCGGCGTCACCGCCGTGCAGCTGATGCCGGTCGCCGAGTTCGACGAGACCGACAACCCGCGCGTGCGGCCGGACACCGGCGAGCCGTTGTTCAACACCTGGGGCTACGCGCCGCTGGCGTTCATGGCGCCCAAGCTCGCGTATGCCTCGAAGCCCACCGCGGCCGGCGCACTGCGCGGGTTCCGCGACCTCGTGCGGGCGATGCACCGGGCCGGCATCGAGGTCATCCTCGACGTGGTGTTCAACCACACCGGCGAGGGGGGCTTCCAGACCGCGCCGCGGTCGTGGCGCGGCCTCGACCGGCCGGGCTATTTCCTGCTCGACGAGAACGGGCGCGACGTCGACCACACCGGAACCGGCCATACGTTTGCGTGTGCCACGCCGGTGGCCTCACGCCTGATCCTCGACGCGCTTCGGTTCTGGGCGACCAGCATGCGCGTGGACGGCTTCCGCTTCGACCTGGCTTCAACGCTCACGCGCGGGCTCAAGGGCGAGCCGCTCGAGGCGCCGCCGCTCATCCACGCGATCGCCACCGATCCCGCGCTGGCACCGTGCAAGCTGATCGCCGAGCCGTGGGACATCGGTCTCTACCACGTCGGCCGCTTCCCGGAGCCCGAGCGCTTCGTCGAGTTGAACGGCCGCTTCCGCGACGACGTGCGCGACTGGCTGCGGAGCGCCTCGCCCGACGCCGACGCGCTCCGCGCGCGCGTGAACGGCTCGCCCGATCTCTACAGCACGCGCGAGCGCCAGGTCGGCTTCCTCACCTCGCATGACGGGTTCACGCTCGCCGACCTGGTGAGCTACGAGGCGAAGCACAACGAGGCGAACGGCGAGGAGAACCGCGACGGCGGCAACGACCCGCGGAGCTGGAACGGCGGGGTCGAGGGCGCGACGGACGATCCCGCCGTGCTCGCGATCCGCGCGCGCCAGGTGCGGAACGCGGCCGCGCTGCTCACGCTCTCGCGCGGTGCGCTCCTGTGGCTCTGGGGCGACGAGACGCTGCGCACGCAGCGTGGCAACAACAACCCGTGGTGCCAGGACGGGCCCGAATGGTGGCTCGACTGGGTGAGCGCGGCGTCGCGCAACGACTTCACGCGGTTCGTGCGCGGCTTGCTGGCGTTGCGCCGCAAGCACGCGCTGCTGCGCTCGGGGTCGTGGGAGCCGCTCGCCGAAGTCGCGGGCGCACCGGGCGGCCGCTGGCTCGCGGCGGGCGCGGCACTGCCGGGTGGGAAGCGAGGCGCCGCGTTCCTGCTGCTCGCGAACGGCGAGGCCGCCGACCGCCGCTTCACGCCGCCCGCCGCGCGCGGCAAGCGCTGGCGGCGGCTCGTCGATACGGCCGCCGCGCCGCCCGCGGACCTGGTCGCGCTGGCGGAGGCGCCGGTGGTCGAGGGCGCGCTCGAAGTGCGCGCGCGCTCGGTCGTGCTGCTCGCCGCGCGCTAGCGGCTCAGTCGCCCTGGTGCTCCGGGCGGAGCAGGTCGAACACGCTCTTCACCGGGTTGAAGACCGCGATCGGCACCTCGACGAAGCGCGTGTGCCAGCGCGCCATGGCGCCGTTCCAGAGTCCCGGCCGCTCGAGCGCCAGCAGCTCGCGCCCGTGGTGCGACTTGTGCGTGACGATCACGGCGGACTCGTCCACGAAGCGAGCCAGGTCGTGCGGGCGCCCGTTCGCGTCGCCCAGCGAGGTGGCGAGGAATACAGGGTTGAAATGCGTGGCGCGGCGGAGGATCGCCTGCTGCGACGCCGACACCGGGTCGACCTGGGCGGATTCCACGATCTGCCGCGACAGGCCGGCCGCGTCGTGCACCCAGAACGGCCCGCCGCCCGGCTCGCCGGAGTTCGCCACCATGCCGCACACGCGCACGGGCCTGTCGATGAGCGCGCGCGCCTGCGCCGCGTCCGCCGTCGCCGGGAGCTCGAGGCCCAGCGCGGCCGCGGCGAACGCGCGCGCGCCGGCGAGCGCGCCGACCTCGCCCGCCGCGAGCTTGCCGCACCAATCGTGCACCTCCGCCGACAGCTCGGCCGCGAGCCCCACGAGCGCACGGCTCCACCGCGCGGTCTCGGGCTTCAGCCGATCCACGGCGACGTTGTCGACGTTCTTCAGGAACACGAGGTCACGGCCTGACTCGCCGAGGTTCGCGAGCAGCGCGCCGTGGCCGGACGGCCGGAACAGGAGCCGGCCACCGCCATCTCGGAACGGACCGCCCCGGGGATCGGCGGCGAGCGTATCCGTGCTCGGGTGCTGCTCGCTGAACGCCACGTCCCAGCGGCCGCCGAGGCGTTCGGCGAGCGGGCCAGCGCGCTCGGACAGCAGGCGTTCGAAGCCGGCGCGGTGCTCGGTGGACACCGTCACGTCGAGCCGGCGTACGCCCGAGCGATCGCTGGCGAGCGCCACGGCCTCGACCAGGTGCTCCTCGAACGCGGTGCGCGACTCGCCGTGCTCGCGATGGAACAGCAGCAATCCCTTCGGAGCACGCGCTGCATCGAGTCCCGAGGGCTCGAAGAAGGCATCGAGGATCGGCCGCCACGGTCCGTCGTGGCAAAGGATGGCCAGCGCCTCCCCCCGTCGCTTCCGCATGACGTTGGACAGCGCCCGGGCGAACGCGAACCTCCCCATCTCGTCGACGAATCGCGCCAGCGCCTGCGCTGCTTCGCTCCGCTGCGCTCGCACGTCGGCCTGGTCCAGAGCGCCCGGCAGCTCGCGTGCCGCGAGCAGCTCGCGGAACATGCGTGTGGCCGCACCGGACGCGGGCACGAACGCGCTCACGCGGCCCTCGGCGGCGGCCCGGGCGTGGGTCGCGAGCAGGGCGTCGAGCCGCGCCTCGTCGAGGCGCTCGATGCCGTCGCCGACCGTGCACGGCCGATCGAGCGTCGCCCACGCCGCGGGCCGTGCGAGCAGCGCCAGCTGGCGTTCGGCTTCGGCGGGCTCGATGCCGCGCGCGGCAAGCTGCGCGAGGTCCGCTGGATCCCGGAGCGCCGACGCGCTCATCGGCTGCACCGGACGGGTTCGAGGGCGTTCACCGCGCGCACGCTAGCGGGAGATACGCGCGCGCGCCAGACGCTCAGGCGGCACGGCGGGCGGGCGGATCCGCGGCGAGATCCGCCTGCCGTGCGACCTCGGCCGGTGCGAAGCGCGCGGCCACGACGCCCGCGCCCGCCAGCGCCGCGAGCGCGCGCAGGCCCTCGCCGCCGCTGCTGCCGCCGAACAGGAGCAGCGTCGCGATCAGCGGGAACGCGAGCGCCGCAGCGCGCCAGCGGCCGGCCTCCGCGGCACGCTCGCCGGCCAGGCCCCATGCCAGGCGCATGAGCCCGGCCAGAAACATCAACGCCACGATGCTGGTGCCGAAGTAGAACGGCTCGTCCAGGCTTGCCAGCGCGTCGACGCTCAGCCCCGAGCCGCCTGCGAACCAGCACACCGCGCACGCGACGGCGCCCACGAGCGCGATGGCGCGCCACAGCGCGCGCGCCTCGGGCTCGCTCGCCCGGCCCGCGCACAGGAGCGTGCCGAGCAGCAGTGCCTTCACCATCCCGTACCGGCTGACCCAGCGCGCGTCCACGAGGAGCGACGCCTGCTGGAGCGCGCTCGCGCCCTGGGTGGCGAGCGCCAGCACCCAGGCCGAGAGCACGAGTACCACGAGAGCGAACCCGGGCCAGATCGCGTCGGCCGGCCGCGGCTCGCGCCGCAGGCGCGCACCGAGCGTGTAGAAGCAGATCCCGGACGCCGTGATCTGGCGCAGCCACGCGATCGGCTCGAGCGCGCCACCCGCGTGGACGACATGGAGCACGGCCAGCACCAGGCCCGAGATCACGGGCCCGTCCACGGGCGTGTGCCAGTCATCGCGGCGCGACCGGCGGGAGCCGAGCGTCGCCCAGGCGATGCAGGCGAACGCCGCCACGTCGAGCAACGTCACGCCCATGCCGGGCATCGGCGCGGGGAGCGGCCGCACGGCGTCCAGGACGAGCGCCAGCGCGGGCAGCAGGGCCACCCAACACCAGGGCTCGCGGACCACGGGTGCGGCGCGCTCAACGGGGCTGGCCGGTCGGTCGAACATGGCGGGATGGAGTTTTCGGCCATCGGGCAGCGCGGCTTGAACTTGCGGGCGTCAGCCCCGGATTGCGTTGCGGATCGAGGCCGCGGCGAGCGCCCCCTGCCCGATCGCCACCGCCACGCTCAGGACCGCCGGCCGGACCACGTCGCCCGCGGCCCACACGCCAGCAGCCGGTGTGGCGAAGCTGCCGTC
>Ga0306921_10006082_pt1 | contig 12569 bp, 7 predicted proteins | sample sta12Cox44000080_FD_203760 | JGI IMG/M metagenome (GOLD analysis project Ga0306921, IMG submission 203760) | Lab enrichment of tropical soil microbial communities from Luquillo Experimental Forest, Puerto Rico - statoxic.12C.oxic.44.000.080 (v2)... | ecosystem: Environmental > Terrestrial > Soil... | reverse complement strand
CATCCTCACGCACTCGGCGACGGTGCGGGTAGTTGCCACCAGCCGGGAAGGACTCGGGGTCGCCCAGGAGCAAGTGTGGCCAGTACCCTCGCTGGACATCGGCGCGGGAATCGACTCAGCGGCGGTGAGCCTGTTCGTCGAACGCGCTCAAGGGATTGCACCGGGCTTCGCGATGGTTAACGGCGATGAATCCGCCGCAGCCGTCGAGATTTGTCAGCGCCTGGATGGGATTCCGTTGGCCATCGAGCTGGCGGCCTCGCGCATGGCGGCGATGACGGTAAGCGAGGTGCGTGATCGTCTTGATCAGCGGTTCCGGCTGCTGGTCGGCTCGCGGCGCGGCCTGGCGCGCCACCACACGCTGCGCCACGCGGTGGCCTGGTCCTACGACCTGCTCGACGACACCGAAAAGACAGTGCTGAACCGCTGTTCGGTCTTCGCGGGCGGATTTGACCTGCAAAGCGCCTGCGTGGTCGCCGGATCAGATGGCCTGGACGAGTACGCCATGCTCGAGGTGCTCGACGCCCTGGTGCGCAAGTCGCTGCTGATCGCTGACCGGTCTTCGGGGCGGACCCGGTTTTCGATGCTGGAAACGATCCGCCAGTTCGCCGAGGAACAACTGGTCGCCAGCGGCGAAGCATCCGAGATTCGAGCGGCCCACTCGCGGTACTTCGCCGGACGGGAAGCCGACATCATGGCCCTGTGGGACAGCCCCCGCCAATGCGAGGCGTACACCTGGTTCACGATCGAGCTGGCCAATCTGCGCACCGCGTTTCGGTGGGCCGCCGACCACGGCGACCTGGAGACCGCCGCCACCATCGCCACCTCCGTGGGGTTGCTCGGCGCTGCGGTCCAAACCCTTGAGCCGATAGCCTGGGCTGAAGAGCTGATCGAGCCCGCCCGCGCGATCGACCACCCCGGGCTGGCGTTCCTGTACACGATCGCGTCGCTGTGCTACACGACCGGACGGATCGAGGCGGCTGTCGGCTACAGCGAGGCTGGCCAGATCGTTCTCGGCAGGAGCCGCGAGGCGCTGCCGTACGGCCACGAAGCCTCGCTTGGAGTTGTATCTTTCGCCATCGGGCAGCCCGAGCGGATGGCCGAGTTGTGCCGCGCCCAGCTCGCACGCCGCGGCGACACCCATGTCTTCATCCGGTCATGGCTGGTTGGCGCCCTTTCAGTGGCCGGTTCCGGTGAGGAGGCGACGGATTGCGCGGATGGCCTCATCGAGGCCGCCGAGGCAACAGGCAACCCAATGTTCCTCTCGGTGGCGCTCTTTGCCTACGGTGTCGCGTTCCGTGACGCAGACCCCGTCCGGGCGCTTAACGCCCTGGGCCGGGGTCTGGTGATCGCTCAAGACAGCGGCAACCGCGCCTACGCGTCAGCGCTGGCGTCGAATCTGGCACGGCTTGAGGCCGAGCACGGCGACACCGCGTCCGCGTTCGATCACCTCGCTCTGGCGATCCGCAACTTCCACAATGCGGGCGACGACACGGTGATCCGCGGTCCGCTGGCCGTCGTCGCCGCGCTTTTCGACCGGCTCGGACGCTACGAACCTGCGGCCACCGTCGCCGGGTTCGCGCTCAGTCCTTTCTCTGCGGCGGCGTTCGCCGAGATCACCACCGCGATCGCCCACCTCCGCGATGCCCTCGGCGACCAGGCCTACGAATCGTTCGCCCGCAAGGGCGAGACCATGACCACCGCCGAGATAGTGACCTACGCTTACGACCAAATCGACCAGGCCCGAGCGGCACTGAGCGCTGTCGCGAAATAGCACATTCGAGACACCGATCAGCGGATGCCCGGATGTGCGATCTTCCGAGGTCGCCGTGTCTCGAAAGTTCGTCTCACCGAAAGTGTCTCGAAAGGCTGTCTCGCAATGGGCAGCTAAGTATCTATGACCTAGCACAGAAGGTGTCGGTGACGCCTACGGGTGGAACTTGGTTGCAGGGTAAATACAATAGAGAGCGTGAGCGAACACAATCTTCTTGTGGAAGCGGCCAGGCAGTGGCGGCCCGAAGCGGTGTGGCGTCAACACTTCCATCATCCCTGCCCGATTTGTGGACGCGACACTCGTTACAAGCAGTGGCCGGTCGATTGCGCGTGTCCGACAGCTTCCCCAAAGTCTCGGCTCAAGCAGAGGTAGAACTCGCCCACCCCGAGCATTATGGACAACAAGGACAAGGCCATGCAGGGGTGGTTGACCGACTCACCGCCCCCGCCCTCGCGCACCTACATCCCGGGCGAAGAGCACAAGTGGTACTGGATGATGGGCGCGGCCAAAGACATACCACAGCGGGAGCGGGAACGCATCGAGCGGGAGCGAGAAGCCATGGCTGGTCTCAACCGCCGTTACGCGCATCTACACACCCCCAAGCAGCTCACCAACCCGGCCCACTTGGTCCCCGCAGTCAGCCGTGGTGGGCCTACGCTGCGAATCGCCGAGAGGTATTCGGCGGGGCGCAAGATCCCCACAAAACACATCCAGCCAGCGACGCGCTTTTCCCTATCCCGACCATCAACGGGCTGTTTCATACTGTGTTGTCGATGTGCCGCCCGTACCCCGCCTCCTTGGTAGACACCGCAAGACTTGCTTCGGGTGAGGACTACCGCCCCCCGTCTCGGGGAATAGATTGTGCGGTTTCTTTGTTAAGATAGCTATGAAAGCAACTGATTCGCATGCAGCCCCAACCCCCGGGGCAGGGGCGCGTGTTGGTTACGTGCGGGTCAGCACAATTGCCCAGACGCTGGATCAGCAGAAAGCCGCTCTGGAGACTGCTGGCGTGACGAAGACCTTCTCCGACACCATGTCCGGCGCTCGGGATGACCGTCCCGGCCTGGCCGCCTTCCTCGACTACGTTCGTGAGGGCGACACAGTGGTGGTCTGGAAATTGGACCGGTTGGGCCGCAACACCCTGCACATCCTCGAAACCGTCAAGGCTTTGACCGACCGAGGCGTCACCCTGATTTCCACCACCGACGGCATCGACTCCTCAACCGCCGCTGGTCGCATGATGATTGGGGTGCTGGGGTCACTCGCCGAGTACGAGCGCGAGCTGGTCAAGGAGCGCACCGCCCTCAAGCGGGCCATGTCTATGGCGAATGGCACCAAATTCGGACGGCAGAAGAAAGTCGCGGACCCGAGTCACATCACCACGGCGAGGCGGATGAAAGACGACGGCCCGGATGATCCGGTCAGTCTCACATTTACAGTGACCTGGATTCCGAATGCAAGCGCACAGGCTCAGCGCGCCGGGCGCGACGCTAGCCGGGGTAGTACTCCGCCTCGGTGATCACCGGCTCGACCGTGGATGGCTCGCTGCGTCCTGCCCTGCGCCGCGCCGAGAACATTGCGCCGCGCGCCGGCCGCACCGGCGCAAAGCGGGTGAGGCCGATCGGTTGGTTCATGTCGTCGTAGATCGCTTCGATGCCACCGTCCATGAAGTAGGTCTCGTGCCAGAGGCAGGTTCCGCCGGAGTCCCTCAGATACTGCTGCCACCACAGCTTGTGCGGCTCCGAGTGGCTCCAGCGCTCAAGGCTGTCGAGGTCGCGCCAGTACTGGCGCATCCCAGCGTGCGGCGGGATTAGCGACCAGATGAAATCCTCGTGCAGGAGCAGGCCGTCCGGCTGCTGCTTCCACGACTTCTGGATCTGGGGCCTCAGCCCGAACAAGCGCAGCATCCCGCGCGGATTCCGCACGCGGATGCCCAGGTAGAACACAACGAGGTCGGGGTATGTGCTCAGATCCACGGTCTGGCGGTCTACTGCCATCGGACCTCCTGTCGCGCTAGGGCGATCGCATTAGGCCGAGCCTAGATCACTCGAACTCCGGCCACTGCCCAAATCTTTGGCTCTGAGTGGGACCTGACGATATCCAACTACCGGCTCAATATGCCCGCGAATGTACCCGTCACCCTGTACTGGTCGGCCACCGCCTACGACCGCGCCCACAACAAGCGCCAGCGATCGGCTCGAAGCCCGCGCTGGGATTCTGGCAGCCCCCATACCTTGCCAGTCTCCTTGGCGCACAGGCGAAAACGCTGCCACAGTGCGTCATTGAGGAAAAGCTTCTGGGTGAACTGTGCCGCTAATCTACACCAAGTTGAAGGCGGACGGCTTCGCCACTCGTTGCGCGGCACGACGTTTGCGTTGTAGTCCCGCCTCGGGTGGGACGACGATCAAGGTCCGGATGAAGGACGCAGCCGTCGACGGTCCGGCCCTATTGGGCGCCGGCGGCCGCTACCCCGCGGGGACGGCCGCGCAGGACCCAGATCCGCCACAAATACACCGCTACGCCCGCAGAGGCCAGCAAGGCGATCGAGCCGTCGAGGCGAGTCGCGTTGATGCCGAGGATTATCGCGACCAGGACCGCCCCGACGATATTGAGTACCAGGGCCACCTTCCGGCCGTCGCGATAGGAAAGACGGGCGCAGGCGATGGTCGCGGCCAGGAAGCTGGCGAAGACGGCCACCGCGTAGAAACCGACGAGGCGCTGTTCACGCCCGCTGGCTGCGACCAGCATCGCCGCGGCGACCAGCACCAGTGCGACGCCCCACTCCGGTATCAGAAAGCGATTGATGCGCCCGAAACGGCTTGGTACCAACCCCTCGCCATCCTTGCCGATCATCGCCAACGCTTTGAGGACTCCCGACCCCGCCAGGTAGGAGGAGGCTGCCGCGGACAGCAGCAGCAGGGCGCTGCTCGCCTGGAAGGCGACGAATAACGGGCCACCTCCCGTTGCGTGCCGAGCCACCTCGGCGATCAGGGTGGAGTCCGCCGGAGGGAGGTCGATGCCGAGGTAAACGGCGAGCACCGTGAAGGCGATCGTCAACGTACCCACGATCCCGACCATCAACCAGAGCGTCAGGCGCCCGAGTCGTCGCCTCGCCCGATCGTCGAGTTGCGGCAGCTGAGCGATCGCGTTCGACGGGGCCTCGACTCCGGTCGCCAGCGCCATCCCGAGCGGGATGGCGAGCAGCGCCGGGCCAAGCCCGGTGGTGACCAGCAGCGGCGTTTCGCCAACCGTCGGATGGTTCCCGGCCGCGGCAGAACCGGGCGAACTGATGACCCCGGAGACGATCACGCAGATCGACAACGCAATGAATGCAAGAGTGGCGATGGCGAACGCAACCCGCCCGCCCTCGCCGAGCAGGACATTGCCCGCGACCAGCACAACGAGGCCGAGTCCGATGGGGGTTCGGAACGGCTCCAACTGCGGCATGTACGCGATCAACGCCGACGCTCCCGCGGCACAGCTGACTGCCACCGTGAGCGTGAAGTCGACCAGCAGCGCACCCAAGGGGATAAATGCCCACCCCTCGCCAAAGGCGTGGGCAATTCCCTCCGGGCCGCCACCCCCGCTCGGGAATCGTCCGATCAGCTGGTGATATGTCGCGGAGATAACGGCGATGATCGCAATGACCGCCGCCATGGTGGGAACGAGGCTACTGAGATCGCCGTGCATGGACCGTAGCGCGGCCTCGATAGCGTAAGCGACCGATGAGACCGGATCGGCCATGACGGTGAAAGCGAAGGCGAGGGTCAGTGTCGTGCGGCTCAGCCTCACGGGCAAGATCGTAGGTCAGCGCTGCCCGTCACTCCCGCATGACGACGATCGCGGGTCGCTGGTGACGTCCTGATGAGTGAGGGCGGCGACATCAACAGTCTTGGGTGCGAGTGCATCTGGCGCGTCGGGCGAAGGAAAACAGCGTCGACTTCCCCGAAGGCGGGGCTACCGCGATCACACTACGACCTCCGGTTCTAGCTCCGAGACCTGCCGCCTCAACTCGTTATCCGACCGGGAAAGCAAGGCGAATGTGGTTGTCCCGCACGGATTTCTGGGCGGCTCCAGTACGGGGGATCGGTGTCGGTCGGACGGATAACGAGGGCGGTCACGGCACGGGCCATTCGTGCACTGGGGCGCCGGTGTGCGCGTGCTCGACATACCGCCTAGTCATCTCATGCAGCGCCGCGACGCGCACCAGGCCGTGCTCCTCGAGGTGGCGCACCGCCTCGCGAGGACAACCGCTTCGCGACTCCCGAGATCGTCCAGCACAGCGGTGATGCTGTCGGCCCATTGCTCCAGGGTTGGCAACGCGCCGGGCATGACTGGATCGGAGGCTCCCGTGCCGGGTTGGTCTAAGAAGATGAGTCGACCGAGCGATGTCATCGCCTCGACCCAGCCCTGAAGGAACGGTAGCTCCGGAAAGACCTCACAGTTCGTGATCCCGCTAAAGACGTACACGAGGTCGCGAGGCCCTTCACGCGACGTGCGATAGGCGACATGCAAGTCCCCGTTCAGCGCATAGCGCGTTTCCGAGAACATTGCGGAAGTGTAAGCCGCCTGAACTGCACCTAGGAGAGACAGCTCTAAGCGCGCTGACTCCGGCTGTTCATCTGCGGCCAGTGGCCGGGGCGACGCGGGCCATCCCGCGCAGGATCCACGGTGTCCGTCTGGCGATCACCTCCACGGCGCGGTCTGAGCGGCGCATCGCGGTCCGACGGTCGGGGGTCGGCATTGATGCCAGCTCTGCCTCGGCCGATCCCGCCCGCGGGCCGTGGCGATCCACCGCCAGCAGTTGCCAGGTGCCGGGCACGCCACGCAACTCGACGCTGCCGCGATCCTCGAAGCCGATGCCCGAGCCGACGACCAAATCACGCACGGTGCGGGAGACCAGGATTTCACCGGCGCCCGCCTGGCCGAGAATGCGCGCTGCGATGTGTACGGCGAGCCCCCCGATGTCGGCGTCCAGCAGCTCGCACTCGCCGGTGTGGATGCCTACTCGGATCTGGATGCCCAGGGTCTCGGCGTCCGCGCGCAATGCCTCGGCGCAGCGGATGGCCTGCGTCGGCCCGTCGAACGTGGCGAGGTGGCCGTCGCCGGTGCTCTTGACCACCGTGCCGCCGAAACGTTTGGTGAGTTCGGTTGTGATCTCACCGAAGCGGTGCAGCACCGCGCGCCACCGCTCGTCGCCGGACGCTGCGGCGTGTTGCGTCGAGGCGACGATATCGGTGAATAGCACGGTGCGCAGGGCGCGATGAGACTGTGACGGTGCGGCATGGCTGCCGGTGAGGAACTCCTCGATCGCGGTCAGGATCGTGTCGGGCTCGGTAAACCAGGGTGCGTGCTCCGCGCCGTCGACGTCGAGGTACCGCGCGCCGGGAATCTGGTCGGCGAGGTAGCGGCCCCACTGCATCGGCACGGGGTCCTCGCGGGCATGGATGACCAGGGTGGGCGCGGTGAGCGTCGGCAGGATTGGCCGCACGTCGATCCGCATGTTCGATTCCAATACCGCTCGGATCATCCCCGGGCTGGCGGTCATGCGCTCGAACATGGCGAGCTGGCGTATCGAGCGGACCGACGGGAAGATCAGCTTGGCTGCTGCGCCGCTGCCCCACGCCGAGCGGACGGCGCGGAAGAATTCCTGGAAGCGGGCGATCTGCTTCGTCGACGGCGCGTAGTCCTCACCCAGCTCGACAAGGGCACGCGCCCGCAGCTCGGCCGCGTCGCCCTCGATGTTGTCCCAGTCCTCGGAGGGCGCGAACGCGAATGCGCCGTAGAGGATCAGCGCCCGCGTTCGCTCCGGTCGTTTTGCCGCAAACGCGATGGCCTGTGGGCCACCCTCGCTCATACCGAAGACGACCGCTTTTGCGAAGCCGACGGCGTCCATGACGGCCTCGATCTCGGCCGCTCGCTCTTCAAGCAAACGAACTTTCGAGATGGGGTCCGACAACCCGTTTCCGGCCTTATCGAACATGACGACACGACAAAACGTGGCGAGCTGATCGAAAAAGGCCTTGAACTCGGGCATGGCCCAGAACAGCTCGACGTGGAAGACCATCGGCCCGACGAAGACAAGCTCGACCGGCCCGTCACCAAACACCTGATACGCCAGACTCAGATCGCCGCACTTGGCGTATAACGTTTCCGCCACGGCATGAGCGTATCGCGATGCCAGGCGCTACGACTGCCGACTTTTGGTCGCACGACATCTGTCTCGTAGATCCATGTACCACGTATGAGCACGGCCGGGCCGCAGTGGGGCCGCAGCAGTATTTCCCGCAACTTCCGGCGACCAACAATCCCAACACCTTGACCTGGGCCTTCTCGCACGTCCAACAGAACTTGCCGCTATCAACGCCGAGATAGTCTCGTGCGCATTGAGTGGTCGTGGTGCAGCTTGTGAACCACGATGTCGCGGGTGACGCTGCTGTCGTGGTGCTGCGCGCCGCTGATGTAGATCCTCGATCTCGGTGTCATCGTGTGGGCGGTCGACGATCGCCGTGGGCCGGCCGCCCGTCGCCCGCCGCCGAGTTCCCCTTGATCGCTCGGCGCGGCGACCGGCGTCCCACCCGCGCGGCGAAAGGCGTGTACTGCGTTTCCGCTGATGTTTTCGGCTCGTGTGGCCGCACGCTGGCTACGATGAGCGAGATCGATCCACACGGCGCTGGTGAACTGGGGCGATCTTGGCGTGAGCGGGCTTTTGCCGACGGGAACGGCGACGTTGCTTTTGGCTGACGTCGAGGGCTCGACGCGGCTGTGGGAGACCCAGCCCGAGGAGATGACGGCGGCGTTTGCACGGCTGGATCACGCGCTGGGTGATCTGGTTTCCGCACACGGCGGTGTGCGGCCGGTCGAGCAGGGTGAGGGCGACAGTTTTGTGGCAGCGTTCACCCGCGCGTCCGACGCGGTGGCCTGTGCGCTGGAGTTGCAGCGGGCACCGCTTACGCCGATCCGGTTGCGGATCGGGGTGCATACCGGTGAGGTGCAGTTGCGTGATGAGGGCAACTACATCGGTGCCACCATCAACCGCGCCGCGCGGATTCGGGATCTGGCCCACGGTGGCCAGACGGTGCTCTCTGGCACGACGGAGGATCTGGTTGCCGATGTTCTTCCGGCTGACGCGTGGCTGACCGACCTGGGCCGTCACGAGTTGCGCGGTGTGCCCCGCCCCGAGCGGGTGGTGCAGCTATGCCATCCCGACCTGCGCAATGAGTTCCCGCCCCTGCGCACAGCCAGCACCGTTGTCTCTCACAACCTTCCGGTGCAGCTCACCAGCTTCGTCGGCCGCGGCGCACAGATGACTGACCTGGAGAAGCTGCTCGTCGACAACCGGCTGGTGACGCTGACCGGTGCGGGCGGCGCCGGCAAGACTCGCCTCGCCGTTGAGATCGCGGCTCGCATCGCGGCCGAGTTCGGTGACGGTGTGTGGTACGTCGATCTTGCGCCGGTCACCCATCCCGGCGTGGTGCCGGTGACCGTAGCCCGCGCGCTCGGCCTGCCCGACCAGCCCGGCCGCTCCACGATGGACATGCTGCTGCGGTTTGTTCGCGACCGGCAGATGCTGGTGGTGCTCGACAACTGCGAGCATTTGCTCGACGCGAGCGCCGAGCTGGTCGTCGCTCTGCTCGGTGCCGCGCCGGGGCTGACGCTGCTGGCCACGAGTCGTGAGTCGATCGGGGTTGCGGGTGAGGTGAGCTGGCGGGTGCCGTCGCTGTCGTTGGCCAATGAGGCGATCGAGTTGTTCACGGACCGCGCCCGCCGGGCCGAACCTGATTTCGACGTCGACGGCGACAACGCTCCGGCGGTGGGTGAGATTTGTCGGCGCCTGGATGGGATGCCGCTGGCGATCGAGCTGGCGGCCGCGCGGGTGCGCGCGTTGTCGGTATCCGAGATACTCGCCGGCCTGCATGACCGGTTCCGGCTGTTGACCGGGGGTGCGCGCACCGCGGTGCGCCGTCAGCAGACATTGCGCGCCTCGGTGGACTGGTCGCACGCGCTGCTGACCGAAACTGAATGCATCCTGTTTCGCCGGCTGGCGGTTTTTCTGGGGGGCTTCGATCTCGATGCGGCGCAGGCTGTTTGCGGTGGCGATGACGTGGAGCGCTATCAGGTCCTGGATCAGCTCAGCCTGCTCGTCGACAAATCGCTGGTGGTCGCCGAAAACACCGGGCACCGAACGCGATACAGGTTACTCGAAACGGTGCGCCAGTACGCGCTGGAAAAGTTGGGCGAGTCTGGTGAGGCCGACGCTGTGCGGGCGCGTCACCGTGACCACTACACTGGGCTGGCGGCTCTAATCGATACCCGCGGGCGCGACGGCCACGGGTGGCGCGTTGAGCAGGCGGAGACCGAGATCGACAACCTGCGCGCCGCGTTCGCGTGGAGCCGCAATAACTGCGATATCGAGCTCGCCATGCGGCTCGCGTCGTCGCTGCAACCGCTGTGGATGACGTGGGGCCGCTTCCGGGAAGGGCGGGCCTGGTTCGACACCGCCCTTGCCGACCTCGACGCGCAGCACCCCAACGTGGCGGCCGTAGTGCGCGCGCGGGCGCTCGCCGACAAGGCCGTACTCGATACATGGGCATTGGTGGGCGACACCTTGGATCAGGCCCAACAGGCGCTAGCGATCGCCCGCGAGGTCGACGACCCGGCCCTGTTGGCCCGCGCATTGACCGCCTGCGGTTTCATCGCTAGCCAGAGCTATAACGCCGAGATGGCCCGGCCGTACTTCGCCGAAGCGATCGGCCTCGCCCGCGCAATTGGGGATCGCTGGAGGCTAAGCCAGATCCTCCCCTGGCAGGGCTCGGCGGCGATCGTGGCAGGTGACCCGATCGCGGCACGCGCGGCCGCCGAAGAAGGACGCGATCTCGCCGATGCGATCGGTGCCCGGTCCGACTCGCGTGCGAGTCGCATGTGCCTAGGGTGGGCACAGCTGATGGAAGGCGATCTGGCCGGAGCCGTCACACAATTCGGTGCGGTGGTAGCCGAGGCGGAGGCGGCTCACGATGCCTTCGTCAAGGTGAACAGCTTGCGGGGCCTGGGCTTTGCCCTCGCATACCAGGGTGAGGTGAGCGCGGCTCGCGCCGCGGCCGATGCGGAGCTCAAGGCCGCCGCCGAGCTTGGTGAGTACTTCCTGGGGCTTGGCTACTCGACAGTGGCGCTCGCGGCCCTGGCCGCCGGCGATGTTGCGACGGCCCGGGACGCGTGCGAGGCGGCCGCGCCGCACATGAGTCGCCTGCAGACCCCTGCAGCGGCGCAGCGCGCGTTCAGTGCCCAAGCAGCACTGACGAGCGGCGATCTCATCGCGGCCCGCCGCCTGGCCGATGACGCCGTCACCATGACGGCGGGCTGGCACCTGATAAGGGCGCTCACGTCACGGGTACGCGTGGCGATCGCGTTGGGTGAGCCAGAACGAGGGGAACGCGACGCCCACGATGCCCTCACCTGCGCAGCCGACACCGGGGCGCACGTGGATCTCCCCGACATCTTCGAATGCCTCGCGGGTCTGGCCGAAGACGCCGGCAGTCACCGCGAAGCCGCCCGCCTCTACGGCGCGGCGCATGGCAGTCGGCAACGCATCGGCGCGGTCCGCTTCAAAGTCTGGGACGCGGGCTATGAGGCCTCGGTGGCGGCGGTTCGTGATGCGTTGGGTGAGAAGGACTTTGAATCCGCGTGGGCCGAGGGCGCGGCCCTGTCCACCGAAGAGGCGATCGCCTACGCGCAGCGCGGACGCGGCGAACGCAAACGCCCCGCCAGCGGCTGGGCGTCGCTCACCCCCACCGAGCGCGACGTCGTGCGACTCGTCAGCGAAGGACTCGGCAACAAGGACATCGCCACAAGGCTTTTCGTGTCACCGCGCACCATGCAAACCTACCTCACCCACGTCTACACCAAACTCGGCCTCACCTCGCGCGTGCAGCTCGTCCAAGAAGCGGCTCGCCACCCCTGACCGAAAGCAGTGCGTGCGATGGTCGCCATCGACCCGAGCCTGAGGGTCGCCGCGTGAGCGAAGCGGTTCCCCTGGCCGCGTTTCAGCTCGGGTGTTCGAGTTCGGTTCGGGCCTGGTCGATTTGGTCGTAGGCGTACGTCACCATGGCGGCGGTGGTCATCGTCTCACCCTTGCGGGCGAGCGATTCGTAGGTCGCCTCGCCGAGGACGTCGCGCAGGTGGGCGATCACTGTGCTGAGTTGGGGGAATCCCGACGCGGTGAGGGGACTGAATGCGAAACCGGCGATGGTGGCTGCCGGTTCGAGGCGTCCGAGGCGGTCGAGGAATACCGCGAGAGTTGCCAGGGCGTTACGGATCAGGCCGACGTTGCCAGAGTCGTCGAAGTGACGCATGGCCAGAGTGATGTGATCGAGTGCCGCCAGCGGGTCGCCGTGTTCGGCCTCAAGCGGAGACAAAACGGTCGCCAGCTGTGATTCGATGAAGCGGTTGCCGCTGTCTTGGGCGATCACCAGGCCCCGCCGCAGGGCTTCCAGCGCGCGGACGGGATCAGCATCGCGGAAGGCGAAGCCGTAGGCGGTAAGCGCGTACGCGAGCGCAAAGGGGTTGTGGGTGGCCTCGGCGGCGTCGATCAGCCCGTTCGCGGCGGCCCGCGCCTCCTCACCGGCCCCGGCGAGCCCCAGTGCGTTGACCAGGTATGCCTGGGTGAGTGTATGGGTGTCGTGGCCGCGTGCGAGCTGGGCGCGACACCACTCGACCCATCGTTCGGGCTGGCCGATGGCCACGTACACAACGCCGAGCGCCCCCTCGAAGGCGAACGGCACCTCGCCGCCACTGCCGATCA
>Ga0306921_10006081_pt1 | contig 12570 bp, 15 predicted proteins | sample sta12Cox44000080_FD_203760 | JGI IMG/M metagenome (GOLD analysis project Ga0306921, IMG submission 203760) | Lab enrichment of tropical soil microbial communities from Luquillo Experimental Forest, Puerto Rico - statoxic.12C.oxic.44.000.080 (v2)... | ecosystem: Environmental > Terrestrial >... | reverse complement strand
ACCGAGCGCGCGAACACGAAACCGATCGCATCCACGCGCGCCTCGAGCGCCGCCTCCACTGCCGCAGGCGTCGTCAAGCCGCAGATCTTGATCCACATCTAGGACGTCCTGCGGGCGGCACGCCCGGCCTCGAGCAGCTCGCGCGCGCGCGCCGCCGGATCCGCAGCGCGCATCAGGGCGCTGCCGACGAGTATCAGCCGGTATCCCGCCGCGGCGACTCGCCGCGCATCCTCGGCGCCGCCAACGCCGCTCTCGGCGACCTGCGGCACATCGCGTGGCACGAGTGGCGCGAGCTCGAGCAGCCGCTCAGGCACCACCTCGAGCGTCGCGAGGTCGCGGCAGTTGACCCCGGCGAGCAACGTGGTGCGACCGGCGTCCGCGGCAATCACTTCGCGCATGCGCTCGAGATCCTGCGCATCGAATGCCTCGAGCAGCACGAAGAGCCCCTGCGTGCGCGCGCATTCGAGGAGCGCCCCGAGTGTCTCGCGCGACAGTGCGCGTAGGATGAGGAGCACTCCGCCAGCGCCCGCGGCGCGCGCCTCGAGCACCTGATAGGGATCGACCAGGAAGTCCTTGCGCATCGCCGGCACCTGATGCGGCGCAAGAGCCTGTGCGGCCTCGGTGAGATGCGTGAGCGAGCCGTCGAAGCGCGTGGGTTCGGTGAGGACCGAGACCGCGGCGACCCCCGCCCGTGCGTAGTCCGTGACCTGCGCAGCGATCGACACATCGCGCGCAGCGAGCACGCCGCTGGCGGGCGAGCGCAGCTTCAGCTCCGCGATCAGGTCGAAGCCGTCCGCTGCGAGTCGCAGCGGCGGCGGCGCGGGAGTGGCCGCCGCGCGCGCGAGAAGCGCCGCTTCGGTGCTGCGCGCCTTCGCCGCCCGCACGCGCGCCAGGCTCGCGGCCGCCATGTCATCCAGGAAACCACTCACCCTGGCGGCTCCGCAGGCGACACGGCGTCGTGAGCCGAGGTGGCGGGTGCCTGCTGTGGCAAGAGATCGAGCAGCCGCCGCGCGGTGCCGCCATCGATGGCGGCGGCCGCGCGCGCCACGCCTTCGCGCGGCTCGCGCACCTCGCCGGCGACCTCGAGCGCGAGCGCGGTGCCGAGCAGCAGGCAGTCGCGGTGGGCGCTGCGGTCCTCGCCATGGAGCACGGCCTTCAACGCGCGCGCGTTGTAGGTGGCATCGCCACCGGCCAGGTCCGCTGCCGAGCAAGGCGGCAGTCCGTAGTCTGCTGGAGAGCGCACGCTCATCTCGACACCGCCCGGGCGCACATCGAACAGCGTGAACGGACCGACCGGCGTCGGCTCATCCCACCCGGCGGCGCCGTGAACCACGAACGTGCGCTCGATGGGCAGTCCCTGGAAGGCATCGGCCAGGAGCTGCGCGACCTCCAGGCTGAACGCTCCCACCAGGTGGAAGGGCGGCTGGGCGGGGTTCACCAGGGGGCCGAGAATGTTGAACACGGTACGCACGCCGAGAGCCGCGCGTACGGGCGCGACGCGTGCGGTCGCCGGGTGGTAGTGCGGCGCAAAGAGATAGGTGAAGCGCGTGGCCGTGAAGCAGGCGCCTGCCGCTGCGGCGTCGAGCGGCACGGCGAGCCCCAGCGCCTCGAGCACGTCGGCGCTGCCGCAGCGGCTCGACACCGAGCGGTTGCCATGCTTCACCACCGGCACGCCGCAGGCGGCGGTGAGGAGCGCGGTGCCGGTGGAGATATTGAAACTGCCGGAGGCGTCACCGCCTGTGCCGACGATATCGATCGAGCGCAGGTCCGGCGGCAGCTCCGGGCGCCGCGCGAGACGGCGCATCGCCTGCGCGAGCCCGCGCAGCTCCGCAGCCACGAGTCCCTTGCCCGAGAGCGCGGCCAGCAGCGCCCCGGCCATCGCCGCCGGCAGCTGCGGATCGGTGAGATGCGCAAGCAGGCCTTCCGCCTGCAGCTGCGACAGGTCACGCCGCTCGATGAGCTGCTGCAGCAACTCACGCGGCGACATGATCGCCTCCGGTGCGCAGGCCGGCGCGGTACTCGAGGAAGTTGCCGAGCATCCGCGGCCCCTCCGGGGTCAGGATGCTCTCCGGGTGAAACTGCACACCCTCGACCGTGAGCGTGCGGTGTCGCACGGCCATGATCTCGCCCTCGGCGGTGCGCGCGCTCACCTCGAGCACTGCCGGCACGCTCGCGGGTGCGGCGATCAGGGAATGGTAGCGTCCCACCTCACACGGCTGCGATACCCCGGCGAACACCGTGCGCGCATCGTGCTGCACGAGTGAGGTCTTGCCGTGCATGAGTCGGCCGGCACGCACGACCACGCCGCCGAAAACCTCCACGATCGACTGGTGACCGAGACACACCCCGAGCACCGGAATGCGTCCAGCGAACTCGCGGATCATGGCCATCGATACGCCGGCGTCGCGCGGCGTCCCGGGCCCGGGCGAGATGCACAGGTGCGTCGGCGCGAGCACGCGCGCCTGCTCTGGCGTGAGGGCGTCGTTGCGATGCACCTCCACCTCGGCGCCGAGCACGAGGAACGCCTGCACCAGGTTGTAGGTGAAGGAGTCGTAGTTGTCGATGAGTAGCAGGCGCGCGTTCACAGCCCTTCCTCCGCGAGCTCGAGCGCGCGCACCATGGCGGCGCTCTTGGCGAGTACTTCCTCGTGCTCGCTCTCGGGCACGCTGTCGGCGACGATGCCGGCGCCGGCCTGGTAGCTGTATTCATCACCCGCGAACACCAGCGTGCGGATGGTGATGGCGTGATCCATGTCGCCGCGCGCGCCGAAGTAGCCGACCGTGCCGCCGTACAGGCCGCGACTCACCGGCTCGAGCTCGTCGATGATCTGCATGGCGCGCACCTTGGGCGCACCGACCAGGGTGCCGGCGGGAAACGCCGCAGCGAACAGGTCGAAGGCGTCGCGCCCCGCGGCAAGCTCCCCTTCGACGCCGCTCACCAGGTGCATCACGTGGCTGTAGCGCTCGATGCAGCGGTAGGGATCGACGCGCACGCTGCCGGCACGCGCGACACGCCCGAGGTCGTTGCGCGCCAGATCGACCAGCATCACGTGCTCGGCGTTCTCCTTGGGATCGGCGAGCAGCTCCGCGGCGCGCGCTGCATCGCCCGCAGAGTCTGCCGCGCGCGGCCGTGTGCCGGCGATCGGCCGCAGCTGCGCGCGGCGGGCGTTGAGCTTCACCAGCGCTTCCGGGGATGAGCCGACCACGGTGACATCCCCGAGCACGCAGTAATACATGTAGGGGGAAGGGTTGATGAGACGCAGGGCGCGATATGCCTGGAAGGGGTCGAGCTCGTGGTGGCCGGAGAAGCGGCTGGCGAGCACGAGCTGGTATACATCGCCAGCGGCGATGTATTCCTGCGTGCGCCGTACACCGGCGAGATAGTCCGCGCGCGTGAACGCCGCCGCGGGCGGTGCGTAGCGGCCTGGCCGGCGGCGGTTGTTCGGCAACCCGCCGCGCAGCGCGCGCACCACTTCGCCGCGCAGCGCGCGCCGCTCGGCCTCAGAGCCCGCGTGCACGAGTGCCACGCCGCGCGTCAGGTGATCGAATACCAGCACCGAGCGCGGCGCGATGTAATGCAGCGCCGGGACCGCGCCCGTGCGCCCCGCCGGGGTGGGCAAGCGCTCGAAATGCCGCACGACGTCGTAAGCGGCAAATCCGACCAGACCCCCAGCGAGCGGCACGCCCGCGATGTCGGGCTGTGGCCGCGGCGCGCGCGCCATCGCGGTACGCAGCGCCGCGAGCAACGCCGTGGCGTTTGCGGGCACCGGCGTGCGCTCTGCGCCGATCATGAGCCCGCCGGCGTCGAGCCGTACTTCGAGGCCATCGCCGAAGCCGATGAAGGAGAAACGCCCGAGTCGCTCGCCACCCTCGACGCTCTCGAGCAGAAAGCGCGGCCGGAAGGCGCCGAGCTTCATGAACGCCGATACCGGGGTGTCGAGATCACCGGTGATGTCGAAAGGTGCCAGCAACGCCCGAGCTCTCCATGAAAGCCAGACAACAAAAAACCCATCCCGGGGTCATCCGGAGATGGGTTTCTGGTGTCGTTGGATTCGTTGAGTCGCGAGAAAACTAACCGTCAGCCCACTCCGTTATGAAGTGCGCCACCACCACAGACGCGCAATGCTGAGGAGTCGGTACGACATTACGACCGAGTATGGCCGGGGCGCGCGCACAACGTCAAGCCGGGAGCGGCCCGCGCGCTATCGGAGTGTCGTCTGAATAACCCGCGAGCCCTCCTCGACCATGGCGCCGACGGCCGCGGCGACCGTATCGGGCAACACGTCCGTGACCCACACGAGCCGCGTGCCCCCGCCTGCGCCCGGAAACACCTGGAACGAGGAGTTGTGATGCGTGGCCCGCCCGCCGACCACCGACCACACCAGGCGCCGCACGTCCTCCTCCACGCTCACGATCAGCTCGCGTGCCACCACACCGTTTGCGAACGTCACGATTCGCGCGCCCTCCTCGAGGCGCGTATCGGTGACAAACCCGGGAGCGAGTCGCCGGTGGATGGCGCCCACATCGCGGATCACGTCCCACACCTGCGCGGGCGAGGCGTTGAGTGTCAGCTCCTTGCGGATGGTGGCCATGGCAACCGATTCTATTTGAGGCACACGGCTTCGACGTTGTTGCCGTCGGGATCGAACAGGAACGCGGCGTAGTACTTCGGGCTGTAGTCCGTGCGTAGTCCGGGTGCGCCGTTGTCGCGACCGCTCGCCTTCAGCCCCTCCTTGTAGAACGCATCGACGGCGCTGCGCTCGCCCACGCGGAACGCCAGGTGCACCAGGGAAGGGAATGCGCCAGCTTCGCATCCGCGTAAAGCCACAGTGACGAGCCCGTTTTGTCACCGAACCCTGCGACGGTCTCGTCCTGCGAGGTGACCTCGTAGCCGAGCGGTCCGAGCGCCGCGGTGTAGAAGCGCACGCTGGCGTCGAGATCCCCAACCTTGAGCCCGATGTGATCGAACATGACGACCTCCTTGGTTCATGCCGGCGGGGCACGCGCGCCGCTGGTTGCGCACGCAGATTACGGCAGCGTACGCACGCCGACTTGGAGAATCTTGCGGTCGAGCTGCGCCGACCTACCGCGCGCGCCGTGTCCAGCCGATGTGGCCAGGCGCCGGAAATCGCGGGGCGCGTGCCCCGCCGCGCGCCGGAAGGTGCGCACGAAGTTGGACAGGTCGCCGAAGCCAACCTCGTAGGCGATAGCGCCGACCGGCAGCGTGCCCTGCAGCAGCAGTTTTGCGGCACGTCGCAGGCGGGCGCGCACCAGGTACTGGTGGGGTGTCACGCCGGTCACGCGGGCGAACAGACGCAGGAAGTGGAAGGCGCTCACGCTGCTCTGACGGGCCACCCGCTCGAGATCGAGCGGCTCGTGCGCGTGCGCCTCCAGCCACAGTGCCACCCGTACCGCGCGGCGGCGGTCGTGCGAGCTCACCTTGACCGGCCGCAACGGCTGGCCGGCAACGAGGTGCAGGAAACGCCCCGCGAGGAGGGTACCCGCCTCGGTGAGGTCCAGGTCGCTGCGCCCCTCGACCGCGGCCTGCGCCCGTTCGGCAAGCACGCCGAGCTCCGCCACCGGCGGCAAGGCACCGCTGCGCCAGCCCTGCGCCGGCAGGCCGAGCGCATCGAGCAGCGGCGCGTCGAAATGGAACGACAGACACTCATCACCATGCGGATGATGCTCGTGCGTGCACAGATACTCGTCGTCGGGGCGCCCGAGCAGAAAGGAGCCGGCCACGAGCTCGAAGGAGCGTCCACGCGTCACGCAGCCGAAGCTGCCGCGACGCACGTAGGAGATGGAGAAGCTGCGGTGTTGCTCGATGAACGGCCGGTCGTGCGGGCCGGCGCTGCAGCGGTAATCTATGACGCGCAGCGCGCCGTTCTTGAGGAGGGTCCCAGCGGGCATAGCGAGGCGATGCTACGCGCGTGGGCGGCGCGCTCACAACCGTTGAGCTAACGCACCCCACGAAACTTCCCTAGAATGCACGCCGCGGGCGCGCGGGCGCCGCTCAGCGGGTGCACATTCTGGTGAGCTTCAAGGATCTGCTCGACAGCTGGCGCGAGAGCGCGGCCGCACCGCGCACCGCGCGAACCTACGCGGTGCGGCTGCCCGTCGATGACGCGGCGCAGCTCGCGGCGCTCGCGGACATGTTCCCCGGGCGTGCGCCGGAGCAGCTGATCAGCGAGCTGCTCGCGGTAGCGCTCAAGGAGCTGGCGGCAGCGATGCCATACGTGGCGGGCAAGCGCGTGATCTCGACTGACGAGCACGGCGATCCGGTCTACGAGGACGTCGGTCCCACGCCGCGCTTCATCGAGCTCGCGCGTATTCATCGCCGCGCTCTCACGGCCGCTGCCGCGCGCCGCGCGCCGCGGCCGAAGAAGAAGAAGCGGCGCTCAGGCACCTGAGGTACCCGATGCCCTCCTTCGACGCCGTGTCCGAGCTCAATGCGCACGAGGTCACTAACGCCATCGACCAGGCGAACCGCGAGCTCGCGCAGCGCTTCGATTTCAAAGACACCGGGGCCCGCTTCGAGCTGAAGGAATTCACCGTGACGCTGCACGCGCAGGTGGACTTTCAGCTGCGGCAGATGCTCGAGATCGTGAAGCTGCGGCTCTCCAAGCGCGGCATCGATCTTGCGTGTCTCGACATCAAGGAGCCCCACACCACGCTCGCCACGGCACAGCAGGAGGTGGTGCTGCGCCACGGCATCGATGCGGACACTGCTCGCAAGCTCACGCGCCTGGTGAAGGACTCGAAGCTCAAGGTGCAGGCAAGCGTGCAGGGCGACAAGGTGCGCATCAGCGGCAAGCAGCGCGATGACCTGCAGGCGGCGATTGCGCTGCTGCGCGGGGCGAAGCTGGAAGTGCCGCTGCAGTTCACGAACTTCCGCGACTGACACGCGCGATCGTGCGACACAGCTCCTCGGTGGCGTCGAGGACGCTCGGACCGAGACGGCTGAGTGCCTGGTTCTCGAAGGCCACCACGCGGTGATTGCGTACCGCGGCGAGACTCGCAAACCGCTGCCAATCGGCGACCCACGCCGCACCCTCGCCTGGCGGCGCTGCGGCGAGAATGATGTCGGGATTGCGTGCGATGACGGCCTCGGTATCGACAAGCGGGCCCGGCTCGGGCAGGTCCGCAAACACGTTACGCGCGCCGCACAGCTCGAGCGCATCGCTCATCAGGTGTCGGCCGCCCACGGTGTAGATCGGGCGATTCCACACCTGTAGTAACACCGTCGGCCGCCGCCCGCCCGCGGCGGCGGCACCGTAGGTACGCGCGAGCGCATCGAGACGCGCCTCGAGGGCCGCCGCGGCGCGCTCAGCTACCGACTCCGTGCCTGCCAGCACACCGAGGCGGCGAAGCGACCCGGGCAAGTCTGCAAGTCGCGCCACCTGCTGCTGGTAGAGTGGGATGCCGAGTGCGGCGATCTTCGCGCGTTGCGCGGGATTGCCACCCGCCGGCCAGGCGATGACCACCTGCGGACGCAGCGCGACCAGCCGCTCCATGTCGATCGCGGCGACATCGCCGATGCGTGGGACCGCGCGGGCCGCCGGCGGCTCGCTCGAGTATTGCACGGTGGCGACGAGCTGACCGCCCGCGCCTGCGGCAAACAGCATCTCCGTGGCGCCGGGGGTCAGGCTCACGATGCGCACTGGCGGGGGGACTACCCGGACACTGTGAGCCAGATCGTCCGCGACGGTGCGGAGCGAGGTGAGCGGCGACAACCCGCCGGCAAAGGCGGGCGTCGCAACTACGCTGCGAAGCGCCAACACGACCCAGAGCACCGGTCCCACGGCGAACGCGAGGATCGGTCGCTGCATGCACTTCCCCCCTCGAGCCGCCGGCGCGCCGCTGCCGCCGGGCGTGGTGAGCCCAGTTGCCCGGCGCGCTCGGCAGGCCGAAGGCGATCTCCCGTGACGCTCCCCTATGATGCTCACGGGGCCGATGCCGTCGTCAACAACCTCGCCGCCGAACCCGCCATGTTCCGTGGCGATGCACGCCACGGCGCAATCTATGACAGCGCGGGCGTGGCGGAGCTGCACGGCGTGAAATGGACTTTCCGCACCGGCGCGGCCGTCATCTCCACCCCGGCGGTGGCGAACGGCACCGTGTACGTTGGCAGTAGCGATCACAATCTCTATGCGCTCGCTGCGGTCAGCGGGGCGCTGCGCTGGAAATTCGCGACCGGCGGCCGGGTCAGCTCCTCGCCCGCGGTTGCCGCGGGGCGCGTGTACTTCGCCAGCTACGACAGCAAGCTCTATGCGCTCGATGCCGCAACCGGCGCGCTGGCGTGGACATTCAGCACCGCGGGCGAGCGACGCTTCAGCGGCAAACACCTGCACGGCGCCGAGCCCGCCGCCGAAGTGATGCCCGATCCGTTCGATGTGTTCCTGTCCTCCCCGGTCGTCGTCGCGGGTGTCGTGTACTTCGGCAGCGGTGATGGCAACGTGTATGCGCTGGATGCCGCGAGCGGGGCACTGCGCTGGAAGTTTCACACGGGCAATGTGATACACGCCTCACCGGCGCTCGCCGACGGCGTGCTGTACGTCGGCAGCTGGGACAGTTACTTCTATGCGCTGGATGCGACGCGCGGCAAGCTGCGCTGGCGCTTCAAGACGGGGGAGGATCCAAAGATCAACAACCAGGTGGGCATCCAGTCATCCGCCGTAGTGTCGGACGGGGTGGTTTATTTCGGCTGTCGCGACTCGCACCTCTACGCGCTCGATGCGGCCAGCGGCGCGGCGCGCTGGGCCTACTCGACCGGAGACTCGTGGGTGATCAGCTCGCCCGCCGTGCGCGACGGCAAGGTGTACTTCGCCACCAGCGACTCGGGCCTCGTGCAGGCCCTCGATGCGAAAACCGGGACGCCGGTCTTCTCGCTCGCATTCAATCACTGGCCGTTCTTCTCCTCACCATCGCTCGCGGGGAATTTCCTTTACATCGGCTCCGAGCAGGGGAAGCTGTTCGCCATCGACCTCGGCGGGGAGCGCCTGGCGTGGTCGTTTCAGACCGAGGACTCGAAAAAGAACGGGCCAATGTATACCAACGCTGACGGCACGCCCAACTACCGCGCGGCGGCGCGCGACTCCTTCTACGACCAGCTGGTCATCGCCTATGACCGCATGATGAGCGTCGGCGCGGTGCTGTCGACACCGGTGGTGGACGGCGACACGCTCTACTTCGGCAGCTGGGACGGGCAGCTGTACGCGATCGGCTGAGCGCACCCTAGGCGGGCAGCCGGAGGTGGCGCGGAAAGACCACTCGAAAGGTGGTACCGGCGCCCGCTGAAGTCTCCATCTCGAGACTGGCACCGAGCAGCTCGCACAGCCGCTTGACGATCGAGAGACCGATGCCTTCGCCAGCGCTCTCGCGCGGGGTGTCAGGGTCGGACTGCGACCTGAGGGTCGGCGCGGGCTCGCGGCGCGGCTCGGCGTGTTGCGCCTCGGCGGTCGCCTCCCGCACGGCATCCTCGAGAGGCGCCGCCGGGGATGCCGGCTGAAATCCCGGGCCGGTATCCTGCACACACAGCAGCCACTGCTCGACGTCGGAGGCGCTGCGCTCGGCCCACAGCACGCGCACACCGCCCCGCACCGTGACGCTCAGGGCATTGAGCACGAGATTCTGCACGATGCGCTGCACCTTGGCGGCATCGCCCTCGACTGGCAGCAACTCCGGGCCTTCGGCGCGCAGGAACAGCCCGCGTTGTTGTGCCAGCGGTCTCACCGTATCGCAGTAGGCGCGCAGCAACGTTGCGGCATCGAAGTCCGCGACGCGTAGCTGCTCCTGTCCGGCCTCGAGGCGTGCGAGATCCATCATGTCCGTCAACAGAGTGCGCAACGCGTCGACCGAGCGCTGCAGACTCCTCGAGACGGCCGCGCGCTGCGGATCGTGGACACCCTGGTGCAGCAGCGCGCTCGAGGCGTTAGCCACCGCGCCCACGGTACCGCGCAGGTCGTGGGCCGCCTCACGCCAACCTTCGGCGCGCTGGCGCTCGAGTCGCTGCAGCTGCAGCAGCGCCCACTCGAGCTCACGCACCCGGCTCGCGGCCTCGGTGCGCTGCAGTCGCTCATAGCTCCCCGCGCTCTCGCAGACGCCCTCGCTGCACAACCTCACGAGCGCGCGCCGCGCCATCGGCATGACCGCGGCCTGCTCGGGATGGGCGAGGGCGTAGTCCTCGAGCTCGTCGAGTACCCAGTACTGCAGATGCCCCCATTCGCGGATCGTCTCGCGCTGGTAATAGCCCTGCTGCCAGCGATGCACGCCGTGCTCGGCAGCGCTGTTTCGCTGGTCCTCGAAGGCCACTTCCTTCTCGACCGGATCGCGGGCCTGCAGCCGCCGCTCGAAAGCCGCCAGCACCTGCGGGATGTGATCGTTGAACTGCGCTCGCGAGAGGCTCGAGGAGGTGGTTAGCTCCGGGTCGGCTTCGACCGAGCGCTCCCAGTTGCGCAGGATCACCGCGCGCCGCGTGGCCAGGTGCCGCGCGAGCGCAATGAGAGCCGTCTTGATGTCCGTCGCATCGCTCACGGTCACGCCGAGGACTGCAAAGATCACCGCTGCGTGACTATACCGTGACGTCACGGGCTCCGCGCCGCGGAGCGTCGGCTCACGGCGATGGCGATGCACGCCGCTGTCCCGAGCGCGCCGAGCCGCGGCCCGGGCCAAGCTTCACGCAGCGGCTTTTGCGAGTTGCTCGCCGCCTGCGCTCTCGAGCACGCGCGCCACCGCGTGCACGGTCGCGGCGATACGCACCGCGCTCTGCACCGCCTCGCGTTCGAGACCGTGCTGCCGCAGCTGCCGCTCGTGCGCGGCTATGCAGCTGCCGCAGCCGTTGATCGCGGACACCGCGAGCGCGAGCAGCTCGAAGTCCGCCTTGGCAATGCCGGGGCTGCCGATAACGCTCATGCGCAGCCGTGCCGGCAGCTTCGCGTACTCGTCGTCCTCGACGAGGTGCAGGAAGCGGTAATAGACGTTGTTCATCGCCATGATCGCCGCGGCGGCGTGCGCGGCGTTCACGTGGGCCGCATCGAGATGCTGCGCGGCGAGCGCCTGTAGCCGGCGGGTGAAGTCCGCGTTGCGTGAGGCGCAGGCGGCGGCGAGCGCCACCGCCCAGATCTGCCGCTCGCTCAGGCCCGGCGCGCCCGCCGGGGTCAGCACGCTGCCGAGATTGAGCTGCAAGTCACGCGCGAAGCCCGGCAGCGCTTCGCGGATGCTCTCGAGAGTGTTCATCTCAGGCCGCCTTCAGAGTCTCTTCGCCCTTCTGCCAATTGCAGGGACAGAGCTCGTCGGTCTGCAGGGCATCGAGCACGCGCAGCACTTCCTCGGGGCTGCGCCCGACATTGAGATCGGTGACGTAGACGAAGCGGATCACGCCCTGCGGATCGACGATGAAGGTGGCGCGCTGGGCCACGCCCGCCTCAGGATCGAGAATCCCGAGCGCGCCGGCGAGCTCGCGCTTGATGTCAGCGAGCATCGGGAAGGGGAGCGAGCGCAGCTCGTCTTTCTCGCGGCGCCAGGCGAGGTGCACGTACTCGCTGTCGATGCTGACCCCGAGCAGCTGCGCATCGCGCGCCCGGAACTCCTTCTCCAGCTTGCCGAAAGCCGCAATCTCCGTCGGGCAGACGAAGGTGAAATCCTTGGGCCAGAAGAACACGACCTGCCACTTGCCGGGGAAGCTGTCACGCGTGAAGGCCTGGAACGCATTCCTGCTGTCGGTCGAGACGACGCCGGTGAGGTTGAATTGGGGGAACTGATGGCCGATGCCTGTCATGCGAATGGACTCCTTAGGATTGGGACGGCGCACGCCGCGCCACACGTCCCGGCCATCCTGAGGCCGCACCTGCTATGATTCCAATCGATTGATTTAATGAATTCGATAGACGCCGTATATCCACAAAGCCCATGGAGCTGAAGCTCAAGGACCTGCGCTACCTCGTGGCCGTCGCCGACCAGCGGCATTTCGGGCGTGCCGCGGCGCGCTGCTTCGTCAGCCAGCCGACCCTCTCCGCGCAGCTGAAGAAGCTCGAACAGGCACTCGGGGTGCAGCTCATCGAGCGGGCGCCGAACGCCGTCTCTCTCACTGCCGTGGGCGAGGAGATCGTGGCACGCGCGCGCCGCATCATCGAAGCGAGCGATGAGGTGGTGGAGCTCGCGCGCAGTCACCAGGATCCGCTCGCCGGCCGATTGCGCCTCGCGCTGCTGCCGACCATAGGCCCCTACCTCCTGCCGCGAGTGGCGCCGCTCATCCGCAAGGCGCTGCCGCGTCTGCAGCTGCACCTGTACGAGTACCAGACCGCACCGATGCTCGAGAGGCTGCACGCCGGGGAGCTCGATGTCGGCATCCTGGCGCTGCCGGTGGAGCTCGAGGGTCTCGAGTCGCGCGAGCTTTACCGCGAGGAGTTCCTGCTCGCCGTGCCCGAGCGTCATCGGCTCGCGGCGCACGAGCGGGTGCGCGTGGCGGATCTCAAGGATGAGACGCTGCTGCTGCTGGAGGAAGGGCATTGCCTGCGCGACCAGGCGCTCGAGGTGTGCAGCCGTGTCGGCCTGCGTGACTCGCAGGACTTCC
>Ga0306921_10006079_pt1 | contig 12572 bp, 14 predicted proteins | sample sta12Cox44000080_FD_203760 | JGI IMG/M metagenome (GOLD analysis project Ga0306921, IMG submission 203760) | Lab enrichment of tropical soil microbial communities from Luquillo Experimental Forest, Puerto Rico - statoxic.12C.oxic.44.000.080 (v2)... | ecosystem: Environmental > Terrestrial >... | reverse complement strand
GTCATCGGAGAACTCTGGGGGCGCGAATTCGGCGCCAGTAACAAGGCCTAGGATCGGTACGGGGAAAATCGGGGTCCGGGGGGAGGGGTCGCGAGAATTTGCGGGGGGTCGCCTGCCTCCCCGGCCAGACACACGTACGCGCGCGCGACCCTTAGCGGGAACCGCCGGCACCCTAGCGCCTCCTAAAGAGGCGCGCCCACGGCGCCTCTCTCCCGTAGGGAGAGACCACACTCCACCGCAACCACCGCATGGACCGCCGCAAATTGATCTCCTTGGCTTTTTCGGAGCCACCGCAAACCGCCGCAGCAACCGCCGCACTGAACCACCGCATACGGCAAATCAATGGCTTGCGAACAACCACCGCAAACCGTCGCAACCGCAGCAAGGTCATGCTGTGGCCTCTTGCTGTCGTCGACTGACGATGCGGGAGCGCATGTCGCTCTTGCGCCCGTACTCCTTGTTGGCAATTTCCCGGCTAACAAAGAGACCCTGCATAGCGCACTCGAAATCGACTTTCGTGAATCGCTCCCGATCGGACCGGGAGGCGAACAGTCGGGGCGCATAATTTCCCGCCCTACTGTTCGATGACACCGGCTGCCCCTCGGCTGTCGTCTTATCCAACAGATCGAGGAACACTTGCTCACATGTGCGGCGCGAGCCGATGATGCCCGAGGGCGCGTGGATCGGAACAAAGACACCGTCTTTCCAGCGCAGCTCGATGGTTTCGTCACGTCGAGCGGCGTTTGATTTTGTGCGAGTAAGCAAACGCATCTCGGGACCGGGCGGCGCGCCATTGTCGGGCTTCGGTGTCGCGAGATGAAGTAATGATCGGAAAGTGCCCAACCATGCCGTCGAGCCGCTTTCGCCAGAGCCGCTGTTTATTCCCCACCGCGATGGATGAGCTAAAGCGACGACGGTACCCTGCGTCTCGCGGGCGAGCAGCCCGAGCGCGGCTTGCGCGAAAGTGCGCGCCTGGCCGCGATCGCTTTCGTTGCCGGCAAATACGTCCGCCAGTGTATCTGTGATAATGAGCCGAGCATTATGTTCCTTCGCGATATGCAACAGCTCGTTGAAGAGCGGCGTTCGATGCGGTCGACCATCGAAGGTCATCAGCGCGTTGTCGGCGCCGAGCCGCGGCAGCCAGCGCATTGCGGTAAGGTCGGAGAACGTGCAGCCGAAATATCGGTTGATGTCGTCTTGGCGCCGGTGCATTTCGTCGAGGTCGTCCTCGCAGAACAGCAGGAGCGAGTTGCAGCGCCGCACCTGCTGTCCGAGCCAGAGAGCATCGATCGCCGCGGCAGTGGCGAGCATCTGGCCGAGAATTGTCTTGCCTTCGCCTCCGGCGCCGTAGAGCGCGGTTACACGCCCCATCGGCACCCAATCCGGGACGAGCCACTGACGCGGTGGCACCGGAACGCCGTCGAGAGTTGCAGGGTCGACCGCTACAAGCGGCTCGCTTTCGTGCCAAACCGTTGCACCGTTCGCCCGCCGGTAGCGTTGGCGTTCGGTCTCGGTATTGTCCTTTAGCTCGAGAGCGTAACCGATGCCGCTGGCGATCTGGCGGAAAAACTCGGGGTCGTTGGGATGGTCGGTCATCGGTCGCCCGCTTCTCGCTGCGACCATCCACATTGCCGCGCCAGACGCACGAGCGAACCCATGCCGATCCGCGTTGGCGGCGAGCGACCATAGTTACTCCAACGTTCTCGGACCGCGGCGGGGTCATACTTTGCATGCTTTACGCTGAAATCATCGAAAATTATGAAGCCATTGGTCGACCCGCCCGATGCGGCGAAGATCGCCATGCCGATCTTGTTCCAGCCTGACCAATCGCAGTCGTTGGGGATCGCGCCGACGACTTCGGCGAGATCGAGATCTCGGCGGGACAGTTGTCTGCGTGGCAGCGGATGGCGCCGTTCTGCGTCAGGTGTGGGTTGCCCGAGCCACCGATAGGCGGTTCGGCCAAGGTCGTAATCCCATTCCCACAGTAGCCGCGGCAGGTCTGGGCCCGGACGCTCGGCGGCATGAGGCGAGACGTGTTGGGCGACGAGACAACCGATGGCGAGCCAGGCCGCAGAAGTCCGTAGCTTGATAGCATCGATTGGCCGAGGGGCGATTACCTCGCCGTGCCACTCCCGCCGCTCGCCGTCCGCGATGCTCGGGGGTAGCAGCGTGAGATGGGCGCCACCATCGCGTCCGGGTGCCCGGAGCTCGAGTATCGTCTTGCCGTTGCTCGGGTCGACGAAGGTCTCATAGATGGCGCCGGGTGCGACATAGAGCCGGTGTGATCTGGGCTTTGCCGGCCGGCCAAACACGGCGCTAGTGACCGGCAAGTACAAGTCGGCGAGCTGTATTGCTCCGGTGGAGTCCAGATCGAGGTCCGCGAGGTCGCAGGATGCCGAGCCGAGGATCACTCCGATATTTTCGCCGCGGCCGAACAGCCGAGGCACGTCCTCGGGCTTTACCTCGATATCGGGCCAGCCGGGCTGCGCGGGCCTCTTTTGGCCGCTCGGAACCGGCAAAACGCGCCAGCCGCGACAGACGTAGTCGCGCGGCGTCATCGCTCGGCCTCGCCGAGCGCATCGGGGTGCGCTGCTCGCACCAACTCGACATCAACGGCCGCAAATCGGTCTGCGAGGTCGCGGCTGCGCCGGGCCAGCGGAGCATCAGAAAGTGATCGCCGCTTAGCGATGTCCCGATCGGCATCGGCCGCATCGCCCGCGCAGTTGGGGCCGTGTTGCGTCGGCACGCTGTCACCTCGCATGGATCGCAGAGCGCGCACCGAGCTCGCTGGTGGAGTGCACAGGTGCGCTGAGCCTCGATTGAGCCCATTCGAGCGCGTCTCCCCAGCGATAGACGGGGTATCGTCCGTATTTGCGAAATTTTGGGCCGCCGCCGCGACATGCCAGCGTCGCAAGGGTTTTGTCCGAAGTTTGAAATCCCGCCTCCGTCAAAGCTGTCGCCGTCGGCTTGCGCCGCAACAGCGCGTCGGGATCGCTCGGGATTGTCGTCATCGCCAAATCCATTGCAGCCAAATCGCTGCAACCCTCATCGCTCGTCAGAAATTCGCCGTCAAAAATCGCGGGGCGGCGGCGAATTAAATCCGGCGACTTTCTCGGCGACTTTATTGCGGCGACTTTTTCGACTTTGGGCGTCCGATACAGGTTTGCCGAATAACTCCTCTCTCACCTGTCGGACCAACCCTCGAGGGACATGCTTGTTTGGCAATGCCTCGCGGACAGCTCTTTGCAATTCCGCCTCGGGCGCGGCGCCTCGCTTCCGAATGACGGCTTTCACGCTGGAGGAGCTCGCTGTACGCACCGCCGGTTTGCGGTTTATTGCGCCCGGTGACGCCTCGGGCGCCTGCTGATCAGCACTCGGATTTTCGGTGACCGGCACTTCGGCTGTATCGCCAGAACCTCTCTCGGGAAAATGAGCGAAATGGGCAGCCGCCGTCAGGGTTGGAGTGAACACCTGTCGCGGAAGCCTGCGCAGGGCTACTTGCCCAGTTGCCCAATCGATGAGTGCTGCTTCATAGCTGACGATATATTTCGGCGAGTAGATGCTGCGTCCCTCGAGCTCGAAGAGCTTGCGAAGACTTGCTTTTGCCTCGTCTTCGGGAATACCCTGCTCCATGAGCAATCGTAGCTGATTAGCGAGCGTGAGTAACTCGCTCGGCTGATACGCCATGAGCACGCGCCTCCGCTGGCGCTCCGCAATGGGCGGTCGCGGCGGCAACCCGGTGCGGAAGCCGGGCTTTCGGGGATCAGCCTATCCGGCAGGCGCAAAAATCTACGGTGGCCCAACGCTAGATTCAATAAGCTTCAGTATATTACACGCTCACGCCGTAGAAGACACTCAACTCGCTGACGCAGCTCCACAAAATTAAGTCATCTTGACTGACCTATCCAAAAACCGCTAAGGGGAAACCCCAGAGGAAGGGGCTAAACTAATAAATCCGTAGCCCTTCCCCTGCGCCCGCTCCGTCCCCTCCCGGGTTCTAAGAGAACACTCGTAAACGCTATTCCCGATCGGATACTGAGCTTGCTAAAATCGCAATCGTTTCCTAAAACTGGACGCAGTTTCTGAAAGCGGGCCCAATTTCGTTGGCCCCCTCCCCCCTGATCCGGGTTTCCCCGTACCAAGCGGCTTGCTTCTGGGCGCCCACGCGTGTAGATCGGCGGCTCCGGGTCGAGCCCAATTTCGTTGGCCCCCTCCCCCCTGATCCGGGTTTCCCCGTACCAAGCGGCTTGCTTCTGGGCGCCCACGCGTGTAGATCGGCGGCTCCGGGTCGAGCTCCGCGGTCGGTGCTTCAGGCGGTCGGTGCTTTCAGGCATGAATCCAGAAGGCGCTCTCGGCAAAGCGGTCGTCATTCCACCAGTTGAGCGTGCTCGTGCCGCGCCGGAAATTCGTCGCACCTGCTTGGCTTTGCAGCGGAGCGATCACTTCGCCCCCCGAGTTGCGGCGTGCCCCGAGCCTGCCAACTTCAGGGACGACCATCACGATGTGCCCCGATTTCCCATCCTGTTTTCGCCTAGCGACGATAATGCCGAGGCCGCCCTGGTTGGCGTTTTGCTGCAGCTTGTCCAGCGTTCCCGTCTGCCGCCATCCGAACATCGAACCGAAATCACGAAGCCACCGAAATAGGTCGTTTGCCCGGAGCTCATCGATTGTGTCGCCGATCAGCGGTTCGACCTGATCACCCTGGGTGATCTCGATGACCGCCCGTTGGGTCCACCACACGCGCGGAATATAGACGCCGGCGAGGTGGCAAAAATCATGGACGTAGATGTTGCAGAAGGTGAGACCGTCATGCGGCTGGTAACGTTGGTGCGCCGGGTTGTCAACCCCAAGAAACTCGATGATTGCGTTCAGTTCGGCAACGAGATCGACTGGGGTCGTCCCTTGCCGTCCCGGCTGATCGGGCTCGTTAAGCGAATGGGCGTCGGCGGGGTCACTTCGTCGAGTGATTGTGCCCGGCGGCCGTGGCATGAAGACCTGTGGGATCGGCGTCGCGACCAGCGCCTGTTGCGGGATTACGGGCGGAACAGCGGCTTCTTCAGGCGAGATCGGCCCTGGGGGAATGACCGGTTCCTGCGCGGAAACCGGCTTTAGTAACTCGGCGAAAGCGAAGCCTGCAAAATGCGCCCCGAACAGGTTGGTTTCGACTTCCATAAAGCCGTTGATCGGCTGTCCCGTTATGGCTCGGACCGGATGCCCGTCCGGCAAAAGCGCTATGACGTTCTCGCCTGGAGGATCGCTGACCTCTGGCGCGCTGCGCAGGCGTAACGGGTCTTGCCGGGTATCCACAACAAAGGCCGGACCGATGGCGGTGACCGGCGTGGGTGCCGGGACGATCGCGCTGCCCGGAGGCGGCGGGGGCAGGGAAGGCGTCCCGCCCGGCACCGGGACGGTCCTCGACAGCCGTATAAAGTCGAAGACATGTTCGCCGTAGAAGCGGCCGTCCGAATCTTTGAAACCTTGCTTCAGCCCGCGCGACGGGTTGAAACTCCCAGTATTGTAGGCGATTGCCACACAGGCCATCTCAAAATCGCTGAGCGATGGCTTGTTTGCAAATGGGGTTTTCCTCAACGCCACGCGAAGCTCGATTACGGCCTTGTCGAGTGTGCCGGCGACCTGCTCGTATTTCTTCTCGAGAAAAAACTGTGGGTCGCTCTCTTCATCGCCCGCTTTAAAAAATTGTAGATCGAATTGCCAGATCCCAAAGCCCTTGACAAACTTGGCCGGAATGGCTGCAGCGCCTTGGTAGCTTTTGATATGCACGGCCATATCGACCAGCGCCTTGCGCGCGATGTCGAACATCTCTTGCCCATGCGGGGCGGAGATCAGGTCGCTCATGTTTCTGGGAAATGTGCGTGGCCGATCCAGCGTATCGCCGACGCACAACGCCACGATCTGCGCGACACTCAACCCAGGCTCCTTGCGCAGCACCGGCCAGATTTCCCCGGTTTCCTGACAAGCAATCGCGGTCAGCATGTCGAGATCGAAAACTGTTTCTGCTACTTTCGCTTCAATCTCAGCGTGAAATTGTTCTTTGAACCACTGAATGTCTTCAGCGTTTGCCATCTCCTTCCTCCCTGGTTCGCTTTAAATAGAATTGCAGCAATTCCGCGGGCTCCTTGCCGATCAATATCTTACGGTTGCCGTAAGATATGACCGAAACTTACTCGCAAACTGGGCCAGCATGGGCCAAGCGCGCAGCGCAACAGGTACGTAATTCGCCGTTGCGCCAGATGGACTGGGCGATCAGGGAAAGTGATCCGTCGCGTATTGCAGTGCAGCTCCGACATCGATTAGGCCCGCTCCCGTAGCCAGGTCAGGCCCGGGGCCCGCAGGCTCATTGAATCGTTGCGGAAAGCTACGACCGACGACGACATCGACGGCCGTCCGCGACAGCGCTTCTATGACTTGCACGGGCGTCATCGCCGGCTTCGCGCCGAGGAGGAGCGCGGCCGCGCCGGCAAGCTGAGGCGCTGCAGCCGATGTGCCGGAAAATAGTGCCCAGCCGTCATCGCTAGGGGTGCCGTCGGACGGGTCATCGCTGGTCGCCCCGGCTTCTTCTTGGTCGATCTCGCAGGCCGGCGGCACAGGCAGCATAAGATACTGCGCTCGAGGCTGCATCCCGACCAGGCCGCACACGGTGGGAACCACCGGGCGGTCGAACCAGGTGCTTTGATAGCCGCTCGCGTAGTCGGAGGCACGCAGACTGCCGCTCTGATCTGCGAATACGCCGCCCGCTGCGAGCACGCCGGGGACCTGAGGCTCCACCGAGAACTGGCCGTTACCGGCGGAAAAGATCACAAGGATCCCGCGCTGAATGGCATCCTGGATTTCCGCCGCGACCGCCAGATCCATCTGATTGGGCGGACCAGGCGGCGGATATTCTTCGTCTCCGCCCCATGAGCACGTGATGATCCGGGGATTGGTTTCCTTCGCCTTCAAAAATCCCGCTATCGCGGCGACCAGGTTTCCCTGATTGTCACTGGCACGGATCGGCTGCAACGTACAGCCCGGTGCCAGAGCGAAGATGTTCGCCGCCTCCCCGGTGCCATGTCCTACGGGATCCTTGCTGCGGTCAGTCCGCGGGACGACGGTGATCGGCGTCGCCACTGTATAATGCTGAGCGATGAAGAACGGGTGACGATAAAACCCAGTATCCGGCATCGCGACGGCAATTCCGTGACCGATCATTCCGTTTCGATGCGCCGCGACCGCATTGAGGGTCGCCGCCACGTCGTCCGGAACCCGCAAATGAAATTTGGGGGAGCTGGGCGGGGACGGCGAAGGAAACACGCTATGAAGGGCGCGTGGCTGCTCCAGTAAGATGCCGTCGATCTTAGCATGCGCCGGCCGGGCACGACCAACGCCGAACGCGTTCGGCTGGTGCTCTCCGGTGATGTCCAGATGTGTCCTGTAGAGATGATACCCGGCCTCCGCGCGGCTCAACCGTTCCCTGGCGATAACCGTCCCCCCGGTCAAGCTGTGGTATGCGTCGGGCGGCCCGCTGACGGAGAGACCCAGCGGCGACTCGACGAGTATGGTGAAGCCCTCGCTCTGCAGGTTGCGGCCGACTTCTGACCGGTCGGAGGATGTCGCGTGATAGGCGCCAGCAGAGGTGTTCAGCGTCGTCACCCCGGGATCGAAAACCGATTGCGGGCCTCTAACCGAAACGTATCCCAGGATTTCACTTGGCAGCGGATCGTCAGAGACTGTTTCGACAGGTAAACCAAATCGCATCGTAGTGTTACCTTCCCAAAAGAATGGCCGGTGTTACACGTGAGGGCGACGAGGACTGGGTAGCATGATGGACGTTACGTCGTTTTGAAGTGGTGGCGGAATCGGAACCTGTGCGGGCGGCCTGATATCTTCCAAGGATACTGATAGATGTTGGTCAAGCAGCCCGCGGTTGCCAAATATCAGTAGGCCTGTCTGCATCTCAGTAAAGCCGATGCCGCGTTGTCTTAGCCAATCACGCACTCTATCCTTGTCGGTTCTGGCGCTCCATTGCAAGATCAGCTCCACGTACTCTTCAGACATTACTCTTAATCCAAGCTATGCCCCAAATCCAGGCAGCAATGGGCCCGACTTTACGCTCTCTCAGCAAGATCTGCACGTTTAATCAAGGGTCCAACCGGGAGGGCTCGACGAAGAACCTCATTGAGGCACGAGCAGTTTAAGAGACGCGGGCGGTTCAGGTCGGATCGCCCCCGAGGGGATCAGGCCGACTTTCCAGATTGGGTCTTTATGCGTCATTGATAGCAGGCTGCGTAAAATGTCGTGGCTAAACCTACTCCTCCGGCTCATCGCCCTCGCTTTTCAGGGCCTCATGATAAGCAGCGGTTAGTCCGACCTTGAGCGCCTTAGCAATCCGTGCCACTTCAAACGTCAGATTGACCTGTGAATGCCCGCCTCTTCTGTCACACTGGTATTTCCATAGACCATCCTGTATTTTGCGATAGACTAGGCGACCGTTCTTCGTACGCTTTACAATCGAGAATGGTACGATAGACAAGATCGCCAGAGACAAAACGGTTTCAATTATGGGATCAGTGATGAAATTGTTTGATCTTAATTCGCGAAAACCACGATATATATTGGCGGACGCGTTGTCAAAAAACTGAGTGTCTGGGGCATGATCAATAGTATATCGCAGAAAATCTAACACCAATTCTTTCGGCGTATACCTGTCTTGCTCTCGAGATGTTATATAATCAAACGGTAAAGCCTTGGCGGGATCAATCGTCTAAATCCAGGTAACTGTTGTAAATGTTCCTCGCGGACATGAGAAGATACCGCGCGGAATAAAGCAGTCGTAATATCTATATCACCTAATGATGATATGTCTGGATGAACGCTTGGTAATGTCGCGGCAAGGCCAGCCCAAATGTATGCGTCCTTGGAGGTGATATACCTTAATTCGCTCGGATGCTTTTCTGAACCGACGTCAGTCGTAAATTCGAGAATGGCGGCTGCTTCAGGACTGATTGTGACTTCATCAGAGCGCCGCGTGTCTGAGGGGCTCTCGGTATATTCTGAGGCTCGCTCGCTCATCTGTGGTTTTTCCCTTGTCCCGTTAAATTCGCCGAGAGCGGCATGTCCCCGACCTTGGCGAGTAGGCAACGGGCAGCCTAAAGAGAGATCGGATTTTCCGGAAGCCTGACATAATCGTGCAAAACTCAACAATTTTGCATCGCCCGAATCACCCTCAAAAACGGTCGTTTTCGAGAGATGCCGGCCAATCAGAAAAGTTAGTGGCAAAAGTGGGTTAAATGCCTCTCAAAACGCACTCTTGATTTCGGCCTCGCGAAAGGTGAGAGTGCAGTTGAGTTTCGAGAGGTTCTATGGCGATTAAACGGACAAAGTCTACTCGCGCAGCCGTGCGGGTCAAACGACGACGCCCTGCCGCGAAGAAAGTCACGCGAGCGCGATCATCCGATGCTGGCGACACCACGTCGAAACCAATGCTGATCGGCTATGCTCGTGTTTCGACCGTCGATCAGAACCTTGCCTTGCAGCGTGACGCGCTGACCGAGGCAGGGTGCACTAAGATTTTCACCGAGCAGATGTCGGGTGCGGTCACAGACCGCCCGGCTTTACATGACGCGCTCGAATTTGCGCGCAGCGGCGACACGCTGATCGTGTGGAAGCTCGACAGGCTGGCGCGATCGATGAAGCAGTTGATCGAGACCGTTGAGACCCTGCGGTTGAGAGGCATCGGGTTTCGCAGCCTGACCGAAGCTCTCGACACCACGACCGCACAGGGGCGGCTCGTTTTTCACATGTTCGGAGCGTTGGCGGAATTCGAGCGTAGCCTGATCCGGGAGCGCACCCAAGCGGGCCTCGCCGCCGCCCCCCGTGCGGGCCGCACTGGAGGTCGTCCGCCAAAACTCACCGACGACGACATTGAGGCCGCCAAGGCGATGCTGGCCAACGCCGACATCGGCGTCACCCAAATCGCGCACCGCCTCGGCGTCTCACCGGCGACGCTCTATCGGTACATCCCCGCCGCGCGAACCGCGAATAGGCCGGGCGTTTGAGAACGGCCGCTCTACCGTCAATACTGTAATCACCGGCCCGGTTCAAAAGCTCAAGTCGACCTCAAGGCGGCCGTCCGCTCGGGTCGACGACACCGCTGACCAATGCCCCATGAGCGTTACTGTCATTTCAAAAGACCCATTTTTTTGGTTAACTAGCTTAGCTTTTCTTCATTTTGGTGCTTTCGATGAGCGAGAATTCCGAAACCACCGCAGCGCCACGGTGGAAACGAGTTATCGAAGCGTTCGGCCTGGCGGCCGGACTCGTCGGATCCCTGACCGCGATCGTTACGGCTTCCAAGGAGATGATAGCATACGTTTTTCCGCTCGTAGAGCATTGGGTGGTAAGCCCACCATCTGACCTTGTGGTCTCGTTGGCGCCTAGCTTGTCATCGGCTCAGGTGTATACGCGAATTTTGATGGACGCGGGCATTCGAGCGACATCGGCCACGTTGGACGAAATTCAAAGTCTTAGCTCGAAACCGGCTGGGTTGGTTATCATCGATGGAAGGCTGCAAGGGCCGAAACGTATCGCCGACTTGCTCAGGCAACGCCCCTGGGCAGGGGCTCAGTTGATTGGTATGGGTGGTATAGGGAGCGCAGTGATTAGCGACCTCGACCCCGATACCATACTTTCGGCGATCGAGTACGAATCCAACGATCCGGTGGTCTTCGGACCGGCGGACCTTCCGTCGAAATTAACTGCCGGTGTACCTCCAGATCATCCCTTCGCTGTTTATGCCGATACGCCCCGAGACCCTCAAACCAACGCCGCAGTGTATGATTCTCATTCGCTTGCCGTGCTGGGGGCACTCGGGATCGTGCGCCGTACAAGCGCTAAGCGCTTCCCCTGCAGCGGCAATTACTGGCCCGTTGTACAACAAGGCCGATACGTCTTTTGGGGTTACGCCGACGATCCGCAGAACCTTACCACGGAGGGGAAGCGTCTCCTTTTGAATATCGTTACTTACTTACAATCCGGACAGGCGAGAAGCGCTCAGACAAAAGCCTTGGAATCGGTTCAGGCTCCGCCATTGCATTATTCAGACAAACTCGATTGTACAGGTGACACTCCGGTCGATGAGCAACAATATCCGTTCGTAGTCGACCAACCCGGTACTATTTCGGTCCAAGTGCGTTCGAAGGACGCCCTCACTCTCATTTTGAATGGTCCTCATGGCCTTCCAGGACAATTCAATGCGTTTAGACGAAAGGACGGCATCAACCCTGAGGTCGTTTATACCGTTACACAAAAGGAGATCGGACTCGGGACAAAATGGAGAGCAAGAGTTATGTCTTTTGACATGAAACCCGGGACCAAAATCTCTTACATGATTACGATTGATTATCCCTTACCTCGACAACTCCATCCCTTCATTTGGATCGTCATCGGCATTTCGGGCTTGGCGATGTTCGTGATCGTCGTGGTCTGGGGCTTTAAGCGGTTCCGAGGCGTAGTGGCACACCGCCCTTAAGACATTCGGCAAATTTGCTTGCTCCTGTCCGATCAAGGGCTTACGTCTCGCGTAAGTTATCACCGAAACTCACATGAAAAATGCGCCATGGGCTATGCCCGCTTTCCACCCAACTGAGCCGATCCCGACCGGTATGCCAAACGGCAGGTATGGGGGCATAACCAGCCGTCACCTGTGACTGAGCCGAGGCGCCCGCTAATGGGCGAACCCCAGGGAGCCTCCTTGGCGATCGCGCGAATGGTCGCTGTCAGCCACGATCACTCTGCTTTTGCCTCATGTCGGGATTCCAGCGCGCGCTTCTTGCGCAAGTGGTCAGCCCCGTTTTCGCCGCCAAATATTCCCAAAAATCGCGCAGTTTCCGAGGCGGTTCGCAATTTTCGCACCCCCTCGCCCGGGACCCCGATTTTCCCCGTACCGATCCTAGGCCTTGTTACTGGTACCGAATTCGAGCCGCGCGAGTTCTTCGATAATGCGCTGCCTGTCGCGCTCGCGGTCAGCCTCGCGGCCAAGCCTGCCATCGAGGAAGGCCTTCATGCAGATCGTGAAAACGACGCGCGTCGCCTGCATGCGCACCGAGAGGCGAACTGGGTCGAGCTCAGCGATCGGCTCCCACGACATGATCTCGTAGAGGTCATCAAGCGACATGCCGAACAGGCGTTCGAGCTTCTCACCCGGCCCGAGGACACGCCACTGCGCATGCGAAAGGCCGGCGCGCGGATGGGTGAGCCGCGGGAACTGGGCGATCCCGCCGGTGACCGGATCGGTGACACCGGCTTTGCGCTGTCGCTTGAGCGGAGAGCCTGGCATTTGACCCGCATGTGGCGGGTCGCGGATGGAGACGCAAGAACCTTTTAGGGCGGGACGGAGGCGCTGTTGCGGGTCGCGCGCGCCCGTGAATCGGGGAGGAGGGGCGGCTCCTGCCGTCGAGCCGCTTTCGCCAGAGCCGCTGTTTATTCCCCACCGCGATGGATGAGCTAAAGCGACGACGGTACCCTGCGTCTCGCGGGCGAGCAGCCCGAGCGCGGCTTGCGCGAAAGTGCGCGCC
>Ga0306921_10006077_pt1 | contig 12574 bp, 8 predicted proteins | sample sta12Cox44000080_FD_203760 | JGI IMG/M metagenome (GOLD analysis project Ga0306921, IMG submission 203760) | Lab enrichment of tropical soil microbial communities from Luquillo Experimental Forest, Puerto Rico - statoxic.12C.oxic.44.000.080 (v2)... | ecosystem: Environmental > Terrestrial > Soil... | reverse complement strand
ATTGCCGACGATCAGCAGGACATCCGCGAATCCTTGCGTCTGCTTCTGAAAAACGAAGGTTTCGAAACCCACCCCGCCGCTTCGCCGACCGACGTCCTGGCCGCGCTTGAAGCCCGCGAGTTCGACGCTGTGCTTATGGACTTGAATTACACGCGCGACACCACCTCCGGCCAGGAGGGGCTCGACTTGCTCGCCCGCATTCAATCCTTGGATAGTTCGCTCCCGGTCATCGTCATGACCGCGTGGAGCAGCATCGAGCTCGCCGTCGAAGCCATGCGACTCGGCGCGCGCGATTTCCTCCAGAAACCCTGGGAAAATGCGCGGCTTCTCTCCATTCTTCGCACGCAGATCGATCTCCGTCAGGCGTTGCGCCGTGCCAACCGCCTCGAAGCCGAAAATCGTCTCCTCAGTGCGGAGGGACCGACCCTCATCGCCGAATCTGCCGCCATGCGACCCGTCCTCGATCTGCTCTCGCGTATCGGTCCTTCCGACGCCAACGTGCTCATCACCGGCGAACACGGCACCGGAAAAGAGGTGGTCGCGCGGACGCTCCACGCTCTTTCTGCACGTTCGAGTCGCCCGATGGTCACCGTCAACGCCGGCGGACTTTCCAGCGGCATCTTCGAAAGCGAGCTTTTTGGCCACGTCAAAGGGGCGTTCACCGACGCGCGTGCCGATCGCATTGGCCGCTTTGAAATTGCCGATGCCGGGACCCTTTTCCTCGACGAAATCGCCAATGTTCCCCTGAATCTCCAAGCCAAGCTGCTCCGTGTGCTCGAAACCGGCGAGTTCGAACGGGTCGGTTCCTCCAACTCCCGCCGCGTGAATGTCCGCGTTCTGGCTGCCACCAACGTCGACGTTCACGCCGAGGTTGCCGCCGGCCGCTTCCGCGAGGACCTGCTTTTCCGCCTGAACACGATCGAAATTCGCCTTCCGGCCCTCCGCGAGCGTCAAGGCGATATTGAGCTGCTGGCCACCCATTTCCTCGGTATCTACGCTGAGCGCTACCGCAAGAAAATCTCCGGGTTCGACGCTGGCGCGCTGCAATCGTTTCGCGAACACCCCTGGCCCGGTAATGTCCGTGAACTCGATCACGCCATCGAGCGCGCCGTCCTGCTTTCACCAGGACCAATGATTCGTAGCGCCGATCTCGGCTTGCGTTTCTCCTCTTCTCCAGGCAGCTTGCGACTCGAAGAAATGAGCCTCGATGAGGTGGAAAAACACCTCATTCAGCGCATGCTGGCCAAGCATGGTGGTAATGTCAGCAAGGCCGCTGACGCCTTGGGTCTAAGTCGAAGCGCCCTTTATCGCCGCTTGGAAAAATTCAACTTGGAATGAAGAGCCTGACATACGAACGGAGAATTCAGCTCCTTGCCCTGGCTGCGGGACTGCCCGGTTCGTTAATCGCTTTGCTGTTCTTGTGGCTCGGTTCGCATTCGTCGCAAACTGCCTGGTCTCTCTCTTTCCTTATTGTCGCTGCGTGGCTTGGCTTCGCCGTCGCTCTTCGCAACCGCGTCGTTTTCTCGCTTCAAACGCTCTCCAACCTGCTGGCGGCCATGCGCGAAGAGGATTTTTCCTTACGAGGGCGGGGCGCGCGTCCCGACGACGCCATGGGTGAAGTCATGATCGAGGTCAATTCCCTCAGCGAGACCCTCCGCGAGCAGCGCCTCGGTGCATTGGAGGCCAGCGCTCTGCTTCGCACCGTCATGGAGGAAATTGATGTTGCGGTCTTTGCGTTTGACGAGTCGGAGCAGCTGAAACTCGTGAATCGCGCAGGCGACCGCCTTCTGGAACGCCCTGCGGAGCGTCTACTTGGCTTTAGCGCGGAAGAACTCGGCCTGGAGGCGTGCCTCGAGGGGGATCCGGCGCGCACCGTTGAATTCAGCTTTCCTGGCGGTGCGGGTCGCTGGGCGATGCGTCGCTCTTCGTTCCGCCTGGGCGGTTCGCCGCATCAACTCGTCGTTCTTACCGACCTCCGCCGCGCACTGCGCGAAGAAGAGCGCCAGGCTTGGCAACGTCTCATCCGCGTGATCGGCCACGAACTCAATAATTCTCTGGCTCCCATCCAATCGGTTGCCCAGAGTCTGGAAAGCTCGGTCGTGCGTGCCAGGGATCAGCACACCGGCGATTCAATTTTTGATGACATCCGGCAGGGCCTTACGATCATCCGTTCCCGCACCGAAGCGCTCTCTCGTTTTATGGCCGCCTACACCCACCTGGCCAAACTGCCGAAACCGTCGCTCGCCCCAGTCGATTTTGCTGAACTCCTTCGCCGTGTCGCTGCCATCGAGCGCCGCATATCCGTCGAGCTCGCCGCCGGTCCGCGCGTTACCATCAGCGCTGACCGTGACCAACTCGAGCAACTGTTGATCAACTTGATCCGCAACGCCGCCGATGCCGCAAGTGAACTCCGCGGCGGCGTGCGCATCGAGTGGACTTGTAACGCTAACTTCCTCGACCTTCTGGTCCTCGACGAGGGGCCGGGCATCTCCAATCCCACGAACCTCTTCGTTCCCTTCTTCACCACCAAGCCCGGTGGTTCCGGCATCGGCCTGGTCCTGAGCCGGCAGATCGCCGAGGCTCACGGCGGTTCGCTGACCCTGCAGAACCGCACCGACCGCCGTGGCGGGAAGGCACACCTGCGTCTTCCGCTTTGACTCTTTGGCCGGCCGGCGCACGCCTTCGGCCACCACCTTGCTATCCTAGTTGTGCTGGTAATGTGTGCCGGAGCTGGCGCGTCCACCCATGAGACTCATGACTGCCCGCAATCGTACCCGCGCCGTCGAACAGGCGCTCGGCAACCTCGTTCTCATTCTATGCGTCGCGTTCGGGGCACGCCTCGCCTTCGCCATTGATCAATCCTTCAGGATTCCGAGCGCCGTGCTCAGCACCGCCTCCTTCGATCAGGAGACCGGCAGCATCGCTGCGGCCCTGGCAACCCACAAAGGCTTCAGCGATCCCTTCAACAAAGAGACCGGACCGACGGCTTGGCTCACGCCCGTGTATCCGTCCCTCGTCGCACTCGCGTTTAGAATTTTCGGAGTTCGTTCGCTCGCCGCATTCTACCTTCTGGTCTTCCTCAATATTCTTTTCTCCACGGCGGTGTGCGTGCCGATTTATCTCGTTGGCCAGCGCGTCTCGGGCCACGCGACGGCTGGCGCCGCTGCGTGGCTTTGGGCGCTTTATCCCAGTGCGATTATGGTTCCCTTCGAGTGGATTTGGGATACCTCGCTCGCCACATTCCTGGCTGCCTTGCTTTTGTGGGCCACCCTCGAACTGGCGGAATCCACCCGATGGCGCGATTGGTGCGCCTACGGCCTGCTTTGCGGCTTCACCCTGATGACCAGTCCATCCCTCGGCACGCTGCTGCCGTTCCTTCTCGGCTGGTCCGCTTATCGGGCGTACCGGCAGTTCCCGGCTTCTGCGATACAAACGCTGCTCCGGCCTGCCCTGGCCCTCGGTCTCGCGATTCTATGCTGTGTTCCGTGGACCGTTCGTAACTACTCCGTCTTTCACCGCCTCATTCCTCTGCGTTCCAACTTCCCGTTCGAACTCTACATCGGCAACAATGAGAATTACGCGGACGATCATCCCCGCTTCCCTCCTGCGATCACAAAGGAACGCGAAACCGTTCGCTACTTTCATATGGGTGAAGTCTCATTTATGGACGAGGAGATGCGCAAAGCGAGGCTCTTTATTTCGTCGCACCCTCGCAAGGTCTTGATTCTCTTCGCCGACCGTTTTCTGGCGTTCTGGACCGGTGCGCCTTTCGCTCTCAGGAACTTCCTGGTTACAGATTCCTGGCTGGTTCGGACTCTGCTTCTCTCTGCCACATTGTCAGGAATCGGCGCCCTGGCGGGCACGGTCGTTTTGTTTTGGCGTGGTAACCCTTTTGCTGTCCCGCTCGCGGCGTACCCGCTGCTCTTTCCACTGGTTTACTACATCACTCACACTTCGCTTCGCTATCGTCATCCCATTGAGCCGGTCGTTCTCTTGCTCACGACCATTGCCGCTAGCCTGCCCGGCGAATTGGTTTTGCGCCGTTTCCTGCGAGCGACAGGGCCAGCGCCAATTAATTCGGCTTTATCGTCCCGTCCAGTATCAGTTCGTAAACCCGGTCCATCTTCAATCCTTCGGTCAACAGCGGCTTCAGCCACGAGTCGTCGAACCATTCGGGATTATTGTTATATTCCTTCACGAGTTGCTCCAGGGCCGTCAACAGCTCCCCGGTATCCTTCGGCCGGTCCTCCCACAAAGGCCCGGTAAACTCCAGACTCTCTCCACTTCGTCCTTCTCTTCTCATCTTCTTTCTCCAACTTCCCATTTCTTCACAAAACTCCCTCTTCCGTAAATCTACTTCGCCGCTGCCTGAAGAAAGGGGAAGCCAGTCCCACCGACCAGCCTCCCCCGTTCCTCCGCGCTTCGCAGCTGGCTTCCGCCTACGCCGCGATAAACAATGTCCGGCCTTGACGATTCACAAGCAGCAGTGGATCGCTTCCGCCCTTCTTCATGGCACTCTGGAACTCAGAGACGTTCTTCACCGGTTGGTGGTTCACTTCCTGGATCACATCGCCCTTGCGAAGTCCGGAATCGGCGATCTTGCTCGACGGATCCACGTCCGTCACCACGACTCCGGCCGACGACGAAGGCAGTCCCAGCCGCTCCGCCATATCCGGCGAGAGATTGCTGACCTCGACGCCCTCGAGCGCTTTAGTGGAATCTTCTTCGCCGGGCCGCGCCATGGCCGTCTCGGTCGGCATTTCCGCCAATTTCACGGTCACATCGCGTTCGCCGCCGTCGCGCGCCAGTTTGATCTTGATCTCCGTGCCGGGCTGCATCATGGAGATGCTGTTGCGCAGTTGGTTGCTGCTGGTCACCGGTTTGCCGTTGACTTCGAGCAAAATGTCGCCGCGCTTCACACCAGCTTCCTGTGCCGGGCTTTTCGCCGTGACATCACCAACGACCACGCCACGCGTTTCCTTTTGCCCGAAGGCCTTGGCCATGTCCCCTGTCATGTCCTGCGGGAGTATGCCCATGTACGCGCGCACCACCTTGCCGTTCTTCAGGATCTGGTCCATCACGCCTCGCGCCAGGTTTACGGGAACCGCAAACCCGATGCCTTCGCTGCCCTCACCGTGCGTCAAGATCGCGGTATTGATCCCCACCAGTTCGCCGCGATCATTGATCAGCGCGCCACCGGAATTCCCCGGATTGATCGGTGCATCGGTCTGGATGAAGTCCTCGTAGTCCTCAATGCCCAGGTTGCCCCGCCCCGTCGCGCTGATGATCCCGCGAGTGACCGTCTGACCAACGCCGAACGGATCGCCAATCGCCAGCGCCGTATCGCCCACTTCCACCTTGGAAGAATCGCCCAGCGTCACCGGCTTCAAGTTGCTGGCGTCGATCTTCAGCACGGCCACATCCGTCTTCGGATCGGTGCCGATGATCTTCGCCTCAAATTCCTGCTTGTCTGACAAAGTCACCTTCACATCCGTCGCACCGTCCACCACATGGTTATTCGTCAGAATGTAGCCTTCCGGGCTGACGATCACGCCGGACCCCAAGCTCTTTTCCCGCCGATCCTTGGGAACACCGAACGGTTCCCCGTCGCCTCCAAAGAATTGCCGGAAAAACGGATCCATCTGCATCTGACGCGTCTGCTTGTCGGCTTTTACCACCTTCGAACTCGATATATTCACTACCGATGGCAGAACATTCTTCAACACCGGGGCATAGGTGCTCTTGCCCGGCCCCTCGCTGCTGTCCGCGAATTTCAAGGTCGCCGGAGGATTCGTCACGGCTTTCTTGGCCGACTGTGCGATTCCGAAACTGGCAACCCCCAGGACCAATCCCGCGACCAACACGGCGGGCTTGGACATGACTAGAGATTTCTCGACTCTCATTTGACCTTCCTTCATGCAATCTCGCTCCTCCCCGGACTGGCGGGGGGAGGATGCGGGTAGACCGCTCACGTTTGATAAGACGCGGCCACCGGTGCGGCTGCTTCTCCCTGCCAGTGGGGAGAAACCCTACCGTCGATTGGGGATGTTCAGGTGATTGAAAAGTAAGGAGTTATTGCGACCGGACCGCGAAAAACGCTTTGCTCCGGAGGCGCTACACGATCATGCCCTTTCGCACCGCATACAAAATCAATTCCGGCAACCCGCGCAGGTTCAACTTTTGCATTAGATTCGAACGGTGACTCTCCACCGTGTACACGCTCAAATTCAAAAGATTCGCAATATCCTTATTCGATTTGCCTTCCGCGATCAGTTGCAGAACCTCTCGTTCCCTCGGGGTCAACAGGTCGTATGCATCCTCGCTGCCGGAACGCTTCAACTTTCGCACATAATCATCCAGAAGCATTTTGCTCACCGCCGGACTGAAGAACGATTTTCCTCCGCCCACCACATGTACCGCTTTGATCAAATCCGCTTCCGCTGAGTCTTTCAGCAAATACCCTCGGGCACCCGCTTTCAGGGCCCGCAACACGTAACTCTCATCCGAATGCATACTCACGACGATGATCGCCATCTGGGGATTTTCTTGTGTCATCTGGTGAGCCGCTTCAATGCCATTCAAATTCGGCATGCCGATGTCCATAACCACCACTTCCGGCTTCAGCGACTTGGCCATGGCCACCGCTTCGCGCCCGTCGCGCGCTTCCCCCACTACCGTGAGATCCGTCTCGCGTTCCAACATCAGGCGCATCCCACTGCGCATCAGTTGATGATCGTCTGCCAGAAGCACCCGAATCTTTCTCATGGCTCAGTGCATGTCCTTACCGTCAAGCGGTAGTGCCGCGCGGAGGGTGGTGCCCTTTCCCGGCGCCGATTTCAGGTCGAGCGTGCCGCCCAGTTGCCGCACCCGCTCTTCCATTCCAAGAATTCCCATCCCTCGCGTCCGCTCCGGCTGGAACCCGACGCCGTCGTCGGAAATCTCAACCTCTACTTTGTCCGCTTCCGATTTCAGTACGACCCGCGCATTCTTCGCGTGCGCATGCCTCGCAGCATTCTGCAGCGCTTCCTGCACCAAGCGGTAGATTCCGGTTCTTACTCGATCCGGCAAGTTTCCCGGCAACTCTCCGGCATGCACCTCAACCTCCATGTCGCTGCGCCGTGAGGTCTCGCGCGCCTGCCATTCCAACGCGGGAAGCAGCCCAAGATCATCGAGCATTGGCGGCCGCAGCAGCAGCGCCATATCCCGAATGGCCCGTACCGCCGCTTCCGCCGCCCCTTTGATCCGCGCAATCTGCTCCTTGACCAGCGCGTCTCCGGGCCGCACCACATTCGACAGTTGTCCCACATCTACCAGTAGCGCTCCCAACGTCTGCCCGACTTCATCGTGCAATTCCCGGGAGATCGACTGCCGCTCCGCCTCCTGCACCTCCACCATGCGCCGTGACAACGCTTCCAGTTCCTCGCGGCTGCGCGCCAACGCCAGGTACCGTTTCCGCCCACTCTGCTCTAATCGCAGGATGTAATAACCCGCCGCGAGCGAAAGCAGTATCCCCGCAATCAACGTCAACATCACCAATCGCGTCACGCGCGTCTGCAGCGACAGAAACTGATTCGCGACTGCCACATCTTCCGCCACCATGCGCTTTTGATTTGCTTGGGCAACGGCGTTCACCAACGCCAGAATCTGGCTCCGTTGCGGGAGCATCTCCTTCGTCACCATGGCTCGCCCGCGTTGCACGCGGTCGCCGGAATCCCACGGCGGTGCGCTGGCAAAGGTGTTTGCCTCCCGGTCCAGAGCCTCCTCGATCTTTTTCAGCGGTGCTCGCTCGTCGGCATTGCTATCCGCCGGATAATTGTGGATCGCCAGGTGCACCGCCGTTCCCTGCATTTCGATGTCGTCGCGGCTGGGAACGTTTGCGACGATTACATCCGCTAACAGGTATTGCTCGACCTCGTTGTCGTACCTGTGGAACAACACCACGATCGTATGCAGCGCCTGATTGTGTTCCACATACCGGTGGCTTACTTCGCGTGAAACTTGATTCAGTTTTCCGAGCGACCGCAGCGAGTCGATACCAGCTACCGTCATCAGCAGCAGCATTCCTCCGAATGCGCCCAGAAGAATCCATCGCAGTTTTCGGGTTTGTTCACTGGACTCGGGCACTTGCGCCTCGGCAACTCTCGCGAAGCCTTCAAACCATCTACTCCGTCGGCTACTGTCCGCTTCGCATCTTTAATATATAAATATATAGCATCGACTTCCGCCACTGCCTGGCAACTGCCGGGCTTCGCCGACCTGCGTAGGGGATCGCACCTCGGCAGCTTCCGCATCCGCGGCTCGCGTCTGCAAAACCGCACCCCGGCCTAGCATTCGAGACCATGGGAATATGCGTAACGCAGACGGTGAGGGCAGGGCCGCTACCAGGTTCCGATGCGCACGACCGCTTGGGTGGAAATCTTCAGTCCTTCCTGCGGTTTGATCTGCCCGACATCGTTCATCCACGAATGCGTGTATTCGACATTCAAGACCCGCCACGCAAACGGCTTGGTCACCACCCAATCGAACCCTCCGCCCACCGCAATGCTCGGTCCGTTCTGTGCCGTTTCGACCGACCAGTCGCTCCGTTTCGGATAGTGCCCCAAAGTTCCGCTTCCGTCATTCCACTCGGCCATCAGTTTCTTCCGCAGGTCCAGGTCGTCCACCTCTTTGGTCACTTTCCTCCCGCCAAACATGAACTGCGCAAATGGCGAGAATCGCCGGTCCGCCATGGGCGTCCAGCGGAGTCCTCCGCCATAAAACAGCGAATCGGCGCTGACGTTCGAATCGTGCATATTCATGATCAGGCAGCCGCTCACTTCCGTGATCACCTGGAATTTCGGATTGATGCGCGCCGAACCGGTGCCTCCCCCGCCAATACAGGAACCGCCTCCGAGGAAAGTCTCATAGTACGGAAATGCTGTCAGTTCGATATCCGCCTCTTTGGGGTGCGTGTGCGTCACTTCCATTCCCGGCGGCATCCAGGCATTCTTCTCAAATACGAACGGCTTTTCGCCCGAACCGTTCTTGAAGTCTTCGACAAGCTGTTTGCGGACCTCGTAGTTCTCGCCAAACAGCCCCATGCGTGTCTCCCGCTGCCACGGAACCTTGAACGCCATCATGTTCGCGAAGGTGCGCCCGGGATTCAGAAAACTTCGTGCCAGGATGATCAGCGGACGATTGGTGCTCCGATTCTCCAGCCCCATGATCGCGTAGCGGTCCGCGACATCTTCAGCCATCATCACCACAAAGCCGAGAGTCGGCGTATCCGCCAGGCAAATAAACCCGGGCGACGCGTGAATCATCACGTTCGCGATCGAAGCTTCACTAATCGGTCCAATCTTCCATTGGGTATGCCAGACCGCGGAATACGCCATGGAACGCAACAGACTGATCCAATATTCTCGCCCATCACCCCATTGCACCAGTTTGTATTTTGGATCGTTTTGCCTTTCGATGAATCCAAAAATGGAGCCTTCCAGCGGATGCCCGACGTACGGGGCCATAAACATGTCGTTGTCACTCCACCCGCGTAACTCCGATACCGATTGCGTGTACTGCTGGAACCAATGCCCATTCAGCGCGTCACGCGTACCTGGCTGCGAAATGATGTCGAACGTGTGCATGATCCCGGTATACAGGAGGGATTCTCCAATCGCCGGCATCCACCGGAAACGCATCGATTTTCGACTGAGCGCGTCTTGCGGCTTTGCCTGCAAATCTCCTTTCGTTGGCGGGTCGGCAGGTCGATTATTCGGAGCGGGCCCGTCCTCCGCAAGACTCGCCGCTTCGAGCGCCGGGAGTGACAGGGTGTCGGAGGTCGATGGCGTAAGATTCCACGTTTCGTCAAACGAACGCAGCAGCCCCTCTTGCGCGTAGAGCACATCTCTTGGGCCGGTAGTCAGATTCGGAGCTACTTGCGCAACGAGCGGTGCGCTCGCGAAAGAAAACCCACTAAGCGCTACGATACAAATCAGCCTCGCCGTCAAATGCACAACAGGCCAACCCCTCATTTCTTAGTCGTGCAGCTGTCACTTCCGCCCACTCCTAGGGATTTTCGCGGCCCAAACGGGCCTGCCGGAAGGCCGGCAAATCTTCACCGAGTTGTTTGGCTTGACCTGGCATCCGAAGCCTCACGCGAATGGAACACTTTTGTGCGAAAAGGGCGCTTGACGACCGTCAATCCTCAAACGCCCGGTAGCTTACATGTGCTGATAGTTGCTGTTCTGAGTCGCGATGGTCAGCTGCTTGCTGACGCCGTCAATCGTCTCGGAGGCCACGTGATTGGGTCCCCCAGGCACGCGGGCCCATTGCACGTTCACCTTCACAGCGTCGCCAGGATCGTTCAAGTAGGTTGCAATGTTGAGGCTCACGATGTTTTTTTGCGCTTTATCCATCACGATGGTCATGTTGTCGCCCTGCTTCACGTAGTTCGTAAACACCAGGCGGTATTCGCCAGGAGCTCCGGCCGCCGGTCCCATCATGACATTTCCCGCCTGGTACGCCTGCTCAATCTTGTCCTTTTCCGGCGGAACGTACTGCTGGATCAGCGCTTTGATTTGATCCGCATAGTCTTCGTACTCTTCTTTCTTTTTTTCGACGATGCGTTTCTTCAGGCGCCCTTCGTGTTCGGGCGGCTGCGGCGGTGGGTCCAACGATGTCTTTTGCGGCTTCCCATCGGGACCGAGCTGCACCTGGAAGTGCTCGGTCTTCTTCACTTCGCCTTTCAGACTAATGGCGACTTGCTGGTTCCAAGTATACTGCGCGAGCGCCTGCTTATTCATCGCCGACGCTTGCTTCAATTCCGCTACCTTCTGTTGCAATTCCGGATTCTGAGCTACTGCCAACCGGCTCAACCCGGCGGTGATCGTAAGCGTACCCACGGCGAACAGGGAGATTCGCACCACCTGCCTCATCTTGTCCTTCATATCCTTCACTTCCTCCTTGCGAAAGCTCTCCGACTATTTCTGCTTCGGCGGATAGTTCTTTAACAACTTCTGCATCGCTTTGTCGAGGTTCTTCTGGTTCTTCTCCTGGTTCCCACTGGGGTCGAGCGTCTTCGTCGCGTTTCCCGTCCACACCAGTTGCTTCGTCGACGGGTCGTACATATCCAGAACCAGACTTCCATTCGTGATCGTCGAACTGGTCGCGGTACCCATTCCGCCGCCCCAACGCATGCCGCCGGTGCCAAACGCGTTCCACTGCTTTTCCTGGTCGAGCGCAATCTGATACCCGATATAGAGATCCGCCTTGTCGCTGTCTGTCTTCGTCAGACCCTTGGCCGCCAATTGGCTATCGACCGCTTGCTTGATTTGCGCATCGACAATCTGGTTCGGGTGAGCGCCGCCTTCAATCGTAACCCACTTGTAAGTGTGGAATTTCGAAAAATCCGTCCCGGGCATAAAGTTGTATTTCACGTCTTGCGCCGCGCTGACCTGCCCCGCCAGCAGGGCAATCGCTAACACCACCCCAATTTTCCCCAACCTGATACGTAGCTCCTTCCTCATTGCTCTTCTCCTTCCTCCTGACCTCAAAAGCTCCGCGACCGCTTCGCTTTTGCAGGATTAAACATCCGTTTCCCGTCCGACGGAAGCCGATTCTCGCACACCGTTTTCGGGGATCCCGCCATAAAGGAAGTGCACGGGCCCTTCCACATGTACATAACTCCATCTTCTCTTCCAAGTGTCTCTTTTGACAGGTGGGTATCCCCAAGCCAAAAGGAAAAGGGTGTCGCGCAACGTCTAAGATTTCGGAGGTCCCCCAACCTATTGGAGTTTAATGCTTGACCGCCCGTTCAGCCTACGTTAACGTAGCGCTTAGCCAACCGCCCATTGGTAGCGTTCCAATTCCAATACAGGCTAATAAAATCCTAAGGATGTGATTCATGCGTCTGCCACCTCCAGGTCGCAGAACGGATACTCTTCCTGTGTCCCCGCTCGGTGAGCCGTCCGGCGAACCAGCCCCTGTTGCACAGGAACAGCTTGGCGGACTCCATCACGTCCTCTTCGAACTGGCCCCCGATGGCATGATAACCACCGACCATCACGGCCGCATATTGCAGGTAAACTCCGAGGCTGAGAAGCAGTTTGGCTACCGGCGGGACGAACTGATTGGCCAAACCATTGAAACGTTGATCCCGGAGCGTTTTCGCCGCGTTCACGAATCAGACCGCGCGGCCTATCAGGCCGCTCCTATCAGCCGTCCCATGAACCGCGGCCAGGAACTGTTCGGCCGGCGCAAGAATGGCAGCGAATTTCCTGTCGACATCAGCCTCAGCCCCGTGAGGACCGATAAGGGAATGTTGTTCTTCTGCATCATTCGAGACATTTCCGACCGGCTTCTGGCCATGCAAATGGCCAGGAACCTGCACGCCGAGCAGGCTTTTGCCTCCCTGTCCGCCAAGTTCATCAACCTTCCTTCCGCTCTCGTTGATCGCGAGATCACCCATGGTCTCCAGGTCCTGGTCGAATCTCTCGATACCGATCAGGCGACTCTGGGTCAGATCGAACCGGATAGCGGGAATATTTTCGTATCTCATGTCTGGGTCCGCGCTGATTTCCCGGCCTTCACGGAACTC
>Ga0306921_10006076_pt1 | contig 12574 bp, 11 predicted proteins | sample sta12Cox44000080_FD_203760 | JGI IMG/M metagenome (GOLD analysis project Ga0306921, IMG submission 203760) | Lab enrichment of tropical soil microbial communities from Luquillo Experimental Forest, Puerto Rico - statoxic.12C.oxic.44.000.080 (v2)... | ecosystem: Environmental > Terrestrial >... | reverse complement strand
CGTAGGTCAGGGCGGACTGGTTCCCCGCCTCGTCCCGGGCGATCACGGCGATCCGCGCGGGATCGGTCGCCGCCACCCGCAGGGCGTTCCGCGCATAATTCAGCGTGGTGCCGGGAAACCAGGACACGTCGGGCATCGGCCCGCCGGTGAGCACGGGGCCTTCGTCGCGCTCGCCCAGGACGCCGAAGTAATCCCACAACGAGCCCCAGAACGCGGAGGGCTCGGCGACCGACCACGCGTGCAACGCCCGGTACGCGCCGGCACCGGTATCGCCTGCCAGGTCCACGCCCCGGTCGCTGGCCAGCCAGCGGCGGTACCCGGTGATTCGGGCCCGTTCGACCTCGTCAGGACCCGGTTGCCACAGCACCTCGCCGTAGTCGCGACCCAGCGATCCCAGCCCGACCTCGTTGTCCGACGGCATAGGCCCCAGCATCGGCCCAGTGGACGGCTCCGTGCAACATGGGCTCCCTGCGGGACGTCGTGCCGAAGGCGCGCCGGTTAGCGCCGTGCCGAAGGCGCGCCGGTTAGCGCCGTGCCGAAGGCGCGCCGGTTAGCGCCGTACGGCGTTCGGCCCGGCGGCCCGGCGCGGCACCGCCCACGGTCACAGACGTGTCTCATTACACCGGCCCGCCCGCCAGGTAGACCAGCACGCCCGCGGCGGCGGAGCCGAGGATGGCGGTGACCACGCCGCGGCGCAGCCCGACGAGCCAGACGCCGGCCAGGGCCAGCACCGCGACCTGCCACAGGTGCGCCAGGGACGCGGCGAGCGGGATGGCCGACCCGGCGATCGCGCCGATCGCGGCCGGGCCCGCACCGGACAGGAAGGCCTGCACCACGGCGCTGCGCCGGAGCCGGTCGAAGTACCGGCCCCCGCCGAGTACGAAACAAAACGAGGGCGCGAAAGCGACCAGCGAGGCGAGCAGCCCGCCGCCGACCCCGGCGGCCGCGTACCCGACCACGGCCACGGTCTGCACCACGGGCCCCGGGGTGACCTGGCCGAGCGCCACCGCGGTCAGGAACTGCCCCGCGCTCATCCAGTGGTAGGTCTGCACGGCGTCGTGCTGCATCAGCGGGATGATGACGAAACCACCGCCGAAGGAGAGCGCGCCGACCTTCAACGCCAGCCAGGCCAGCGCGGCGAGCCCCCCGGTGGCCACGACGGCCCCCGCGGCCAGCGGCGACAGGAGGAACGCATCGGGCGGCGGCACCGCTGGCGGCGTCGGCCGAGGCCGGGACCGGATGGCGGCCTCGATCAGCCCGCAGCCGACAAGCACCAGGGCCAGAAACGGCCCCACCAGGGCGGCGGCCGTGCCGCCGGCCAGCAGGTACCCGATCCACCGGGCCCGGGCGCCCGTCGTCTCGGCGCGGCGCCAGCTCGGCAGGGTCAGGCTCAGCGCGGCGGCCAGCGCCACGACGGGGACCGCCGAGCCCGCCCCGAGGGCGGCGCCCGCGACAAAGCCGGGCGGGTGTTCGGCCAGGAACACCGAGGCCAGGGCGAGGATCACCACCAGGCCGGGCAGGATGAAGCACGCCCCGCCGATCAGAGCCCCCGCCGTCCCGCGCAGCCGCCAGGCGCAGTAGATCGTTAGCTGGGTGGAGGCGGGACCCGGCAGCAGGTTTACCACCGCGACGCCGTCTTCGAACTCACTGGGGTCCAGCCAGCCCCGGTCGTCGACGACGAGCTTGCGCAGCAGCGCGATATGCGCGGGCGGGCCGCCGAAGCCGATGCAGCCCAGCCGCAGCCATTGGGTGGCGATCACCCGCAGCGGAACCCGTTCGGCCGCGGGCTCGGTCATCGCCGGGTCACGACCGGACGGGGATGGTCAGCCGGTCCACCGCCGCAAGCACCGCCTCGGTGTCCGCCAGGTCGTCAAGCACCGCGTCGGCGCCCGCGTCCCGCAGTTCCCCCGTCGCGGACCGCCCGCTCGCGACGCCGATCGACCGGGCCCCGCCGATCCTTGCCGCCTCCACGTCCCGGGTCGAATCGGCGATGTACACCGTCGTGTGCTCGGTGAAGTCCGCGCGGTACTTCTCCGCGGCCCGGCCCCGCGCGTTCAGCAGCATCGCGCCCTTGGGGTAGACCTCGGACCCGTAGCCGCCGATCTCGGTGTCCAGGTACCGGTCCAGGTCGAACGCGCGCAGCACCTCGATCGCGTTGGGCCTGATCGCCCCGGTGAGCACGGTCTGCACCAGGCCGGACAGCCGCCATGCGCCCGCGACGGCGTCGCGCGCCCCCGGCATGAGCCGGCCCTGCGTGGTGATCAGGTCGCGGCGGGCGCGGTAGGCGGCCGCGAGCTGGGCGGCGAACACTCCGAGGAGTTCCTCGCCCGCCGGGTCACCCGGCCGCGGCCCGGTGGCGTTCACCGCGAGCGCCTCGAAGAAGATCTCCGAGTCGGTGCGCCCGGCCATCTGGGGCAGCTGGACCAGTGGCCGGCCGGTGGTGGCGCGGAACGCTTCGGCGTAGGCCGCCCGGTCTACCCGGGCCGCATCGACCAATGTCAATCCGATGTTCCACAGGACAAGCCGGTGCTGGACGTCCCGCGGCGCGGAGGGCTGCGCGCTCATAGCGGTGCCAGGCTAGTGCAGCCGCGCACCGGCGCGCGGGACTCGGGGTCACCCCATGTGGGGGTAGCGGTAGTCCACCGGCGGGACGAACGTCTCCTTGATCGTGCGGGCGTTGACCCAGCGGGTCAGGTTGAAGATCGAGCCGGCCTTGTCGTTGGTCCCGCTGGCGCGGGCGCCGCCGAACGGCTGCTGTCCCACGACCGCGCCGGTCGGCTTGTCGTTGATGTAGAAGTTGCCGGCCGCGAACCGCATCACGTCGGTCGCCGTCGCGATGGCCGCCCGGTCCCTGGCGATGATCGAGCCGGTCAGCGCGTAGGGTGCCACGTCGGCGGCCTGGGCCAGCACGTCGGGGAAGGTCAAGTCGTCGTAGACGTAGACGGCGAGAATCGGCCCGAAGTACTCCGTGGTGAACACCTCGTCCCCGGGGTCGGTGCAGTCGAGCACCGTGGGCTGGACGAAGTAACCCTCGGAATCGTCGGTCCCGCCGCCGACCAGGACCCGGACCGCCTCCCGGCTCCTGGCCCGCTCCAGCGCCCGGCGGTGCTTGGCGAACGCGCGGTCATCGATCACCGCACCCAGGAACAGCGACAGGTCGGCGGCAACGTCGCCCATGGTCAGCGACTCGACCTGGGCCAGGAAGTCGTCGCGCATGCCGTCCCACAGGGAGCGCGGCAGGTAGGCGCGCGAGGCGGCGGAGCACTTTTGCCCCTGGTACTCGAACGCCCCCCGGATCAGCGCCGTGGCCAGCACCGCCGGGTCGGCCGAGGGGTGCGCGACCACGAAGTCCTTGCCGCCGGTCTCCCCGACCAGGCGCGGGTAGCTGCGGTAACCGCCGATGTTCTCGCCGACCGTCCGCCACAGGTGCTGGAAGGTCACCGTGGACCCGGTGAAGTGGATGCCGGCCAGGTCGCGGTGCGGCAGCGCCACCGTGGACACCGCCTGCCCGTCCCCGGTGACCAGGTTGATCACCCCCGGAGGCAGCCCGGCGGCCTCGAGCAGGCGCATCGTGACGTGCGCCGCGAGCTGCTGGGTGGGTGATGGCTTCCACACCACGACGTTGCCCAGCAGGGCCGGCGCGGTGGGCAGGTTGCCCGCGATCGAGGTGAAGTTGAACGGCGTGATCGCCAGGACGAAGCCCTCCAGCGGCCGGTACTCCATCCGGTTCCAGATGCCCGGGGCGGACTGTGGCTGCTCGGCGAGCAGCTGCCGGGCGAAGTGGACGTTGAACCGCCAGAAGTCGATCAGCTCGCAGGCGGCGTCGATCTCAGCCTGGTACACCGACTTGGACTGGCCCGCGATCGTGGCCGCGTTGACGGTCGCCCGCCATGGCCCGCTGAGCAGGTCGGCGGCCCGCAGCAGGATCGCGGCCCGGTCGTCGAAGGACATCGCCCGCCAGCCCGGCGCCGCCGCGTGCGCCGTGTCGATCGCGTCCGCCACGTCGTCGTCGGTGGCGTTGTGCATGGTGCCGAGCACGTGCCGGTAGTTGTGCGGGGCGACCACGTCGATGGGCTCACCCCGGCCGGTTCGCTCCCGGCCGCCGATGGTCATGGTCAGCTCGGTCCGGTCGCCGGTCAGCTCCTTGACCTTGCTTTCCAGGGCTACCCGGTCCGGGCTGCCCGGCGGGTACTGCCTGATCGGCTCGTTGACTGGCGGCGGCACGGTGGTGACGGCGTCCATGAGCGGCCTCCCTGACGTTACCCGGCATCATCGGCGGACCCTCCCATGTTGACACGGGCCGGCCACAGCTCCCACCGCCGGTGCGGGGCCGACGTCACGGATCAACTAGCCTGGTTCTCCCCGGAACGCCCACAGCACCCTGGCGGTGCCCTCGTCCGCGGGGTAGAAGGATTCGATCGCCAGTTCCTCGATCGTCACGTCCATCGGCGTGCCGATCACCGCGGTCATGCTGAACAGGGCCAGTTCGGTGTCCCCGAGGCGGTATCGCAGGGGCACAACGACATCGGCGCGCCCCGCCTCTTCCGGCTCGCCGCCGGGGTAGCCCTTCAGTTCGGCGTACAACTCGGCGAGCCGGGCGTCGCCGGTGGCCGCCAGTTGCCGCCGCAACCGGGCCAGCAGGTGCGCCCGCCACTCCGCCAGGTTGACGATGTGCGGCGCCATGCCTTCCGGATGCAGGCTGAGCCGGAGCACGTTCACCGGTGGTGCGAGCAGATCCGGCGCGGCGGGCTCGGTCAGCACCCCGACCGGCGTATTGCAATCAAGAAGTTCCCACCAGCGGTTGACCACGAGCGCCGGATAGGGCTCGTGCCCGCTGAGCACGTTCCGCAAGGCACCACGGACCGACGCCAGTTCCGGGCCGTCCAGCGGATGCTCGGGGTAGGCGGGGGCGTAACCGCCGGCCAACAGCAGCGTGTTGCGGTCGCGCAGCGGGACGTCCAGGTGCTCGGTCAGCCGCAGGATCATCGCGCTGGTCGGCCTCGACCGGCCGGTCTCCACAAAGCTCAGGTGGCGGGCCGAGATGTCGGCCTCGATGGCCAGGTCAAGCTGGCTGATCCGGCGCCGCTGCCGCCACTCGCGGAGCAGGTCACCGACGGGCCGGTGCGGCCGGTAATGGGTGCTGGCGACGCTCACGCTCGCGAGCGTAGTGCGCGCCCCGGCACGCGGCGATTACCCGCGAGGTAATGAGGTCTGCTTACCTCCCAGGTAATCGACAGGCCACTGCCGGTCACCGCACCATCGAGCCGTCAACGCAACCGGCACACGCAAGGAGAATTCCCGTGCAAGACGTCATCGAGCGGTACATCGCCTGCTGGAACCAGACCGACCCGGCGCTGCGCCGCAAGCTCATCGACGAGGTCTGGGCGCAGGGCGCGAGCTACACCGACCCCCTCGCCGAGGCGGTCGGGCACGACGCCATCGACGCCACGATCGCCGCCGTCCAGCAGCAGTTCCCCGGGTTCAGCTTCACGCTGCTCGGCCCGGTGGACAGCCACCACCGCCAGGCGCGGTTCACCTGGGGCCTCGCCCCCGACGGCGCGGAGCCGGCGGTCATCGGTTTCGACGTCGCGGTCGCCGGCGACGATGGCCGACTGACCCGGGTGCTCGGGTTCCTCGACAAGGTCCCGGGATAATTGGGGTGCTTGCCGCACCTGGTCCCCGCTCAGCCGGCCAGGTGCGGCAACTCCTGGCTGGCGTACCAGAGCAGTTCGTGGCCTTCGGCGCCGTCCACGACGAAACGGGCGTCGTCATCGCCGGAGTCCGCGGCCGGCATCGCAGCCACCGCCCGCGCGACGTCGGGCATCGCGACCTCGTCGTCGATCAGCCCGGACACCACCCGGTCCAGCGGCACCGGCGCCAGCACGTCGACCAGGGTCGGCTCGTCGAACCCGGCCGCGGTGGTGCCGACCTGTTGCTCAGGCAGGTCCGCGGCGAGAACCACCCGGCGGCGCGGTGCGTCCGGGTCGGCCTCCAACAGCCGCAGCGACGCGCGGGCCGCGTGCATCATCGCCACGTACTCGAGCTCTTCCTCGTCGCCGCTCGCGTACCACTCGCGCAGCGCAGGCGTCACCGCGAAGGCGCGCAACGGCGCAGGGCCGATCTCCGCTTTACGCAGCAGGCCGGCCAGTCCTGGCAGCGTCGCGGGCAGGTAGACGCGCATATCCGTGGTCCAGTCCCACGTGGACGGAACGCGCGCAGGCGGTGCCCGGCCCCGGGGTGATCCGAGTCTGCCACCGCAACCAGCCGGTGGCACGGACTTCGCCGGTGATAACTCCCCGATCGCGGCCGTGACGGCCGCGATCGCGTCGGCCAGCGGCACGTGTTCCCAGATCCGCACGACCCGCCACCCCGCCGCCGTCAGCGCCGCGTCGGCGGCCCGGTCACGCTCCACGGTGCGGCGGAGTTTCGGTGCCCAGTACCACTCGTTGACCGCCGGGTTGCGGCCATGCTCGGGACACGCATGCCAGAAGCACCCGTCCACGAAGACGGCCACCCGGCGCGCGGTGAACGCGATATCGGGGCGGACCCGGGTCCCGGCGGCCAGATCAAGCCGGTAGTCCTTGCGGAACCGGTATCCCTGCCGGTGCAGCGCGCTGCGCAGCGCGAGTTCTGGCTTGGTGTCCACGCGCCGGTTCGCGCGCATGTTCGCCGCGCGGCCGGGGCTGGACGAGGCCGGGTAGGCACCCACGAACGCCCAGCGTAGAGGAGCGGCGGGGGTCGGTCAGCCCGTCAGCGGAAGGCCGAGCAGCCCGCCGAGGCGGTCCAGCGTCGCCATCGGGTCGGTGTGCAGGATGGCGGTCATGCCCACCGCCTCGGCGGCCGCCACGTTGACCTGGATGTCGTCCACGAACACGCACTCGGCCGGGTCCAGCCCGAGCAGGCCGGTCACGTGCCGGAAGATGCGCTCCTCGGGTTTGCGCATGCCGACCTCGCCGGAGATCACCACGACGTCGAACATGCCGGGGAACAGGTGCCGCGGATAGTCGGCCATCCCCCAGGAGTTGGACAGCAGCCCGGTGCGCAGCCCGGCGGCCCGGATCGCGCGCACCGCGTCATACATCACGTCGGCCGCGGCGGACCCGGCGAACATCCGGGTCAGCAGACCCTCGGCCAGCACCTGGACGCCGTCTCGGCGGGCCATCCGCGCGGCCAGCAACCGCTCAAACTCCTCGGTCGTGCACTCCCCGCGTTCCAGGGCATGGATCGGGTTGATGTCCCCGTTATGGTCATAGGCACCCGTCACCCACGGGCGCATCACCGCCGCGTAATGCTCGTGGTCGACGTCCTCACGGTCCAGCCAGGCCTGCACCATGTCGCGGATCGGGTTGGTCATCACCCCGCCCCAGTCCACGATCACGCCGCGGATGGGGCGGCGGGATCCGGCCCCGGAGGGCTGGCCTGCCCGGGGGCGGTCCGCGTGGGGGCGGTCCGGCTGGGGCAGGTCCGGCTGGGGCAGGTCCGGCACGCGGGGCAAATCAGGCACGTATTCGAGGGTAGGCGACCGGGGTGAACGCTCGGTGAGGGTCAGGGCAGCGGTAGGTTGACCGCCGGCCCGCGCCTAGGCCGGCGCGGTGAGGTGGCGCATGACGCGCCGGCGCTCGGTGCCGGTGAGGTCGTCGATGTAGAGCTTGCCGCGCAGGTGGTCGGTTTCGTGCTGCAGGCAGCGGGCCAGTTCGCCGGTGCCGGTCACCACGATCGGCTCCTGGCCGAGGTCCACTCCCGACACCACCGCATAGTCCGCGCGCGACCGGATGGCGGAGATACCCGGGATGGACAGGCAGCCCTCCGGCCCTTCCTGGCTGCCGCGCAATTCGACCACCCGTGGGTTGATCAGGTAGCCGAGTTCGCCGTCCGCGTTGTAGGAGAAGACGGCCAGCTCGGACCCGATCTGGTTGGCGGCAAGCCCGGCCCGGCCCGGTTCGGCCACCGTGTCCAGCAGATCGGTCACCAGTCTGGCCAGGGCGTCGTCGAAACGCACGACGGGATCGCACGCCGTGCGCAGCACGGGGTCCCCGAACAACCGCAACGGCCGGACGCTCACGCCCGGTCCCGCGCATGGTCGACCTGGGCCGCTCGGCCGGACGGCACCCGGACCCCCTGCAGAGTGCTCAAAGATGGCTGCTGCAGAGTGACCAAACAGGACTGCTGACTCATGGATCCATATTGCCTGCCGGCCTAGCGTACCCGAGGCCGGCAAAGTGTCAGTGATCGATGATACTATCGAATTAAAGCTTATGAACTGGTAACTATTCAGACCGTCAACGGAGGTGGGAACGGGTGCCACTCACCGCCGCGACCCGGGACCGCCTCCCCGCCGTGACAGTTGAGATGCTTGACGATCTGGCCCTGGACTGGCCGGAACAAGCGGACGCAGACCTGGCCGACTGGGAACCGGAAGACGCGGAACTGGCCGACTGGGATCCGGAGGACCGTGAGGACCCCGCGTCTGAGTGCGCCGAGGCAGCCGACCGCGAGGCGGGGGGCCGGGAGGTACTGAAGGCCGGCTACTGGGACCGGGCACGCGGCGACGGCGACGGTTTCGCCGCGGGTGGCGTGGCCGACCATCTGCCGCCGGGACCCGCGCTGGCTGGCTTAGCCGCGGGCGCCTGGGCCGCCGGGTTAGACCGGATCAGCGATGACGAACTCGTCGGGGTCATGCGCGCCGCCCGGCGGCTGGCATCCTGGGCAGCCGCCATGGAACTCGCCGCCATCGGGGATCTATGGCGCCGTCGCATGGCCGAGGAGGAGGCCGGCGAGACCGGTGCCGCCTGCCACGCCAACGATGAGATCGCCGCCGCGCTGACGTTAACCGGGCGCGCCGGGGACCGGGTACTCGACCTGGCTGTCGCGCTGCGCCGCCTGCCGCGGACCAGCCAGGCGCTCGCCGCCGGGGATATTGACCTGCCCCGGGTCCTGGTGATCGTCGACGAGGTCACCGGTCTCGACGACGAGCACGCAGCAGCGGTTGAGCAGTTCGTCGCCGATTCGGCGCCGGGCCAGACCACCGGGCAGTTGCGTGCCGCCACGCGCCGTGCGGTGATGGCCGCCGATCCCAGCGCCGCACGGCGCCGCAAGGAGCGCGCCCAGCAGGATGCCCGGGTCGAACGCTGGGACGAACATGCGGGAACCGCCGCCCTGGCGGGCCGCGACCTGCCTCCCGCTTCGGTCCTGGCCGCGGATCGGAACCTTACCGCCGTGGCCAAGCAACTCAAGGCCGGCGGCGTCCCGGGCACGATGGACACCCTGCGCGCGGAAGCATTCCTTGCCCTGCTCACCGGGACCTCCGTGGGCTCCCTGTTGCCCGGGGACCCCTCGGCGCCCCGCGAATCCGCGGATACCGGTGGGGCCGCTCCAGCGGGCCCCTTTGACCCGGCCACGGCCGCGAACCCGGCCCGCCTGACCGCGACCGCGAACCCCACCCCTGGTCTCGGCGGAGCCGTCAACCTCACGATGCCGCTGGCCACGTGGCTCGGCTTGTCCGATGCGCCCGGCAATGCGAGCGGTCACGGCCCGCTCGACGCGAGTGACTCCCGCGACCTGGCCTACGCCCTCGCCTCCCGCGCGGGCAACCGATGGTGCCTCACCTTTACCGACGCCCGGGGCAGCCCGGTCGCTCACGGTTGTGCCCGGGCGGGGCCGATGATAGATCGTCGGCGTGGGGATCGGCCGGCCTCACGAAGCCGAGCCGGACCAGGTTCGCAACCCCGTGCTGACCCCACTGGTGACCGCTGGACCTTTACCATCACCCTGCTTCCCGCAACTGCCTGCGACCACGCCTGGCAGACGGCGGCGTACCAGCCGTCCCCTGCGCTCCGGCACCTGGTGGAGAGCCGGCACGGCACCTGCGTCTTCCCCGGGTGCAGGCGCCCGGCCACGCAGTGCGACAAGGATCACACCGTGCCCTATGACCAGGGTGGAAAGACTTGCCTGTGCAATCTCGCTCCATTGTGCCGCCGTCATCACCGCACCAAACAGGCCCGCGGCTGGGAACTGAAACAGGTCAGTCCAGGGGTCCTCGCGTGGTCCACCCCATCGGGGCGGCACTATGTCGCCTGACGCGCGGCCACCGGAGGCGCGGGCGATAGCGTGGCTCAAACACCGGGAGGTGGACATGCGGCCAGTCGCGGTTGTCACCGGCGCGAGCAGCGGCATCGGCGCGGCCACCGCGGCGCAACTGGCGGGCGCCGGCTACCACGTGGTCCTGGCCGCCCGGCGGGCCGACCGGCTGGATGAGGCCGCGGCCCGCGCCCGGGCGCAGGGCGGCTCGGCGCAGGCGCGGACCCTCGACGTCACCGACGTGGCGGCCGTGGCGGCGTTCGCGCAGTCCCTCGACCGGTGCGACGTAGTGGTCAATAATGCTGGCGGCGCGTTCGGCATGGCGGACGTGGGCGACGCGGACCCGGCCGACTGGCGGCTCATGTTCGAGGTCAACGTGATGGGATCGCTCAACGTGACCAAGGCGCTGCTGCCGCGCCTGATCGCTAGCGGCGACGGCGCCATCGTGATGCTCACGTCCACCGCGGGGTTCATCGCCTACGAGGGCGGCGGCGGGTACGCGGCGGCCAAGCACGCCCAGCACGCGATGGCCGCCACGCTCCGGCTGGAACTGTGCGGCCAGCCGGTGCGGGTGATCGAGATCGCGCCGGGAATGGTCCGCACGGACGAGTTCGCGCTGAACCGGTTCCATGGCGACGCCGATAAGGCCGCGGCGGTGTACCGGGGCGTCCCCGAGCCGCTCACCGACGAGGACATCGCCGAGGCGATCACCTGGGCGGTCACCCGCCCAGCGCACTTCAACGTGGACCTGATGGTGCTCCGCCCGCGCGCCCAGGCCGCGCAGCACAAGGTCTACCGGGAGCCGTAGCAACGGGAGGCGTGGTCAGCCGTAGACCTGCTCGCCCCCTACCCAGGCCGCCCGCGTCCGCAGATCATCGCCGAACCAGGCCAGGTCGGCGGCCGCACCGGGGGCCAGCCGCCCCAGGTCGGGCCGGCCGATCAGGTCCGCCGGGATCCGGCTCGCCGCGGCCACCGCCTCCGCCAGGCCCAGGCCCACGGCGACGGCGTTGGCCACGGCCCGGTCCATCCGTAGCGCGGAACCGGCCAGTGTCCCGTCGGGCCGTACCGGCGCGGCCCCGCCGGGCGGCAACTCCGTGGGCTGGCCGCCGAGCACGTACCGTCCCGGCGGCATGCCGGCGGCCGCGGCCGCGTCGGTGACCAGGCAGATCCGTCCCGGGGCGGCGGCGAACGCGATCGTGCACGCGGCGGCCGACACGTGACAGAGGTCCACGATGAGCCCGCTGGTCAGCCGGTGGTCGGTCAGCGCCTGGCCGACCACGCCCGGTTCCCGGTGGTGCAGCCCGCGCTGCGCGTCGAACAGGTGGGTGACCATCCGCGCGCCCGCGTCCGCCGCGGCGGCCACCTGACCGGCGGTCGCGTCGCTGTGTCCGACGCTCACCACAACCCCGGCCGCGACCAGCGCCGCGACCGCGGCCAGCGCCCCGTCGGCCTCCGGGGCCAGCGTCATCAGCCGCAACACCCCGTGTCCGGCGTCCAGCAGTTCGGCGACCGCATCCGGCGACGGCGGCACCATCCAGTCCCGCCGGTGCGCGCCCGCCCGGGCCGGGGACAAGAAGGGCCCCTCCAGGTGCACGCCGAGGACCCGCGCGCCCGCGGTCGCTGCTCTCGCTATTTTTTGGGCCGAACGCAACGCCGTGGCCAGCCTGGCTACCGGAGCGGTGATGAACGTCGGAAGGAACGCCGTCGTACCGGTTTCCGGCAACCGCCCGGCCACCAGCGCCCAGCCCTCTGGGTCGCAGTCGGCGAGATCGACTCCGTAGTAGCCGTTGACCTGCAAGTCCACCAGGCCGGGGACGAGCACGCCGGTGCGCAGGTCCAGGTCGGGGGCCGTCGGCGGCGGGCCCTCGCCCACCTCGGTGATGCGGCCACCGCTGACCGCGAGGTATCCAGGTGCCAGGACGCCGGTCCCGGGAAGCGCGGTGATCAGGCGCTTGGCCGCTATGAGCACTAAGCGCTGCGCCGCGGCTTGCGAGCCTCGCCCAGGCTGGACTTGTCATCCACGGCGGCCAGGCTCGCCCGCAGCGCGTCCGCCAGGCTGGTCACCGGCTTCTCGGGCGGCGGCGGCGGCGCGGTCACCTCGTGCCCCTCGATCTTGGCCTCGACCAGCTCCTCCAGCGCTTCCCGGTACTGGTCGGTGTACTGGGCCGGGTCGAAGTCCACCGTCATCGAGTCGATCAGGGACGCGGCCATCTTGAGCTCCTGCGACCGCACCTCGACGTCTTCCTCGAGGAACTCGAAATCCGTGACCCGGACCTCGTCCGGCCACATCAGGGTGACCAGCACGATCACTCCGTCGCGGGTGCGCAGCACGGCCAGCGATTCCCGGTTGCGCAGCGCCACCTTCGCCACGGCCACCATGCCGGAGCGCTCCAGCGCGTCCCGCAGCAGCGCGTACGCCCGCACCCCTTGGGGCTCGGGCTCGGTGTAGTAGCTGCGCTCCCACATGATCGGATCGACCTGGTCGACCGGGGAGAAG
>Ga0306921_10006075_pt1 | contig 12575 bp, 14 predicted proteins | sample sta12Cox44000080_FD_203760 | JGI IMG/M metagenome (GOLD analysis project Ga0306921, IMG submission 203760) | Lab enrichment of tropical soil microbial communities from Luquillo Experimental Forest, Puerto Rico - statoxic.12C.oxic.44.000.080 (v2)... | ecosystem: Environmental > Terrestrial >... | reverse complement strand
GGCATATTCAGTGCGGCGCTTTTTCCGCTTCCTCAGTTGTACACTCCGGTCGGCACCCTCTCAATGTCAGCAACGGGGCATGGGCCGCCGGGCTCGCCGACCCGAGCGAATGACCGGTTAGGGTCGAGAGTCGCCGTCCGATCCGGGTATCAAGCATCAGATTTTCACCACTAGTTGCGCGTGCCCGATTACGCACCTCGTCCCCCGACTACCGCTGCGAACGAATGGCTGCGGCGAGGGTCAACGGTCAGGCCGGTGCGTTATGGGGCGTCGGCGGGGAGCGACGAGCGGATGCAAGCGAGCAGATCGTTTTCGTCGAATGGCTTGCTCAGATAACAAACAACCCCATCCCCCAACGCACGCTCCCGCGCGCTGTCGTCAGGATACGCCGTGATCAGAATGGTCGGTATGGTTTTTCCGGAAGCCATCAGGTGTCGATGCAACTCGAGCCCGGTCATCCCGGGCATCTGCACGTCCGCGATCAAGCAAGAAGTTCGGGGGACCTGGCGGGAGCTCAAGAATTCTTCGGCAGACGCGAAAGCTTCGGCCGTATATCCCAACGATTTCATGAGTCCCCTGACCGCCTCGCGCATCGACTCATCATCGTCGACGACCGAGATTAGGGGCTTGGTTTTCGACACTTTAACTCCTTTACCGTGCTGCCATCCGGGCGATCCGATAGGGGAAATTCGACAGCATTTTGCGAACATAAGACAAAACCGAGCTAGTCGGCGATTATACTTTGGTGTAAACAAAAGTGCCCGAGATCGATCGTGGTTGGCAGCACGCAGGGCGCCGCTGAGATAAAATCCTTTCTCTTAACGGCGCACGATTTTAAGATATCCCAGCCATGGGATTGCCGTCGCGTTCAGAGCCGCGGCGCTTTTGTTGCACCGAGCGCGAATGATGTCTGTGCGGCCGACCATTGTCATCGTCGATGACGACCCCGGGATCCGTGAATCGCTCGAAGGCTTGCTGCGCTCGGTAGGTTTACAAGTCAAGGCGCTGGCTTCGGTACCGGAATTCCTAAAAGAAGGGCGCCCGGAAGGACCTGCTTGCTTGGTCCTTGATGTCAGGTTGCCTGGCCGAAGCGGTCTCGATTTTCAACGGGATCTCTCCGCCGCGAATATTCACGTTCCGATCATTTTTATTACCGGGTACGGCGACATTCCGATGTCGGTCCAGGCGATGAAGGGGGGAGCGGTCGAGTTCCTGACCAAGCCGTTCCGTGATCAGGACCTGCTCGACGCGATCCAGTTGGGTCTCGCGCGAGATCGTGCCTGGCTGGAGAACGAGAAGGCGATCGCCGAGTTGCGGGCTCGCTTCGAAACGCTCACGCCTCGCGAGCGTGAAGTCATGGCATCGGTGGTGACTGGCCGACTCAACAAGCAGATCGCCTACGACATCGGCATCAGCGAGATAACCGTAAAAGTCCATCGCGGTCAGGTGATGCGAAAGATGAAGGCAGCTTCTCTCCCTGACCTGGCCCGGATGGCCGACAAGCTGAACTTCGCGGCGGAAAAATCTCAGACCTGCTAGACCCGCGCATACGGATCGAGCTTCCCTCCATTGCAGGTCTTCGCCTCACCGGCCCAGATTAGCCGCCACATCAGGGCATTCTCTTGGAGGCGCCTTAAACTAAGGTATAATAGGAATCATTCTCAGGCGGCATCCGTGCATCTGCAGGTGCAATGGCACGGCCTAAAGGGCCCTGTTAGCGTCGATCCACGTTCTGAAGGAGGAACCTGGATATGGGTAGGACGACGCTCTCGAAGACACTGGTGTGGAAAGCCGTGGCTCTCGGCGCAGGGCTTGGTCTTGGCATGCTTTCCTTTTCCGTCCATGCCGCGCCATCGAGCGGCGGCGATACCGTGCAGGGTCTCTACAACGCTCTGCTCATTACGATGAAGAACGGCCGGACATTGGGGCGAAGCGGCCGGTTTACGCAACTGGCGCCAGTCATTCGCCGCAGCTTTGATGTCGCCTTGATGGCGCGGTTGTCGATCGGCCCGTCATGGGCTGGGCTGAGCGAGGCGCAACGGCAGCAGATGACCGAGAGTTTCGGTCGCTACATCTCGGCGATCTATGCCGACCGCTTCGACAGCTATGACGGACAGAAGTTGGAGGTCACCAGCGAGCAGGCCGCCCCATCCGGGGTGATGGTGAAGAGCCAGATCGTTAAGGCCAATGGTGAGCCGGTCAAGGTCGATTACATGATGCGCCGCAATGGCGAGGGCTGGCTGATCTCCGACATATATCTCGACGGCGCGATCAGCGAAGTGGCGACCCGCCGGTCGGAATTTTCGACGATTATCAGGAACGAGGGCATCGATGGTCTGATCGCTGCGCTCAATCGCAAGGCGGACCTCCTGACCGGGACCACGGCCAAGGCCCTCTAGTTGCACTGATCACCGACGCCGCGGGTAACAGCGCGCCCGATCTCGGACATGCGCTGCTGTTCCCGGAGGCGCGGGTGGCGATCCTGTCGGCGATGGAGACGGTCAACCTCAAAATCCCCACGACGATCGAAGCCGCGGCCCTATGCCTTCGCGCCGCGCGAGGCGCTGGCCGGGCGCGTCACCGACTGCCCGCGCGACGGCTTTCTGACGGCGATGGGTGTATCCTGCTGGTCGTTTCTCGACCTGACCCGCCGTGCCCAAGGGCTGAGACCGGCGGCGGCACGATCTTCGCCATGAGCTATCATGGCGCCAACGAAGTCTCGAGAATTGCGGGATCTTGGGGCCGGTCAAGGCGGCGCTCGAAGCGGCGGTGCGCTACTTGGGCCCGAGCTCGGGCCCAAGGGCAATCCGCATCCACGCGATCAGCCGAGGCCCGCTCGCCACCCGCGCGGCCTCCGGCATCCCCGATTTCGACGTGCTGATGGCGCGGGTAGCCGAGCGTGCGCCGGCCTGCCGTCTGGTCACGATCGATGAGGTCGGCGCCGCCTGCGTGTTCCTGGCGAGCCCCTATGCCGGTGCAATGACCGGCGACACTATCTATATCGACGGCGGCTACCACATCCTGGGGTGAGGGAGCGATCCAGGTGCATTTCCCGGTTAATTCCCGGTTAGCCGATTTCTTTCCCGGTTCAGCCATGCCGAATTTCCCGGTTCGCGCGCCCGAATTTTGGTCGGAAAATACTGATATGAAACGATTATTGAAAATGAGACACACCGCCGCGCAGATTTTTACCGGCAATTTCCCGGTTTTGCCGGGTATATCGGATCGGAGAGTGAGATGACCGAGGGGACTGGCGAGCCGCTGATCGGCGTGATCAACGCCGGCTCCTCCTCGCTCAAATTCAGCTTCTATGAAGGCGAAAGACGACTGCTGACCGGCCAAGTGGACGGGCTCGGAGTCCGTCCCTCGGCGAGTACCACCGGACCGGATGGCGAAGCGATATCACCCCCCGACCTCGGTGCCTCACCGCCCGCGACCCCGAGCGAAGTCCTGCCGGCGATAATGCCGTGGGCGAGGGAGCGGCTCGGCGCCCGGCATCTTGCGGCCCTCGGCCATCGCGTCGTGCACGGCGGGCTGCGTTATTCCCGGCCCGCGCGCGTGACCCCGGAATTGCTGGCCGAGCTCGAAGCGCTGGTGCCGCTCGCACCATTGCACGAGCCGCACAACCTGGCGCCGATCCGGATGGCGCAGCGCCTCAATCCCGACTTACCGCAGGTCGCGTGCTTCGACACCGCCTTTCACCGCACCGCACCCGATGTCGCGCAGGCCTTTGCGCTGCCCTATGCGCTCTACGAGGAAGGGGTCAGGCGCTACGGCTTTCACGGTCTTTCCTACGAATACATCGCCTCGGTGCTGCCGGCGCAGGCGCCGGACATCGCCGATGGCCGGGTCGTCGTGCTGCATCTCGGCAACGGCTGCTCGGCCTGCGCGTTGAAGGCGCGCGTCTCGATCGCGACGACGATGGGCTTCACCGCCCTCGACGGGTTGCCGATGGGGACGCGCTGCGGCGCACTCGACCCGGGTGTGGTGCTGCACCTGATCCAGCAAAAGGGGATGACGGCCGACGCGCTGGTCGATCTGCTCTATCGCCGCTCGGGCATGCTCGGGCTTTCCGGGGTCTCATCGGATTTTCGCGAGCTGCTGGCGAGCCCGGAGCCGCGCGCTCGGTTCGCGCTCGCGGTGTTTTACGATCGCGTGACGCGCGAGATCGGCTCGCTCGCCGCGGCACTCGGCGGCCTCGACGCGATCGTCTTCACCGCCGGCATCGGAGAGAATGCAGCTGCGGTCCGCAACGCCATCTGCCGGGGCTGCGGCTGGCTCGGGTTGGAACTCGACGAGGTGGCCAACCGCGAGCACCGGACCCGCATCAGCAGCCCCGCGAGCCGGGTCGCCGCCTATGTGCTCAACACCGACGAGAACCTGATGATTGCCCGCCACGCCCGGGCCCTGATAGGTAGCTGACCGGGCAGGATGGAGGAAAGGTCATGTCATCCGATCGCAACACGACACAGACATTTTCCGTCGCGGAGATCAAGCGTCGGATGGCCGAGCGCGAGGCTGCCAAGGCCGCCGAGGAGCTCCGTCGCATGCGCGAGCAGGAGGAAAAGCAAAAGGCGGTGATGGCGGAATTTCATAAGCCGCCCGAGCGGACGCCGGAGCAGCTGCTGCACTTTGTCCAGCAGCTCGTCAATCACGCCGCCGAGGCCGGACAGACCGAGGTCCAGGTCTACCGCTTTCCGAACGAGATGTGCAGCGACCGCGGGCGCCGGATCAACAACTCCGAGGCCGGTTGGGAGGAGACTTTGGAGGGTCGCCCCAAGGCGGCCTACGAGTTCTGGCACGACCATCTGCGGCCGCTCGGCTTCCACCTCAAGGCCGAGGTGCTCGACTACCCGGGCGGCATGCCCGGCGACATCGGCTTTTTTCTGACCTGGAAATAGACGACGCCAAGTATCATAAGTAGCGGGTATCTTGGAGGGGAGGATACATGTCAGGACGAACCAGAGGGCTCTTGACCGCGGCGGTCCTTGCGTTGGCGGTCCCGCCGGCCGCGGCACAAGCCCCGGCACCGGGGACTGCCGCGTTCGACGGCCATTATAAGGGCGTCTCCGCGCATACAGCAAAGAGCACGGCCCATGGCAGGCAATGCCCCCGGATACACACCCCCGACGCCTTGACGATCACCAACGGCGCCGTCCAGTCGGGGGCGAGGGATCGATGGAGTGGAACCGTAACCCCGCAAGGCGGCGTCGTCTTGCGCAATAGGCACTCGATGCGAGTCGACGCCCAGATAGACCCGCAGGGCGCGATCACGGGACGGTATCAGGGTCCTGCCTGCATGGTCGATTACGTGTGGCAGAAACAACCCGGGTAATTGTGCCGGGCGTGATCTAGCGGCCGGCGGCGCCATGTCAGCCATCCGAGACCGTGATTTCGGCAGAAGCCATGTCATAGGGTGAACACGATGAGCGATTCCCCCGAAAACGCACCTAAAGCCCACGGCAAGCTGAAGCGCAAGAAATACGAGCGCGAGCTCGAGCGCCTGCATGTCGAGCTCGTCAAGCTCCAGCAATGGGTAGTCCATAAAGGCTTGAGGGTCTGCATCATTTTCGAAGGCCGCGACGGAGCCGGCAAGGGCGGCACGATCAAGGCGATGACCGAGCGGGTGAGCCCGCGAATCTTCCGGGTCGTGGCACTCCCGGCGCCGACCGAACGGGAAAAGTCGCAGATGTACGCTCAGCGCTACCAATCACACATGCCGGCAGCGGGAGAGATCGTAATTTTTGACCGCAGCTGGTACAACCGGGCTGGCGTCGAGCGGGTGTTGGGGTTCTGCACAGAGGACCAGGCCAAACATTTCCTGCAGATAGTCCCCGTGTTCGAAAGGGTCGTCGTCGAGGACGGGATTATCCTGCTCAAATACTGGCTGGAGGTCAGCTCCGACGAGCAGACGAGACGCCTGGAAGCGCGCATCGATGACGGACGCAAGATCTGGAAGCTGTCCGACATGGATCTCAAATCCTATTCCCGCTGGTACGACTATTCGCGCGCCCGCGACGAGATGTTTCTCGCCAGCGACACCGCATGGGCACCGTGGTATGTCGTCCACTCTGACAACAAACGGCGCGCACGGCTCAACACGCTGACCCATATTCTGAGCAAGATCCCCTACGAGGAGTTGAAGCGGCCAAAGGTTGAGCTGCCCAAGCGGCAGCATCGCGGCGACTACAAAGAAACCGACTATCCGTTCAAGGTCATTCCGGAGGTCTTCTGAGCCTCAGAGACCTGCGGTGAGCGCGGCGAAAAAGCCCGTTACCGCACCAAGCCGTCGGCTTGCCTCCTGCGCTCGGCGATAGGCGAAGCGTGGTCGGCGTGTGGCGCGATCGGATCAGAGATCCGATGCTGACCCTCTTGCTAATCCTCGAGCTATGCGCGATGTTTATCGCAGCGCCGCTGGCGGCAAAGGGACTGCCGATGGCGCGCGCGGTCGCCGATACTCTGGTTATCGCGGTCTTGGCGATTGTCGTGATGTTGTCGCCGAGACCGGGCGCCATCGTGTTGATCTTGCTGGGACTGGCGGCCACTGTGGCGAGCTTCCCGCTCAGCGGAGATTGGTCTCCGGTCTCCGCGGCCATGCTCCGCCGCGCCGGTGAGATTCTCACCTTCTCCGCGCTTACTTGGGTAGTAGCGCACGCGGTCTATGCCCCCGGCCGTATTACATTTCATCGTCTTCAAGGCGCAATCGTAATATACCTGAGCCTCGCAGCAATTTTCGCCTCCGCCTATGGTATGATCGGGGAGCTGAGCCCCGGCGCCTTTGCCAATATCGTTGCCGGAATGGGCCGCTCGGAGGAAGTCGCGACGATGCTGTATTTCAGCCTCACTACGCTGACCACAACCGGGTACGGCGACATCGTGCCGCTGGATCCATTCGCTCGCAGCCTGGCCAATCTAGAGTCGGTTATTGGGCCATTCTATCTCGCCATCACGGTCGCCCGCCTGGTGACAATGGAACTGGCAGACCGCCGCCGCTGAGCACCTGAACGTGGAGGATTGGCGTGCGCCGGACCTGTTGACGCAATATGGGTGTGGTCCGATCCCTTTCTGCGGGCACCAGCACCCCCTCTACGAGCGGCATCTGCTCTTCGACGATATTATCCGCTCCGGGTGCCGCGGAGCCCGCGAGCGGTTCGAGGCGGCTGCGCGATCGGTCAGAGAAGTTTTGTCACAACGTTGGGTGCTGACCGAAAGCACCTACAACCGCGAGAACCCGAAGCGGATTTATTACTTATCGATGGAATCTCAGAGCGGCCATTTCCAATCGACGATCTCCGGCTTATCGATGCCGTGCTCATAGGCGTAGTTGCGGCAATCGATCTGCATATTGAGCAGCGCCTCGCGGGCGTGGGCGCCGCGCACCCGCAATGACGGGACACGGTAGATCGCGTCGATCGCCAAGGAAAAGCGATCCACCTGGTTTTGGATGGCGAGCTCCATCGGCGTATTGATGTTGCCGCGCTCCTTATAGCCGCGCACATGCAGGTTATGGTGATTGTGCCGGCGGTAAGTCAGCCGATGAATCAACCACGGATAGGCATGGAAGTTAAAGATGACCGGTTTGTCGGTGGTGAACAGCGCATCGAACTCATTATCCGTAAATCCATGCAGATGCTCGGTGCTCGGCACCAGCCGGAACAGATCCACGACATTGACAAAACGCAGCTTCACTTCCGGAAAATGCTGCCGCAGCATGGCGGTGGCAGCCAGCGCCTCCATTGTTGCGATGTCGCCGCAACTCGCCATGAAGAGGTCGGGTTCGCTGTCCTGATCGCTGCTCGCCTGCCGCCATATCGACGCACCCTTGGTGCAATGCTTGATCGCCTCGTCCATGTTCAGGTACTGGAGGTGCGGCTGCTTGTCGGCGACGATGACGTTGACGTAGTTGGTACTGCGCAAGGCAATGGCTGACGACCGACAGCAGGCTGTTGGCATCGGGCGGCAGGTAGATGCGTGTAACGGACGGGCTCTTATTGGCGACGACATCGAGAACCCGGGATCCTGATGCGTGAAGCCGTTGTGGTCCTGCCGCCATACGGTGGACGTGATCAGCAAATTGAGCGAAGCGATGTCCGCACACCACGGCAGCTCGTTGCACTTGTCCAGCCACTTGGCGTGCTGGTTGAACATCGAATCGATAACATGGACAAACGCCTCGTAGGTCGACAGGAAGCCGTGCCGCCCGGTCAACAGGTAGCCTTCCAGCCAGCCCTCCAAGGTATGCTCGCTCAACATCTCCATGACCCGCCCGTCGGGCGCCAGCTCGCCGCCATCGGCATCCTCGGGGAAATGTTCGCCGAGCCAGGTCTTCTTGGTCACCTCATAGAGCGCGGTCAGGCGGTTGGAGGCGTTCTCGTCAGGGCTGAACACCCGGAAATTTGTGGGGTTGTCGCGTGCGACATCGCGCAGGAACTGGCCCAGGATCTGGGTAGGCCCAACCTCGGTCGTGCCCGGCTTCTCGACGGGGACGCGATAGTCGCGGAACTGCGGCAGTTTTAGTCCGCGCCGCAGCAGCCCGCCATTCGCGTGCGGATTGGCGCCCATACGCCGGGCGCCTTCGGGTGCGAGATCCCGCAGCTCCGATACGAGCTGCCCGGCATCGTCGAATAGCTCTTGTGGCCGGTAGCTGCGCAGCCATTCCTCGAGGAGCGCCAGATGCGAGGCCTTCTCCCGCATTTCTGCCAGCGGCACCTGATGTGAGCGCCAGAAACCCTCGACCTTGTGGCCATCGACCTCTGCAGGGCCGGTCCATCCCTTCGGGCTGCGCAGGATCACCATCGGCCATTTCGGGCGCTCGACTTTGGATCCCGATTTGCGAGCATCCTGCTGGATATGCCGGATCTCTTGGACGCAATGCTCTAGTGTGGCCGCCATCGCCTGATGCATACCGGCCGGATCGGAACCTTCTACAAAATAAGGCTCGTAGCCATAACCGCGGAACAGAAACTCCAGCTCCTGATGCGTGATGCGGGCGAGGATCGTCGGATTGGCGATCTTTTAGCCATTGAGGTGCAGCACCGGCAGCACCGCGCCGTCGCGCGTGGGGTTGAGAAACTTGTTCGAGTGCCAGGCGGTTGCCAGGGGACCGGTCTCCGACTCGCCGTCGCCGACCATTACTGTCACGATCAGATCGGGGTTGTCGAACGCCGCGCCGAAGGTGTGTGAGACCGAATAGCCGAGCTCGCCGCCCTCGTGGATCGAGCCTGGCGTCTCCGGCGTGCAGTGGCTGCCGATCCCGCCCGGAAACGAGAACTGCTTGAACAGCCGGCGGATCCCGTCGACGTCCTGCGTAACGTCGCTATAGACCTCGGAATAAGTGCCTTCCAGATAGACGTTGGCGAGCAGGGCCGGGGCTCCATGTCCCGGTCCAGCGAGAAAGATGACGTTGAGATCGTATTCCTTGATCAGGCGATTGAGGTGAATGTAGGTCAGGCTGAGGCCAGGGGCGGCACCCCAATGACCGAGCAGGCGCTGTTTGACGTGCTCGATCTTCAACGGCTCGCGCAGCAGCGGGTTATCCTGCAGGTAGATCATCCCGGCCGGCCGACAGAAACAATGTCGCGTGCCAATAGTCCTGCATGCGCTGCAGCTCTTGCGGCTCGAGCGGGCCGCCCGGCACGGTCGAGCGAGCCGGACCATAGGCGCTGATCGATCGCGCTGTCGTCGGATCGGAGTTCATGGGTCCCTCCCATCGGCACTTTCGAGATGACTCATCCTATCGGCACGTGAGATTGTTTTCCAACAACACCCAGAGCAGCGCAAATGCAGACAAGGGGCATCATGGCGATCAGACCGCGCTATCCGTCGCTGCTCGAGATAAACACCAGGGTCTGGCTCGATCGTCTCTCTCGCACCCGCGGCAAACGCGTCACTTTGGCGGACATCGACGACGCGACACTTAATGCCTTCGCCGAGAAGGGCTTCGACTGGGTCTGGCTGCTGAGCGTCTGGCAAATCGGCAAGGCCGGCCGAGCGGTCTCGCGCAGCAACCCGCAGTGGCGCAGCGAGTTCGAGACCGTGCTGCCGGATTTACGCGAAGAGGACATTTGCGGTTCCGGCTTCGCGATCACCGCCTATACCGTCGGCGACTTGCTCGGCGGGGAACCGGCATTGGCGCAGTTCCGCGAAGGGCTGGCGAAACGCGGCATCAAGCTGATGCTCGACTTCGTGCCCAACCATACGGCTTGCGACCACCCATGGGTCAAAACCCATCCAGACTATTATGTCGAAGGGAGTGAGGCAGCACTCGCCGGAGCTCCGCAAAATTACCTGAGGGTCGACACCGACCGTGGTCCCAAGATACTGGCGCATGGGCGGGACCCCAATTTTCCCGGCTGGTCCGACACCTTGCAGCTCAACTATGCCAACCCGGAGTTGCAGGCCGTGCGGATCGACGAGCTGATCCATATTGCCGGTAAATGCGACGGCGTGCGTTGCGACATGGCGATGCTGTTGTTGCCCGAGATTTTCCAGCGCACCTGGGGATTGTCGCTGCAACCGTTCTGGACGAACGCGACCGCCGCGGTGCGCGCGAAATACCGCGACTTTACATTCATGGCAGAGGTCTATTGGGACCTCGAATGGACACTGCAGCAGCAAGGCTTCGACTATTGCTATGACAAGCGGCTCTACGACCGCTTGCGGGACGGCCATGCCGGACCGGTCCGCGGCCACCTGGTCGCCGGCATCGATTACCAGGACAGGCTCGCGCGCTTTCTCGAAAACCACGACGAGCCACGGGCAGCGACCGAATTTCCCTGGGGACAGCATCAGGCGGCGGCGATCGTCGCCTTCCTGTCACCGGGCCTGCGGTTCTTCTATGAGGGCCAGTTCGGTGGGGCTCGGATCCGAGTGCCGACCCATCTCTGCCGCGGCCCGGTCGAGCCGACGAACTCAGAGATTGCCGCATTTTATTCTAGGCTGTTGCAAACCCTAAAGCAGACCGGCGCTTTTCGCGATGGCAGCTGGTCGCAGATCCAACCGTCGCCGGCGTGGTCGGGCAACTGGACCCACGACGGGTTCGTCGCCTATGCCTGGACCGGTGCGGACGGCGATCGCCATGTCATCGTCATCAATTACGCCGGAAACCAAGGGCAATGCCGGCTGCCGCTGCCGTTCCCCGAATTGCGCGGTCGGGAGGTCCGCCTCACCGATGTTATGGGAACGGAGGTTTACGAGCGCGACGGCGGCGAGCTGGTCGGCCCCGGCCTCTACATCGATCATCCCCCCTGGCATTTCAACGTCTTTGCCCTCCGGGCCGACTAAGCCTGTCGATCCCGTTCTATTCGGCCGGTCGGGCGGCGGGGACCGGCACCTTCTTGCGCGCCTTTCGCCACTCCTCAAACCCTTGTAACAACGCGAAGAACGAGGGGACGAACAGCACCGCCAAACAGGTCGATGCGATGATACCGCTCAGCACGCTGAGACCCAGCGAAATCCGTCCATCCGCTCCGGCTCCGGTCGCCAGGACCAATGGCACGACCCCGAGTCCAAAGGCGAACGAGGTCATCAGGATCGGCCGGAACCGCGAACGCGAGGCCTCGACCGCGGCTTCGTGGATCGATTTGCCGTCGACGAGGCGGCCTTCACGTGCCATCTCGACGATCAAAATGCCGTTCTTCGCCGACAGCGCGATCATCAGGATCAGCCCGATCTGCGTGTAGAGGTTGTTCGCAACCCCGAGGCTGGTCAGAGCTATGACCGGCCCCAACAAGGCCAACGGCACGGCCGACAGAACCGCCAATGGCAAGACCCAGCTCTCGTACTGGCCGGCGAGACAAAGATAGACCAGCAAGACCGACAGTCCGAACAGGTAATAGAGCTGGTTGCCGGTCAGTTTCTCCTGAAAGGACATCGCGGTCCACTGATAGCCGACATCGCTCGGCAGGGTTCTCTTCGCAATGTCTTCCATTGCGGTCAGCGACTGACCCGAGCTGACGCCTTGCGCGGGAGCGCCGATGATTGTCGCAGATGGTAGAGATTGTAGAGCGTGATGAGAGACGGTCCGACCTCCTCGCCGAGATGCGCGACTGCGCCGATCGGTACCATCTGGTTATCCGAGCTCTGCACATATAGGTTCAACAGATCGTCAGGTTGTAACCGGAACTGTGACTCTGCCTGCACGTAAACCTGGAATACTTGGCCGAACTTGTTGAATTGGTTGACAAACGTAGATCCCAAATAGGATGACAGCACCGAAAAGACATCCCCGACCGAGACACGCAGGGTCTGTGCCCGGGCACGGTCCACAGTCAGCGAGACGTGCGGCCCGCCCGGGCTGAACGTCGTCAGAACGTGCTGCAATTGGAGGTCGGCCTCGCCTCCTTTGACGATTTGCTGCGCGACCTCGTTGAGCATCTGATAATTGAAGCTGCCGCCCAGCATCTCGAGCTGCATTTGAATGCCGCCGGCATTGCCGATGCCCTGGATCGGTGGCGGCGGCACGATGAAAAGCCGACCGTCGGGAGCCGCGTTGAGAGCGCCCTGCAAGTGCTCGGCTATGGTCAGAATGTCCGTGCCTCTCGCCTTGCTGCGCTGGTCCCAGGGCTTGAGCACGA
>Ga0306921_10006071_pt1 | contig 12577 bp, 8 predicted proteins | sample sta12Cox44000080_FD_203760 | JGI IMG/M metagenome (GOLD analysis project Ga0306921, IMG submission 203760) | Lab enrichment of tropical soil microbial communities from Luquillo Experimental Forest, Puerto Rico - statoxic.12C.oxic.44.000.080 (v2)... | ecosystem: Environmental > Terrestrial > Soil... | reverse complement strand
TCGTCGTCATACTCGATCGCGGCGACTACTGGCAATGCGCCTTCGTGATTCGCAAGGGCTCGATCGAAGAAACCAAACGCGCCGGCCTGTCGGCGTTCCGGCGCAACGTTGCGCAGACCGTGCCCGCGTTCGCCGACCGCGTCGACGAGCTCAAGGACTGGGATCAGATCAAGCTGTTGACCGTCGCGGTCAACCGTCTCCGGCGCTGGCACCGGCCCGGGCTTCTTTGCATCGGCGATGCGGCCCATGCCATGTCCCCCATCGGCGGCGTCGGCGTCAATGTGGCGGTGCAAGACGCGGTGGCGGCGGCCAACATCCTGTGGCAGCCGCTCAGGGCCGGCACGCTACGCGAGGACGACCTCGATCGCGTGCAGCGGCGGCGCGAGTTTCCGACCCGCGTCACGCAACGCATGCAGGTGATCGTGCAGAACAACGTGATCGACCGGCTGCTCGGTGCCGGAGAGGCGCTCACAGCGCCCTGGCCGCTGCGGCTGACGTCGTGGTTTCCGCCGTTGCGCCTTGTCCCCGCGTGGCTCATCGGCAAGGGAGTGCGACCAGAGCACGTGCATACGCCCGATATCCGCGCCGCGGCGCGCTAAAGCCGGCTCAACCGCAACGCGGAATGCGCGCTAATCCGCGAAGTCTTCCGGCTTGAGCGCGATCGGCGTGCCGTGCGGCGTTCGCTCCGCCGCGCGATCCCAGGCGTCGCGGTAGCGTGCGAGCATTTGCGCATCGGCCAGGCCCTTCGCGGCCACGATGCGTTCGAGCGCGTTGAGCCAATGCCGGTAATAGGTCTCACCGGTATCGGGATCGCCGGCAGCCTGCGCGCGTTTGATCTCGTCGGCGAGGGTGGCCGCCCATTCCGGCCAGGTGAACAGGCCGCGCTCGTGCAAAGCAAGCGCCATGGCGAAGGCCTGCGCCTCCCACGGCTCGCGGAAGACGGGCCCTTCTGAATCGCGCGGAATGCTGGGCACGGCGTCGGCCGCGCGGCGGGCGACGGTCGGGTCGATACTGCTCATTCACGCCGGATCGAGATAGGGCTCGAACGCATCGATCGAGATCTTGACGGTCGGGTCGGCGTCCGGGCCCCACAGCTCCTTGCCCTCGAAGACGACGGTGTAGAGCCATTGCGGGTTGTCGCCCTTGTCGATGGCCACCGCGTCCGGAAAGGCGTGGCAGCCGTGCACCAGCTCGACCACGCCGAGACGCCCGCGTGCATAGCGCGGCAGGCGGGTGTGCGCGGGCGGATGGATGTTCTTCGTCCGCACGCGATCGCCCGGCTTGAACCGGGCCGGCGCCTGCGCCTGCCGGTAGAACGAGCCGCGCGTCATCGCTTGCTGGACCGCATCCGGGGTGAGCTTGCGCGCGAGCGGCTTGCCGCGGCGCAACGCGTGGCCGCCGGAAAGCTCGTCCGCATCGGCGTAACCACGCTCGATGACGTTGGTCTCCATGGCCAGCGCCCAGCGTTGGTAGTAGGACGCGGCGAGATAGACCCGCGGCGGCAGCCGCTCCTGTGCGAAGCGGGACGCATCGATGGGCCACGCGCCGGCATAACCCAGGGCGCGTTGCATCGCGAGCACGCGCCCTTCCCACGGAGCATGAAACGCCGGCTCATTCGGCTCGGGCTCGACCTTTCCGAAGCCGTCCATGCCGCCCATGTCGTGAACGCCGTCCATCAGGCGACCTCCTCGGGCCGCTTGGCGAACCCGGTGCCGATCATGGCGTCGCGGGTGACGAGTTGCGCGAGGCGCTCCTCGCTCCAACGCTCCGTGCCGGCCGGGCGCATGGGCAAAACGAGGAAGCGTGTTTCCGCCGTCGAATCCCACACCCGAATCTCGATGTTCGCCGGCAGTTTGATGCCGAAATCGGCGAGCACCCCGCGCGGGTCCTTGACCGCGCGTGAGCGATAGGGCGCGGATTTGTACCAGACCGGCGGCAGGCCGAGCACCTCCCACGGATAGCAAGAGCACAGGGTGCATACGACCATGTTGTGGAGCGTGGGTGTGTTCTCGACGGCAACCAGATGGTCGCCGACCCGGCTCTCATGACCGAGCGCGCTCACCGCCTTGGAGCCGTCGTCGAGCAGCGCCCGCTTGAACGCGGGATCGCGCCAGGCCTTGGCAACGATGCGCGCGCCAGTGTGAGGGCCGACCTTGGTCTCGTAGGCTTCGATGATGAGATCGAGCGCAGCCGGATCGACGTAGCCCTTCTCGGTCAAGACCGTTTCCAGCGCGCGCACGCGCAGCTGCGTCTCTGAGAGCTCCGAGCCGTGTTCGTGGTGGTCGTCGTGCTGGGCCATGGAAAAACCTTCGTTGTTCCATCGGGCGGATGGTGCAGTATCCTCCGCGCTGGAAGCGAAGTCGAGGGCGGGTGGCACTGCGCCGAATGACAGCCATGCGAGGTAAGCTCGAATGACCGCGGCAGAGCTCTTCAATCTCAAAGGCCGGGTCGCGCTCGTGACCGGCGCGTCGACAGGGCTCGGCGTGCGCTTTGCCGAGGTGCTGGCGCGCGAAGGCGCGCCGGTGGCGCTGGTGGCGCGTCGCACCGATCGGCTCGCGGCGGTGAAGGCGCGCATCGAACACGCGGGCGGCCGCGCCATCGCGATCGGGGCCGACGTCCTTGATCGCAAAGCGATGACGCGCGCATTCGACGAAGCAGAGAAGGCGTTCGGCACCGTCACCATCCTGGTCAACAATGCCGGCGTCGCGCATTCGGGCCGCGCGGTCGAGCTTTCGGAAGCAGAGTGGCGTCGCGTCGTTGGCACTGATCTCGACGCCGTGTTCTTCTGGGCGCAGGAGGCGGCGCGGCGGATGCTCGCCGCCGGCAAGGGCGGCGCCATCGTCAACGTCGCCTCCGTGCTCGGCTTCGGCGTCTCCAAGGGTACGGCCGCTTATGCGGTAGCGAAAGCGGGCGTGATCCAGCTCACCAAGGCGCTGGGGCTCGAGCTTGCCTTTAAAGGCGTCCGCGTGAACGCCATCGCGCCCGGCTGGATCGTGACCGACCTCAACCGCGATTACCTCATGAGCGAGCAGGGCGCCGCGATCACGCGCGAGATCCCGGTGGGCCGCTTCGGCGAGGAGCGCGATCTCGACGGCGCACTGCTGCTGCTCGCCTCCGACGCCGGCCGTTTCATCGCGGGCGCGACCATCGTGGTCGACGGCGGCCAGATGGTGGCATTACGCGGGTGACAGGTCGCACCCTTTTTCCGTAGGGCGGGGGCCAACGGCACCATCCGCCAAACTGAAGGACGCTGGCAATGGACTTTACCCTTTCCCCCGAGATCGAGGACATCCGCCTGCGCACGCGCCGCTTCGTGGAGGCGCACGTGCTGCCGCTCGAAGCCGAGCCCGGCAACTACGACGATCACGAGAACATCCGCCTCGATGTGCTGCGCGGCGTGCAAGCCAAGGCCAAGACCGAAGGCCTGTGGGCGCCGCAGGCGCCGAAGGAGTACGGCGGCATGGGGCTGCCGATCGTGGGCTGGGCCGCGATGTACGAGGAGGCGAACCGCTCGATCTTCGGCCCGCTCGCGTTCAATTGCGCGGCGCCCGACGACGGCAACATGAACCTGCTCGCGCGCGCCGGCACGCCGGCGCAGAAGGACAAATGGCTCAAGCCCATTGTCGACGGCAAGGTGCGTTCCTCCTTCGCCATGACCGAGCCCGCGCCCGGCGGCGGCTCCGATCCCGGCATGATCCGCACCCGTGCCGAGAAGAAAGGCGACAACTGGGTGATCCGCGGCCACAAATGGTTCATCACCGGGGCCGGCGTCGCCGATCATTTCATCCTCATCGCGCGCACCTCGGACGAGGAGCGGCACGGGCTGACCGCTTTCCTCTATCACCGCGACCAACCGGGCTGGCGCATCCTGCGCCGCATTCCGATCATGGGGCCGGAGGAGCACGGCGGACACTGCGAGCTCGTCTTCGAAGGGCTCGAGGTGCCCGACGAGAACGTGCTGATGAAGGTCGGCGACGGATTGCGCGTCACCCAAATTCGACTCGGGCCCGCGCGGCTCACCCATTGCATGCGCTGGCTCGGACTCGCCAAGCGCTCGATGGAGATCGCGCAGGCCTACGTGGCCGATCGCGAAGGCTTCGGGATGCGGCTCGCCGATCGCGAGAGCGTGCAGATTAAGCTCGGCGAGGTGGCGCATCAAATTCAGATCGGGCGGCTGTTGGTGATGCACGCGGCTTGGAAGCTCGATCAGGGCGACCGTGCGCGCAAGGAAGTCTCTATGGCCAAGCTTCACGTCGCCGATACGTTGCATCAGGCGGCCGACGTCGCGATTCAGCTCAACGGCGCGCGCGGCTATTCCAAGGACACGATTCTCGAATGGATCTATCGCTACGCCCGTCAGGCGCGCCTCGTCGACGGCGCTTCCGAAGTGCACAACATGGTGCTGGCACGCTTCATGCGCGAGGAGGGCAGCGACTTCTGGCATTGGAGCGCGGGGAACAGAGTATGAGAGACCGGGGCGATGCTGCTTGTTTAGGCAAGCCGAATAAATGCGCATGTGCGGGCAGGGGGACAGATAAATACCGAAAACAACATTGTTAAAAAGAAATCATCTCAAATAACAGGGCATTGAGTTCATTCATGAACTGCCCAAAGTAGTGGCAAAGTCATAGTTGCAATGCATGACTAAAAATAGCTGGCTATTGTCCCTATATTCCTGTATCGGAGCCGGCCGCGAACGAGAGAACGTTCTTCGACATCGCGATTTGTGCCAATTCCCCATTAGTTAGAGATCGAGATGCTATCCATGCAGATTCGCGTCGGCTTCCAGATGGTCTACGAGTTCGCCGCGCGCACGCCGGTGGTGCTGATGCTCAACGTGCACCCGTCGCGGTCGACCGACATGATCGAGCCCGATCGACTTCGCATCACACCCGCGTTGCCGGTGACACGATATCTGGATGCGTTCGGCAATCTCTGTAGCCGACTGGTAGCGCCGGCAGGCGAACTCACAATTTCCACGGACGCGCTGATCGCGGATTCGGGCCTGCCCGACCCGGTCGAACCGACGGCGCGCGCGCACGAGATCGCGGAACTGCCGCACGACGCGCTGGTCTTCCTGCTCGGTAGCCGATACTGCGAGACCGATCGTCTCATGGAGACGGCTTGGTCCCGCTTCGGGGCGACGCCGCCGGGCTGGCCGCGCGTGCAGGCGATCTGCGATTTCGTCCATTCCCATGTCTCCTTCGGTTACCATCACGCCCGCGCGACCAGGACCGCCGCCGACGTCGTGGTCGAGCGCCGCGGCGTGTGCCGCGACTTTGCCCACCTGGCGATCACGCTGTGTCGCTGCATGAACATCCCGGCGCGCTATTGCACCGGGTATCTCGGCGACATCGGCGTTGCCCCCGAGCCCGAGCCGATGGATTTCAGCGCCTGGTTCGAGGTCTACCTCGGCGGCCGCTGGTATGCGTTCGATGCCCGGCACAACGTGCCCCGCATCGGACGCATCGTGATGGCGCGCGGGCGCGACGCCGCCGACGTGGCGTTCAGCACCACCTTCGGTGCCAACGTGCTCAAGCGCTTCGCTGTGCACACCGACGAGGCCGCAGCGTCCCGCATCGAGGTCGTCGAGCGCTTGGTGGCGTGAATCACTAGCCCGCCTCGATCTCGGTTCCGGCCTGCAGCGGCTTTTCTTCCATCACCACGATTGCGATCAGCGCAATCGACATGCTCGCTGCCGCCACCAAGAACAGTCGGCCGAACGCTTCGGCGGGATTTCCGGTCTGCAAGGCGCTGCCGAGCGATTGACCCGGCGGCGTCCCGGCCAAGACGATGGCCCCGAACACCGCGATCAGCATGGTCGCCAACAGGTTCCGGCTGAAGTTCATGGTTCCGACCGAGATGCCGAGTTGATGGCGGGCCACCACGTTCTGCAAAGCGACCGCGGTCAGGGAAGGCATGGGCCCGAAGCCTGCTCCGACGAGGATCAATGTGAACTCGAACGACAGCGGGGTCATCTCGCTTGCATGCCACGCCAAGCTCGTGACTGCTCCGATCGAAAGCAAGAGCGCGGCCGTGGGTAGGCGCTTGTAGCGACGCACGCGGCCGAGAACCTGTCCAGCGAGGCCGGCGCTGGTGTTGAGCGCCACCATCAAAACCACCAAGCTCAATCCCGCGTGGGTGGGCGAAAGACCCATCACGCCCTGGAGGTAGATCGGCAGAAAAACGTTGAGCCCGATGATCGAGCCCCAGCCGAATGCGTTGGCCACGATCGCGCAGCGCACGATCGGATTTTTGAGCATGGAGACCGGGATCAGCGGCTCGGGCGCCGTCAGCAGGCGGAGCACGAAGAGCGAGCCGATGATCAGCGCGACCGCAAACAGCGCGAGGATCGGCGGCGAGGTCCACGGATAACGCACCCCCGCCAGGTTCAATGCCAGCATGAACGACACGCTGGCCATGACGATCAGCGCGGCGCCGATGATGTCCAAGAGATGAGGCCGCTCGTGGCGCGGCAGGCGGCGCAGCAGCGACCTCGTGATCGCCAAGGCCGCAAGCCCCATGGGAATGTTGATCCAGAAGATGACCGACCAATGCAGATGGTCCGCGATCAAGCCGCCGAGCAAGGGTCCGCAGCCGCCGGCGGTGGTGTAGGTCGCTGCGAAGTAGCCGTAATAGCGGCCGCGTTCCTTGGGCGAGACCAGGTCGGCGAGCACGATCATGCCCATGGACGAAAGGCCGCCGCCGCCCAGCCCGTGCAAGACGCGGCCGAAAATCAAAACCAGCATGCTCGGCGCCAGCGCGCAAACGAGCGAACCGGCCATGTAGGTCAGGATCGCGATGCGAAGGGTGAAGCGGCGGCCGTGGATGTCCGCGATCTTGCCGTAGAGCGGGATGATGGCCGTCGAGGCGAGCAGATAGGCGGTGATCAGCCAGGGCAGGCTGTGCATATCGCCGAAGTCGCGTCCGATCGTGGGCAGCGCGGTCGCCAGGATGGTCTGGTCGAGCGATCCCATGAGCGTCGGCAGCAGCACGCCGAGGACGATCAGCAGCGTCTGTCGATGCGTGAGGGGCTCGGCCCCACGGCGGTCGGCGAGGGCATCCATGGGCGAGAGCGTTTCGGTCCCGATGCGCGCGATCGGCGCTCGCGCCGTCACGCTTGCTGCCGGTTGTAAAGCACGCCTCCCCGCTCGGCCAGCCGGGCCGGGACATTGGAAGGATGTCGAAGTCGCATGCGGTGGCGTCGAGTCCGCAGTCGTTCCCCTCTGTTGCAGTGCGCCAAAATGCGCATCCGGCGGCAGCGCCGACATTTCCTTGCCGGCAGCGAGGCTGGCGCGAAATTGCCAGTCTGCCCAACTTCTTGGCATTGCTGCCGCGACGGCGGGGACTATATCTTTTTGAACGACTCGAAAGTCCCTGGCGCTCGTTTCGTCGCGAGGGCACACTGCCCGTGGAGGCTCGTGCGATGGCGCTCAACCAGGTCACGCTCGACGACAAATATGACCTCGCCAAAAGCCGGATCTTCGTCACTGGCTTCCAGGCCCTCGTGCGCCTGTGCTTGATGCAGAAGGAGCGCGACCGCCGCGCCGGCCTCGACACCGCGGGTTATGTCACCGGCTATCGCGGCTCGCCGCTCGGCACCCTCGACCAGCAGTTCATCCGCGCGCAACGCTCGCTCGACAAATACGACATCCGCTTTCAAGCCGGTCTCAACGAGGACATCGCGGCGACCGCGATCTGGGGCTCGCAGCAGGCCGAGCTGCGCGGCGAGGGCAAGTTCGACGGTGTGTTCGGGCTCTGGTACGGCAAAGGTCCGGGCGTCGACCGCACCGGCGACGTCTTCCGTCACGCCAATTTCGCCGGCACGTCCAAGTATGGCGGCGTGCTGGCGCTCATGGGCGACGACCACACCGCGGAATCTTCCACCACGGCGCATCAGTCCGAATATCACTTCATCGACGTCATGATCCCGATCCTGAACCCCGCCGGCGTTCAGGAAATTCTCGATTACGGCCTCTACGGCTGGGCGATGTCGCGCTTCTGCGGCACCTGGGTGGCGCTCAAATCCATGCACGAGACGGTCGAATCGACCGCGGTGATCGACGGCAGCCTGGAGCGGGTCAACATCGTCATTCCGGACGACTTCGCCATGCCAGAAGGCGGGCTCAACATCCGCCTGCGCGACACCATCCTCGGCCAGGAGGCGCGGCTGCACGACTACAAGCGTGACGCCATGCTCGCGTTCGTGCGCGCGAACAAGCTCAACAAGTACATCACCTCGGGCGGGCGGCGGCCGAAAATCGGCGTCATCACCGTCGGCAAGAGCTATCTCGACGTGCGTCAAGCGCTCGACGAGCTCGGCATCGACGAAGTCAAGTGCAACGATCTCGGCATTCGACTCTACAAGATCGGATGCCCGTGGCCCATCAGCCAGCGTGACCTCAAGCAATTCGCCGACGGGCTCGAGCTCATCATCGTGGTCGAGGAGAAGCGCTCGCTGATCGAGGTGCAGGTGCGCGAGGAGCTCTACGGCACCGCGAACCAACCGGTCTGCATCGGCAAGAAGGACGAGCAGGGCAACTGGCTGTTCCCAGTGAAGGGCGCGCTGGATCCCAACGACGTCGCGATCTGCATCGGCGAGCGCATCCTGCAAAGGATCGGCGGCGACGAGAAGATCGCCGCTCGGGTTGCCGCGCTCAAGGAGGCGCAACGGATTTTGGCTGAGACGCAGGACGTCGCGGTGCGCATTCCGTATTTCTGCTCCGGCTGTCCGCACAACACGTCGACCGTCGTTCCGGAGGGCATGCGCGCCTATGCCGGCATCGGCTGCCACTACATGGCGCAGTGGATGGACCGCTCGACGCTGGGCTACACGCAGATGGGCGGAGAGGGTGCAAACTGGATCGGCGAGGCGCCGTTCTCCAAGCGTCCCCATGTCTTCCAAAATCTCGGCGACGGCACCTACAACCATTCCGGCTACATGGCGATCCGCGGCGCGATCGCCGCCGGCGTGAACATCACTTACAAGATCCTGTTCAACGACGCCGTCGCCATGACCGGCGGCCAGCCCAACGACGGCGGGCTCACGGTGCCGCAAATTGCCCGTCAAGTGGCTGCGGAAGGGGCAAGGCGCGTCGTCGTGATCACCGACGAGCCATGGAAATATGCCAAGCGCGAGCAATGGCCACGCGGGCTCACCATCCATCACCGCGACCAACTGATCCAGGTGCAGCAGGAGCTGGCGGCGATCCCCGGCGTCACCGTGCTGATCTACGACCAGACTTGCGCCGCCGAAAAGCGCCGCCGCAGGAAGCGCGGGCGTTTCCCCGATCCCGACAAGCGCGTGATCATCAACGAACTGGTCTGCGAAGGCTGCGGCGATTGCGGCGTCAAATCGAATTGCGTCTCGGTGCAGCCGCTGGAGACCGAATGGGGCCGCAAGCGCACCATCGACCAGTCGAGCTGCAACAAGGATTTTTCCTGCGTGAAGGGTTTCTGTCCGTCGTTCGTGACCGTGTACGGCGCCAAGCTCAGGCAGGGCACCGGTGTCGCCGCGGCGCATGCGCTTGCGCCGCTGCCGGAGCCGAAGCTGCCGGCGATCGCAAAAACTTACGACATCATCGTCACCGGGGTCGGTGGCACCGGCATCGTCACCATCGGCGGCATCCTCGGCATGGCGGCCCATCTCGAGGGCAAGGGCGTTGGCGTCATCGATATGGCCGGCTTGGCGCAAAAGGGGGGCGCGGTCTTCAGTCACATGCGCATTGCCGAGCGCTCGGAGGATATCCACGCCATCCGCATCGCGGCGGGCGGCGCCGAGCTCGTGCTCGGCGGCGACATGGTGGTTGCCGGCAACAAGAAGGTGCTGGCCGCGGTGAAGCACGGAACCACCGAAATGGTCATCAACCTCGCCGAGGTCCTGCCCGGCGATTTCACCCGCAACGCCGATTTTTCGCTGCCGACCGAGCGCCTCAAGCGCGCCATCCTCGCCGACGCCGGCCGCGACAAGACGCACTTCATCGATGCGACGCGGGCCGCGACGGCGCTCTTCGGCAACAGCATCGGCGCCAACATCTTTCTCGTCGGCTACGCCTATCAGCTCGGCGCCATCCCGCTCTCGGCCGCGTCGATCACGCAGGCGATCGAGCTCAACGGCGAGGCCGTCGAGATGAATCAGGCCGCATTCCATTGGGGTCGCCGTGCCGCCTGCGAGCCGGCGGCGGTCGAGGCGCTCATCAAGCCGGCGGCGGAAGCGGCGAGCGACGCGAGGACGCTCTCGCAGTCCTTCGACGAAATGGTGGCGCGCCGCGTCGCCTTTCTCACGACCTATCAGGACGCCGCTTACGCGGCGCGCTACCGGCGATGGGTCGAGAAGGCAAAGGCGGTCGAGGCGGCGCGCACGTCCGGCAACACCGGTTTGGCCGACGCGGTCGCGCGTTACCTATTCAAATTGATGGCCTACAAGGACGAATACGAGGTGGCGCGGCTCTATGCCGAGGAATCATTCGCCAAGCAGGTCAAGCGCGAAGTCGGCGGCGAGCACCTGCGCCTGTTCGTGCATCTTGCACCGCCGCTTCTCGCCCGCCGCGACAAGGTCACCGGCGAGCCGAAAAAGATGACGTTCGGGCCGTGGATTTTCCCGCTGTTCCGTCTGGTCGCGAAATTCAAATTCCTGCGCGGGACCCCCTTCGACCCGTTCGGCTATTCGACCGAGCGCAAGCTCGAGCGCTCGCTCGTGCGCGACTACGAGGCGATGCTCGAGGAGGTACTGGAGCGTCTTAATCGCGATACCCATCACATCGCCGTGGGGCTCGCCGCGATCCCGGAAAAAATCCGCGGCTTCGGCCACGTCAAGGCGCGCCACCTCAAGGCCGCCAAGGCGGACGAGGCGGCGCTGCTCGATCAACTGCGCGCCGGGGTGTCGCCGCTGCTCAAGGCGGCGGAATAGCCCCCGCTAGCGCCGCCTTCCTCGAACCGGCTGAAGGGCGAGCTACACCAAGTGCTGACTTGACCTCGGCGCAAGCCCATTTTCTTATGCGCCGAGAACAGCCTGCCGGCGAACGGCGGCAAAGGGGCCTTGTGGCCCGCGGGATTTGCGCGGTGAAGGGAGGATTGCCGTGGCGACCGAGGCCGCTCGCGCGAATACGTTCCCCAAGCTCTTGCTGCGCAATGCCCGCCTCTATGCGGGCCGTCCGGCCTATCGCCACAAGGACCTCGGCATCTGGCAGGTGTGGACCTGGGCGCAGGTGCTCGAGGAGGTACGCGCGTTTTCGGTCGGTCTGAGGGAGCTCGGTCTCAAGCGCGACGACAAGGTGGCGATTATCGGCTCCAACCGGCCGCGCCTCTATTGGGCGATGTGCGCGGCGCAGGCGCTCGGCGGCGTGCCTGTGCCGATCTATGCCGACTCGGTCGCGCAGGAGATGGCCTACATCCTCGACCACGCCGAGGTGACGATCGCGGTGGTGGAGGATCAAGAGCAGGTCGATAAGTTGCTTTCGATCGTCGACCGGCTGCCCCGGCTCGCTCTCATCATCTACGACGAGACGCGGGGGCTGCGCGACTACGACCACCAGCGGCTCAAGTCCGTCGCCGACGTGCAGAAGCTCGGACGCGACAGTCTCGGCGCCGATATCAATGGCTTGCAACGCTGGGAGACCGCCGTGGCGGCGGGCAAGGGCGAGGACCTCGCCATCATGCTCTACACCTCCGGCACGACTGGGCGGCCCAAAGGCGTGATGCTCAATTTCGACAATCTCATCATCTCGGCGGTCAACGGCAATCTGTTCGACCAGCTCGGTCCCGACGAAGAGGTCATCGCCTATCTCCCGCTCGCCTGGGTCGGCGATCACGTGTTTTCGTACGCGCAGCCCTTCACCGCGGGCTTTTGCGTCAATTGTCCGGAGAGCCCGGAAACCGTGAGCGAGGACCGGCGCGAAATCGGCACCACCTACGCCTTTGCACCCCCGCGCATCTACGAGAACCTCATCACCCTGACCATGGTGCGCATGGAGGACGCGGGCCGTTTGAAACGCCACATGTTCCGCTACTTCATCGCGGTGGCGCGGCGCTGGGGCGAGAAAATCCTCAACCGCGAGAAAGTGCCGCTGCACGCGCGGCTCCTATACTGGCTCGGCGAGCTCCTGGTCTACGGACCGCTCAAGAACCGGCTCGGCGTTTCCCGCATCCGCCTCGCCTATACGGCAGGGGAAGCAATCGGGCCGGAAATCTTCAGGTTCTGGCGCTCGCTCGGCGTCAACCTCAAGCAGCTCTACGGGCAGACCGAGGCCTCCGTCTACATCACCGCCCAGCCGGACGGCGAAATTTATGCCGAAACGGTCGGCAAGCCGAACATCGGCGTCGATGTCAAGATCGCCGAGAACGGGGAAGTGCTGTTCAAGTCGCCCGGTGTGTTCCTGGGCTACTACAAGGACCCGCAGCAAACTGCGCAGACCAAGACTCCCGACGGATGGGTGCACACCGGCGATGCCGGCTTCATCGATCCCAAGACCGGCCATCTCAAGATCATCGATCGGGCAAAGGACGTCGGGCACCTCAACGACGGTTCGCTGCTCGCGCCGAAATACATCGAGAACAAACTCAAGTTCTATCCCAATAT
>Ga0306921_10006068_pt1 | contig 12583 bp, 9 predicted proteins | sample sta12Cox44000080_FD_203760 | JGI IMG/M metagenome (GOLD analysis project Ga0306921, IMG submission 203760) | Lab enrichment of tropical soil microbial communities from Luquillo Experimental Forest, Puerto Rico - statoxic.12C.oxic.44.000.080 (v2)... | ecosystem: Environmental > Terrestrial > Soil... | reverse complement strand
GCCCTGAAAATCGTCAAAAAGAAAGCAGAGTCGTAAAGCCTCGCACCAGCGAGACTGCCCCTCATCCCTACGGAATTGCAAAATCTAAAAGAGCCGCACCCGTTGCAGTAACATGTGCACGTTATGACCCAGAGGCGTCTCACCATCGTTCTGCTAGTCGTTGTGAGTTGTTCTCTTAGCGGAAACAGCTTCGCGAAGCACAAGAAACGACCGTCCTCGTCGAGCGACACAGCTACTGCCGACTTCGATTACTTCCTGCTCACCTTGTCGTGGGCGCCCGAATTTTGCGCCACCAATCCCAACGGACGTAATTCCGCCGAATGCGATCCCAAGAAGCACATGGGGCTGGTAGTGCATGGACTGTGGCCGCAATACGACAACGGGAGGTGGCCGCAGGACTGCGCCAGCACGCCGCCTGTTGCATCAGCGACGGTGGATCACATGATGCCGATCATGCCGGGAACACAGTTGATTCAGCATGAGTGGGCCAAGCACGGGACGTGCAGCGGCCTCTCGACGCAGGATTACTTTGGCGAGATCGAAAAGCTCTATAACGGACTGCAAGTGCCCGACAATTTCAAAAAGCCTTCCAGCAGCTCCGAGGCCGTTCCGGCAGACATTGAGCAGAAGTTTGCCGCCGCGAACAATGCTCCCAAGGCGGCGTTTCGCATCTCGTGCCCCCAAAACGACTTTTCGGCAGTGGAAATCTGCTTGTCAAAGAACTTGCAGTACCAGGCGTGCCCGAACACCCTGAAGGAGTGCCGTGCGAACAAGATTGAGGTTCGGCGGGTGCCGTAGGAAGTTTAATACGTGTCCAGCGCGCATTGCGCTTGGGTTTTATCCCGATATATGTCTGTCGAGTTAGGCCGTAAGAAGACTACAGAGCTTAATGGCATGATGAATTGGTTCTGAGCGAGAATCTGACGAGGCCCGCATTTTAAGCAGCTGTCTATAAAACGATGAATTGGGTCTTGGTGGCCGCCAGCCGCTGTGCCTTCAGCAGCAGATAGTTGAGATCGCGATAACCACGTCCTCGCCGCAGCAGTGCTTTGAGGTTTCCATGAGCGGGAGGTACGCGATCTGCCGTGGTCGGAGTACCGCACGACGGTAGTGGTAGAGCTCTACCGAGCGCGTTGCCCGGATTGTGAGATCAATAGCTGTCGTACGCATCTGTGAACTTGCGCCCACAGCCCGAGCAAACCAGCTTCCGGTTTCCACGCTTGCGCCGCACCCACGGCTTCAGTGTCTTGGCTGGCTCATTGATTTCGTGCTGGTAAACCCGATATCCCGGCCATCCCAGCAGCCTCGTCCAGTCGTTTTCTCGCATCGCAGCGAGAGTGTAACCAGAGTTGTCGAAAATCCAAAATGCCCATTAAATCTGGAGGTGTTACAAATTCCTGTTCAGAGCCGATTCATTGGGGCAGGTCAAACCGACAAGAATCCCCTCGTGTCGCCCGCTCGCGTTTCGCAGGCCTTACCTATGGCGCGGTGCTTCTTCGTTTCAGGCGAATGCAACCCGGCCGGTCTTCCAGTCTCTAGCTTTTCTTCGATGTCACTGCGTAAAACGCAACGGCATCCTGCTCAACGTTCTTGCTGCCGCACTTCGGGCACTTAATGTGCTCTTTGTCGTGTTCACTGAGGGTGAGAACTAACTCGAATGAGTTCTGGCAGTCTTTACAGATGTAATCGTAAACGGGCATCGCCACCTCCCGCAGAGGTTCCTGCAAGCCAAATCTAGTCCAGTTTTTGGGCGGAGGAAAGCCCTGCGTAAAATTTAATTCGTGGCACCCCCCGTTTGCTACCCGCCTGCTGTGACCTAATCCCGCCGAGTGCTCGCAGGTTAAACCCAGTCGTCCGGTTGCCCCGTTAACACCTCAATTCTTGATCGTCTTATGCAGGACGTAATCGAAGAATCGTTCGGTAATGTTGTCGCTGGAAGTTCATTCTGCGGGCAGCGTCATCCTGTCTGCGCGATGGGTAAATGAATCCCTACACCGGAATGCTGCAGCGACTGCAGCACGAACCACCAGCGGTAGCGCCATGGTTGGTGTTGACAGTGATATAGACGGTAGGGCCGGCTGGGATCGAACCAGCAACCCTCAGCTTAGAAGGCTGATGCTCTATCCAATTGAGCTACGGCCCCATCATGGCAGGACGCCGACAATCGGCCTGCCAGCTTCATTATCGCAAATCACGCCGCCAATGCGGTAAGCATAGCCGCAGCCTGCAGGAGTCCTGCGGCCCAGCGCGTACGCGCTTCGTCCTCCACGTCTCCATAACCAAACAGATAAAAGCTGACGTAGAACCCTGGAACCGGACTCTTGTCACCCTGGGTCGCCTCATCGTCATTCGAGCGTCTGTGGTTGGCATCTGCGTGATACCAGCAGCGTCGCACGATGAACTCACATGCGACCGGGGACTCATCGTCGCTTGCTAGCGCCCCGGCCGCCGATTTCACCCACTGTTCATGCCGCTCGAAGGACAAGCGCGCCGCGTCCTCGCGGAGGATCAGGTCAACATATGAGCACAGCTTTAGCCTGGCGTCATAGATCGCTTCAGCCTCGCCCAATTCGTCGTTGAACCAGACGTCGCACTTGGCCGTCCGCCACGGGGTGCGCGCCCGGTTGATCGCGTGAAGAAATTCACCCAGCTCGGGGAACTGCGCTGCCTCAGGAATCTCTGCCAGCAGCTCCTTATGCCGCTGCAAATCGACGTAGCGCTGCGATCCATCCGGCGAAAACCAGGGAAACTCCAAGGCTGCATCGTCGGCGCCGAGTTCCACCGACCAGTCGGCGTCCATCAGCTCCCTGCCCAGTCAGGCGCTGCGACAGACTCTCCACGTTCCACTCGTTGCACAAATGCAATAGCCTGGCGCTCGGCCCAGCGGCCATCATAACCATTGGGTTCGGTGAGAAAGGCGCAGTGTCCACCATGCGCGGTCTCAAGGTATGTGATGTGCGGGTTCTGCAACAGCTTCTGGCGTGTGTCTGGCAGTACGCGAATGAAAGGGTCGTCTTCTGCGTGCAGGATAAGCGTGGGCACCGCAATGCGATCGAGCACCTGCGCCGACGCTGCGCGCGTGTAGTAGTCCTGGGCACCGGCGAAGCCGCAGTAGCGGGCGGTAACCCGGTCGTCAAACTCACGCAGGCTCTGCAATCTACGCAAGTAGCTCGTGTCGTAGCGTCCCGGATAAAGTGCTGCTTTCCGCTCGATGCGTTTCTTCAGGCCGCGCAGGAATCTCCACTCGTAGATGCGGTTGACCCGGTCGTGCAGCGCGTCCGCCGAGGCCGCAAGGTCCATCGCAGGCGAGACGCCTATGCCAGCCTTGACTTGCGCAGGAGCCTGCGTGCCCCATTCCCCCAGCAGCTTCAGCACGAGGTTCCCGCCCATTGAGAACCCCGCGAACCCCAGCTTCTGCAGACCTTCTTCGCGGATCAGGGTTTCTGCGACCATCCCCACGTCAGCCGACATACTGGAGTTGTAGAGTGTGGGGCCAAGCTGCTCCGTGCCTCCGCAGTTACGCATATTCATGCGCACCACGTTCATGCCTGCGCGCCATGCCTTGCTGCCGGTGCCGATCACATACTGCGACTGGCTGGAGCCTTCGAGTCCGTGCACCATAATCAGCGTGGTTGCGCCCGCGCGCTCTGCCTGCCAGTGACAGTGGCACAGCACTTGTACCTCCGGCTCAACGCGAATCAGACGCTCTTCGGGCGCCGGCAGTTCGTTGCGGCGTGGCAGAAAATTTCCGGCGATGGTTTGCGCGTGTCCACCCAAGAAGGGACGGCGGGGTTGAAAAGGTTCGCCGAAAAAGTCGTGCGCGCCCGTGGTCTCGGCTGCGCGCAAGGGATGAGAGGCGGCGATCATCTCCTCGCGGACGGAGCGCTCACTCGATCGGCTGGGTTCGTGGTGCTGCATTTATAATGTTGTCAGCAATATCGCAACTTCTACCATTATGGCAGGCGAGGGTCTGCCGCAGACGCGAATTGTTTTCAGGGAGTGATCATGCCGATTTTCGAATATCTTTGTGCCGAATGCGGTCACAAGTTCGAAGCCATCGTCCTCGGCGGGCAAAAGGCCGAGTGTCCCAAGTGTCACACCGCAAAGCTGGAGCAGCAGTTGTCCACGTTTTCGGCGCACAGTCATGCGAGCGCGGCTCCGGCCGCCGGTTGCGGACAGTCCAGCTGCTGCATGAACAACGGCGGCTGCTCGATGAACTAAGCTCATCACCGCGTTTTACACGGGTTTTCGCGGGCATTCGACATCGGCCAGTCACGGCCGCCGTGCCCTCGGATGCTATAATCTTGCCTGGTGCGGTGGGTGTAGTTCAGTGGTAGAACTCCGGACTGTGGCTCCGGCTGTCAAGGGTTCGAATCCCTTCACCCACCCCAGTTTCCTGTCTCGGTCCGCTTCGACCCGATAACCCTTGTGTCCGCACTTCAGAATTATGATCTCGCCGATGGGCGGCTTTGCTTCCACGCCTCAGCAGGATCCGCTGCTTGCAGGGCACAGGCTCAACATTTTTGTCCACGATCAGGAGCGAAGCCTGAGGTTCCATCTCGACCGTCTTGGCTTTCGTTGGGTTTCGATACCCGGCTGCAGTCTGGGGAGCGCTGAGCTGCCGTCGCGCCTCCGGACGGCAGCACGCTCCGCGCACTGATCACTCCTCACCCCCACTCCGGCCAGCTTCCTTCGGCGGCCCGAGTGGTATGGTCGCCAGATCCATCCAGCGCTCGCCGTTTCCCTTAACGAAGGTCAGGAACTCGATACGAATTTTACGGCTATCCTCGCAACCGTCCCAGCGCGGGCGCGCCAGGCCGACCACTTTGCGAGCCTCATCCACCGTATCCAGCTTCACGATCGTCAGGTGCGGCATGTACGGCCACGGTTCACAGAATTGCAGTGCGCCCCGGTTGAGTTGGTCGTGCAACTCCCGGATGCGGTAGGCGCCATGGGCTACACGGATAAACACGGTCGGTGTCGTCGGGATGAAGGTTTCCACATCGCCCATAGTCACCTCGAACGGAGCGACCTTGCGGCACATTTCTTTCAGTTGCCGGATGGCTTGTTCTTCCGTGCCATGCAGCGGGCGGGGAGGAAGGATGGTGATGTGGGCATCGGCATGCGTGTGCGCGGGATGCAGATCACGCCGCAATTCTTCTACGAACATGCCAGCCGGACTGCGGACGTAAGTCACGGCCGCATACATAAGGCCCATCATGAAGTCTTCATTATACCGATAGTGACGTGACTACGTAGCTGTCGAAGGAGTCGGCCAAAGCCTCTTCTTTGATTCTCACGACTTGGGCATCTGCTCTTCGCTCAAACAAATTGCCAGCGCTTCTAATCTAACAGCCTGTGGTTCTAGACACAGGTTCGACCTCTCTGCTGGCAGTTCCACGCGAGCGGGACGCAACGATCAATATAGCTTCTGATGCTTGAGCAGCGAACAAGTACGCAATCGTGATCCGCGGCGCTCGCCGGTTCGTTAAATTCCGCTTAGCTGGAAGGGAAACCACCATCACGCGAGAAACGGCTGGAGCTTCTGTTCGATCTCGTTTCGATCCACCGGCTCCCCGCGATTCAGTTGGTCGAGAATTCGATCCACCACCTGCTTGGCCTGGCTGCGATCCCGATGCAACAGGAAGCCGTCGAAGATATGCTCACCGCGCATAGCCTCGGCGATTTCCGTTTCCTTGTCGTGCTCGCCAAGTTCAGTGAAATAGACGACCTTGTAGCGTCCGCTGAAATCGGCCTCGCGATAGATTTCGAACATTACTTTCTTTGTATCCGTCGTCAATGGCATGACCCGGTTCCCGGTTTAAAGCAATCTGCCAATGGTTTTCGCTCAATCATCTCCCGAAGCGCTCGCCACCTGCGGTTCGGTTGCCCTGTGCGGAAACGGAATCACCGTATCTTCGCGCGCGACAGATCGGCGAGTCAACGGCATTCTTAGCGCGCGTTCGTACTCCGCAAGCTGGCGCTCGAGCTCGCTGGCGGCCTCGGCTTTCTTCAACAGGTCCTCGCGATAACGCTTCAGGAAGTAGTCAATCGTCTCCACGCGAATCCTGATCGAGCCCGTCGGCTTGTTCTCGTCGAGGTCTTTGAAGGCAAAATACGGTGTGCCGGAATTTTCGATGATGCTCTCAATCACGCTATAGATCGGCGCGTCGTGGCCGCACTTGAAGTTGCTGACTTCGAGCGCTACCAGATTGGGGTGCCGGGCCGTAAATTTCGCCGCCCAGATCTTCTGGTTGGTGCTCGCCGAGTATGCGTTCTTCCAGACGTCGCGAATGTCGGTGGCATGGGTGATGGCGCCGGAGCGGACTTCTTCGCCAAATAGCCGGTCGAGCAGGTCTTCGTCATTCGGCAGGAAGCTCTGAGAAAAGACTGGGTAGCCGAGCTTCTGGAACTCCTCCATGATCTCGTGGTTCAAGCCGGGATCGTGATGATAGACGCGGCCCAGCATCACGATGCCGAGGCGGTTTTCGCGTTCCAGCGTGTCGAGCACCTCACGGGTACGCTGGCGCATGCTGCGGTCAAAGTCTTCAAACGCCTTGTAAGCCGCGTCTACAGCGCGCTGGCTTTCGTCCTCCGAGAGCCCGAGGATTGGTCCCCAAGTTTGAAACATCTGCAATCCGAACAGCTTCGGGTCGTGGATGTTCAGGATGGGGTCGAGATATTTAATTCCGTTCTCCTGGAAGACGTCGCTCTCCTTGATGAACGCGGCTTTCACCGCATTCGGCGTTGCCGTTACGGTGGGACATGCGTTGCTGCCGCTACAGTTCTGCAGGGGCTGGTGCAGCGTGTCGATCATGGGGAAGAAGATGGTGTCGAGCGGTTTCTTCGCGTGCTTCTGGAAGATCAGGTTGTAGACGTGCGGTATGCCGATCTTCGAGGGGAAGCAGGGATCGATGGCGCCCCTGCCCGCGCCGGTGCGGTAGAGCTCCTGGGTGGTGAAGTCGGAGTAGATGAGGTTCTCGGGCTGCAGGCCGAGGCTCTCCAGATATGCGCTGAACATCGGCGCATAGAGATACATGTTCAACACACGAGGCATGCCCACGCGATGGGTCGCGCGGGCCTTCATCAACGCAATGCGTTGCTTTGCGGCAGACGACCAGGCGCGCACCGGGACTGGGTCAGCGACACTCTGCGGATTGCGCGAACGCCACACCTCGTGCGCTGCGAGGTCAACAAAATTGGGGTTCTCTTTCTTCACCGCATCGAGGCCGGCTTTGATGCCGCGCATCGCGCCCACATCCTCCACTTGGCCCTTTTCGCAGGTTGAGATGATGAGGCGGCGCTCACCCTGCTGCAGTGGCACCTTCGACTTGAACACCGGCAGTGGAGACGATTGGTCGATCTCTCCCACGCTGACGTCGATGAAGGTGCGCAGGCAGTTGTTCTTGCAGAAATAGCAGCGCGTGTCTTCGTTGCGAGTAGTGCGGTAGGCAATGTTCTGAATGGCATCGAGCCCGATGAACGATGTGCGATGGCCGTTTTTGTGGAGGCGAACGGCCTCGACGGCTGCACCGATGGCGCCCGACTCGCCGCAGTGCTCGTGCACGATCACTTCGGGTTCGTGATCGACACCATGGAAGTGCGAGCGGATGAAGTCGACTTCCGACTTCACCGCCGCGAGATTCTTCTGCGTGCCGCCCTGCAGGATGAATCGCGAGCCCAGCTTCGCCAGATTCGGAATTCCGGCTACATAGAGAAAGATGTTCTTGGGCAGAACCGCTGCCAGTCCCGCAAGGATCTCCTCACCGCGCCACCCCTGTCGCTGGAAGTTGACGATGTCGGACTGCATGAACACCGCGCAGCCATAGCCGAATACCGGCATCGTAGTGGCGGAGAACGCGATGTCGGCATACTGCTCGACTTTGTAGCCGAGGCCTTCAGCCGTGCCTTGCAGAAAGTATCCGTTGCCCGCCGAGCATTGCGTGTTGAGCTTGAAGTCCTTCACCCGCCCGTCTTTCAGGACGATGAGCTTGATGTCCTGCCCACCCACGTCGACGATGACATGCGGGTTCTTGTAGAACTTCATCGCCGACTCGGTGTGTGCCACGGTCTCGACCAGCGCCACGTCGGCTTTCAGCACATCTTTCAGAACGTCTTTCGCATAACCAGTTGTGCCCACGCCAAGGATGTCAAGGGCCGCGCCTTGCGACTCGACCTGCTCACGGATGGCGGCAAACATGTCGATGGTGTCCTGGATGGGGTTACCGTTGGAGAGCTGATACGCCTTGCACAGCACGTCGCCGCTTTCCGACAGCAGCACAGCCTTGGTCGAGGTCGAGCCGCCATCGATGCCGATGAAGCCGTGCACCGTTTCTCCGGCAGTGAACTTTGCGCCAATGAACTTCGGAATCGTGTACTGCTGCTTGAACTGCGCCAGCTCTTCGTCTGAAGTGCTCAGACCTGCGCTGCCCGACTTCGCCTTCTCCGCCTGTCGGCCGACCGCGATGTAGTCCTCGAGGCACTCGGTACCGAGATAGATGCCGACCTCGGGATCTTCATCCTTGCCAAATTCGACCGCGCCGATGGCCGCGAAGTACTGCGCGTTATCTGGAACCTTGATGAGATCCTCAGGCTTTGCCCCTTGCGGAAGCTGGACCTTGCGCTCTTCCCACATCCGGGGAATGTTCTGCTGCCACGCTTCCTTCATGCCCCGAATGAAGCTGTTGGGACCACCGAGCAGCAGCACGTGCGGACGAAGCGTGTGCCCGCGCGTCAGCACCGTCAGGTTCTGCAGCACGATGGCGTCGAACAGCGATGCCATCAACTGGTCAGGAGGAATGCCCTGCTTCTGCAAACCGTTTATATCGGTCTCGGCAAAGACGCCACACTTCCCCGCCACGGGATGCAGCTTAATGCCGGCATATCCCTGGTGCCCCAGTGCTTCGGTCGGAATTTTCAGCTTGGCGTTGATCTTGTCGATGACAGCCCCAGTGCCTCCGGCGCACTTGTCGTTCATCGACGGGATCTTCTTCTTGCGGCCGGTATTCTCGTCTTCCTTGAAGACGATGATTTTTGCGTCCTGACCACCCAGCTCAATGACCGAGTTCACCTCAGGATGCAGCTTCTCCACCGCCAGGGAAACCGCCGTTACTTCCTGCACGAACTTGGCGCCGACCAGGTTGGCCAGCGCGCCACCGCCCGAGCCGGTTATGAAGATCCGGCAGTTGTGCGGAGCGATGCCCGCCTCGTCTTGCATGCGCTTCAGGAACTCCAGCGTCTTCTCTGGCTGCTTGGTCTCGTGACGCTGGTAGTCGCGCCAGATAATCTCGTCGGTCTCGGAGTTGACGATGACAGCCTTCACCGTGGTGGAGCCAACGTCCATGCCGACCGAGTACGCCGCTTTCCGTCCGGACTGGGCAGCAACTTCGCGCGACTTCGCCATGATACGTGCGGGAAGCGAGGCTTCTGCCGGAGCGGAATTCACCAGGGCGTCGAGTTGCACATCAATCTTCGGTTCGCCCGTGCTGCAGGATCCGTGATGAGGATGATGCGAATCCACTACTCCTCCTGGAAAATTCAAACTGTTCAGTCGCCGAAGTTACCCTCGATCCGCCGGAATCCATATCTGGCCTGCTTGAACAGCCAATGGATTACCCGGCGATCGTTGTAACAGAAGGCGAGAATGTGGTTCAGAGTTGAGAAGCAGGTTTTCTGGCACTCTTTCTTCATTTCCTTCAACTGCTTCGTTTCGAACTTCTGATTCTCGATGGTGCCCCAGTCGTATCCGGCGGAGTACATCGGGAAGCACGGCGCGAGCGTCCCATCGACGCGGACGATGAGCGAGTTGTGGCCGGCGCGGCAGTTCCAGTCGTCAAGTTCACCCTGGATGAAGCTCTTCATCTGCGCCAACCGCTCCACCGAGTTCACCATGTGGTAGCCGGACTTCTGTTTCTCGACAAGCCAGTCCACCAACTCGGCCACCAACGCGTGGTCTTCCTCGCGGATGAACGTGGGATTCGAGTATAGGTGCTTGAAGTGCGGCTGCTCCGTCATCGGCGACTCGCAGATGTGATAATCGGTCGCGATGCCGTTGTCATGCGCCAGCTCAGTCAGTTGACGCACATCGTCCATGTTGTTGTGGCAGATGTTGATATTCAGGAACACGGAGTAACCGTATTTGTACTGCTTTTTCACCAGATAGTCGAAGTGCTCGCGGATTGGTACCATCGCCTTTGGCAGGCCGGGCTTCACGTCCCAGGCATCGACCGCAAGATTCACCGTGGCCACGCCGGCGTCAACGATTTTATCGATCACCTTCGGCCACAACAGCCGGCCATTCGTCGGCAGGTAGATCCAGAAGTCCTTCTTGGCAGCGTAATAGATGATCTTGTGTGCGAAGTCGGGACGCAGCAGGGGCTCGCCGCCCATCAGCGCCAGCACGCGGCAGCCGGTGTCGTGCAGCCAATCGATGGAGCGCTTGGCGGTATCTTCGGTCATGCCGCGCACACTGTTGTCAAAGGCCCAGCAGTAGTGGCAGTCGAGGTTACACTTCCACTCGTTGAACAGATACGCGATGATCGGATGGAATTCGCCCGGCATGATGCGCGAGCGAAAGAAGGGGAATGCCCACCCTTTCGCCGCGCGCAAAATGTGTTTCGCTTTGTAGGTGCGGCGACCGTTCACCGGGAGGAAATCTTCGTCGCGCGCAGTCATCAGCTCGGGATACTGCGGAAAGACGGGCTCCGGCAGCGTCTGCAGTTCGCCGCCCGGCGGAGGCGGCAACAGCCTGGGCTGCTCGGGCGGCTTCATCAGCAACTCGTGCAAATGAACATCAAGACGGTAAGTCGGAGCTGCTTCGCTTACTCTCGGCTCTTCGACTTCGGGCATCTTGCAATTTTCCTTTCCCTTTGCCGCAGAGAAACAAATCTCTGCGGCGGATGGATTGGTTATGCGGCCGCGGCAGTCAACCTGTCGGACGGTATTGCCGGCACCCGTTGCAACCGCGCCTTGCCGTTCATCAGGTCGCTGACATGCAGCACGAAGTGCGCGGCTATGCCGGTGATGCCTTGACGATGCGGCACAGGATAGAACAAGTTGCGCAGTTCTGGATGTTCAGCAACGTAATCCTTGATGTCGTCGAGAGGTTTGCCAGTCGACTCCAGCACCTGCTCGAACTCCATGCGGGCTTTGACCTTAGCCTCTCCGAGTGCCATCTGTACGCGGCTGTGGGCATTAATCTCGCCTTCGCCTGACGTTTCGATAGGCAGGAAGATCATCTCCTTGAAGTGATTGGCGACCGCCGATTGAACGCCGTCCGACTGCGACGACGGCATGCATCCGAACGGCTTCAGGGCCAGCACCATATGGCAAAGGCGGTTCTTGGTGTAGTAGGCGTTCTTTCCGACTTCCAGGTGACCTTCGCCGCCGCGCGCGAACTCGTTATAGAAGGGGTTCGCCAGATCGGCCATCTCCTTCTGATCGATGAGATGATGCGCGACGTTCCCCAGTGCTTCGACTACGCGATGGTACTGGCGCGCGTATACGCGCTCGCCCACGCCTATCATCCACTGCTTCTGGCGGAATTTAAGTTCATTGCCCGCCATCTTGTGCAGCTCCCACGGCTTCACCTTCTGATAAGGAGCGTCGAGAGAACGGCGTGCGGCGGCGCGCGCCTTCACCTGGTACATCATGTACATGACCCAGGTGCCGATGGGTTCGACCAACACCTGCGCCCCTTCACGCTCGAGAAACTCGAACATGTGGAAGTTGCCATCGCCTTCCGTGATCTGCGCCCAGAACTCGCCAATGATTTTGACGACAGGCTTCACCCGGAATCGATCGACCTCGATGGTCGCCAGCTCATCGTGCACAGCCTGCAACGCATTTTTGTAGGGATTCCCGTAGAGTTGCTCGCGCACTTTCAGCAGCGAGTTGACCCAGATCTCCCATTTCTCGCCCTTGTGGCCCTTGATGCGCTCGGCCATCCACCCGGGCAGGTCTTCATGGTCTTCGAACGGCTTGCGCTCGCGCAGCATGGTGCACAGCGTGTCGATCGCATCGTGGAAGACGCGATCGGTCTTGCCCTTTTCGACCTCATATGGCCGGATGCGATAGATCATCTCGTTCATGATATCGCCGAGGTTTAGAGCGTTGAACATGCCCATGCCAAAGTCGACTGTGAATTTCAGTCCAGCCTCGCCCGACGCCGCCTTCACACCGTCATTCTGCTGGAACAGCAGCACGCGGAAGCCGTCGAAGCCGGCATTCTGCAGCGCCAGGCGGTATTCGGATTCGTACATTCCGAAGCGGCATGGGCCGCAGGAACCGGCGGTGAAGAAAATGTAGTTGTTGATGATTTCCTGCCTCGTGAGACCGCGAGACTCCAGGCTTTGCAGGTGCTTCACCAGATTGCCGACGGTGAAATAGGTGGGATTGCATTGCCCGTTGTTCCCGTATTCCTTGCCGAGTTGGAAACCCGCAACGTCGGGCACCGGCATAATTTCGCAGCGGTAGCCGCATCCCTCAAACACCGCTTGAATCACCCGCTCATGCTTCCAGGTGAGGCCGCCAAACAGAATGGTCACCTTGCCGCGTTCCTCCGCCGTGAAGGGCCGCTCGACAG
>Ga0306921_10006066_pt1 | contig 12584 bp, 9 predicted proteins | sample sta12Cox44000080_FD_203760 | JGI IMG/M metagenome (GOLD analysis project Ga0306921, IMG submission 203760) | Lab enrichment of tropical soil microbial communities from Luquillo Experimental Forest, Puerto Rico - statoxic.12C.oxic.44.000.080 (v2)... | ecosystem: Environmental > Terrestrial > Soil... | reverse complement strand
CGATCTCAGCAACCATGTCGGCGAGCTCCCGGATGCGATAGTTCTCGTCGTTGCGGCCGACATTGAAGGTTTGGTTGTGAACCACGTCCCGCGGGGCATCGAGGACGGCGATGACGGCAGCAATGATGTCCCGAATGTGCACGATGGGGCGCCAGGGTGTGCCATCGCTCTTGATGTAGACCTGCCCGGTGGTAAGCGCGGCAGCGACAAAATCGTTCAAGACGATATCGAGGCGGAGACGTGGCGACGCTCCATAGGCGGTGGCGTTGCGCATGTAGGTCGGCGTGAAGGACTCGTCCGCCAGGGGAGCGACGTCACGCTCGACCAAAACCTTGGACTCACCGTAGGGCGTAACCGGGTTAAGCGCAGAAGTCTCGTCCAGGAAATCATCCCCAGCGGCGCCATATGTGCTACAGGAGGAAGAGAAGACAAAGCGTGTGACTCCGGCTTCTTTGGCAAGCTTGGCGAGGTTGACGGAGGCGATGTGATTAATGTCGTAGGTGAGATTGGGATTGAGATTGCCGACCGGGTCGTTCGACAGAGCAGCCAGGTGCACGACGGCATCGAATCCTTTGAGATCGGCTGTCGTCAGATCACGGAGATCTTTGCGGATTTCGGGAATACCGGAAGTAGCGTTTCCGAAGTCGCAATCCGCATAGAGATCGGTATCGAGACCGACCACAACATGGCCGGCGGACCGAAGGATGGGGCCAGCCACGGCACCGATATATCCCTTATGGCCAGTTAACAGAACTCTCATTACACGCTCGCTTCGTCTTTGGTCTAGGCTGCGTTTGTGAAAATCAGTCGTCGCCGGGAGGCCCATTTCTGGCTGATCCGAGGCTTTCACGCTTCGTTACGGATTACTGCACAGGGGGAGTTCTCGGCGGGGAGGATTTCATCATACCGGATGCAAATCCCTTCATCAAGAACGATATTGCTTTGATTACAAAGGGTTTATTAACGTCCAAGGAGAGACTGCAAAGCCCTCCAAGAGGCGTAGTCCCGTGGCGGTGATTCCTAGACCGGGCGCGAGTCGATGTGGGCAAACCGACGCTTGAGCTTCAGGAACGGTGTTTCGAGGACTGCATAAGAAATCACGGCTAGCACCATCGTGATTGCGAGGGCCGCGATGGGCCGGAGCGCCAGTTGAACAAAGGCGGTATGCACCGGAACCAACTTGTTCGATAAGACGTTTCCTAACGCGTGGTAAACGTAGAGGCCGTAGGAGATCTTGCCCAGATAGAGGAGTGAACGCGGCATGCGGAGTTGGACGCCCAGCACGCTCAGCATGATAGCAGTGCAACTGACTGCGACGACCGGAAAGCCGAGGAGTGTGGGGATCCATTCTAAGCGCTCGGGTTCGTGAATCTTCCAGTAATTAGCGACGAGGGCGAGCGGGATGGTACCCGCGGCCAGCATGGCCAAGCGAGTGCCGAGGTTGAAGGTCGGAATTCCGCCGCGCCATACTGCCGCAACCAGAATTCCGGCGGCGATGGGGTCGAGCCGTGCGAAGGTATTGCACCAAACCGAATTCATGCCGCCGTGTAGGGCAACCATGGCTACGCGAGTGGCGCTGGAGATGAGCAGCATGCCGATCGCGGCGTACGCGATACGGTCACGCGACAAGTTGCGAACAATGGGCGGCCACATCAAATAGAACTGCTCTTCGATCGAGACGGTCCATAAGGGGCCGATGATCGAGTGCAGTGGCCAGCCCCAGGCCACGACGCTCCAGTTGCCGGCGAGCAAAAGGTAAGCCACAGCGTGCTGCCACGTGAAAGAGTGATCCGGGTTGAAGGCCGGAATCAGCGCGAGGCCAATATAAAAAAAGTAGAGGGGCCAGATGCGCAGAATGCGACGAAGATAAAAACCTTTGACGTCGAGCGATCCGCACACGTCTTTTTCACGCAACAGTAGTTCGGTAATGAGATAAGCACTAAGGACGAAGAACAGATCCACGCCGAACACGCCACCTTCGATGAGGCTCGTGCCTGCCACCGCGATCACGCGGGGGATCCCATGTTGGACAAACAGGTCGACTGGGCGATTGAAGTGAAAAAGAAAGACCGCCAGGAAAGCGAAGAAGCGCAGCACATCGAGTTCGGGCCGGTAGAAGGACCGTCTTGCCGTGGTGGCTTGAGTCTGAACCGGGAGTGCTGCCGTGGTCATTCAGATTCCTTTGCGTGCCTAGTGGAGAGATCGCGCGCGCAATTACTTAGAAAGACGCGATTCTTGGTGGATAGGATTTTCGGCGGCATCCGGGACGGGCGCGAGCAAGGCGCTTTGATGCAACAGGTCGGCGGCGTCGCGAATGATCGCGAAGGGAAGCCCGGAGCGGTCGGCAATATCCAAGAGCGAGTGATTGCCGTCGGAAAGATTCAAGACCCACAGCCGGGCGTTGATCTCGGCGCCAATGGCCTCGCCTCCGCTGGAGCGGTAGAGATTTCGCTTGCCGAGTTGCGGCTCGCAGAAGGGGCTAAGATTGTTATAGCGCCGATTGCCTTCGAGCACATCGACCAATGCCGTACATACCCGCAGCGAATCGGCCAGCTGCGCAGGCTGGATGAAGGAAAGGTTGTCTGCCGAGGTGTGATATTCGGGGAAGGTTCCCCAAACACTACGCATGAGGCAACCGACGGGGAGATTGAAGCCAGGGGAACAGTACTGGCGCTCGTCGTAGCCGTAGGGCGAAAACTCAAGGATTTCAGACGATGCGCCGGAGTGGTGGAGGACGTGCGCGGCGGCCTGATCGATTTCCGCGTTGCCCTGACGACTTTTCTTATAGTGGAATGAGCCGCAATCACCGACACCCGTCAAGACGAGTCCGTTGCGAATGCGGCTCAGGCTATCGCGGTTGCGAGAGAGCCAGGTGATCGCACCAACGGTTCCGGGCACAAAGAGAAAACGATACGAGAAACGGAGGTCGCGCGCCGCGAGAAATTCCGCCAGCGCGGTGGCTACAGCCAGGCCTGAGAGATTATCGTTGGCTAGCGATGGATGACAGGCATGGGTCGAAAACAGAATCTCGTCGCTAGAGCGACCGGGTAAGTAGCACTCTGCGTATGTCAACGACCCATTGGCGAGCGTGGAATCGATACAGACTTCGTAATTTCCCTCCGCTAGCGCAACCATCTGGTTGTGGGCAAGACAGAAGCCCCAGGTTTCCTTGTAGTAGCTGGTGCGGTAGGGAATCCTGTCAGGATGTTCGGGCAGAGTATGCAAGTGCTGCTTCAACTCACTGAGCGGCAAGGTCGCGTGAACGGGAGTGCTGTAGTTCACGACGTGAAGGTTCGAGCGCTGAAAGTCGACCACGCGACGGCCGCTCCCGTCCTTCACGTAGGCGTCACGAATGTTCCACTCTTTGGGGACGGTCCAGTCGAAAACCTCGGTGCCACTAGGAACTTCGGAGAGTTGGAGCGGAATGCGCTTCTGGATTGTCGCGAAGGTCTTACGAATACCGTCGCCCGTGATGCTACGACAAATCGGGTACAGTTCGGCCGCGAACTGATGCAGGCTCTTGCCGATTTGCTCCGGGTCGCCGCGATCGAAATCTTTCAGAAGTGACATAGTCTTTGAGCGTCGCCTGGATTACTGAAAATCCGGATAGGTTCGGTCGCGATCGGACATTACTACAGGCTGGGCGGGCCAGTCGATGTGGAAAGCAGGATCACTCCAGCGGACACCACGCGACAAGTCTGGATAGTAGAACTCGGACATCTGGTAGAAAATCTCGGTCCGGTCTTCGAGCGTAAGGAAGCCGTGCGCGCACCCAGCGGGGACGTAGATCATGAGGCGGTTGGCGGCGGTAAGCGCGACGCCCATCCAATTTTTGAAGGTGGGCGAACTGGGACGCAAGTCGACTACTACATCGTAGATCGCACCCTGAGTGCAGCGCAGCAGCTTGTTTTCCGGATGAGGGTCTGCTTGGTAGTGCAGGCCGCGCAAGGTACCTTTCTTCTCGTTGAACGAGACGCTGCATTGAACGATTGTCGGATTCAATCCGTGCTGCTCGAATTCCTGCCGGCAGAACGAGCGGGCGAAAAAGCCGCGGTCGTCCGCTTTGGGCTCGAGATGAATTTCGAAGACTCCCTTGAGGTTAGTTTCGCGAAAAATCATGGCCGAGCGGACCGAACTTTGGCATTAGGTGGGGAAATGGGCTTCAACGGGGTCCGCAGAGTTTCCTCGGCAAAGTCAGACGACGGGATGTCTGTTGCCAGATTGGGAGCGTGACTCGGAGATGTCTGGGTTGGCAACGCGGACTTCGAACCCTGGCTCAGATGACTGATAAGACGAAAAAGAAACGTGCGATCTGGGAACGGCCGGAGAAGTTCCTGGACGAGTTCTGGCTCACCCTGCGGGACGTCGTGGAAACAACCGGAGAGCAAGTCGTGATCACCATTCCAGGCCTGCGGGAAGTAGGCAATCATTTCGTTGTCGGTCATGGACTGGGGTTCGACACCAGTTTGGCCGGTGAGTTCTGCATGTAAGGCGGCAGGCATATCACGTCCCGGGCCAAGTCGGAGATGACAGAGCGGAGTGATGCGCGGGTTCATCTCGATCAGGTAAGCGGCGCCGGTTCTTTCCTCGATCATGAAGTCCAAGCCGAAGAAACCTGACAAGCCGAGGCGGGCAGCGAGGCGCGCCGCGGCGCGCATCATCTCAGGATTGTCGACGACACGGACAATGCAGGCAGGCCCAGTCAGCCCGTCGGAGGCAACGACTTCGACGGCGATGCCAGCGAGGACCCGTCCTTGCCAACAGACGACTGCGCAATTCGCGGGACGGCCGTGAATGTAAGATTGCACGCTCACCGGATGTTGCGAGCGCTGCCACCAGGGCCGCAGGCCAAACGAGTCGCGGTTGACGAAGAGCCGTTTGAGGGCGCGGCGAAGTCGGAACATACGATCCAGTTGTGTGAAGGAGGAGCGAATCTGCTCGTGAGAGTGCACGATCTTCACGCCACCGCCGCCCCAAGTGCCGTCGGCTTTCAAGACCCACGGGAAGGGTTCGTGGGCCGACCAGGATTCGAGTTGTTGAGCCGTGCCGACGCGTGCAGTTCTTGGAACGCATATGCCTTGCTCGCGAGCGAGCGCGAGCAGTTCAAAGCGGGAGCCAACGATCGAGTGACTGGCGGGTGATCCCAGGGAGCGCTCGATGAGGCCTGCGAGTTTTTTCCCCTGCGGGTCTTGGGTTTGGGAGAAGGCATAGAGCTCGTGAAGGTGCTCGATGCCGCGATCGCACGAGGGGACGATGATGTCTGGGTCGACCGCGTCGATAGCAGCGATTAGAGAATGCAGAGGGCGGAAGCCGCTGTAGTTGAAAGTGCGCTGGACGGCGCGGGTCTTCAGCAGGGCATGGCCGGGTGTTGGACAGATAGCCGAGACTTCGCAGCCTGCTTCGGCTAAGCCGATTGCAAGTCGTGCTGCAAGAGCCCATCGATTTGTGTCGGTCAGAAGTACTTTAGTTGGTGGTAAACGGGTTGACTTGAGATTGTGCGTCACGAGAGCGTGGGCTCCAGTTGAAGATGCGCGTGCCCGCTGGTGCTGGGGGCGGCAGCGGGACGCGGAATGTGGGGGGTTGGATTCATGGGGCTACGGGTTCGGCCTGTTCGGGTTCGATTGCGATGTGTGTGTTTGATGTGGATCCGCCTACCGCAAAATCGCGGGTAGCGGTTCGCGTTAAGTGTTTCGAGAGGCGAGGAGCGGCAAAACCTGCTCCGAAGGCGAAACGCAGCACGGGGCCGAAAGTATTGGCCGCAGTCACGCCTACGAAGTAGAGGTTGGGCTCCGTCGACTCAAAGTTCGACGACAGGGCGGGAGTGGTATCGACACATCGGATGGCGGAGATGATCTCAGGAGCCAGGAAGGTCAGGCGGCGGAGATCGGGTCTGAAGCCGGTGGCCGAGATTACGTGGTCCACTGTGAGTGCTTGTTTGGCGCCCGCGTTGTCGGTCAGCTGAAGATTTACGCGGCCGTTCTGGACGCTTGCTCCTGTAACGGTGGTGCTCAGGCGGAACCCGACCTTGCCAACCACCTGGTCCTTGGTGAACCAGCAAGGCGCTGGGCCCAGAATGCGGCGCACTTTGTCGAGGCGAAACTCCTCCGGCATCAATCGGAATGCGAGAGGGAGGTTGGCGCACAGGAAGAGTTTCCAGCCCGGTCCAATGCCTGTGATCGGCGCACGCAGCCGATCAATCCAGGACGGGTTGAGATTGTCTGGCGGGTCGTGAAAGCGAATCTTCGGTACGCGAGCAATTACTTGAACGGAAGCACCCGCTTGATGCAGCAAGGCCGCTAAATCGATGGCGGAAGATCCAGCACCGACAATGGCTACGTCGCGTCCTTTGAAATGGTCGACGGTGCTGTGCTTCGAGCTGTGGGTTACAAACTCGCGAGGGAGAGCGGCCAATTCCGGCGGCAGGTAGTCATAGTAGGTCTGACCGACGGCAACCACGACCCTGCGAGCAGTCAAGACCTCGCCGTTACTTAGGGTGAGACGGAAGCCTTCAGACGATCGCTTCACTGCGGTGACGTTTTGGTTTTCGAGATCCGGCACAAATCGTTTTTGGAACTCGAGGCCGTAAGAAGCAAACACCTCCAATGGCACAGGAGTGCCGACGTGCGCGTATCGAAGCCTTCTCTGTTTGCAATAGACTTCCAAGGGGAAGGTCGCGCCGGGATCATAGAGGGACGAGGCGAAGCCCTCGGACTTGAGATGCATCCCTTGGGGCATGTGCTTCAACCAGAACTCCATGGGACTTCCAAAAATACGGTAGTCGACGTTCGCAGCCCTGAGGTGGGCGGCGAGCGAGAGACCGTAGGGTCCCGCTCCGACAATGGCTACATCACAATGATTCATTTGGCTCCCCTTCAACTTCATAGCTCGGCATGGTGTCTTTGAAATCTCATGCCGAAAGAGTAAGCTTCTGTTCCTGCGGGGGTGCAGGCCTTTCTTCAAACTTTTCTTTCACACGGCTTGGTGAGATATCGAGCAAGAGCTTGATCAACCTCATCCAGAGTTGCTTTGCGGCTGAGGATTGATACCACAGCACTCCAAGGGCAGTCCCAGCTGTGTTGGTGAAGAGATCGGTCATGCCGGAGTCGCGGTTTGGAAGTAACCGCTGTAGTGCTTCCACTGTGAAACTAAGGCAAAAGCCAAGGACAATCACCGCCAGCGCCGCATGCTTGATCGGCTTTACTGAGGAGAAGTAAGTGAGGAACACAAATCCCACTGGCACGAAACCAAGTACGTTGACTCCCAGGTCCTGCCAAAAACCCCAATGAGTCCAGATCTTTCGAGTGGCGGCATATTGGTCCCATGTCGAGCGCAGGAATGCAGGATGCAATACAAAGTAATTGGCCGGGATCGTAAGATTGGTCGCCGAGTCGATAACGTTATGAACGATGTCGCCCGAGCCTTCGTTGAAAGAGTATAGGGCGACGGGCGAGCGCTCTCCAGTAACGTCAGGACCCTGGCCGGGCGCCCAAGTCCGGTAGTGCTGGGTCACTTGCGCTGCGGTTAATTCGTAATCGTAAATTGCAAGGCCTGAGATTTGGCCCTGCCAAGAGTCGTCAATGGTGGAATTGGCGAGCACCAATCGACCCGTGAGCTCTCCACTTTTGATGCCTGGACCCAAATACGTGCCTGCCAGTAAACCATTCTTGTAGAGTTCAACGTGACTTTGATCGGAAGTCATGGTGAGAAAGACCGGCTCAGTCGCCTTGAAAATGTGATCTACCCTGAACCAGGGTTGCGTAACGTTTCCTTCCGAGTCGACCAGGTACCGCTGAAGGGCAATGCTCGTACCGTACTGACGAAGGACGAAAGGCGAGCGCGGGTCTGAGGAACTGTCGAACGCCAGAATCGCCCCACCTCGAATACGGGCGGGCGACAAACGGATCTCGAGGCTATGCCCAGTGCCCGCGAGCGAACCAATAGAGCGAAATGCGGCGGCACTCACGACTGAACCATGCCGGGCAAAGCGCAAACCATTCCCTTGTTGTAGCCAGTCCACCGCGTTGCGCGGAGCGTGAAAAGGCCAAAGTCCGGCAACGAAGATACACGCCAAGACGACCAGGCATAAAATCGCGGTGAGCTTCCCATGAGCCTTGCTGGTGGGACAGATATTCACGATTTGCACGCTCGCGGTGCCCCCGCTGCCCAGGCAAAGTTCGGGCTGATTGGCTGTGCAGGTTGCGCCGCACCAGTGAATTCATAAACAAGTTGGCCGTCCACCGACGTAGCAAAGGCTAGTGTGGCGCGTTCCGAGCCCTCACCAACGATCCGCCAGGAATCGCCGTCCTGGACGACCGACATGCGATTGCGCGCTCGCCACCAGGAATCGATATCGCGCGGGAGTGCGAACCAGAGTCTCTCTTTCTCTCGCAGTTCGACCAACCAACCGAGAAGAGCTTCATAGACGGTCTGGGTATCAGGCTCTGTGATGTAGTCGGGATGAACAATAAACGTCGCCATACCGTGTCTGGCAAAAATCATTTCGAGCTGGAGCTTCCACAGGTCGATCGTGCGCTCATGGAGTAAATGAAAGAGCGTGTAATCCTGAATCGTGGTAAGCGGCAGTTCGAGAATATCTCCGATGAAGTACGGCATTACCGTGCAGCAGCCACCTCGCTGGGGATCGAGATGGGCAACGTTCGGGATCGACATGTCGTACGAAAAATCCAGGTCCGAATACCAATCCGGGTTGCGATACAGGACAGCGGATCGAAAGCCCTTGGCGCCGTATTCGCGACCATAGCGATTGATGACGGCTACGCGCCGGAGAAATTCAACGCGATCGTCGAAGAGCCGACCATCATGATTCAGGTCTTGCACACCCACCTCAAAACCACGATCTTCGATTTGCTTGAGGAATTCAGCAGGCACGGGATAGCGCTCTTCCGGGACGATCTGAAAGGACGCTTTAACTCCGAAAGCATCATCGACATCAAGCAGTCGCGCACAGAAGTCACGTCCGGCAACGGTTTCGACATCGTGAGTCATCACTAGACAGCCGGGCGCCGCGTCGGGCCAGAACCAGATAAACGGAATATGGCTGGTGCGCTTTGCCTTGAGCGTGAGCAAAAGCAGGCTTTCGCAGAGACTGTCCACCGTGGTGTCGACCGGCCATTGAGGGAATTGTGTCTGCTGCCAATTCGCCGCTCGCAATTTCTGAATTCGGCCCCGAAGAGACCGGCTGATTAGCGGCCGAAGCCAGTAGTAAATCTCCTTTAGCGCTTTCTCGGACCGACTGAACTGTCCGCTCGGATAGCGCTCCAGTCGGAGATTTTCGATGACTTCGTCGGGGTCGAGGGGCAATACGACTTGCGCATCGTCGACACTAACGACAGGAAAAGCATCGTGGAGCTCCGGACTCGGGTGTGGTTTCGGAACTCCATTCGAAGTGCGGCCGTAGCAAGTAGCGCGCGGTCCGAACTTGAAGTAGCCAGACTGTGGCGTCAACTCGCCAGCCAGGCGAAAGTCGAGGAACGCTTCTGGACAGCGGTAGCGATCCTTCATGGCCTGGTTCAACATGCTTTCATCTTCTTGAAAACGGCAAGAATTGCCAAATGTCTTAAGTGCCATCCAGACGCGCCCTGGGGGTACGGGTGTCCCTCCGAGTGGGGACGAACTAGCCCATGTGCCGGTAGACGAGGCGGCCCGCCCATGGCATGACCACGTCGGGCAAGGCTGCGAAAAGGCCCCGAACCATGGGGCTGGTTGAGGCTTTCACGCCTTTCCTAACAGCGCCGGAGGGATAACGAAGGTAACCTAGAGGCCGCCGCACCGCCCCCAACCGGTCTTTGAAGACCGCCAAGCCTTCATTGTCCAGATCCGTCCGGCCAAGATCGAGCAGATGAGCGGCTGACGCTTTGCATTCTTCGATCAGCTTCCAGTAAAGAAATGGCATGGCTGCCAGGTTGTGAAAGCGCTCGTCGGAGCAGCCGTACTTATAAACCACGGTGTCGCGGTGATGCAGAGTGAGCATGGCGCCGATCGGAACCCGGTTTTTGCGGGCCACCCGGATACGAACGTTATCCCCCATGCAAGCAATCAGGTTTCGGAACCACGCACGAGGCTGAGGGAGTAAGCGATGACGCCTGCGGGTGATGACAAGCAACCGGTAGAAGTCATCGACGAGGTGGGCAGAGCATCCCGCCTCGTACGACAGCTGTTCTCGTTCAGCGTGCCGGATCCGCCGCTGCATGGAGTCCTTGTGCAAGCCACTAAAAATCTTCTCGAGCGGCGGCGTGAGGTCCAGATTGTGAAACCAGAAAGATTGTCCCGGCTCCATCAGCCCGTTCGTCCGGCCGTCGGAGGAGAGTGGGCGCAGTTCAATATATTGCCGGCGCTGACGGTTGCATTCGACGCGCATCCACTCGGCGATCTCGGGGGAATCGATTCGGATGCCTTCGGCATCTAGCAACGGATCGCAATGGTCCGCGAAGGGCAAGGAGACCAGGCGGCTGCCAGTGATCCAACTATGGACGAGACAGAACACAATCCCGTCTGACAGACTCTCGCCTTCCGGCGTACTGGTTAGCGCAAGAGGCCGATAGCCGTATGTGGTGGCCAGCGCCTGGAGCCAGGTCTTCTGGTGAAATACCGATGCCTTCGGATGAGATGCGGCTAGAGCATCCCAGCGGGGATCGGATAGTGGGTCGATCGTAAAAAGCTTGGTCAGAGGAGCATCCGCAGGTTCAACCGAGGCCGCTCACGCAGACGGCGACGACATCCTAGTGAGCCGACTTGCTGAAGGCGCGATCGTACGCTGCGAGTAGATTTCCCACAGAGTACTCCCAGGCCAATTGCTGCTCGACGCGCTCGCGTCCGAATTCACCCATTCTTTGGCGTTCCTCAGGATGCTCGAGCAACCAGAGAATCTTGTTCGCAAAGTCGGTGACCAGGTCATGGTTATCGCTATACAGCGACGCGTCGCCAGCGCTGAAACGCCCCTCTTTCAGATTGAACTGAACAATGGGCTTTCCGAGCGCCATGTATTCCATGATCTTGATCATGGTGGAAATGTCGTTCATCTCGCATGGCTTGTCCGGGTTGACGCAAACATCGGCGGTAGAGAGCACTTCCAACAATTCTTTATCGGAAACGCGGCCGGTGAAGTTGACTGTATCTTCGAGATTCTTGTCCTTGACCATCTGTCGAAGTCCGGCCAGGCCAGGACCGCCTCCCACGCAGGTGAAGTGGACATCGCGGCGGCCCTGCGTTTTCATACGCAAGGCTACATCAATAAGGATGTCGAGGCCTTCCTGAATGCTCATGGTCCCTACATAACCGACGAGGTAGGGCTTGCCATACTTCAAGGCTGGCTGCGGGGGAACAAGTTTGAAGGTCGCCAGATCGGGACCATTGCGAACGACAAACGCATCTTGTGGATCAAGACCTCCTCGGCTGATCGCGAGCGCCCGATAACTCTCATTGGTCGCCATGACCACGTCGCTGACGCGGTAAGTGAGCTTCTCGAGCCATACCTGAGTGTTATAGAAGAAGTCTTTCCGCTCATATTTCGAGTAATAGAGCTCAGGGTTCGCATCGTGGTGGTCAAAGATGTACTTTACTCCGAATAGCTTGAACGGGAGGGCCACAAGAAAGATATTGTCGGGCGGGTTGCATCCCTGAATGACGTGAAAGCCACGAGCCAAGAAGATCCACCACGTGTACAGAAATTCCCAGAACAGCGCCCAGCCATATTCCCAGAGGTAGCCAGCGGGAGTGTTGCCCTCTTTGGGCATGGGGTGCCGGTAAATGTGGACACCGTCGAGCAACTCATAGTTCTGCATGTAGCCCTTGCCGCGGGGGCAGAGCACGGTAACCTGGTAGCCCGCATCGCGGAGCGCGCACGCCTCCTTCCAGACTCTGCTGTCGAAGGGCACTGGGAGGTTTTCCACGATGATCAATACTTTCTTTTTCACGAAGGTTCCTGCTGTCACAGAGACTTATAGAGAGCGGCTAAGGCGCTCATCATGGTCGCCTGTCCCCAGTGCAGCGTGGGCGTCTTATTGACGAGCCAATTCGAGTAGCGTCGATAGTAGAAGTATCCGCTGTCGTCCTGCATGTTTTCGATTGTCCAAAGGGCAACTTTGGCGGCTAGCGGTAGAGCTCCCGGGTCGTCTTCTTTGAAGAAGACGAGAGTGTCGATCGCCTGCGAACTGCACTGGATATCGATCGGCAGCGTTTTGCGGTCGTAGTAACGCGGCGTGCCATCCGCGAGGAAGAAGGTTTTCTTCCAGTACTCGTAACCGCTGGCCATTTTTGGGCAAAATTGGTCATCGCCCGTACCTTGCATGTAGTACTTGAAGCAGTCGAGAACGTAGGCTGTGTGGAAGTTATCGACCCAATGCAGGTTGGCCTTCTCGCCGTAATACCAGGATGCATCGGGTCTTTGATTCTGAGCGGTGTACTGAATCGCTTTGCGGGCCAATTCCCGGTAGGACTCATTGTGAGTATGAGAGTACGTACGAGCGAGTAAACTGCCGCCCAGAGTATTGGCGTTGTGGACTTGGCTGTTCTTGCCCGGGACGTACGTGATACAGACGCCCTCTCCGTCGGGAAAGGTTTGAAGG
>Ga0306921_10006065_pt1 | contig 12584 bp, 12 predicted proteins | sample sta12Cox44000080_FD_203760 | JGI IMG/M metagenome (GOLD analysis project Ga0306921, IMG submission 203760) | Lab enrichment of tropical soil microbial communities from Luquillo Experimental Forest, Puerto Rico - statoxic.12C.oxic.44.000.080 (v2)... | ecosystem: Environmental > Terrestrial >... | reverse complement strand
TGAGTAAAGAAAAGCACCTGGGTGTGTTTTGCCGAATCACCGATGACATGCAGCGCCGCTGATGCTCGTGCATCATCACTATTGACAAGGATGTCATCAAGGATCACGGGGCAAGGCGCCACAGTTTCAACATGACATTCAATGGCGGCTAGCCGTAAGGCGAGATAAAGCTGATCGCGAGTGCCGTCGCTCAATCCTTCAACGGATACCTGCTCCCTATTCTTTCGAATCGCCATCAGGACAGGCCTGTCGTCGTCTCCAAAACCAGTAGTAAGACCAGAATGCTCGCCGAGTGTAAGTCGCGAGAAGAGTTCGCTTGCCCTACTCAACACTGGACCTTGATGTTTCTCGCGAAAGGCTTCGATGGCGCGGTGCAGCACTTCCGACGCGATCCGCAGGCGCAGATACCGCCCCACAGCAGGACCAATTCTCGCCAGTGCGTTCTCAACCCTTTGCGCCTGAAGCGCCGATTCCTCATTGCCTTCGAGGCGCTCGAATTCCTGCAACAGCCTGCCGTACTCACTGCCAGTCTTGAAGACCTCATCCTGAAGAGACTTCTGGTGTTCTTCACTGGTGGAAATTTCTAGCTTGAGAACATCCAGTTCGTATCCCGATGCTTCCTCCTCGATATGTTTCAGATCAGCAACGGCATTCCGCTCAATGAGGCTCGTCGCAATACGGTCGTACTCCGCCTGTTTGTCCGCCTTACTCTCGGCATGGCTAATAACGATTTCGAGTTCTTCGTCCCCCTCGCAGCGGGCAAGCTGCTTTAGGTTCTCCAAAGTGGCCGCAGCAGCTTGGACTCTGCCCCTGCAGTTTACGATCGCCAGTTCGTCCGCGGCATTCTGAATTTCGAGAGCATCGCGTTCAGTTTCGGCTTTGCCGGCCTGGACATATCGTGCATGCAACTCCGCGGCTGCTACTTGCGGAGCTACGACAGCGAGGGAGGGTGCGATACCTGCGACCAGTCGAGAAGTCTTGCTCTCAAACTCTTCTATGTTCTCCCCGATGCGCTTGATCCGATGCTGGAGGCGCTCTGCCTCTTTCAGGTTCCCAAACACACTCTCGAGGACCGCGAGCGCCTCTCCGACCTGAGCGGGAGTGCTCCCTTCCGGCAGAAGTAACGCTGTCACGAATTGTTGCCATTTTCCCGACCATTCAAGCATTTTTTTCTTACATTCCTGGAGCTTTGCCTTTTGCTTTTCTAGCGATAGCAACTGCTTCCGCCTTCGAAGCTCAGCAACCGCGCGTCTTTCCTCCTCGACTTGATTGGCGAGGCACTGTGCGACCTTGACTAAGACCCCAAGGGAGTTGGAATCAGTGTCGGTCGGCAATTCTTGGCGCAGTTCTTTCAGGCGGGACTCGATCTGAGCGGCGGCAGCGAGTGTGCGCTCCTGCAACACTCGAAGATCGTTCTCTTTCTCCCGACACTGTTCAAGCCGCTCTAGTATGACTTTCCGCGATTGCATCCACTCCCTCATTTCGGCGGGTGAAAGGGGTTCCGATCCGAGATCTCTCCATTCCGATGCCCAACGCTTACGGAGTTTACTCGCGGAGGTCTCCAACTCGGCGAGTTCTTGCTCGATACTTTGTTGTTCCGCCTCCGCCAGATCTATTTCTTTCGTGAGACGATCGTGAATGGCGACATCCTTGGCATGCGTGAAGCGAAGATCGGCGACTTCATCGGATCGTCGCAGATGTTCGGCAAAGGATTCGGGCAACGGTGCTGGTGAGCATGACTTTGCCTGCGCTTCCTCATTCGTGAGAATCTTGTCGAAGGCCGAGGCACGAATCAATTGCCACAACTCGTCGCGTCGGGCGCGAAGGGCGGCTAGATCACCCTCGCCGACCTTGCCGACTTTCAAGGCCAGTCGCTCAAGCTCTGTCTGGGTCTTCCGAATGGTATCCCGAGCATGGGAAAGTCGCCCATTCAGCTCTCGACGCACGTTGTCATTACTCTCCCAATCTCTTGCGTATTGGTCGATGGTTGCTGCCAGCGGTACCCCGAGGGATTCAAGTTTCTCGAGGCTTTTCGACCACAGTCCTAAGGTGCTGAGCTCTCGGTTTGTTTCGGTTGTCAGGCGTTTTATGTCGGAGTTCAGCCGCGCAATGGCATTACCCGTGTCTCCCAAGGCCTTCGCCTGCTCGATTGTGGCAATGAGCATTGTCGGATCGGGTGGCTCAGGATGGAGAGCCAGTTCGTCATCGATTTGCTCCAGCTGTTGCGTGCCAGTGCGCAGTTGTTCTTCGGTCTGTTCCAACGCAGTAGTGAGACGTGCATGTTCAGTGCTTAGGGCCAGTACTTCCGTTTTTCGAGAATAGGCGCTCTTTAATTCCTCAGCATCGGATATCGTACGTTTTCGCCAGATCTCTTTCCATTCGTCTTCGGCAAGTTGAAGGGCTTCGTCGCGCTCGGCGATTCGCTTCGGCCTGTCGCTCGTCCCGCGAATGTAATCGCTGATTCCAGCATTCAGGTCCTCAATCGCTTTAGCGTGTGCTTTGAACACTGTGCCGAGGGGAAGCGCTAGAATGCGTTCCTTGCGTTGTGCGATCTGTTCACTGAGTGCCTGGATCTGGCTCGTTGCGCTTGCCACCACCGACCCTGCCTCGTCTCGCTGCTTGCGAGTGTCCGTGGGGAGAGCAGGAACAGAGGCGAGGGCGAGAAGCGCCGCTCGCAACTCCTGCAGTCGGGCAAGATCCGGCTTATTGCCCGCGATTCGGCGCAACTTTACCAATTCCTGTTGTAACGATTGTGCTTCTGCTCTCAGTCTCTGGTGATTTTGCTTTGTCCGGTCGAGTTCGGACTGCTTTTCCTTCACTGCGGCTGCGGAGATAGCGAGTCGTCGGATCTCCGCCCGCGCCTGCCTGTATTCTTCAAGGGTGTTGCCGATCACCTTGCCACGCGACCTGGGGGAGAACAGCTCCTTAGCTTCAGCGTCGATTTCCTCCAGCAGATTTCTCAGATCCAGTAGGCCGGAAGCCTGGAACAGCGCACTTCCAACGTCGCCCTTGCCGCGCAGGAGTTCTTCACCACCTTCACGCAGACGTTGATGATTTAATCCAAAAAACTGCTCAAATCTGTCGCGATCCAATTCTTGCAGAAACGTAGCGAGGACTCCTTCCTGGATTTGTGCCTCATCCAGATTCAGAAGAGTTCCACTTGTTCCCTTACGCCGCCGAAAAGAAAGGCTCTTCCCCTGCCTTGAGATGGTCGCACCGATGCGTAGTTCGGGGCCTTTGCAACTATGAACATCAAGCGTCTTGGTCGGCACTCCGAAGAACAGCGCAGAAATGCCTCTCAGGAGGGTTGACTTGCCGGCCTCGTTGTTGCCGTAGACGAGGTGAAAGTCCGGACTTTTGAACGGAAACTCGATCTCGCGATCGACGAAGTGCCCGAACCGGATGAGATCGATACTGTCGATTCTCACAGAGCCTCCAGAGCGGACAGTCGCGAGAGCAGCACTGCTTCAGCTTCTTCAATTGCCATGCTCAGCATGAGAACATCTAGCTTGACTGGCGCCGTTCCACCAACGACGTCCTCAGGAAGTTTTTTCTCCAGCTCTGCTACTGCATCCCAGCTCGCCAGACTCGCGGGATCCTCGCGAAGCGTCGCTATGATTCGGACAACTTCTCCAATCGGATCGTCTCGCTTGAGCAAATCATCAAGGTTCAGGCGGGGTGAGGTTGTAACTTGCACACGCTCGACCCAAAACAAACCATTGCCGCATTCGTTCGCGATGCTGATTGCCTCGTGGCGAACCTGCTCAAGGTCGCGGTTCAGTTCCGCGTGCGCGTCGGTTGTCCCGACGACACGCAAACGCATAGCAGTGACGCGCTCCTTACTTTGCGAAAGCATCCCTTTGAGCTCGATCCGGAGCCTTTCGTAAACCTCGTCAGCAGTCTGGCAATCGGATGCGTCGACGACTACCTCGAACCAAGGAACTGCAGAGGTTAGGACTGTATCGATGGAGATCGCGCCCGTATCAGACACGGTTACAAGCTCACAACTTTTCTCTCCTTGCTCCTTTCCATGGCGGCCCTGAATGTTCCCCGGATAAACGATGTACGGATCGGTGCAAAGAATCTGCCGGTTGTGTACATGGCCGAGCGCCCAATACTGATAGCCTTTGTTTCTTAAGGCCTCCAGAGAACAGGGTGCATAGTTTGCGTGTTCAGAGATTCCCGTGAGATTTGTATGGAGCACTCCAATGTTGAAGAAGCCGGGGACCGGGGGAGGATACTTGCTGGCGAGGTTCTCGGTAATCTCAGGAGTTGCAAAGCTCTGACCGTGTATTGCCACCCGCAATTCATCGTTCGAAAACGTTTGCGGCTCGGTAGTGCGAAAAATGTGAACGTTGCCGGGCGGACGGAGCTGCTTGATTAGTTTGCTCGCGGCATCGTGATTTCCGTAAATTAGGTAAACATCGACACCAGCATCCTTCAGTCGGGCCATTTGCTTATTGAAAAACAGCGCCGATTCGAAGCTCTTGAGACCGGTGTCATACAGGTCACCCGCAATGATAAGGAAATCCACTTGCTCGGAAACGGCGGCATCCAAGACCTTCTCGAACGCCCGTCGCGTGGCGTTGCGAATCTCGCTCACCGGAGCACCCGGATACTGAGCCAGACCTTGAAGCGGCGTGTCCAGGTGAACATCTGCGCAGTGGATAAACCTCATTTGCCCGGTTTCCTTCGCTTGCTGATTGGCGATGGCACAATCAGGAGCACACGAGCGGCACTATAGCTGTGAATGTGCCCTGTGTAAATGCCTTTTGGAGAGCATGACGCGAAACCCCAAGGTGATGAAGATTCTGTGGTCGGTTCAGCGCGGTGATGTGCATCCTCGATTCGCTGAACATCTATAATAGGCGCAATCGCCGTTCCTTTTTAGCATGCTCGCGGCCGCAGCAGAAAAGCGAGCGGTGGATCGGACAGAATTCATTCCTGCGGAGTTTCATGGGATTTCCCCTGACTGGCGTTCACTGCCGTGTGCTGAGTCGTGTCCGATGCGCCGTTCCACCTCGCACCCCGCTATCCCAAAGACGAAAAGAGGGCACCGGTCGGAACCGCACATCCCCCTGTAAGTGGAGGAGAAAAACCACGCTGGACAGAGGGTCAACCCAATTGTAGCGATGAGTATTGCACTGGCGTCTTTGCTTGGCACCGCATGGCACGCGATAGCACAGGATGCTAAAGCATCTTACCCGAGCATCGCTCCTGTTGACCAATACCTGATGGAGGGCCGGAGTTCTGAAATCGCGCTGGCGCGGAGTGCCGCGCCGGAGTCCATCTCGCGCGACGCTGAGGGCTTGGTTCTTGGACGTCACGGTTATGAAACTGCGATTAAAGGGACGAACGGTTTCGTGTGGTGGAACGTTCCTGGACTGCTCCCATCGATGGCCGGACTTTTGGAATCCAAAGCTGCGGGCTCCGATCTGCTTTAATGCGGCAGCCGCCCGCTCCTACCTTCCACGCACGATCAAGAAGACTGACTTGATACTTGCCGGGCGCACCACGGTTGACGAGAAACGCCCATCCCGTGCTCTTGAAGAACTCCACCAGGTCGCCGCCCCATGGACGGAACGCCGACTTCTCGGCCAAGTGGCATTCCCGAGTTGCCGTGGTTGGACGTTTCTTAGGGCCTCTGGGGCCGCCAAAACAAGAGAAAGAGCGTCGATTGGGTTATAGAAAAGGCTGCGGCGCCATTGACTCATCCCCATCTTTGTACTCTCATTCGCAACAGCCACCAGGGAGGAAAATTCATGTCGATGAAACGCCGATCGTTTCTCTGTTCGTCCGCCGCGATCACCGGAGTTGGTATGCTTGGCTGGGTCGATAGCCGCGCTGACCAGATCCATCCGCACCGCGTCCATGCAGCGTCGCTCATGACCGATTGCGCCAACCGCTTTCTCGCCGCGCTCCATGCCGATCAGCTCGGCAAAGCGATGTTCCCGTTCGATGGCGGCGAGCGCATGAACTTTCACTTCATCCCGAAGTAGCGCAAGAGCCCGCCGGCCACTGCGCGAGATGACACCCCTATCAGAAGCACCTCGCCAGCGCGTTGCTGGCGGCCGGGCTGAGCCAGACTGGCCACATCAAGGCTGTGACGATCATGAGCCTGGAAGATGTGCTCAAGATCATGGAGAACGACAGCGGCGAGCATCGTAACCCGGAAAAGTAGTATTTCTCAGTGTTCGGCACTCCCTCCGACAGCGGCGCTTGGGGCTACCGGGTCGAGGGCCACCATCTCAGCCAGAACTACACCGTAGTGGATGGCAAGGTTATCGATGGTCCGAGCTTCTTCGGCGCCAACCCTGCCGAGGTTCGGCAAGGGCCGCGGAAGGGCCTGCGCACTCTGGCTGGGGAAGATGACCTTGGCATCGAGCTGATCCATACCCTCGACGAACAGCAACTGAAGGTCGCGATCGTGGACCCCACCGCCTACGAGGACATCCTGACCGCTGCCAGTCGGAAGGCGATCCGGCGGACTTGTGAAACAAGGTCTGATGTCCTCTTTGCCACTTCAAATGTCCTTCGCCTGGTTAACCGTGGCGGAAGGGCTTGGCAATGTTCACTGTTTGTCGCACACCGCGGTGTTGTGGAACGCTGTCCCGTCGAATCGGTCCCCCTCGTATTCACCGTGCGGGGTTTTTCCGTCAGCGGAGACGACAATGCGACCGGTAGTGGTGACTTTACCAGCCTTCTTGGCGGTTAACTCCAGCGTATGGTCGTTGACCTTCTTGTAGAACCGCATGTCTGAACTAGGATCGGCCCGCGACCGGATAGTCTTTGCCGTCGAACTTGCCCGTCCACTTGCTATGCGCTGGGTTACCGTCACCGCCGATGCCGTCCACAGTGACTCTCACTTCGTCTTATCCGGTCGAGCCGTACGAAAAGCCTTTCCACCTCGACACTAATACGTCGCCTTTTCCTTGGGGCGAGGACTTCCGAAATGAACGTACGATTCTGGAGTATTGCTGGTACCCGGAAACTGAGCCCAAAAGATGCTCTGGCCCGGACAACCCACCTAGCAGAGGTTCCGCCTCTCGCGCTCGCCCACCCTCATCAAAGGAATGCTTAGCCCTTAACTGAGGAGACAGCGATGTCATACCAACCCATCGAAAAATCGGCATCATCGGCAACATGCGCACGGTAGCCCTTGTGGGCATGAACGGTTCCATCGACTGGTACTGTTACCCACACTTTGATTCGACCAGCATCTTCGGAGCGCTGTTGGACGACGTAAAGGGCGGGCGATTCCAGATATCCCCGATCCGCACTGACGTGCGGTACAAGCAGTTTTATTGGCCTTCGACGAACACTCTGATAACGCGCTTCTTGCTTGCGGATGGGATCGTCGAGTTGGAAGACTTCATGCCCGTGGGTCTTTCCCCTGACTCGTTGTGGTACCACCATCTTTTTCGTCGCATTCGTTGCGTGAGAGGTGCGGTGCGCATTTCCCTCCTTTGTTGCCCTGCTTTCGATTATGGACGGCAGGCCCACCAAGTACTGCTGGAGCCCAGCGGTGTGTTCTTCAAGTCCAGTGGCTTGAGCCTTGCCCTTTCCAGCGCTGTGCCTCTCAGGCACGGGGAACCGGGCAGCGTAACCACCGAGTTCTTGCTCGAGGAAGGCAGGTCAGAAACGTTCCTCTTGAGGGGTCACCTCGGCGATGAAGTCCTCCCGTGCCCTCCAATTCAAGAAGAAGCCGAGCAACCGTTCCAAGAGACCGTCAAGTTTTGGCAGAAATGTGCAACGTGATGCTTACAAACCCGTTCGCCGCAAAGATATGGTTTACGACCGGCAAAGATGCGCTATAAATCAGATTCGTAAGGCTGCGTGGTGTTGATTTGGACCGGCGAGTTCTTCCAGCCCAAGGACAACATGTTGGAGGGTCTTGAGGTCTGCAATCCTGTGCAGTGGAGGTGCCTGCAGCTTCGCCAGCAATTCCTTGACCGTGTTTCCGTCGAGCGGTTTGGTCACTGCGTCCAGCCTGCTTAACCCGCGCGTTGCTGACTCCAGCATCTGGAGGACTTTCCGCTTGACGGCTGCATCGCGGATCAGCTTCGGCTGATTGACGCGCCCGTACTCCCGCAGGATGCTGCGGTATAGAGCACTGCCCACAGCTTTTTCCATCTGAAGAATGCGCAGATCGAGGTCATCGCCACAGACCGTCGCAGCCGAACCATTCGACTTCCCGGTATTGCCCTGCCCATTCCCGCCATGGTCTGTTCCTGGGCGAGTCGCGGCCTGTCCGTGGTTTCCATTGCTCCCTCCGTTCGAACCCGTGCGTTGAACAGCTTCCTCTGCCTTTCCCTTGACGTTCTTGCCCGTCGGTCGCATTCCTTTACGCCAGTTCTCCGGAAGCGCCCAGTCGGATAACGCGGGTGTTCTCACCGGCTGCCGGCGCTGGTCCAGGTCAATCCAGATCGCGGGGATGTCGTAGAAATAGCGTCCCAGACCAAAACACGAGCAGGCCCGCTTAAAGGCCTGCGCGTCGGCTGCGGTCATCCCGTTGTCGTCATCGGCCCACTTTTCGCCGGTTCCGGAATGGGACCACAGCCCGATGACGGTGACCGTACAGGTGACCAGCACCTTGCCCGAAACGATGCTCTCGCCCTTCTTCACTCGGGTGATATGGCTCATCGTCTCGATCTTGTACTCGCGCGTCCAACCCTGGGGAGAAAAGAGCGCGTTCAAGCGGTCGGTGTAAGCGCGGGGATCGGCGTAGGGTACGACCTGCCCTCGTTTCTTGTCGTTGGCGGTGTTGGTAACGCGCCACCGGACTTGGTCGGATGAAAATGGGACTTCAAGCTCCGCAAGGAGCTTGTTTACATCCAGTCCCGAGGGAGATATCGATGTGTCTTCCGTTGGCATGGAGAGGCGCCCGCCTTTAGCGCTTGAGGTGTTGTGCGGTTTACTTGGAGTAGGAGAAACAAAGCTGCTTCTGCAGGGACTTGCTGCTACCAAATGGGGTTTGGCGAATGCGAGTTGATGGTCGAATACGGCATGAGTCCACTTGCAGTTCTGCAGGCGGATCTGATCAACGGCGCGAGATGGCACGAATGGGACGGCCAGATTGGAGCGCTCAAGCCCGGCTATTTCGCAGACCTGATCGCAGCGCCGGGCGATCCAACAATGGACGTCAGTGTGCTGAAGCGTGTGAGCTTCGTGAGTCCCGTACCGGAAGTGAGCACACATCTCTCGCTCCTCGCTCTTCTTCTTCTTCTTCCCTATCTCTCTTTTGCGTGGCCGCTATGAGCATCCGCTCGTGCTCCCGCACGTCATGCAGCGGTAGCACGTTCCGCTGCGTACCATCAGCGAACCGCAGATGTTGCAGGCGGGCGCATCTCCCATCTGGACAAGTTCCCCGAGTCCCTCAACCGGATCCGTGCCCTTGCCATCCGTCGTTGGCAGAGTGGGCATCGGAAGGCCGTTGAACAATTCGCCCTGATCACCGCTCAGGAATTTGAGGTCCAGCCAACGCCCGATGTAGTCCATAAGGGACTTGGCGTAGCCGATTTTGGGATTTCCGGACCAACCGCTGGGCTCAAAGCGCATGTGGCTGAGCTTTTGGCAGATTACGCGGAGCGGCACGCCGTGCTGGAGGGCAAGTGAGACCACCATTGCGAAGGCATCCATCAGCCCGGAGATGGTCGAACCCTGTTTCGCCATGGTGATAAAGATCTCACCGGGTGAACCGTCTTCGTAAACTCCCACCGTGAGATACCCCTCCTGCCCGGCTATTGCGAAGTGATGGGTGAGTGCCCGCCGCTCATCCGGCAAATGCCGCCGAATCGCAGGAAACGGCGCGGACTTCGGCTCCAGCGACGGCTCCGTTTGCGCCGCGTCGCTCTCAGGCCGGGCAGTCGCGCCGTCGCTAATCGACCTGATCTGTCTTGCTGCTGACATACGCCACCTCCTTTCTGGCAGTATCGGGCAGGACTTTCTCCTGTCGGCGCCGTCGGGCGCCAGATGCAGGCCACTGCCGATGATTACGAACAGGAAGATAAACAGGCAGATAACCAGTGCGTGGTTCTTTAGCCTTCCTTGCATGTCCATTCGCCTCTTTCACGCCAACTCGGCTGCGGTCAAGTCCTGCTTGCTGGTCTAAGCTGTGGGTAAGCCAATCGTGGCGCACGTTACCTCCACCTTTGGCGGCCTGACAAAGTGACTATGGGAGCAGCCGTTGCAATTCACCGCCTTCGTGATCGCACGGGTAACTTCCTGAAATCGTTTTGGGATTCTGACTTCTTCGCCGGCCAGCGAGTAAAACGTCGGCAATGCGGAACCGGATCGGCTTTTGTCCTTTCCTGACAAGTCCAACTCCAACCGCCCGTGAATGCCGCGAAACAGGAATTTCGTTTCCAGTGCCGGAGGCTTGCCGTCTACCGGCTTACCTGGTCGATGCTGGGTAATCAGCAGCTCGTAGGTGCGCCCCTTACGCAGCATCTCGATTCGTACTAGCACCCGCGCTAACACGACTGAATGAAGACCGTTCACACCGATTGCCCCTACCGGATGCAGCCACTCGATTGGCTGGCCATCTTCCTGGGCGAACGTGACGTATCGCCCAACGTCCCCAACCGCGCCGCCCGACTCCAGGCCGCGTACCACGTAGCGTTTCGCCAGGTGTTGGTATTCCAGCCTTACCGCCGCCTGGACCAACATTCCTCGTTCTTTCAGCACCCGCAGCGCTTGTCGCGAGAGTCTAAGTCCGACTTGGTCCAACCATCGCTTCTGCTTCATGACACCAACACGCTCCTTGTTCTTAAGGGGAATGCGGTACGCGAATCGGACAACCGAGGGCAGCCCGAATCATCTCCTTGCCGCAACCAGCCCAACACTTGTAAAAGCGTGGATCTTCGATCAGGATGGCCAGGTTGTCGCCGCTGCGGTCGTGGCCAGAATCCGCGCAAGATGGACATCGTGTCACATAGTTCCGGCCAACCTTCCTCACCGTCCCCACGTGCTCCAAAATGCGAAACTCTGACCGTCCATTCCGCCGTTTTCGTTCAATTGAAGTATCTCCACTCGGAGGTGGCGGAAAATCAGGCTCTGCCCTGCCCTTGCCAGCGATGAATCTCCGGAGTTCTTCTTCGGTCACTTTTCGCAGCCGGTTCAGATATGCGATTTGGTCCTCCAGCGTGTAGTCGGCGCCGTAGAACCAGAATCGCCGGTTGGCGCCCCGGTGAATTCCTAGCGGACCACGAATGGCGTTGCCAAACTCTCCGGTGCCGATGGCGTCGTGCTTGGGAAACACCTCAATACCTTCCGCCAGGCCCGGGCCCTTCACTGGCACTCGCAACCTGAGAGCAAGGTCATGGATGTAGATTCGGCACTCCCTGGCCAGCAGGGGTGATGCCAGGAAGATCCAAAGATGGCCACCTCGCCTGCTCATCTCCAGTGCGGGTTCCACCCTGTCCTGACTCAGGTGATACTGGAGTTTTAGCAGGTCCTCCATAGAGTTCTTGTAGTCGGCGTCGATGGCGACCCATTTACAGCGTTGGGTCGACGGGTTGATGGCGTACAGGCCGACAGTAATCTTGCCTTCCAGGTGCTGGCGGATCGTTTTATCCGTAAGCATGAGGGGTATGTCTGTCCCTTTCTTGCTTGCACGGAAGTAGCAGTGCCTACCGCTTTCCGGGTGCGGCCGCATGGACTGCATCGTGTAGGCGCGCCGGTTCACGAACAACGTTTGGTAATCCTCGACGACCTGCCAGCTGGCTGTGATTGTCGTCGCCATTTAGCCGTCACCTCCTTCCGCCCGTACGGCGCTACCGTGATTCCAAGCGCTCTCTTTCGACCGTTGCCCGCACGGTTTTCGTGCGTGGGTGTTGGTAGATAACCCGGAATATTTTTTCTGTCAAACGGCCGCCTTCGGCCGCTCTCCGGGTAACACCACCCACCGCAAACCGGTGCGCCAAAGCCCTGGGCGCTCAACGAGATGGAGAAAACCGCACTCCTTAAGAAGCATTTCGAGCTGGTGTACGCTGTAGCCGCCGAATTGCTCGTCCTCGAAGTCGACCGCGTACCAGGTTCCTTTCTTACGATCCAGGACATAGACTGCCCCGGAATCCGGATCCCCGGGCACGACCAGGGACAGCAGGGCCGACGCCGGCAGTTCGATCCAGCGAACGATCTCGACGTTTTCGGCAGCCTTATTAGCCCAGCCACCGCTGTCTGCGGCTCGACGCGGGGATCGACCTGCAGCGCGGGTTCAACCATCATTCGTCCAAACATTGCAGTCTTCCTTTCCGGGCTCTTCGCCCACGTCGTGTTGTTGTTCAGAGCCAGGACGCCACCAATGGCACATAGCTCTACCAGTGTCGGAGAAGGCCAAGTCCGTGGAGGCTCTTGTTTCGTTGGAAGTTCTAATGCTGAGAGGGGGTGACGCCAGAGTGAAGATCGTTAAGCAGGGCGGACTCGATATAAAAGATGCTCATCGCACTCCTTCACCGCCCGACGCGCCACCCGACAATGGAGCTGAGTGGAGATGAGAAGACACGTGTTCGTCAGCCGGGAACTGCTCTGTTCATTGGGCTCATATTGTCCGAGTTGCCGACAACTAGCCGGTCGGATGCCGA
>Ga0306921_10006064_pt1 | contig 12584 bp, 13 predicted proteins | sample sta12Cox44000080_FD_203760 | JGI IMG/M metagenome (GOLD analysis project Ga0306921, IMG submission 203760) | Lab enrichment of tropical soil microbial communities from Luquillo Experimental Forest, Puerto Rico - statoxic.12C.oxic.44.000.080 (v2)... | ecosystem: Environmental > Terrestrial >... | reverse complement strand
AGAGGCCCACGATCATCCCGTCAATGATCGCCACGTTGCGCTCTGGGTCACGTAAGGCCAGAAATAGCATCACACTGACCATAAGCACAATTCCGCCCACCTCCTTGACGGCGGCTAGAAGCAAAGTGGAGATTTCCGACTCGGGCGGGCGCACGAACATGCGCAAAATGAGAGGCTTGGTGCTGAGGATCAAGAAGGCGCCCGCGATGGCAAAAACGAGCGCGAGAAAACCGAGCACGACCCGCAACGGACGATAGGGTGACTGCGACATACCGCTATTCCTCGCCGGCGTGGAAAACGAAACGCGGCCATAAACCGGATTCGCGCGGATTGTAAGCCAATTCAATCCCGCATGCGTCCCAAACTGCGCGAGCCAAGCTTCACGAAAGGCCCGAGAGCCAACTGCACGAAAATCCGGAATCTGCTTGTAAGATTCGTGACCCAATCGGTGTTGAACCCATCCCCGCTAGGAGCCTAGAATCTGGAAATCACCCAACTGAAAATGTGGGAGGTCCTCCGTGCCCCACCACGAATTCTTTTGCCACGCCTGCAAGAAATCGTTCTCGAAGATGCTGTCCCTGGTCGATTACGAGGAAGGTGAGGTGGTGTGCCCGCACTGCGGCAGCACGGAAGCTGAGCAACGTTGGTCCGCCTTCGCCGTCATGACGTCGCGAAAAAGCGAGTAGCCTTTGGCTGGAGAGATCATATGCGCTTTGATAAGTTTTCGTTTGGTTCCCTCCGCATCGGCGAGACCACTTACGAGCACGATGTGATGATCGATCGAGGAGAAATCCGCGACCGCAAAAAAGGCCCATCCAAGAAATTTCGTGATGACTTTGGGCACACACCTCTCTCCATCGCGGAGAACATACCCTGGAAGTGCCGCCAACTCATCATCGGCACCGGTGCATCCGGCAATTTGCCGGTGCTGAACGAAGTAAAGCGCGAGGCAAAACGTCGAAAGGTCAAATTGCTGATCCTGCCAACTATCGAAGCCATCGAGCGGTTGCTGGAAGACCCGGAAGACACCAATGCGATCCTACACGTGACGTGTTGAACTGCTGCGACGGGGCACGCCCACCTGTGCGAAGCTGCCTAACGCACCTACCCGCGGGATTTGCATGTCGCGGGAAAGTGATGTTCACGTTTTGGAAAGCCACCCGGGTCTTTCGCCCCTCCCCCCGGGTTCCATAGACGCTGCGCCGAATTCCTGTTGATTTTGCGATCGAACAGACCCCGGTAAGACGGGCGATAAGCAATGTCCGTAGTTCTCCTATGCTACTGATAACGTGGGATAAAGCGTCCTTTGTCCGCCAATAATTCACCCGTCACGAGTGCCTCATTCAAATGCCCGGTAACGCAGCCTATCTGAACCGCCTGTCACAGGACGAGTCTCGGGCGATCCGCCATCTTTTGAAGTAAAATCTCCGATCCAAATCCGGTACGACGATGGTACGACGCCCATCCTATCCGCAGTCCCATGAATCAGTTAGAGTTGACTAGCGGTTAGCGCAACCGCCCGATTCCAGCCTGGTGTTCGTGTGCTCTTACTACTCGCGGCAGCCCTGCCTTCTGACCCGCGAAGAGAAAACGCGAGCGCGGACGTCAGCCTGGCGCTATTTGCACAGTGCTTTCGAGCCTATTAAATATATGACGTTGATGGGTTTAGTGAGTCCTTATCCCAAACGCGGACGGATGCGGACGTGTTTTCCCTATTGTTTCTCTTGTCTACTCTTCTGATATCTAGCTCCTGCTTTCTTACGAACAATTAGCATTCTGACGTCCGCATCCGCCCGCAGAGTCGATGAGATCGATTATCGGATCCGCTACTGGGATGTTCCTCTTCAGGCCAAGACCCAGCCACGTCCAGATTCGGTCGTGCCCCAGGCGGACCTTGGTGAAGCCGCGCATTTGCATTTTCTGCGCGAACGTCTTTCGATCAAGTGGACGCTCGTGGTTGGACGCTGCCCAGGCGACGTACTCCTTCCACAGATCTGCCGCTGCGACACGCGCGCTCGAATCAACGACAAGTCGGTCGTCGATGAACTCCTTGAGCAGATCGCTCTCTTCACGGTATGACTCGGACGCTTCGACGACGATTGCGGCCGTCAGCAACCCATCCTTCTGCCACTTCAGCGCACCTGCGACCGCCCAGTTAAAAATGCCAGGCGCTTCCGCTTTCAGTCTGTCGAGCAGGTCAGGGTCCGCTTGGTTAGCTGCGAACCGCTGCAGAAAAGGGATCAAACGCACGCGGCGCCAGAAGCCAGGGGAATCGTCCGAGACCTTCGGCTTGTGATTGAAGGCAAGCCAATATTTCGACGTTGGGATGAAGGTGAAGTACTCGTGATACAGGAAACGAGCCGTGATCGGGTCGGAACCAGTTAGTGCTTTGATGCGTCCCTCGTTCAGCTCGGCAGATTCGTTCGTTTCGATCGCGGTCACGAATCGCTTGCCTGAAAGTGCTGCGATCTCGTTGGGGATGGCCGAACGTGCTTTGAGTTCGAAGGCAGAAAATGGCAGATTGTAGGCATAGACGCCAAAGACGTGACGCAGGACTTCCAAGAAGGTGCTCTTTCCGTTCGCACCCGTTCCATAAGCCAAGAAAATTACCTGCTCGCTGACGTCGCCGGTTAACGAGTAGCCGACGGCCCGTTGGACGTAGTCGATCAGTTCCTGGTTGCCCCCGAAGATCTCATTCAGAAACTGCTCCCAGCGGGGTGCTTTGGCAGTTGGATCAAACAGTACATCTGTGTGCATCGTAATTTTGTCGGCTTGCTTGCCTGGGCGGAGCAGTCCGGTACGGAGGTCAACGACGCCATTCGCCAGACCCAGCAACCAGGGATCCGCATCCCAGTCTGTCCCAGGATCGGACAAGGGATGCTCCGACTGGGCGAGCTTGAGCATCGCTTCCAACCTGGAACGAGATTCGCTACGGATGGCCCAATTTTCTTCCATCTCCGCGATTTCGTTGTTGTTGATCGTCGCCGAATACTGCTGCCGATAGCGCGCGATTCTCTTTGATGCCTGCAAAACTAGTTCGTTTTCGTCTCGCGCCCACCAGTGTCCGCGCCATACCAGCCAATGGCCCCGCCTGTGGTCGAAGCGAAGTATCTTTGCAAACCCACGCGCGAAGAGTTCCGCATTGCCAGCGTCGGTGCGTGGAAAGGCCGGATAGACCGGGATCGCTCGAGCCGGCTCGAGATCGGCCGAGGTTCCGTTTCGGGTTGCGACATCAACCGCGGTTTGAGAGGTGTTGTTTGTCTTTTTGTGGCGAGACGCAATGCGGTCGTTCGTTTGCTTGGCATCTGGTCGCATCTTGGTCGGATGTTTCGTCTCGGCCTTGGCTGGTTTTCGAGTAGTTTCTTTGCTCGGCTTCATTACTGGATCTCTTTTGGGTTGGAATGGGTTGAAGCGGCAGCAGCGCTTTTCACAAAACCGGCAACGGCTTGCGGCTCGAATAGCAGCCGCGTGCCTACTCTCACAGCCAGCAGCTTCTTCTGTGCAACTAAGCGACGCACCGTATGTGGCGAAACGCGGAGCGCTTCAGCCACGTCGTTTACGTTCATGAGTCTTGAATTTGTTTTCATGTTGCTATCCCTGTGTCAGCTTGCTTACCCTTGCTCGAGCAAGCGTTCCGATGCGATCTTCTCAAAGCTGGAGAGTGGCTGCTTAGAGTGCGTAACAAAGGCGTAACAGAACCGCTACTGGTGCCGTTGCTCGTGCCGACAGAGCCGGAAGAACGTGAAGGCATCGCCAACTTTCTGAAGGGCTTCGAGGGTTTAGCGACACCGGTTCGTCGGCTGAGAAAAGAGGACTTTGACCAAAAATCTGGTGCCTGGAACTCGCTGAGGCGCGAACAGCAAGAGCGGTTCGTGAATTTGGTCAAGTTGCAAAACGGCTTCAGGAATCAGGATCAGAGGGCCATTCGAGAATCGTACCTCCGGCTTTTCACGGAAGAGCCATCTGCCCAACTACGGCATGTGTTCGACAATTTGCCGGATGACCATCATTTTTCGGCGGATCGACTAGCAGAGGCTTTAGCAGACTCGATGAGCAATTTGCGGCTGGTGTTGTGGCGTGAGCGAGGAAAGTTGAAGCCCGCCGTATTCTGTCCCGATTTCGCTACTGCTTTTTACCTTCGTGTACTTCTGAATGTAGCCGGCAATCGCTCCTTCGCCATTTGTCCTCGCTGCGGGCAGCCATTCCTTCGACGACGCCCGGACAAGGTGTATTGCTCGTCCACTTGCGGCGCCGGTGCACGCGTAACTAAGTCGCGTCGTTCAAAGAAACCCCGGAGCGCCGGTAATAAATGACAATTCCAACCGAAAAGGGACCATGCTCGCCCCACAAGACTGCTCACAAGTAATGTGATTCACTGTTACCATGAGTTACCTAAGATTTGTGCTTCTTGGTGATCGTCTGCTGCATCTAGATCCGCAGGAGGAAAGTCTGTGGTCACTTAGCGCACAAATTCGCCAGTGACATTAACCCAAGAGCCATCAAGAGCGGTTCAGAACAAGCTCTGAACCCAGCAACCGGCGAGGAGACGCACGGTGCTTCAGGGTAATACACCCTGGATGGGGCGGATAATTCCGCAACAGAATCTTCCAAAGAGAATCTGCCGCCGAGCTTGGGCGGCATTTTTCTTTGCTCCTGGTGAGCATTGGGATGTTGAAAAAAAGCACCACAAATCAAACGAGCTGTCCCAATAACATCAAGGAGCATCAGAATGAAAAAAATCAACGATTTAAATCTCAACGCGAGTTCTGAACAAAAAGTGCAGGAATCACAGCGGCACTTCGGGAGCCGGGAAGCCTTCCAGCTCCAGGAGGTTGAGACTGCCGCTGGAGTCGCCCCGGCGCTCGGTGATGGGGACCTTCTATCGACCGACGAAATCGCCAATGGGAGCTCACCCGCCGGTTCTATTGATCCACTTGAAGAGACCGCCGACACTGGGCAAGCAATTCCGACAGCTGAATTATGTGTAGCCATAGCCGGGGCATTGGCGTTTAACGTTCGAGGAGCCACGCGTCGGTCCTGTTCGCTTGGATTTTGCTGGATACGTGTCAGTGATGAAGCGTTTCGAAGACTTGCAGAGTCACTAGGGGAATCACCGGTCACAGCCACCTTGGATGTCTTGTTGGTGCTTTTCGACAAAGAAACAGGAATCCGGTTTGAGCTGCGCGATAGACTGCAAATGGGATTTGAAGTGAATGGCGAGAATATGGCGATCGCCCTGCTTCAGAAGCATATACCTCTCGCAGAAAGAAAAATTGAAAGGCTCACCATTGAAGACCCTCTGGCGATGCTGGGTTTCAGGTTAAGAGAAGACGCGCGGGGCGATTCGGATGCTTTCGTTTGTGTTTCAATTGATGGATCAGAGCATGAAGTGATGGGAGTGATCACGGGCCGCGAGGCAAAGAGCTATCGACCTCCGACTATCCCCGCACGCCCAGGTATGGCGTGAGCATTGATCGAATAAGGTAGATACCACATGGGATAGTTTAATACACCAATATGCGCGCAAGTTCAGAGAGGAGAAAGCTAATGACATAGCGGGTATCTTGTGGCATCTTCACGAGAGTAACGCCACGGTTATTACCAATGAGATTTGCAGGACCGAAGCGTCTCTTATATCTAGTTTATAGAGCATCCAGAACGGTCCGGGCAAATTCCGGGCCTGACAACCTGCCGTACAACGGTAAGGTGCCTTTGAGCTGAAGCCAGCTCAGATGCGGTGGCTGCAGAGCCACAATGGTCAGAAGACATCGGCCATCCGGATGCGGGTGGCGATTTTCTTTTCTGGGTGCAATTTCCAACTGAAGGAGATTGCATCAATGGGGTACGTAAGCACACGCGAGATTCGAACATTTCTTGGCGAAGATCAAGCGGTGCGTTGGCATCTGCAGTCCAACTTCTATCCGCCCATAACCCTGAGTTTCCTTCCGGCTGTCCGAAGAGCTTTGGCACTTGCTCGTGCTGAATGCTGGGAAACCAAAATCGAACTCCCTAGCGGCTATGAGAAGACCGTACGAGAGATCTGCTGTGATCTTCATCTCGAAGCTTTTCTCGACATCCAGGAGCGGGCATGAGCGACCAAAAGAAAACGCAGCCTGATGAGCCCGGTCGGCCTGAAGCAGAGTTTGACTTCTTCAACTGGGTGTGGAAATGGCTGGAACGATGGTACCCGTTGGATTCACAGAGTGCCAGACGCAGTGACCCGAATTGGAAGGGCAAAGATGGCCTGTGACGATATCGAATTGATAGAATTCGCCGAGCTTGCGAAACGCCTCCACTCAACCGAAGGATGGGTACGCAAGAACGTTCTTCGTTCCTATACCAGCGATCCCATTCCCCGTTTAAAGCTGGGGAAGCGCGTCGTTTTTCGGTGGGGTAGCGCCGAACTAGAGGCGTGGTTACATAGGCGTTGCGAGGGCTGCGAAGGACACAGAGCTGGGTCAAAAGAAAGGAGAAAAGAATAATGACCCAGCAACCACAGAGCGGTTATTTGTATCAGCGGCACGGAGCGTGGCATGTACGCTACCGTGACTACATCAGAATGAAAGATGGAACGGTAAGGAAAGTGAATCGATCACAGCGGATTGCGAGCGTGAAAGATTACCCTCGGAAGACTGAAGTCTATCCGTTGGTAGCAGAGCTGATGGCGAGATTGAATAAAACTGGATTCTCGCCCGAGGCGGGTGTCACGTTGCGCAAATACGTTGAGAACGTTTATTTTCCGGCACTGGAGGCCTATGCCCGACCCTCTACCATCAAGGGATATCGAGACATCTGGCGAGTCCACTTGAGCGAACGTGTCGGGTCGACGCGCGTAAGGGATTTCAGTACTCGGGATGGTCGTGACGTGATGATTGCGATTTCTAGAAGCAATGACCTCGCCAGAACCACCATTCAGCACATCAAATCCACACTGAGTGCGATATTTACTTTTGCGCAAAACGATGGGCTGGTCACTTCAAATCCGATTCACGGTGTCCTGCTACCAAAGAACGGACGCGAAACCGAAGCGACCTACGCCTATTCTCTAGAGGAGATCGAGCAGTTGTTGACGATTCTCCCCGACCCGGCAAAGACGATAGTGGCCGTGGCTGCTTTCGCCGGGCTCCGGTTGAGCGAGCTTCGGGGACTGTTGTGGGAAGACTACGACGGTCGCGATCTGAAAGTCTCGCGATCCGTTTGGCGATCGCATGTCAGCCCACCGAAGACACGCAAAAGCCGAGCACCCGTTCCAGTAATTGAGCCGTTGCGTTTGATGATCGACGCTTTGAAACCCGAGCACGCCGTTGGTCCAGTGTTTCCGAACTCGCATGGAGGACCCGTTTGGCTGGATAGTCTGGCTTACCGCGTAATCCGGCCCGCCTTGGAATCAAACGGACTGAAATGGCGAGGCTGGCACTCCCTTCGCAGGGGATTAGCAACAAATCTCAAACGATTGGGAGTTGCAACGGAAAAGATTCAGCGCATCTTGCGACACAGCAACATTAGTGTCACTCAGAATAGTTACATTCTGATGGACACATCTGACGCGAGAGAGGCCATGAAAGGCCTTGAGCAACGTGTGCTGAACGGGCGCCAGCCAACGGTGCATTGATTGGTACGACGCCGGTACGACACCGACGCCAGAGCAACAAAGCACTTGAATTCAGCTAAGCGCTTTAAAATCTGGCGGAGGGAGAGGGATTCGAACCCCCGGTACGGTTTCCCGTACAGCGGTTTTCAAGACCGCCTGTTTCAACCACTCACACATCCCTCCGCTTCCTATAAACTATTTAAAATAATATGTTTATTTCTATAGCCCCCATTGCATTACTTCCGTTCCATTGCACAAACATTGCACAAACTGTAGACTTCCGTCGTCTGAGGTGAATCGATGGTGCGATTCCAGCGAGGGCACGTCTACCAAGCATTCAATGCTTTCCATGTCCGATATTGGACCACGGAACTGCGGAAGGGTAAAGCCGTTCGGGTCCAAAAGAGTGAACGCCTTTGTGCAAAGGACGACAGGCACCATTCGGCAAAATCGAAACCGGTCCAAATGCTCGCGGCCCAGGTTATGCAAAGGGTGAACGCGTTGTCAGGGCAACCGCCAAAACAAGAGATGACGGTCGTCGAGTTCTGGGAAACTACGTTTCTTCCGTTTATCGAAAAAACGAAGAAAGCCTCCACCATCCACGGTTATAAGAAGCTCTGGAAAACACACCTCTGTTCCGCTTTCGTCGGTCTGACACTCAAGGCGTACAAAACGTCGCAAGCAACTGCTCTCCTGACTTCCCTGGCTGATCGGGGACTCGGGGCTAGATCGATAGCGCATGTCCGCAGCCTGGGTTCGGCTATCTTCCGACACGCGAAGCAGCTCGGCTTCATTGATGACAATCCCTGGCGCGACGCAGGCAGTCTCACGCCGGCAAAATCCACCGCCTCGACCTACGCATACACGCTAGAAGAGGCCGAAGCGATTACAACGGCCCTTATCTCTCGGGCTGATGCACAGTTGGCCTTTGTCCTGGCCACGTTTTGTGGGCTGCGACCTGGGGAGATCAGCGGGTTAAAGTGGGAAGACGTCGAGCGTGAGTGGATTCATGTTCGTCGTTCGAGCTGGAGGGGCATTATTGGGAAGACCAAGACTGACGATGCGGTGGCTAGCATCCCATTAATTGAGCCCGTTAGGTCAATGCTCACCGCCTGGAAGGCAATACAACCGCAAGTCGTAAACGGTTGGGTTTTTGAAAATAACGTTGGGGAACCAATGGACATGAGTTCATTTGCGTCACGCGTAATCGTACCTTTGCTGAAGGCAAAGAAAATACGTTGGCGCGGTCTCTACGCGGGGCGCCGTGCAGCGGCGACCCTGCTTGTCCAACTAACGGGAAATGCGGTCGCTGCGCAATACATTCTCCGACACAAGAACTTGTCGACAACGACCGCGTTCTATGTGAAGCCCGTGCGCGATGAGGCGGTTTCGGGCATGAACGCTCTCGAGAATTTTCTTAAAGGTCGCAAAGCATTGACTATTGGCGGAGGTGAGTGAACATTCAGCTGCGCCATCCGCGCTATAGTCCACCTTCGGCTGGACACTCAATTGAACCGAACGTTTGTTGGAAGAGAACCTTCAAGTCGTTATCATCGAAAGAGATAGAAGGAAGCACGGAATCTGCGCCCGCTTGCACCCTGCCCTTGCAAGTTTACAGTCTTATCGCAGAGCAAGGGGTGCCCGCATCACCGTTTCAGAAGAACCGTCACAATGCGAAGCGGCGGTGTCGATCCGCCACGAGTGCATTCTAAAAGCAATTGCCTCCACCCATCGCCGTATGGCTTACCGTCCTGACAACGTACGCTGGGTTTGATCGCAGTGTTTGCCTTGCGACGACCAGCAGCCGATCAGTCGTCCATGTCTTTCAGAATCAGAGACAACCCTAATTGTTGCTGGTGTCAGGTGGGCGCCTGCGTGCCGAGGCCACGAGTCGCTTGCGACCACGCAGAAATACCTGGAGCCCTCGAAAGAGACAGAGAAACAACTCGACCGGATGAGACTGCCGTTTTAGTTGTTTTAGTGTGGCGTGACTACTTCTTGATGACAAGCCAAGTGGTGTAACCACCGGCCTTGCTCTTGCTCGGCCTTCTCTCCCTTGACCACGCTTCCTCACCAAATAGTTCATTCATCGCTCGGGGCACGAGCCTATACGAAAGCTTCTGACGTTCCTGTTCATCTAGCACTGTCGGTAGCGCGTTAAGGAGCTCCGTCTGAACACCCATCCAAGGTAGGCCGTTTTTCCGAATCCGCTCAATCAAGTCCGTACGCTTTCTGAGAGTCTCAATGGCCGATGACGCATACGTCTCAAATACGTCGATCGGCTCGTCAGGTGCTTCGGGAGCAGCGTTGACAGCATCAGCGGAACTAGCTGTGGAGAAGAGAGGGGCAGTTTCGGTAGAGCTTGCCACGGCAGCGGCGGCTACCTTCTCACGGTGAGCCGGTACAGCCGCGCCGATCGCTTCCGCGAATCGCTGGCGTATAACTCCGGCGGAACTATCGACCGCATTGCGGTTATATTCTGGATCGAGTGTTTTGTAGAGCGTTTCAAAAGACAGGATTCGGGTTGGCACGGGATAGCTCTTGCCGCCGGCACTGCTCCAGAAAACACCGTTGCCCTCGATGGGCTCGTTTAACAATGCGCTCAATAGGTCGTCACTGAAATGGGCATTGGCACGTTTCAAGGCCTGGAGATCGGCCGATGACAGCAGATGAAAAACAAACCAATTGTCACCCTGACTCAGAATCTCACCTGAGATACTGCCAGGCTGCTGCGTGATGAGCACTGCTCCGAGATCGTATTTTCGGCCTTCTTTGACCCAAGTAACGTAAGGACCCTCACCGGAAGAATTTCCACTTCCTAGAACTGACTGCGCTTCCTCCACTACGGCAATCGTGGGAATGGTCTCCGGCCGCGCTTTGGTGAACTCTTCTTGGTTGTGGTCAAAGATGCGCTGGAGGACCAAGCCTGACAGGATCAGTGCGGGGCCACCCCGCATCTGAGAAACGTCGACGACGCAGATCTTACCCTGTTTAAGTGCATAGAGCAGCATATCCATCATCTGACTGCTCGGATCGTGAAGCATTTTCACAATGATGGTCATGTTTGCCCGAGCGGCAACCATTTCGGCATCCTGTTGTGCTTCGAGCCGCAGAAGTCTCTTAATGAGGTCACCATCCGCGGTGTTACCGTTCTGGTGGATTTCATCAACGAGTGTCCACCAATCTTCGTCGTTCAATCCCTTCAATTTGCGAACGTTCTGCTGATCTTGTTTCTCTGGAGAAAGGGCTATGGAAATGACATCGCTTGGTCGAAGGCGCCGAATGTCAAGCCGTATGTCACCTGCAACAAATGATTGATAAAAAGGACTTGGGCCTGTTTTTCGCGTGAACACAACAACTTTGTCCTGCAGGTGCGGAACGTCGCAGAGCCCTGGCCGATTCTTGTCGTCCGGCCAAAAATATTCGCCATCCGGGTCGAAAATGATAGTGCCCACTGGAACATGGCGACCACCGCGCTTCTCGACCGTCGGCATTTCACGATAGAGATTGCTGAACAGCAATTTTATTAGGTTGGATTTTCCAAATCCCGCCCGAGCAAACACGAAGCTGCGTCGCGATAGAAGGTTCCGTGCCTGAAACTTAGGGACAATGCCAGGACTTCTGAGTTGCATCCAAGGCTTACGTTCCAGTCGCTTATCGTCGCCACTGTAAATGAACTCGCCGAGAGCAAGGAATCCAAGCTCAGCGCCCTCCACGTTATGCCCGGCAACTTCTTGTAGAACCTCATCGGAAAGGAACGCTACCTTGCTTCCGACGTGAGGAAGTCGGCGATGTGATGCCGCGTATATGAGTTTGCCGTCAACCTGGCGGAGAACACCAAGCGTGCGAATGTTAACCCGATATTTCAGGTATTGGTCGCGTAAGTCCTCGGGAATCGGGCGGTCCTCATCAACTGCTCGTAAGCCATAATCCTCGCCGGAACCAGACGCTAGCCTTCCCTCCGAAGAGATAGAGGTGACTCGTCCGAGGACGGCCTCGTCTTCACTCTCAAGTTGCACGAGAACAAACTGACCGTGCATCGGTATTTTCTGGAATTCGCTTCGATATCGAAAAACAAGGTCAGCATGAAACTCAAGCCCACCTTCGCTAAAACCACGAAAGATTCCAACAACATCTTCTTGTTTAAATAGTTTCATGACTAATATCTCCTGCCTGAAGGATCAGGATTCAATCTGAAGGCCTCGATTGCATCCTGTTTCCCCAGTGGGAGGAGGTTACGAATAGCAAGAAAGATTTCGTCCTGCAGAATCTGGAGATCGAAATCGACTACCTCAGCGTGTTCATGAGCCCTCTGCAGGCAACGCGGATAGAACGGAACGGGAAAGCCGTCGATGGCGTCTGCCAGCAGATAGCCAAGTATCTCGGAGGCCTGTGGAGTCTGCGGTGTGAAGATGTCAAGAGCCCAGACTGGGTCTCCGGCTCGAGTTCCGAACCGAACCAAATACATATCTCCGATCACAAACTTTGGAGCCTCGCCGCCCGCTGCCTCAACTTCCTCTTCGCCGCGTGCATATTCAGGCCAAACATATGCTTTCGCCTCGAGATCACGTGGGACGCGAACGTAGCGAGCCTCGCCCGGCGGAAACACATTATCAATGGCCATGGCGAGTTGGTATCGGCTGAGAACTTTGCTGTGTTTTGCAAGTCCGACAAGATAGACTCGACGGCGGTCCTGTTTGTAAATGCGCTCGATTGCTTCCCCGACTCGATGGCGCCATTCAATGAAGAGCTCCCCGCGGAACAACTTGCTACGAAGTTGGCCGTCTCGGACGATCAACGTATCAGTCGCAAACGTGTGGTAACAGATGCGGTCGTAGAGAACCGCCCATTCGCACAAATCCCGATACACGAGTACCCAAGAGGGTTGAGCCTTGTGAGGTGTTTCCCTTACAAGTCTTCCCTCCGGAATCATGTGGCTGAGTTCGTGTAGGGATCGTTTCCCAAGATCTGCCATCATTCGACCCAGGGCTGT
>Ga0306921_10006062_pt1 | contig 12586 bp, 14 predicted proteins | sample sta12Cox44000080_FD_203760 | JGI IMG/M metagenome (GOLD analysis project Ga0306921, IMG submission 203760) | Lab enrichment of tropical soil microbial communities from Luquillo Experimental Forest, Puerto Rico - statoxic.12C.oxic.44.000.080 (v2)... | ecosystem: Environmental > Terrestrial >... | reverse complement strand
CATCAGAATGGGGAGGAACAACGGAAGGAGACTCCACATGGACACCGCATTGGAACTGCGCTCGCTGATCAAGAAGAGCGGCGAGCTCGAACTGTCGCTGGTCAAGGTGCCGGTGCCCGAGCCCGGCGACGACCAGGTGGTGATCAAGGTCGAGGCGACGCCGATCAATCCGTCCGACCTCGGCCTGCTGCTGGGGCCGGCCGACATGAGCGCGGCCAAGGCGACGGGCAGCGGCGACGGCGCCAAGGTCACCGCCCAGGTGGCGCCTGGCGCGATGACCATGCTGGGCGCCCGGCTCGACCAGTCGATGCCGGTCGGCAACGAGGGCGCCGGCACCGTGGTCAAGGCGGGCGCCTCGCCGGCGGCCCAGGCGCTGCTCGGCAAGATCGTGTCGACGGTGGGCGGCGCCATGTACGCCCAGTACCGGCTGCGCAAGGCGAGCGATTGCATGCCGCTGCCGGCCGGCACGACGGCGGCCGAGGGCGCGTCGTGGTTCGTCAATCCGCTGACCGCGCTCGGCATGACCGAGACCATGAAGCGCGAGGGCCACAAGGCGCTGGTCCACACCGCCGCGGCCTCGAACCTCGGCCAGATGCTGAACAAGATCTGCCTCAAGGACGGCATCGCCCTGGTCAACATCGTGCGCAGCCCGGAGCAGGCGAAGCTGCTGCGCGGCATCGGCGCCAGGTACGTGGTCGACTCGACGGCGCCGACGTTCCAGGACGATCTGGTCAACGCCCTGGCCGAAACCGGCGCCACCATCGCCTTCGATGCGATCGGCGGCGGCAAGCTTGCCAGCCAGATCCTGACGGCGATGGAGATCGCCATCAACAAGACCGCCAAGGAGTACAGCCGCTACGGGTCGAGCGTGCACAAGCAGGTCTATATCTACGGCGGCCTCAACACCTCAGCCATCGAGCTCACTCGCAACTACGGCCAGGCGTGGGGCGTCGGCGGCTGGCTGCTGACGCCGTTCCTGCAGAAGATCGGCCGCGAGGGCCAGGGGCCGCTCCGCCAGCGCGTGGTCAACGAGCTCAAGACCACCTTCGCCAGCCACTACACTAGGACGATCTCGCTGCCCGAGGTGCTCGATCTCAAGAACATCGCCGTCTACAACAAGCGCGCCACCGGCGAGAAGTTTTTGATCAACCCGAACAAGGCCTGAGTTCGTCTTGCCGGACCGCGGGCCCCTGGCCTGAGCGGAGCCGAAGGCTCTGGCCCACTCTCCTGTGAAACCTTCCCAGAGTTTCCCACCCGCGTGGGAAACCGATAATGCACGCCCGCTTGGCTTTCAGGCGATTCTTCCCAGAGTCCGCGCCACCCTTCCTTCGGTATTATGGAAAATGCTAATTCGTATATTTCCTTGACAGATAATGGACATTTATCGTATAAACGATCATGCCCCATCGCCTTCCGCCCTGTTCCGACGACGGCGGCCCCCGGCTGCCCGCCCGCCTGCCGGCGACCGAGCTGATCACCGCCGACCTGCCGACGCGGCGGCCGATCCTCGACCCAATCCTGGCGACCAAGAGCCTCGCCCTGCTCTACGGCCCGCGCGGGCTGGGCAAGACCTTCGTGGCGCTCGGCATCGCCTGGGCGGCGGCGGCCGGCGAAAGCTTCCTCGGCTGGCGCGCCAGCCGGCCGCATCGCGTCCTCTATATCGACGGCGAGATGGCCGCCGTCGACATGAAGCAGCGGCTGCAGCTCCTCGGCTCGGCGCCGCCGACGCTCGAGTTCATGCTGACCGATCTCAATCGCGCCATACCGCCCGATCTCGGCTACCTCGACGGCCAGATCAGCCTGATCAGGAATTGGGGCAATCCCGAGCTGGTGGTGTTCGACAACCTGTCGAGCCTCGCCGGCTTCGACACCGGCAATCCCGATTGCTGGAACGACCTCCAGCGCTTCCTGCTGGTCCAGCGCCAGTTCGACCGCGCCATGCTGCTGGTCCATCACGCCAACAAGAAGGGCGCGCAGCGCGGCACCAACCGGCGCGAGGACATCCTCGACCTGGTGATGGCGCTGCGCCGCCCCGCCGACTACCAGCCGCAGGACGGCGCCCGCTTCGAGATCCACTTCGAGAAGACGCGCGGCCTGTTCGGCGAGGCGGTCGAGCCGATCGAGGCGCGGCTGGAGACCGACAACCAGGGCATTGCGCGCTGGAACTGGCGGCCGGTGCATGTCGGCGACCTCGAACGAGTCGCAGCGCTGCTCAAGGCGGGCCTCAATCCGAACCAGGTGGCGAAGGAAATCGGGATTTCGAAGAGCAGGTCTTATAGGCTCAAGGAACGAGCGGCCGCCATAGGACAATGGCCGCCACGCGAGCCTTGCTAGTGGGTAGACGTGACCATTCGGACGCCGTTGCTCTCATCGCCCACCATTCAACGAGCTTGATTGAGCACCTTGCGGCAATCGAACATGAACGCTGGTCGTATTGGCAGAGGTACATGCATAGCAAGGGAGTACGCCAAGCTGACGGATCGCTGACAATTCCCGCCCATCTAGTCGAACGTTGGGAAAAGCAAATGGCTAGTCATCGCGCTAGAACGTTCTTTTTTCCCGCAAGGAGTCGATAAGCGCGGCGGCCCATCACAAGCAGCGCTCACCGACGTGATGCTGCCAACGCCGTGGAATCATATCGAAGCCGCAATGGCCTATGGTCGTGGGCATCCTCTGCTTGTAATCGTCGAGCGACGACTGAAGAGCGAAGGTCTTCTCGAGCAAGGGTACGATTGGTTTGTCCAAAGGGTCGATGTCAGCTCCGCTGCGTTGACGACACTCGAATTCAATGGTGTCTTGGCGGATTGGAAAGCCAGGGTCGAGGAGCGACACAAGAAAAAGATCGAATCGGCAGCGAAGGAAGAGTCACCCGCTGAATGGACAGTGGTGAGATTGCTGGGTGCCCTTCGTCCCGGGCAACTTTGGAGCGTAGCCGCGGCGTTGGCTGTTCTGCTAGGAGGCGCCTTCGCCATCGGCGCGAAATTGTTCCGATAACCCATCGGGCACGGGCGTGCATGGAAGAAGTCCGCTGATGCTCTTGCTCCACGTCTGCACCACTCACCTCTTCACCTCTCCAGATCGATCTCCGCCGGCTTTGGCGCCGTCTTGAGGTTCATGCGCCCGTCGTAGATCGGCCGCGCGCTCGCCAGGATACCGCGCGAACAGCACCGTGCCGCCGGTTTCGGTGCGCATCTCGTTCCCAAAATGCGGATCCTCTATGTAGACGATGGTGCCGGGGCCGTAGGTTTTCTCACCCATCGTGAAGACGCCGTCGATCACGTACCTATGCATCAACGACCGCTTAAGAGCGGCGCGCCATTGCTCTATAGTTCGTCCGTCTGATCGGGGGATGAACATCATGACTGCGCAGCTCACCAGGGCTGAACGCCAGCTCGCCATCATCATTCTTCTGGTGCTGACGGTCGTCGGGCTGGTCCTGGCCGGCGCCGGCAAGGACGATCCGATCGGCATCCATGGCTTCCTGATCATGGGCTGCGCGATCCTCGCCATCTTTGCCGTGATCTCGGGCTCCGAGTCCGAGCCCTCGCCCGACCGCCTCGACAGCTACTACGACGATCCGACCAAGATCGGCATCGTGCTCGCCATGGTGTGGGCGGTGGTCGCCATGTTCGTGGGCGACTGGGTGGCCTGGCTGCTGGCCTATCCCGACTTCACCTTCGATGCCGGCTGGTCGAGCTTCGGCCGGCTGCGGCCCGTCCATACCTCCGGCGTGATCTTCGGCTTCGGCGGCAATGCGCTGATCGCGACGTCGTTCTATGTCATGCAGCGCACCTCGCGGGCGCGCCTGCCCGATCAGCTCAGCCCGCTATTCGTGGTGTTCGGCTACAACCTGTTCTGCCTGCTCGCCGCCACCGGCTACCTGATGGGCGTCACCCAGTCGAAGGAGTACGCCGAGCCGGAATGGTACGCCGACATCTGGCTGACGATCGTCTGGGTGACGTACTTCTTCGTCTACCTGCGCACGCTGGCGCGCCGCCGCGAGCCGCACATCTACGTCGCCAACTGGTACTACCTCGCCTTCGTGCTGGTGGTGGCGATGCTGCACATCGTCAACAACCTCGTCGTCCCAGTCGGCATCGGCAGCGCCAAGAGCTATTCGCTGTTCTCGGGCGTGCAGGATGCGATGACGCAGTGGTGGTACGGCCACAACGCCGTCGCGTTCTTCCTGACCGCGGGCTTCCTCGGCATGATGTATTATTACCTGCCGAAACGCGCCGGCCGACCACTGTTCTCCTACCGGCTGTCGATCATCAGCTTCTGGGGCATCACCTTCCTCTACATGTGGGCGGGCTCGCACCACCTGCACTACACCGCGCTGCCGCAGTGGGTGCAGACGCTCGGCATGACCTTCTCGCTGATGCTGCTGGTGCCGTCGTGGTCGGCCGCGGCCAATGCGCTGCTGACGCTGAACGGCGCCTGGCATAAGGTGCGCGACGACGCGACCCTGCGCTTCATGATGGTGGCGGCGGTGTTCTACGGCCTCACCACCTTCGAGGGGTCGTTCCTGGCGATCCGGCCGGTCAACGCATTGTCGCACTACACCGACTGGACGGTCGGCCACGTCCATGCCGGCGCGCTCGGCTGGGTGGCGATGATCACCTTCGGCGCGATCTACGCCTCGGTGCCGTGGCTGTGGAAACGCACCGGCATGTATTCCGATCGCCTGGTCGAGGTGCACTTCTGGCTCGCCGTGTCCGGCACCCTCATCTACGTCATCTCGATGTGGAACTCGGGCATCATCCAGGGGCTGATGTGGCGGACCTACACGCCGGGCGGCACGCTCGCCTACACCTTCGTCGATTCGCTGGTCGCGATGCACCCCTACTACATCGCCCGGGCGATCGGCGGCCTGCTCTTCCTGCTCGGCACCCTGGTCGGTTGCTACAACATCTGGATGACGGTCCGCCGCATGCAGACGGTGACCAGCGCGCCGGGCGCCGACTTCCCCGTGACGGCCGCCGGCCAGCCCGCGGAGTAGGCCATGTTCGGATTCCACTACAAGCTCGAAACCAAGGCGATCGGCCTGGTCCTGTTCATCATCGGCGTCGCCAGCATCGGCGGCCTGGTCGAGATCGCGCCGCTGTTCACCATCCACCAGACGGTCGAGGACGCGCCCGACATGCGGGTGTACACGCCGCTCGAGCTGGCCGGCCGCAACATCTACGTGCGCGAGGGCTGCTACGCCTGCCATTCGCAGATGATCCGCACCCTGCGCGACGAGGTCGAGCGCTACGGCCCGTACTCGCTGGCCGTCGAGTCGAAGTACGACCATCCGATGCTGTGGGGCTCCAAGCGCACCGGGCCCGACCTCGCCCGCGTCGGTGGCAAGTACTCCGACGAATGGCACGTCGCCCACCTGATGAACCCGCGCGCCGTCGTGGCGCCCTCGGTCATGCCGTCCTACGCCCGTTTGGCGCGCAATCCCCTGCGAGTCGACGACCTCGGGCGGCACCTCAGCGCCATGCGCGCGGTCGGCGTGCCCTACACCGATGAAATGATCGCCAACGCCGTCGTCGACGCCCAGGCCCAGGCCACGCCGGAGAGCGACGCCGCGGCGGGCGTCAGCAAGCGCTATGGCGAGGCGACCAACATCCGCAACTTCGACGGATTGCCGGGCGCGGTCAGCGAGATGGATGCGCTGGTCGCCTATCTCCAGATCGTCGGCCGCCTGACCGACGCGGCGTACAAGACCACTCCGACGGGAGAATGACCATGGGCATCACCCACGACTCCCTGGTCTTCCTGGCGCAGACCTTCGGCCTGTTCTATCTCATCGCGCTGTCGGTGGGCGTGCTGGTCTATGTCTACTGGCCGTCGAACCGCCGGAAGTTCGACGACGCCGCGCAAGCCATCCTCCAGGGCGAGGACAAGCCATGTCGGTAGAAGAGCGCGATCCTGTTTCCGGCTACCTGATGACCGGCCACGAATGGAACGGCATCAAGGAGCTCAACACGCCGGTGCCGCGCGTGGTCTTCGTCGCGCTCGCCCTGGCGGCGCTGTTCTCGCTCGGCTACTGGATCCTGATGCCGGCCTTCCCGCTCGGCTCGACCTACACCAAGGGGCTGCTGGGCGCGAGCGACCGCGCCTCCGTCACCGCCGAGGTGCGGCAGGCGGCGGCCGACCGCGCGGTGTGGACCGACCAGATCACGGCCAAGAGTTTTAGCGCCATCCAGGCCGACCCCGACCTGATGGCCCATGTGCGCACCACCGGCGCGGTGCTGTTCGGCGACAATTGCGCGGTGTGCCACGGGCGCGACGCCAAGGGGGCGCGCAATTTCCCCAACCTCACCACCAATTCGTGGCTGTGGGGCGGCACGCCCGAGGCGATCGCCGAGACCATCCGGGTCGGCATCAACTCGCCGCACGAAAAGACGCGGGTGTCGCAGATGCCGGCGTTCGGCCGCGACAATATGCTGAAGCGCGACGAGATGGAGAACGCCGTCGCCTACGTGCTGAGCCTCTCGGGCAAGCCGCCGGCCGGCAAGGCGGACGCCGACAAGATTGCCGCCGGCAAGGCGGTGTTCGCCGCCAATTGCGCGAGCTGCCACGGCCCGGAGGCCAAGGGCAATCCCGAGGTCGGCGCGCCCAATCTCAGCGACCACTACTGGATCCACGGCAGCGACGAGGATGCGCTGTACGCCGACGTGTGGGGCGGGTTGCAGGGCCACATGCCGACGTGGGAGGGCCGCCTGTCGCCGCTCGATCGCAAGATCCTGGCGCTCTACATCGTCGACCTGAGGAAGCCCGCCAAATGACGATGCGCCTCGGTTCGCGCTGGACGATCGGCCTGCTGGTGCTGGCCGGCGTGCTGCTGGTCGCCGGTGCCAACGCCCACCTGCTCTACGTCGCGCTGACGTCACAGCCCGACTGCGTCGCGCATGTCCGACAGGGTGACGGCCGACAGGGCGACGCCAACGCCAAGCCCGGGCAGTTCGCCGTGGCCAAGTCGGCCTGCTGAGGGGGACGAAGCATGACCCACGAGATCCCCGCCGTGATGCCGCCGCTCAGGCCGGCCAGCGCATACGCGCGAAACCTGCGGCCCGCGGCGGCCTTCGACTGGCTGGCGGCGGGCTGGCGCGATTTGACCGCGCAGCCCGCCAGCAGCCTCGCCTACGGGCTGGGTGTGTTCGTGGTGTCGGCGGTGATCGTCGGCGGCCTCGTCCGATTCGGCTGGGACTACATCCTGTTCCCGGCCTTCGCCGGCTTCATGGTGGTCGGCCCGCTGCTCGCCATCGGCCTCTACGAGAAGAGCCGGCGGCTGGCGTCCGGCCAACCGGTGACACTCGGCGAGATGATCTTCGTCCACCCCAAATCGGGCGGCCAGATCCTGTTCACCGGCGTGCTGCTGTGCGTGCTCGTGCTGCTGTGGATGCGGGCGGCCGTCATCATCTACGCGCTGTTTTTCGGCCTGCTGCCATTCCCGGGCCTCAACCACATCGTGCCCATGCTGTTCACCACGCCGGTAGGCTGGGCACTGCTGGTGGTGGGCACGGTGGTCGGCGCACTGTTCGCGTCCTTCTCGTTCGCCATCAGCGCCTTCTCGATCCCGATGCTGCTCGAGGAGCACATCGACTGCCTGACCGCGATGGGCACCAGCATGCGGCTGGTATGGAACAACCTGCCGGTCATGCTGGCCTGGGGCGCGATTGTGCTGGTGCTCTTCCTGCTCAGCCTGGCGACCGGCATGCTGGGCCTGATCGTCGTCTTTCCGCTGCTGGGACATGGGACCTGGCATGCCTACCGCGCCATCCGCTCGTAGCGAAGAACTGCTGCTGGCGAGCCGCGCGCTCGGACCGGGCGCCCGGCAAAGCCAACTGAGCGTGCCGTCGATCCATTGCGGCGCCTGCGTCGCCCGCATCGAGCGGCTGCTCGGCGCGCTGCCCAACGTCGAACAGGCGCGCGCCAATCTCTCGACCAAGCGCGTGACCGTGGCCTGGCGCGGCGAGCAGCCGCCCGACCTGATCGCGGCGCTGGACGAGGCGGGCTACCCGGCGCACCTGCATGACCCCATGACTGATCGGGTCGACGGCACCCTGAAGCAGCTCGTGCGCGCGCTGGCGGTTGCGGGCTTCGCCGCCGGCAACGTCATGATGTTGTCGGTCGCCGTCTGGGCGGGTGCCGACGCCGAGTCGCGCGACATATTCCATTGGCTGTCGGCCGCGATCGCCCTGCCGGCGCTGGCCTATAGCGGCCGCGTGTTCTTCCGCTCGGCCTGGCAGGCGCTGCGGCATGGCCGCACCAACATGGACGTCCCGGTCACCATCGGCGTGCTGCTGGCCTTTGGCATGAGCCTGTACGAGACCATTCATCACGGGCCCTACGCCTATTTCGACGCGGCGCTGTCGCTGCTGTTCGTGCTGCTGATCGGCCGCACGCTCGACCACATGATGCGCGAGCGCGCCGCCACCGCCGTCACCGGGCTCGCTCGCCTCGCGGCGCGCGGCGCCTCGGTGGTGCAGCCCGATGGCTCGCAGCGTTACCTGCCCATCGAGGACATCCGGCCCGGCATGAGCCTGGCGCTGGCCGCCGGCGACCGGGTCCCGGTCGATGCCCGGGTGGTTTCCGGACAATCGGAAGTCGACGCCTCGCTGGTGTCGGGCGAGAGCCTGCCGCGCGCCGTCTCGGCGGGTTCGCCGGTCGAGGCGGGGATCCTGAACCTCGGCGGACCTATCACATTGGAGGCCACCGCGACGGCCACCGACTCCTTTCTGGCCGAGATGCGACGCATGATGGAAGGCGCCGAAGCCGGACGCGCCGCCTATCGGCGCATCGCCGACCGCGCCGCGCGGCTCTATGCGCCGGTCGTCCATCTCACCGCGCTGGCGACCTTTGCCGGCTGGATGATCGCGACCGGCGATGCGCATTTCGCTGTGACGACCGCGATTGCGGTGCTGATCATCACCTGTCCCTGCGCGCTCGGGCTCGCGGTGCCCATGGTGCAGGTGGTGGCATCGCAGCGGCTGTTCGGGCGCGGCGTCCTGGCGAAAGGCGGCGGCGCGCTGGAGCGCCTGGCCGACGCCGATCATGTGGTGTTCGACAAGACCGGCACCCTCACCAGCGGCACGCCGCGACTGATCGACGACGCCATCGCCGCCGACGTCCTGGCGATCGCCGCCGCGATGGCCGAGGGCTCGCGTCATCCCTACTCGCGGGCGATTGCCGCCGAAGGCCGCGCCCGCCATGTGCCAGCCGTCGCTCTCGCCGATCTCCGCGAGCAGGCCGGCGCCGGCCTCGAAGGTCGGCTAGACGGTACGCTCTATCGCCTCGGGCGGCCGGGCTGGGCGCTGACGGCGGCCGATCCCGATGATGCCGGCGTGGTGTTGTCGGCCGACGGCGCTTTGCTCTGCCGCTTCGCCTTCGAAGACGAATTGCGCGCCGGCGCGCGCGAGGCCATCGAGCAATTGCAAGTCGACGGCCTGACAATCGACATCGTCTCGGGCGATCATGAAGAGGCCGTACACCGGCTGTCGACGTCGCTCGGTCTGCCTTACCTCGCGGGTGTCTCACCCGCTGCCAAGGTCGAGCGCCTCGCGGCGCTGGCGGCGCGTGGCGCCAAGGTCCTGATGGTGGGCGACGGCCTCAATGACGCCCCCGCCCTTGGCGCCGCCCATGTCTCGATGGCCGCCGCGTCCGCGACCGATGTCGGGCGCACGGCCGCCGATTTCGTCTTCCTGCGCGACGACCTGCGGGCGGTGCCCGAGACGATCGCAGTTGCCCGCCGCGCCCAGCGCCTGGTGCGGGAGAATCTGGTGCTTGCGGCGGGCTACAATGCGCTCGCCGTTCCGATCGCCATCCTCGGCCTGGCGACGCCTCTCGTCGCCGCCATCGCCATGTCGATCTCGTCGATCGCGGTGGTCGGCAATGCCCTGCGCCTCGCCGGTCGACCGACGCCGTTGCCCCAGGACAAGCCTCGGTCCACGCTGCAACCCTTCCTCGAGGCAGGCCGATGAGGGATTTCTACTACCTGATCCCGGTCGCGCTCGTGCTGGGCGGCGCCGGACTCGCGGCCTTCATGTGGTCGTTGCGCAACCGGCAGTATGAGGATCTCGACGGCGCCGCCGAGCGCATCCTGTTCGACGAGGATCGTCCGCTGAAGGCGCCGCCACGCGGCGATGCCGCCGATAAGGCTGGCGGCTAGAGACCAGCGTGCGCAGTCCGGCAAGCCGGCGCGGTGTGAGCATTGCCGCTTACGGCCGGACGTAGCTCCAGCCCTGCTCCTGCAGCTCCATGACCCGCACCACGCCGGATTTCACGACGCTGGCCTGCGAGATCAGGTGAATCTCCTTGTTCTCCCGCTTGGCCATGTTTTCCTGGGTATTGCCGCAGGCCTTGAAGGTGATCGACGAGGTCTTCTCCGCCATCGACTTGATGCGGTCTTTCACCGGCGAGGTGTCCTCGCGCAGCATGTGCAGGCCAGGGCCGAAGGCGACGATCTCGATCTCGACCTTTTCGCCCGCGCCCGTGTAGTAGCGCTCGACATTGGCGGCGTTGTTGAGCGCCAGGGTCATCACCTCGGGCTCATCGCTGTTCACCTGCAGGACGAGGCGATGAAACTGCTTCGCCGCCGCGGTCGCAACGATCGTCGTCGAGGCGTGCTCCTTGTTCGTGCCCTGAGAGACTACCGGTGATCCGGCCAGAGCGACTGCCATCGCGCATACGATCGCCGCTCCCATTACAAAGCCCAATTTCGTCATGTTACCCTCCTGCTACTCATTTCGATTTGTTCAAAGCGTCACTTGCCGGGTTGGCGGGCGCCCGGTCACTTGCAGCCGGCCACTTGCAGGGACCGGCCAGGCGCCTCCGCACGGCATTGAGGCCGGCCAACCCGTAGCGGCCCTCGAGCGCCGCGCCCTGCGGCGCGGTGATGTGGAAGGAGATGCTGCCGCGGTCGGGCAGCGACGCCAGCAGGCGCCCGACATCGCCCTTGATGGCGACGCCGGTCCCCGACGCGGGCGCCCCGGTCGCGAGCGGCACCGGCCCGCCCTCGTCGATGCGGTAGGCGACGGCGTAGCCCTCGCCGCGCGGCTTGATCGGCGCGCCGGCCAGCACCAGTTCGGCGCCCCCGCCGCGGCACTGGATCGAGAGCTGCAGCGGCACGCCGTCGGGACTGCTGGCCGTCGATACGGTGGCGACGGCGATCGGCGAATAGTCGAACGGCGAGGTCGTCTGGCTGACGATCCAGTCTTCGGCGGCCGGTGGGGGTTCCGCCGCCGGCGCGCTTTCAACACGCCGGACCTCCACGGGCGGGGTTTTGGGCGGCGGAGTTTCCTCGGCCGGCGCGGCGGCCGAGGCCGCCGACGGCAGCCCGAGGTCGCTCGACAGCTTGTCCAGGCACTCGATCCGCTCGCTGGGATGCAGCGCCGAGCAGGCCCGCAGCCGTTCCGTCAGGTCGGGCTGCGCCAGCGCGTCGACCGCCGCCAGAAGCAGCGGGACAACGGCGCAGGCGGCCACGATCTTCATTGCCCGGCCGGCGGCTGGCGGGACTGGCGGTCGAGCCACTGCTGCGCCGCCGGGAAGCGGTTGAGGCCGGGCACGGCCGCGCGGAGATTGATCGACTGCCATTTCGGGTCGAAGCCCGCAACCTGCAGCCTGTCGACCCGGCTGAACAGGACGTCGGTGAAGCGCGTGACGCGCTGGTAGCGGTTGGACCCGAACGGCCAGTTGTAGGCGACGAGAACCGTCGGCACCGAAATGGTCGGCACGCTCTCGCCCGGCTTGATCAGGGCGGGATAGTCGGCCGCCTCGAGCGACGCCGGCTGATAGTAATCCTCGAACTTGCTGTCGTAGGGCACCGGCAGGAACTTGAAGCCGGGCGCCCACGGTCCGCGCAGGAAGGCATCGACGGGCTTGGTCGTGATGAACACCACCGCCGCCATGTCGCCCTCGCCCTTGCGCATCTGCTGCAGCGCCGTCGGGTGCGGGATGAAGGTCTTGTCGATGTCGATGCCCAGCCGGCTGAAGATCAACGGGCCGGAATAGGCGGCGGCGGTGCCGAGCGTATTGAAGTTCACCTTCTTGCCGGCGAGATCCTGCAAGCTCTTGATCTCGGGACGCACGAAGACGTGCAGCTCCGACGGAAAGAGCCTCAGCAGGTAGGCAACGTGATCGCGGATGGCCGGGAAGCCGATCCGGTACTCCTCCAGCACGTCGGAGTTGATGATCGCGAGATCGACGCCGCGCAGATAGAGCAGCGAGTTGAGGTTCTCCGTCGGCCCGCGCGTGACGATCGGCAGGACGTGCAGATTGGCTCCGTCGTCGACGACCCGGGACATCTCGGTCGCCAGCCTGATCGGTGCGCCTTCGAGCAGGCCGGCCGCGAGACCGAGCGTCCAGGCGTTCACCTTCTCCTGTTGCTGCTCGAAGGTCGGCACGCGCCGCGCCGCCGCAGCCTGCTCCTGAGCCGTCGCGCCTCGTGACGACAGCGCCAGCACCATCGAGGCCAACACCGTCAGGGCGCACAACGAGCGGGCGGTGAGTTTTGCGGTCATTGACGAGCCTCCCCTCCAATTGGTTGCCGCGACACGTCCAGTCGATCCCTTGCCGCCTCGACCCCGCCCGCTCGTTG
>Ga0306921_10006060_pt1 | contig 12589 bp, 9 predicted proteins | sample sta12Cox44000080_FD_203760 | JGI IMG/M metagenome (GOLD analysis project Ga0306921, IMG submission 203760) | Lab enrichment of tropical soil microbial communities from Luquillo Experimental Forest, Puerto Rico - statoxic.12C.oxic.44.000.080 (v2)... | ecosystem: Environmental > Terrestrial > Soil... | reverse complement strand
GCCGGCATCACGCGCTACGGCTACTTCCGCGACGAGCTCTACTACCTGGCCAGCACCGATCACCTCGACTGGGGCTACGTCGAGCACCCGCCGCTCTCGATCGCGGTGCTGGCGCTGGTGCGCGCGTTGCTCGGGGATTCGCTGCTCGCCCTACGCATCGTCCCGGCGCTGCTCGGGAGCGCGCTGGTGGTCCTCACCGGCTGGATGGCGGTGACGCTGGGCGGCGGAACGTTCGCCGCGGCGCTGGCCGCGACGGCGGCGGTGTTCGCGCCCAACTACCTCGGCACCTGCCACTACTACTCGATGAACGCCATCGATCTCATCCTCTGGACACTGGCGGTGCTGGCGCTCATCCGCACCCTCGGATCGACGTCGTTGCGGCCCTGGCTGTGGCTCGGCCTCGCGATGGGGTTCGGGCTGCTCAACAAGATCAGCATGCTGTGGTTCGGAGGCGGGCTGTTCGCGGCGATGGTGCTCACCGGCCATCGCGGCCGCCTCGCGACCCCGGGACCCTGGCTCGCGGCGGCGATCGCGGCGCTGCTCTTCCTGCCCCACGTGATCTGGCAGGTGCGGCACGGCTTCCCCACCCTCGAGTTCATGCACAACGCGACCGCCCGCAAGATGGTGGCGGTGCCGATCGGCCACTTCGTGACCGACCAGCTCCTCAGCATGGGCCCGGCGAACGCGCCGCTGTGGATCGCGGGGCTGGTCTTCGGCCTCGCGACCGACGTCGCGGGACGCGGGCGCCTGCTCTCGCTCATCTATATGGCGGTGTTCGTGCTGCTCGCGGCCGGCGGCCGCAGCCGCGCGTCGTACCTCTCAGTCGCCTATCCCATGCTGTTCGCGATGGGTGCGATCGCGGTCGAGCGGCTGGCAGCACCCGCCGGGCGGGCGTGGCTCAAGCCCGCGGCGATCGCGTTCGTCGCGCTGCTCGGGGCGCCGCTGGTGCCATTCGGCGTGCCGCTGCTGCCGGTCGAGACCTTCATCCGCTACCAGGCGGCGCTGGGCGTTGCGCCGCGCACCGAGGAGCACCTGCGCCTCGCGGCATTGCCGCAGCAGTACGCCGACATGTTTGGCTGGGATGAAATCGTGGCGCTGGTCGCTCGCGCATACGAGCGCCTGACCCCCGAGGAGCGCGCGCACTGCCGCGTGTTCGGCCAGAACTACGGCGAGGCGGGCGCGGTCGACGTGCTGGGGCGGCGCTACGGGCTGCCGCACGCGATGAGCGGGCACAACAGCTACTGGCTGTGGGGTCCGGGCGACTGGGACGGCAGCGTGCTCATCATCATCGGCGGCGGGCGGGCCGACAACGCCGGCTTCTTCGAGAGCATCGAGATCGTGGGCCAGACCCGTGCGCCCTACGCGATGCCCTACGAGAACGGCCTCGATGTCTCGATCGCGCGCGGGCTCAAAGCCCCGATCCGGGCGGTCTGGCCGCAGCTCAAGCACTACATCTAATTGGGGTCCCCGGGCGGCCCGCGGCCCGACGCCGCCCATCCGCCCTCAAGCCCCTCCATACCCTGCCGATAACCTGTCCTCAGAGGTGGGGCCATCGGACCCGGTCCCCCGGATGGAGGGCATCCCGTGGACCAAACACGGTACTGGATCGAGACTCTCGCGCTCTGGCATGCCTTCAGGAGCGCCTTCGTTTTCGCCTGGGGCCCCGGGGATCCGGTATGGCTCATGGCGCTGAAGCGGTTGTTCCTGCTGCTGCCGTTGGGGGCGATCGCCCTCGGCTACTGGACCAGCGTCCTCAGCGTGCCCACCATTCTGGTGCGGACCAAGCGCAAGACGTTCGTGAGCCTGGTTCTGGTCACCTGGTGGGACTTGGGGCGCGCGACCTTCACATTCTGGGGCGGGGCGCTCCGCTTCGTGCTCCAGCTCGCCGTCTCGGTGCTGGGAACGGTGCAGGTGATCCTGGTGGGGCTCTGGGTGATGCTCCAGGAGCTGGTCATGATGCCGTTCCGGATGGTGCGAGACATCGGCACCAACGTGCTGAGCCCGGGCACGCCCTGGATCGCGGTGGGGATGACGTTCGTGTGGTGTGTGTTCGAGGCGATCATCTTCACCTACGTGATGACGCCGCTGGTCATCGACACGCTCTCGAACATCGCCGGCCGGGAGCTGACCGAGGCCGGCGTCCGCGTCCCGCTCTTCCTGTTCATGTTCTTCATCGTGCTGGGAAGCTACGCGGTGCTGTCCAACCTGACCGCGGCGCTGCGCAGCCGGAACGTTGCCGCGATCATCAAGATCGGCGTGGTCGAGGCGGTGGCGATGTCGGTCGAGGTGGTGTTCCTGTACCGGGAGTTCGTGGACGCGCTGGTGCCGTGGTTCGCCCAGCACGCCTCGCGAAACTTCGACCTCGGCATCACCGGCACGCTGCTGATCGGCGGCTTCACCTGGCTCGGCGTGCGCAGCCTGTCGTGGTTCCTGTTCGCCGGCGCCGGGACGCCCACCATCCTGGCCATCATCCAGCGCCAGGGGGTCGGCAGCCGCGCTCCGGAGGTCGGCCCGCGGCCGGCCTCGGGGCTGTTCTCCGAGGGCTTCACCCTGCGCCTGCGCAAGGAGTTCGATTGGGTGGCGGCCGAAGGCCAGCTGCTGCTCGACGCGTTCCTGGTGCCGCCGATGCAGATGGTGGCGGCGGGGCTCAACTTCGTCACCATGCTGACCGCCAACCGGCACCTGCTCGACCTGCCGCTGCGCAGCGTGCGCGACTTCAAGGACGCCCGCGCGCTCCAGACCGAGCTCAAGACCTCGCGCCTCGCCGAGGTGCGGCCGAGAGAGGCGGCCTGACGTGCGCGCGCTCTGGATCACCGCCCTGCTCGGCACCCTGTTCGGGCCCAGCCACCCCAAGCCCGCGACCCCGCCGGTCCCGGGGCGGCTCGTCATCTTCGTCGGCGTCGACATCAGCGGCTCGTTCATGGACGGCAAGTACTTCGACGATTCGATCGAGTTCCTGGCCCGCTACATCCACGCGCACGTGAACGGCCTCGGCGGCATGGAGATCCCGAGCGCCATGTTCGTGGGCTCGATCGGCGGGGTCCGTAAGGACGAGCCCAAGACGCTGTTTCCGATCGAGGCGTTCCAGGACCGCACCGTCGAGCAGATCGAGACGACGCTGCGGGAGATGTTCCCGCGCACCCGGCAGAACCCGTTCACCGACTACAACGCGTTCTTCTCGCAGGTCGCCGACATGGTCGACCAGCGCAAGCTCATCATGAAGCCGCTCTCGATCGTGCTGCTCACCGACGGAGAGCCCGACCTGGGAGGCGGCACGCAGAAGCAGCGGTTCCGCAGCATCGCGCTCAAGCCGCTCGAGAACCTGTCTCGCAACATCACCGTGCGCCTGCTCTACACCGATGCGGTCACGGCCAAGAACTGGCGCGACGAGGTGCCGCGCAAGCGCGTCAAGGTCTGGACCCAGGACGCGATCGTGATGGCGGAGTGGAAGAGCCCGAAGACCATGCTTCCCGACAAGCCGTTTCCCGAGCAGGAGAAGTTCTTCTCCTGGGTCCGCGATAACGTGGACTTTCAGCCCCGCCTGCGCCGCGTGGATTGAGGGCGGGGTCCGACCGGCCGCACGCAGCCACGAAGTCGTCCGAGCGAGCAGGGGGTGAGCATGCGTCGCCACGCGCTGGCGGGCCTGATCGATCACGTCGTGATCGTAGTCAAGGAAAACCACACCTTCGACAACTACTTCGGCAGCTTTCCGGGCGCCGACGGGCAGAAGCTGCCGCGCGCGCAGGACCCGCCGCCCGGTGATCCGGATCACCGGCACCAGGCGTGGATGTCCCGCCTGACCGACACCAGGCACAAGGTCGAGTACATCGAGGCCGACATCCCCCAGTACTTCGCCCTGGCGCGCCAGTACACACTGTGCGACCGCTTCTTCTCCGAGGTCGCCGGTCCCTCGACCCCTAATCACCTGATGCTGATCACCGCGGACTCGCCGGTGATCAACAACCCGGCGGGGCACAACAAGCCGGGCAAGAAGAACGCCTACCAGCTCAAGTCGCTGCCCGCGGCGCTCGCGAAGGCGGGGGTCACGTGGGGCAACTTCGGCGGATACGCCTTCGAGTTCGTTGCCGAGCTGGCCGGGAGCCCCAACCACCACACCACCGACGAGTTCGCGAAGCTGGCGGCGAAGGGCACGCTGCCGCAGGTGTCGTGGCTCTACGCCGAAGGCACGCCGTCGCTGAGCGAGCATCCGCCGCAGGTGGTGACCAAAGGCGCGGCGTGGACCGCGCAGCAGATCCAGGCGCTGGTGACCGGGGGGCTGTGGAGCCGCACCGCGGTCTTCATCACCTGGGACGACTGGGGCGGCTGGTTCGACCACGTGGTGCCGCCCAACAAGGAGGCGTGGGACCCGGCCAAAGCGCAGCGGCCGGCCGACGCGTTCCCGCAGTTCAAGGGCCAGCAGTTCCGCTACGGATCACGGGTCCCGTGCCTGGTCGTGAGCCCCTACGCCCGGGTGGGCCACGTTTCGAGCACCGAGCGCTCGCACATCAGCCTGGTCAAGTTCTGCCAGACCCTGTTCGGGATCGCCTCGATCAACCCGCGGCTTCAAAACGCGGACGACATGGTGGATTGCTTCGATCCGGCGCAGCAGCCGCTGCCCGCGCCCGCCTTCGCCCGATCCCGCCGTGCGCGTCAGGTTGCCGCCCGTCGCAAACGCCGGCTCCTGCCAACCTGACCGCCACCCCGACAGAATGGCCGGAGGCCGCCCGCCCTGGCGGGCGGCGACGGCCCGGCGCGCCCGTGTTAGTCTCGGTCACGAGACTTGGAGTCGTGCGGCTCCTCCATGGCGTGCAAGTTGCATTAGTTACGGCGACCCTCCCCCGCAGGGAGGTTTGAAAGGAGCGTCCCCATGAATGCAGCGAATGCGGCTGTGATGACGCCGCCGCGGGCCGGTAACGCGAAGGACTACGTCACCGCGTTGATGACCCTGGTCAAGACCAAGAACCCGGGCGAGGCCGAGTTCCATCAGGCGGTCCAGGAGGTCCTGGAGTCGTTGACGCCGGTGCTCGACCGCCATCCCGAATACCGGGCGGCGCGCCTGCTCGAGCGCATCGTCGAGCCCGAGCGGGTCCTCATGTTCCGGGTGCCGTGGCAGGACGACCGCGGCGAGATCCAGGTGAACCGCGGCTTCCGGATCGAGATGAACAGCGCGATCGGCCCCTACAAGGGCGGGCTGCGCTTCCACCCCTCGGTGAACCTCGGCATCCTCAAGTTCCTCGCCTTCGAGCAGGTGTTCAAGAACTCCCTGACCACGCTGCCGATGGGCGGCGGCAAGGGCGGCTCGGATTTCGACCCCAAGGGGAGGAGCGACAACGAGGTGATGCGCTTCTGCCAGAGCTTCATGACCGAGCTGTGCCGTCACATCGGTCCCGACACCGACGTGCCGGCCGGCGACATCGGCGTGGGAGGGCGCGAGATCGGCTTCCTGTTCGGCCAGTACAAGCGGCTGCGCAACGAATTTTCCGGCGTGCTGACCGGCAAGGGGATGAACTGGGGCGGCTCGCTGATCCGGCCCGAGGCCACCGGGTACGGCTGCGTCTACTTCGCCTCCGAGATGCTCAAGAGCCGTGGCCAGACGCTGCAGGGCAAGATCTGCCTGGTGTCGGGCAGCGGCAACGTGTCGCAGTACACGGTCGAGAAGCTCATCGACCTCGGCGCCCGGCCGGTGACGCTCTCGGACTCGAACGGGATCATCCACGATCCCGAGGGGATCAACCGCGACAAGCTCGCCTGGGTCATGGACCTCAAGAACAACCGGCGCGGGCGCATCAAGGAGTACGCCGACAAGTTCAAGGGCGCGAAGTACCATGCCGCGGATCCGATGCAGGACTCGAATCCGCTGTGGGACATCAAGGCCGACTGCGCGTTCCCGAGCGCGACCCAGAACGAGATCAACGCCAAGGACGCCGGTCGGCTGATCAAGAACGGCGTGACGGTGGTCTCTGAGGGCGCGAACATGCCGAGCACCCTCGAGGCGACGCGCGCGTTCCTGAGCGCCGGCATCCTGTACGGGCCGGCGAAGGCGGCGAACGCGGGCGGCGTGGCCACCTCGGGCCTCGAGATGTCGCAGAACAGCATGCGGCTCACCTGGACGCGCGAAGAAGTGGACGAGCGGCTGCACCGGATCATGGTCGCGATCCACAAGGCGGCGTTCGAGACCGCCGAGAAGTACGGCACGCCGGGAAATCTGGTGAACGGCGCGAACATCGCCGGCTTCCTCAAGGTCGCGGACGCGATGATGGACCAGGGGCTGGTGTAATCGAGCCCGCCCGGCCGGCGCCGCGGATCGGCCCCGGCTGGAACGCGCGGCGCGGGGCGGATATCCTCCGCCCCGCGCTTTCGCATTCCGGCGCACGATGATGACCGAAACGCTCCCGCCCACGCCGCCCGACGCCAGCAGCCCGTTCCAGGCGTTCCAGAGCCTGATGCCCTTCCGGGTTCAGGACATCCTGCTGGTATCGAGCCTCTACGACTCGTTCACCCTCCAGGAGGACGGGCGCCTGAACGAGCTGATCGTGGGCGAGTTCCTGGAGCTGTCGCTCCACCAGACGCCGGGCCTCACCCACGTGTCGAGCGCCACCGAGGCGCTGGCGCTGGCCCGCGCCGAGCCGCGCTTCAACCTGATCCTCACCGCGCTCGATCCCGGCGATCTCGACGCCGGGCAGCTGGCGCGCGAGGTGAAGCGCGCCGGGCTCAACGTCCCGGTGGTGGGGATGGCCTACGACAACGACGAGCGCAAGGCCTTCGCTGCCACCCACGACCTCTCGGACCTCGAGGCGCTGTTCCTGTGGCAGGGCAACGCCCGCATCCTGGTGGCGATCGTCAAACTGGTCGAGGATCGCCGCAACGTCGCCCACGACACGGTCGCGGTGGGGGTGCCGGTGATCCTCGTGGTCGAGGACAACGTCCGCTACTACTCGTCCTTCCTGCCCACGATCTACGCCGAGCTGATCCGGCAGTCGGAGCGGCTGATCGGCGAGGGGGTCAACCTCTCGCACAAGCTGGTGCGCATGCGCGCCCGCCCCAAGATCCTGCTCGCCACTAGCTTCGAGGAGGCCTGGGCGCTGTTCGACCTCTACCGGCCGTGGATGCTGGGGCTGATCTCCGACGTCGAGTTCCCGCGCGACGGCCAGCTCACGCGGGAGGCCGGCTTCGAGCTGGCGCGCATCGTCCGCGACGCCGCCCCGGACCTGCCGATCCTGCTGCAGTCGAGCCGCGCCGAGTTCGCCGCCGGTGCGCACGCGATCGGGGCCTCGTTCCTGCGCAAGTACTCGGACACGCTGCTCCACGACCTCCGGGACTTCATGGTCGAGAACTTCGCGTTCGGCGACTTCGTGTTCCGCCTGCCCGACGGGCGCGAGGTCGGCCGTGCCGCCGACCTCAAGGCGCTCGAGGAGCGGCTGCGCGAGGTGCCGGCGGCCAGCATCGCCTACCACGGCGAGCGCAACCATTTCTCCAACTGGTTCACCGCCCGCACCGAGTTCTTCCTGGCGCGCAAGCTCAAGCCGCGCAAGGTGTCGGATTTCGCCACGCTCGAGGATCTGCGCCACGACCTGATCGAGTCGATCGCCGAGTACCGTCGCGACCAGAGCGAGACCCTGGTGGCGGACTTCGACCGCCACACCTTCGATCCCGGCGCCTCGTTCTTCGCCCGCATCGGCGGCGGCTCGCTGGGCGGCAAGGCGCGGGGACTGGCCTTCGTGCGCTACCTGATCGTCTACCACGGCCTGCAGCGGCGCTTCCCCGGCATCCAGCTCGGCGTGCCGCAGGCGGTGGTGCTGGCCACCGACTGCTTCGACCGCTTCCTGAGCGAGAATGGGCTGCTCGACTTCGCGCTCGGCAGCCAGGACGACGAAGCGCTGCTTCGCCGCTTCCTGGCCGCACCGCTGCCCGACGACGTGGTCGAGGACCTGGTGACGTTCGTGGACGCGGTGCGCTGGCCGCTGGCGGTGCGCTCGTCGAGCCTGCTCGAGGACTCCCAGTACCAGCCGTTCACCGGCGTGTACGAGACCTTCATGCTGGCCAACAACCACGCCGATCCGCGCGAGCGGCTGGAGCAGCTGACGGCGGCGATCAAGCGCGTCTACGCCTCGACCTTCACGCGGCGGGCCAAGGCGCACCTCCACGCCACGCCGTTCCGGCTCGAGGAGGAGAAGATGGCGGTGATCCTCCAGCGCGTGGTGGGGGCCGCGCACGGCCCGCGCTACTACCCGGATTTCTCCGGTGTGGCCCGCTCCTTCAACTTCTATCCCAGCCCACCGCTGACCGCGGAGGACGGCGTCGCGGCGGTGGCCCTCGGCCTCGGGCGCACCGTGGTCGAGGGCGGGCAATGCCTGGCGTTCTCACCCCGCGACCCGCAGCACCTGATCCATTTCTCGGCGGTGGACGACATCCTGAGCCAGTCGCAGCGCGAGTTCTGGGCCCTGGAGCTGGGGACGCACGGCGCCGGCGAGGACGCGATGCGCGAGACCAGCTTCGGGCTCGAGGTCGCCGAGGCCGACGGCACGCTCTACGCGCTCGGCTCCACCTATTCGCCCGAGAGCCACGCCATCTACGACGGCCTGTCGCGCCCCGGGGTGCGGCTCGTCACCTTCGCCCCGGTGCTCAAGCACGGCGTGTTCCCGCTCGCCGAGATCCTGTCCCTGCTGCTGGACGTCGGCCGCCGCGGCATGAATCGCCCGGCGGAGATCGAGTTCGCGGTGCGGCTGGAGCACAGCACCTCCCGGCCCCACGAGTTCGCGCTGCTCCAGATGCGTCCGCTGGTGCTGTCGCAGGAGACCGAGGACCTGGAGTTCGATGACGAGGGGCGGGAGCGCCTGCTGTGCAGCAGCCCGATGGTGCTCGGCCATGGCACCGTCGACGGGCTGCTCGACGTGGTGGCGGTCGACTACCAGCGCTTCGATCGCTCACGCAGCCGCGAGGCCGCGCAGGAGGTGGCGCGCTTCAACGCCGAGCTCACCGCCGCGCGGCGGCCCTACCTCCTGATCGGTGTGGGGCGCTGGGGCTCGGCCGACCCGTGGCTCGGGATCCCGGTGACCTGGGAGCAGATCGCCGGCGCGCGCGTGATCGTCGAGGCCGGGTTCCGCGACTTCCGCGTCACCCCTTCGCAGGGCAGCCACTTCTTCCAGAACCTGACCTCGTTCCAGGTCGGCTACTTCACCGTGAACGCTGACGCGGGGGAGGGGTTCGTGGACTGGGAGTGGCTCGCCGCGCAGCCCGCGGCGCGCGCGCGCGGCGGCGTGCGCCACCTGCGGTTCCGGAAGCCGATCGTCGCGAGGATGAACGGCCGGCGGCACGCGGGAATCGTCTACAAGCCGGACGCCGCGCCCCGCTGAGTCACGCCCGCCATGCCCGCCAGCGGTCCGAGATTCCTGAGGGTGTTGACGTCGATGTCCGAGGGCTCGGCGAAGATGTCTCGATGGTCTTCGGCCATGTGGATCCTCCAGGCGACTGGCGGATCGTGACCGCCGGTTCACGGCACCAGCAGCAGCTTGCCGCTGGTGGCGCGCGACTCGAGGTCGCGGTGAGCATCGGCGGCCATGGCGAGCGGGTACTCGCGCCACACGCTCAGTTTGAGGCGACCGTCGCTCGCCCAGGCCAGCACTTCATTGGCGCGCTCGAGCAGCTCATGGCGCGTGGCGATGTAGTGCCCGAGCGTGGGGCGGGTGAGGAACAGCGACCCGAGGCGGTTGAGCATCTGGGGATCGACCGGCGGCACCGGCCCGCTGGACTGCCCGAACAGGGCCAGCAGGCCGCGCGGGGCGAGGCACGCGAGGCTGCCGTCGAACGTCTTGACGCCCACGGAGTCATACACGACCTGGACACCCGCACCGCCGGTCAGGCGCTTGACCTCGGCCACGAAGTCCTGCTCGGTGTAGAGGATCACCTCGTCGGCGCCGGCCGCGCGTGCCCGCTCCGCCTTGTCGCGGGTCGAGGCGGTGCCGATCACGCGCGCTCCGCGCAGCACGGCGACCTGGACCAGCAGCAGCCCGGCCCCGCCGGCCGCGGCGTGGACGAGACACGTGTCGCCGCGATGAAGTGGTCGCGTCGAGCATGCGAGGTAATGGGCCGTCATGCCCTGCAGCATCACCGCCGCCCCGTCGCGGGTGCTCAGCACGTCGGGCAGCTTGACCGCGCGCTCGGCGGCCACCAGCGCCTGCTCGGCGTAGGCCCCGAGCGCGTTGACCGTGGCGATGCGGTCCCCGGGCCGGAGGCCGCTGACCCCGGGGCCGACCGCGGTCACGACCCCGGCGGCCTCGCTACCGGGGATCGTGGGCAGCGATAGCTTGTACAGGCCGGTGCGCTGGTAGATCTCGATGAAGTTGACGCCCGCGGCCTCGACCCGGAAGAGGACCTGGCCCGGGCCCGGGGTCGGAGCCGGCAGCTCCTCGAGGCGCATCACCTCGGGACCGCCCGTGGCGTGCATGCGGATCGCGTTCATGAGTCGCCCTGCACGCTATCACACGCTTCGCGGCAGGCGGGGATCGCCTGCAAGCCGGGCGCCGCGCCACAGTCGCGGTTGCGGCGCGCAGCGCGGCTCGCGCGCCGGCGCGCGGCGTCAGCGCAGGATCACGATGCGCGTGCGCGCGCGCACGGCCCCGGCGTCGAGCCGCGCGAGGTAGCCGCGCGCGCCCCGCGTCTAGCGGATGCGCACCAGCGGCCGGCTCATCCCGCCCGCGCTGCTCCAGGCACGTACGCGGTAGACGCCCGGGGCGGTCGCCCGGCCCGCGGCGTCGGCGCCATCCCACGTCCAGCGCCGGGCGCCGGCCGGGCCCGCGGGCAGCTCGGCCATCCGCACCACACGACCGGCGGCATCGAGGATCTGGAGGTGGACCGCGCCGCCGTCCGGGCTGGTCAGGGACAGGGCGACGGGGCCGCGCGACGGATTGGGCGACGGTGGCGCCAGCACCACGGCCCGCGCCGTGACCGGTCCCGAGCCGTAGGCCACCGCGGCCGGCGCATTCCACAACACCAGGTGGTCGATGCCGAAGTCGCCGGCGCTGAAATCCGGCGTCTGGATGAACGGGGCGCGGTCGTGGCGCAGATGGACCTTCTGCACGTTCTCGAGCGCGCCGCTGAAGGGGCCCGTGCCGATGATCTCGGTCCAATTGCCGACGTCGGTGAGGTCGGCGTCGAACTCCTTCCACTGGTTGGAGGGCGGGATGAAGCCGACGTTGTATTGCCAGAAACTGGCGCCATTCCCAAGGGAGAAGTGAATCTCGAGATTGTCGAACGTGCCGACGTCGTTGAGCCACACGAGAACGTGTGTGATTCCGGCCGCGACCCAGTCACCGATGTACTCCGCGCCGGCCGACTCGGTGCCCAGGTGCCCGGACGTCGCGAGGGAGACCAGCAGGTAACCGTCCCCGGCACCCAGGAGCCCTCCGGTTCCCGGGTTGGTGACGACGTCGTGGCCATCCCAGCCCGCGGTCGAGACACCGGGCCATTCCTCGATGAACCCCAGCGCCGGCGCCGCTCCAGCCGCCGCCGCGCAAACGATCGCGACGATGACCGCGGCGCACATTCCTGCGCCCGCGCGCCGCGCATTCTGTGCAATACCGAACTCCTCCGCTGCGATCGAACGCCTGGCCAGGTTCATGGGGGATCTCCTGGAGGTGAAGGGCGAGAAAACCGGGCCGTCCACAAGAGGGTTGGACGGCGGCACCGGCGGGAGTATACGCCGCGATTGCGGTTGAGTCGGGCCTGCCGGCTCCCGTGCGGCTCCTTAATGGTGGAGCTTTGAGTCGCGTTTCATACTTGGCACGGGCCTTAGGGTACAGGCGGTATGCCAAAGGCCAGAGGCGGCGTGTTGACCAGATCCACTTCCCGATGGGCTACCACGCCGTGGTCATCGGCGAGTACGCCGAGCGCCAGGCCGCCTCGAGGCGGCTCATGACCTACGCCATCGCCGCAGCGATCGGGGTGTTCCTAATCCTGGGACGGCGATGCCGAAGACGGCTGCGCGGCGCGCTGGAGCGTCTCTCGCCCATCCTGATGACCGCGCTGGCGACCGGGCTGTCGCTGGTCCCGCTGGTGGCCGCGGGCGCCATCCCCGGACACGAGATCGAGCATCCGATGGCGATCGTGATCCTCGGCGGCCTGATCACCTCCACGATGCTGAATCTGTTCGTGGTGCCGTCGATCTACCTGCGCTTCGGTTCGCGCCGGCGCGTCGAGCAGCCCGCGATCGGCTCGTAGCCGCTCGTCCGCGCGGCGCGACGCGCGCTTGCAAGCCCGCGCGCCGCCCCGGTAGGCTCAGCCGCGACCTGCGGCGGCACATCTGCCCCCCGCCGCTTTCACCATCGGTTGCGGAGAGATGTCCGAGCGGCTGAAGGAGCACGATTGGAAATCGTGTAGGCGCTAATACCGCCTCGTGGGTTCGAATCCCACTCTCTCCGCCATTTGCGGCCGCCGGCTGCGGCCGGCGGCCCCCGACGCATCGCGCCGAGATGCTGCCGGCCACGAGCAGGCCACGGGTCCGCCCCGCGAATCAGGGCAGCACTACGATCTTCGTTTCCGCCGCCTGGCGCCCCGTCTCGGCGCGCAGCAGGTACACCCCCGGTGCGACGAT
>Ga0306921_10006059_pt1 | contig 12589 bp, 11 predicted proteins | sample sta12Cox44000080_FD_203760 | JGI IMG/M metagenome (GOLD analysis project Ga0306921, IMG submission 203760) | Lab enrichment of tropical soil microbial communities from Luquillo Experimental Forest, Puerto Rico - statoxic.12C.oxic.44.000.080 (v2)... | ecosystem: Environmental > Terrestrial >... | reverse complement strand
TTGGAGCGTTGTTGCGTCGTCGTAAATAGCCAGACAGTCACTGACCAGCACGCCGCCAAAGTCGCTACCCAGCAGTTGGGTAAGCACACAACGTCCCCGGCTCTGAGCAACCAGATAAAGGGTGTTGTCGGCATTAACAAAAACGCACAGCCACCAACCTGGTCCGCCAACCCACCAGCTGGTCTCAGCGCTGTGAACCACCGGTGCTTGGCGCAGTGCTTGAGCAATCGCTCGATATTGGCACTGTACTTTGGTAGCGAGTCGATCCAGCGCTTGGGAAAGCCCACCGGCACTCAACTGCAGGCTAAAACAATCGCGCAAGATCATGCAGGTTTTTCGCATAGAGACCCCCTTGGCTTTGTTGAGATCAGTCGCCAAGCGCTCCTAATTCCTGCAAAAGGCTAAACAGATACAGGCCTTCATGTGTGTTTAGCGAGCGCATACGTGCAAGGGAATGTGGAAGAGGGGCAAGCCATGAACCGGCCGGCTCGGAGATCCGCCCCTACCAACACCGAACACCGTTGGGACTATGAGCAATGTTGCATTGCGCCACTCTGTAATTTCCCCGAAAACTCCAGGGAAGATCAGGCTAAACAGATACGCCATTTCGCAACGGCCTCTAACGAGCCAAGGGCTTGGCCCTTGATATCCCTCAACCCCTTCTCGTCCGAACTCGAACTCAAACTCGAATCCGTTAACGCACTACCGAAAGTCAATTTACCCAAAGTCAACTTCCACAGCCACTGGACCGGAATTAACAATATACGGGCCATTCATAATATGCAGCGCAAAGATAGGTATATAGATGCAGCGTATTTCATCTTGCAATTCATCATTCCGGGGTTGCAGTCTGCGGTTTTTGCAATCGCGTCACCCGCCGGCAAAACGTCACGCCCCCTGGGCAAACGGCGCGTGGCACAAGAGATGCCTTTGTTTGGTTGTAGGCATTTAAAATATGAAAAAGTTTCTGTTACTACCTCTCGTAGCCCTGGGTCTGGCTGCCTGGATGCCGAATCAAGCCAAGGCCGGAGTGCACGTGACTTTTGGATTTGGTCAACCAGTCTACTACGGACCCTATTATTACGGCTACTATCCTGGTTATACTTATTATTACCACCCATATTGGCATCACCGGCATTACTACGACCATCACCATAGGTATTGGCGTCATTGGTAGCACATCGAGTTGAGCAGAATTACAAAGCTACTCCCGAGGAGGCGACTTCTCGGGAGTTTTTTTTCGAACAGAGTTTTGACTTCGTCGCGGATGCACTACTTTTTCTCTCTGTATGAGCTCCGCGAAAACCGCAGTCTGTGTGGCGCTTCTTGTTTTCTGGTGCTCTGCTTCTCTAGGGGATATGCTTTTAGAGGGAGCGATCTATTGCGACTCGGCGACTGCGCTTTCTGAAATGGTGAGTCTGGCCCGAGCGGGCGATAACCAAGGGCTCGCGAAGCTGATCGCTAGCGGACACATAGAGCCCAAGGCATTAAGAGATGTCCCGGTTAAGGTTCTAGCTCGTGGGGAAGAACCCGATAGCCCTTTGGAATTCGCGTTCCCGGGCTCTCCCGCCACTTACTGGACTTTGTCGCGATGGGTCAGCCCCGAGCCAAAGGAAGCGCCTTCTTCGCCCAGCCCATCCCCTTCTTTAACTCCCGTCCCTGCTTCGCCTAAAGCCGCTGCGAAGGCGCCCAGGAGGAACGCAACCCCGCCCTTTGACGACCAGGGTGGTGAAATTATTTGGCACCAAGTGGATGGAAAGTGGAAATGGCGGCCGCGTGACCCGGCCCACTTTAAGGGTGTAACACCCCGCTTCCCCGAGCACTGAAATTTCCGGCGGCGCCTCACCGTTGGCGGCCTTTCTCATTGCAGGCACCCTGCATTCTCCTGTAACTCCGCTTCAGGCCAGCACGTCTGCACCGATGATGGAAGCCGCAGGTCCTCACGGCGGAGAGTTCAAAATTTTGAGACGCGAAAACTCCCGCCCGGATTCTGACAAGCTAAGAAGAAAGATTCGCATGAAGAAAATCACTATGACCCTTTTGGCGTTGGCATACGCCACGCGTTTGTTCGCCCAGGCCGCTGATCCAAGCCCTACAGATCAAGGCAAAACAGGAACTCAGCCGCGTCAGAAGTCCATACAAGAGCGCTTTTGGGATAGACTCGACTTGACCGATGCTCAAAAAGAGAAGCTAAAGCAGATTCGTGAGGCCGATCGGGACAGCCTTCGTTCAGCCCGGGCGCAAGTGAAAATAGCCAGAGAATCCTTGAAAGCGGCTCTATTGGCAAACCCGGAAAACACCGCGGATATTCAGGCAAAAGCGACAAACCTGGCGAATGCGCTCAGCACAAGTTCGGTTCAGATGGCGCTACATCGGGCGAAGATTAATCAGGTGCTCACACCAGTACAAAGAGTTGCGCTTGATGAGGCCAGAGAATATCGAATGCGTCGTTGGAATCGGCGCGGTAGCGACGCGGAAAGAGGCCCCTGGGAAGAACGGCGTCCCTGGCAAAGACAAAATCAGTCGCCACAGCAACCACCCGCAGCCCCTCAGGATAGCCAAAACACGGCAACGCCCACCAGCTAATGTCCTGTCCCCGAAATAAGCAGGTCTTTCGTCCGGCCACTGCCGGATCAGTTGGTTGTTTTTCGAGGCATTTTCAAAGCGATTTCGGATTGCGGATTCCGGATTGCGAATTTCCCCTCGCACAAAAAAATTTCGCGTTTTGCGCACTTGGCCAGACCCTGGGACGGCAATTGGTTAGGCCTCTACTTCGGAGCCGATCCCGATCAATGGACAAAGAAGCGCTGAGCTTTTCGAATAGCGTCTCCGAAAGCTTTTCCTTCAGCTGGTTAAAACCAGCTCTGGATCCTGCATTATGAGGGGAGTGAAACTGCTGGTCAACTAACGAGCATAACTAGTAAAAATGCAGTTTCTTTAATAGTTTTTTCTTACACTTTTTGCTTTTAGTGACCGTTTCACTGTACCGTCACCCGCATCTTATCTTCGGCAAACTGTACGGTTCCTTCATCTGCTGCTTGGATGGAAGCGCTTACCTTGGCACGGGCCTTATCAATGAGAGGTGGGATATGAGTCAGAATCAAGTGACGGGCACCAGAGGCTCTGGCCACTTCACCGATGCGCTTCGGTGGTGAGTGGCGCGTGTACAGCTCGGCCGGAGACCCGGGCGGATCGAGAACGGCGCTGTTAAACACGAGCAGGTCAGTATCGGCTGGGCGAGGACCGCCGCTGCCAAGGAAAACCACTTCCATCGCCGCTGAAGTCGGGGAAGGTGTTTGCGCAGTGCCGATACCCTGGAAGACAAACAACGCGAGAATAGCCGCAAACCAAGAGATCATTTCGCGCCAACATTCGCACGGCTCTCTCAATCCGACAAAACATCCACCTTCCCTACTGCATACGCGAACGATAGGTTGCCCTGAGTCCGCTGCCGGTTGATTCGTATCCGGGTGTCTGGCCGATTCGCTTTCGGGGAAACTTCTCCAGCGAGTGCCCACATTGCAGTTGCTATGATAGAATGAGCCGGACGGAGGTCCGCAAATGATAACTAACCGGAAATACATTCATCTCGGCGAAGCGCCATTGGAGAAGTGGATCGGCCAATACGAACAGAGTCATCAGCATCCGCTGAACCGAACATTCCACACGTTTGGCATCCCCATGATTGCTATCTCGCTTCCCCTTTTCCTACTTGCGCCCTTGATTCGCGGATTCTGGAAAATTCCGCTCTCTTTCTTTACCATCGGATGGATCTTGCAGTTTGCAGGCCACGCCATCGAGGGTAAGCCCCCCGAGTTTTTCAAGGACTGGCGTTTTTTATTTATTGGGGTGCGTTGGTGGCTCAACTTTATTTCGGGCCACCGGTCGAAATGGACTGGTCTGCATCCGTAGTCTGAGCACTCTGTGCCGAGGAGATCTACCGTAACGGCGATGAATGAATATCGTCAACCCAGTAAACTTCCTCGGGCGGCTCGGCTGGTGCGATCTCCAAATTAACCACGACCGGTTCCTGGCCGCTACGCACGAGGACACAGCTCAGCAGCTCCTCGCGGCTGGCATTGATCTCCTGGTGCGGCACAAAGGGCGGCACATATATAAAATCGCCCGGACCGGCGTCGGCGACATACTCAAGGCGCTCGCCCCATCGCATGCGTGCGCGCCCGCTGACCACATAAATCACACTTTCCAACTCTCCATGGTGATGAGCACCCGTCTTGGCATTCGCCTGAACAGTAACCGTGCCCGCCCATAACTTATTCGCACCCGTGCGTGCGTGTGTGATGGCAGCGGCTCGATTCATGCCCGGCGTCTGTGGCGTGTTGGGATCCAGCTGGTCAGCGCGGATAACCTTCACACCATGCTGGCGCCAATCAATTTTTGAAACGCTCTCAGCCATGATTCATTTCAATCTTTAACGAAACTTAAGACACGGTTACGCGGTTTGCACGACGAAAGTCATAGTCAGGCTCACAAATAGAATCAGAGATGCAGGGTTCATCAGGGTTGTTAACCTTATCTGACCAAACTAGTGTACCGTCTCCTAAATCCCTTGGGTTTCGCCGCAGGTCAGTTGGCTGTTTTTCAAGGCGCGAGCGACGAGCATATCTCGATTGATACGTAAGGAGCGAGCAACGCGGAAAAACAGCCAACCGGCTGCGGTCCGGAGGGTTGCGTGGAAAATGGGCCGGCGGCTGCGTTGCTTGTCGGTTACGTATCGATTTAGATATGAGCCCTCCTCGCGCCTTGCCGGCGGCCAATTTTGAACGCAACGAAGCCCAAGGGATTTAGGAGACGGCACACTAGGTTAATAGCCCCAGCAATAACATTAGGAAACGCATTGATCGCACCTTCTGCGTTTTGCCTTCTGTATTCTGCCCTCTGACTACTGTATTCTGTATTCTGTATTCTGTATTCTGTATGCACTCCGGAAACGTTCCACTTGATTTCACTGAATTCTTCCGCGCCGCGTCGCTGGCCGAATTGCAAGAAAAGCGAATGATGACGGTGCGAGGTGAGGATCGCCCGCTACTGCTTTGCTCGCATGAAGGCAAAGTGTTTGCGCTCGATAACCGTTGCCCGCACATGGGATTCCCCTTAAGCAAAGGGAGCATCCTGGAAGGCATCCTCACGTGCCACTGGCACCATGCCCGATTCGACCTATGCAGCGGGTGCACTTTCGATTTATGGGCCGACGACGCGCCGGGGTTTGAAGTCCGGATTGCTGGCGATGATATCTGGGTTTGCCGGCTGCCGAGACAACAGACTGACACGGCCCTCTATTTTGCGCGTTTACGACGCGGCATGGAGCACAATATCGGGCTGGTGCAAGCAAAGAATATTGTCGCGCTCCTGGCTCGCGGCGAGCCGGCGTACGACATCGTCCGGGAAATCGCCAAATTTGGCGCGCACAATCACCGGGTGTGGAAAGACGGCATGACCACCTTGACCGCAGTAGCGCGATTGAGTCCTCGACTGAGCGAGACCACGCTTGTCTACGCCTTGACTTTAGCCGCACGAAAAGTAGCAGCGAACTGCGACGGCCAGCCCGTCCGGTATTCCCCTGGCGGCCTTCGCGGAGAGAGCTTCGACGAAGAACGCCTCAGCCGCTGGATGTTTCACTGGGCTAAAGTCCGCCACAACGATGGCGCGGAGCGAACTTTGTTGGCCGCGCTGGATTCCGGTCTGACTCGCGAAGCCTTGAACCGGCTGATCTTCGGACCACTTCAAGAGCGCGTTTTTGCTGACGGAGGTCATGCCCTCGATCTTTCGAACAAAGCCTTCGAACTCCTGGATCTCATTGGTTGGGAGCACGCCGCCGAGATCCTTCCACTCATCGTGGAGTATTTAACCCAGTCGCAATCCGAAGAGGAACGCGGCGCTTGGCGAGCGCCGAGGGACCTGATTGAACTGATCCGAGAGGCCGAGGAGGATCTCCGAAACCGCCCGTTGGCGATGCAGCCAGAATCCTTCTGCCCGCCCGATTTTTACCAGCAACTGCTCAAAGAGGATCCTTGCGCAATCCTCAGCGCAATCACCGCTGCCATCACCGGCGGTATACCGCCGCTTGAAATCACTAGGCACCTCACCTTGGCGGCGGCTTGGCGGTTAGCGCGTTTCCCGGAATCGAATGATATCGATGATTGGTTCGGGCCCATGCACACCTTTTCATTTTGTAACGCGCTTTACCAGGTACTGGCGCGGGGCGGCGCCGATGTGAACGTACTTCGGGGCATGTACCATGCCGCGATGTCGATCTACGTGGATCGTTTCCTCAACATTCCTCGCGCTCAACTTCCCGGCGAAACGTCTTTAGAGAAGTTCCCGAGTGCGCCACACCTGTTGCGAGAAAGGATCCTCTCTTCACTTGACCAGCGCATAGGCTGGTCGGAAGTGCCGAGTCTGGTAGTCCGTTATTTACGCCTGGGCTATCCGGAACAGGATCTGGTGGATACGCTGACCTTCGCCACTGTTCGGGAGGACCTCGACTTCCACAAGTTGCAGGTGATCGAGGCCGGCGTCACGCAGGCTCAAGTATGGCGACCCGGCAGTATCGAGCGCGAACTGCTCTATACGGCGGTCGCCCGACATCTGGCTGCCCATTGCCCAACGCGCCGGAGTTCCAGCCAGTCAGTTGCCGTCGCCCTGCGATTGCATCATGGAGAAGAAATCTACTCCGACTGATCCCACACAGGCTTAGCCTGCATTGATCACAAATTTTAGCGGGAAATTTGCCTTTGGATGTTACGTGATCAATTCAGGCTCTGGCAGCGGAACTCACTAACCCGCAATGAGCGCGTTGCTGCTCAAGCGCACGATTTTTGCGGGCTAGCTCGGAACCAGGGCCGTTTTGATACCCTTGCGGGCCCAAGCCAGATCGAGAGCTTGTTGAAATTCGGCAAGCGGAACCTCTTCGGTGACAATTTCCTTAACCTGCACCCGGCCGCTCTCTAAGTAAGCAAGGGCCCGTGGGAAGCTATCGAGCTGTGCGAATGAACCTTTAATGCTGATTTCGCCTCGGAAAAGGTCAAAGGGGTTGAACCGAACAGAAGCGTTCTCTGGGTAGACACCATAAACCAAAAGTGTGCCGCGGCGGCGGACAAAGCTGAGGGCCTCCTGGCACACCGCAGGGGCTCCGGTCGCCTCGATGACGTAATCGAATCCCTTGGGGCTTAGCTCCTGGAGACGCTTACGGTGTACTTCATTGTTTTGGCGATCCATCGGCACCACCTCGTCGGCGGCTAGACGTGCGACAAGGTCAAGCTTCGGTCCTGCCGGCGCTGCGACCACTAACCGGGCGGCCCCGTTAAGCTTGATCAACTGCGCCAGCACTTGTCCGGTGGGACCGGCGCCGAATAACAGCACGTCGCTACCCGGCTTAGCATCCAGTACCTCGGTCCCATGCACCGCACAGGCGGTCGGTTCGACCATGACCGCTTCGCGCGCGCTCAGGTTTTGAATCGCGAACACGCGGTCTGCCTTAATTTTGAGGTATTCGGCAAAGCCGCCGTTAAGAGTCACGCCGTAGGCGTCAAGGTTTTCGCAGAGCAAGCGGTCACCGCGTTGGCAGTAGAAGCAGGTTCCGCAGACAGTGTTGCTGTTGGCAACGACCCGTTGACCGATGCTAAACCCGGACACATCGGCGCCAAGTTCTGCGATTTGGCCTGTGAATTCATGGCCGGGGATCAACGGAAAACGCGGACCAAACTCCCCAATGTGGATATGGAGGTCGGTGCCGCAAAGGCCGCAGGCATGCACTCGTATCAACACCTCATCGGCATTGACCTTTGGGTCGGCGGTATCGCGATACGAGAAGTGGCGTGGTGAGTCGTAAACGATGGCTTTCATGGCAGAGGAATAAAGGCAAAGACATATAGTCCGCTTAGCAAATCAGCGCGGGAACTTTGTTCTCGTCGTCTTGCTGACTGGCAGCGCCAAATCCTAAAAATCGTCGATTGCTGAGAATTTGGCTCTGCAACCAAAGGCAGATTATTTGGTTTGCAATATTGCTAGTAAAATAACGTTGTTATAGAAGATCGCCATCCGCACCAAACTCCCCGTCTTTTTCCAGCGCAAGCGTATTTTGATAACTGATGCAGTTGTGGCCCAGGCTAGTGCCCTGTCCCCGAAATAAGCAAATCTTTCGTTGCGATCAAAATGGGCCGCCGGCAAGGCGGTCCGAGCCGGACTGGCAGTTAGAGGGCGCATATCTAAATTGATACGTAACCGATCCGGCAGCCGCCGGACAGCCGCCGGCCCATTTTCATCGCAACCCTCCGGGCCGCCGCGAAAGGCATGCTTATTTCGGGGGACAGGACACAAGGGCAGATCTCCGAGTTGCCTGCCCAAAAACTCCGGCTCGGAGATCCTGCCCTACCCTTTTTGACCTTGCGAGAACGGTCAGCTAGGAATGCGATCCCACCGACTTGATTTAACGGAAGCCTTGCTCGATCAGGGGAGCGACAGCATCGACATTGGCCGGCGTCACCAAGCCGACACCCGTGTCCTGGTGCAAGCCGGGGATGAGGTACTTCTTGGTCAACCAGATTTGCTGCACCGGGTCCCAGCCCTGGAGGTACAGAACCTGGTCAAAGCTCGCCACGACGTAGCCCGCCTTGATTCCGGCAATGACGTCCGGACCGAGGTCAATTCCACCCACCACGATGTCACCGGGCTTCTTGCCGGCGTCCTTGAGGATCTTGGGCAAGATGGCGGTAATTTGACCGTGCTGCGTTCCGATGGCCTTGAGGTCAGGATGCGCCGCCAGATACGCCGTCATTACAGGGATACCCTTGGTCGCATCAGAGTCGATATCCTGTGTCACGTCGAGCTTTTCAACGTTGCCCTTGCCGAGAGTTTTCTCCAGCGCGTCAAAGACACCCTGGGAACTTCGGCTGCGGCCTTCCTGATGGAAGATGTCCCAGACGAGGGCCTTGTCGCCAGCCTTGAGCTTACCGCTGTCAACCATCGCCTGGCCGGTCAGATAACCGCCCGCGTACAGGTCGGCACCGGCATAGCCGAAGCCTTTGGCCTTGTATTTTTTTTCGAGGTTTGGCAGCGGATTGTTGCCGCTGGTGACAATGATCCCAGCCGCTTCCGCCTGGTCAACCAGTGGCGCCATGGCATCTTCACCGGGATGGCCCATAATTTCGATGCCGTCAGGCTTTGCGGCAATCGCCTCCTTGAACTGATCGATCATCTTTTTGGTGTCCCAGCTTGCGTACTGCTCATGCAGTTCGATGCCGAGGGCCTTGGCGGCGGCTTCTGCGCCGGTGGTGCGAGCCAACACCGAGGCAATACCCGGATCGCCGCCCATTTGCATATAGACGACGATTGGCTTGCCTTCGGCGCCGCTGGATCTCAACGGGGCGATTGCTAGGGCGCAAATGGATACTAATCCGAGCGCCATAATGATAGAGATACATTTCATTTTTGGTTCCTTAATTTGAATGAGTGAGATTTCTTTGTTCAGCGGTGTTGCTGACAAAGGGGGGGTCTCACTAAGATTAAACAGGCTTGAGCCCCTGGGAAAGTCTAAACAGAGACCTGCAAACAGTTGCCGATCAGTTCGGCGCCGTGTCGTTCTTCTGTAGGAGATCCTGGCCGGAGTTGGCCGCGACTGGTGCCGCCCAATGACGGATCCGCCTGGCCAGCGCAGGCAATTTGCCTTTTCCTGTCGCCGCGTTGAGCACGATGACCGCAGCCATGACGAGGCCTTCCACCACCTGAACCCAATAGCCGCTGATTGTTGTCGCCACCACGCCGGCTGCCAGCGAGCCAATGACATAGGCTCCGAATACTGTACCGAATATGGAGCCTGCGCCTCCTGCAATTGAGGTCCCGCCAACAAATACCGATGCCATGGCCGGCAGCAGAAAGTTGCCCTGGTCTGGGTAGAACACGCCAATGTCAAGGGTGACGATAATTCCTGAAAAAGCCGCGATCATGCCGTGCAATGCGAAGAGTTTGATCCGGGTCGTTTCGACGTTGACACCCATCACCCGCGCGACGTTGGCATTGTCACCGATAAACATAACGCCCTCACCGAACTTGTGTCGGTTCAGGACGAACCAGAGCAGTACGGCCAGACCCAGCGACCAGAAGGCCTGAACAGGAATTGTGCCAAACAGACGGCCCACAAAAAGCGTGTGAACGAAATTGTCCTGGCTGCCCTTAAGTGCCACCTGCAGTCCGCCCGCAAGCAGTATCGAGATACCGTACCAGAAAAAATTCGCGGCGAGGGTTGCCATGATTGATGGTACGCCGATGCGTGCGACCATCACCCCGTTGAGATAGCCAACCAGAGCTCCAGCAGCGAGGGCCAGGCCGATTCCAATCCAGGCGCCGTAGGCAGGGTCAAAGGTTTTCCAGCCCCAGGAAAGTGCAAAACCCGACAGCGAAACCACGGCCGGGAAACTCAAGTCGATCTCACCTGCGGTAATGACGAGCGTAAGCCCCAATGCGGCAATGAGCGTAGGTGGAACCGTTTCCAGGAAAGATAGATAGATCAATGGGCGCGTGAAGACGTTGGGGGCAGCGATGATCAATGCAATGTAGAGAACCAACAGCACCATCGCGATCGCGAAACCTTCCAGCCGGCCCAGAAACTTCAAGAGTGACCCGACGAAGTTCATGATTACGCCTTGTCTTTAAGGCCGTGCGCGTATTCCAGCAGAAACCCATCTAAACCCTTCAAACTGATATCCTTCTTTGGAATGCTTGCAACAATTTCACCGCGATCCAGCACGGTGAAGCGGTCGGAGACCTCATACACGTCCGGAATGCTGTGGGAAATGTAAATGCACGCCTTTCCGCCCTCCTTGATCTTGTGTACAAAGTTGATCACCTTCGCCACCTCCTTGAGAGATAACGCAACTGTTGGCTCGTCAAGAATGATGAGATCGGCTTCGAAATACATCGCACGTCCAATGGCTATCCCCTGGCGCTCACCGCCTGAAAGCTGGCTCACGGTGGAGTCCACCGTGATGCCCTTGCCGCGGAAGCCAATGGTGTTGACCATGACCTCGTTGGCAATGGCTTTTTCCCTTTTCACGTCGATGAAGCCAAAGCGGTTCACTATCTCCCGTCCAATAAAGAAGTTCCGCCAAAGGACCTGCTTTTCACCGAGCGATTTATCCTGGTATACAGTTTCGATGCCATGCGCGTGGGCGCTTTGCACGTTATAGCGGTGGAAATCGACTTTGCGGTCCCTAATGTATAATTCACCCCTGGTTGGCGGAAACACGCCCGTCAGGATTTTCACCATCGTCGACTTGCCGGCACCGTTGTCACCGATCAGCCCAACGATCTCATTGCGACCAACTTCCAGGTTAATGTTGGTCAGCGCACGCACCAGGCCAAAATACTTTTCAATGTTGACCATCCGCAGTGCGCGTTGTTCGACAGACTGTTGAACCGGATTATTCACCACAGAGCGCCTCCCCATAGGTTAACGGGCACCTGAGAATGAAGAAATGAGAGTTGACTGAGGACACAGGCTAAAGTGCATTCGTTTTAGAATAAGTCTCGGTTATTTTGGCCTCGAAGATCAAACAGCTTGGCCCGCAAAAATCACGAAAAGATGATGGTCATAGAGGGGAAGCAAGCATCTGGGCAGAGTAGAGTTGGATTGCCAGAAAATCGGTCCCTGATCCCTTTGAAATCTTTGCGGTCTTCTGCGCAAGAATAGGATCTGACCCACCCGGCCGGTAGGCTCCAGCCAGAGTCTTCGCTGTGCGGTTGAGGTTGGCGCTCGAAAGGCTCGCCAGCCTCCCAAAGCGTCCTCACATCTCTAGCGCCACGCACAATCTTGCCGCCTACGACGAGGTTGACTGTGGTTTCGGTTGGGTGTGGATGAGCGGGGCTGTCGGCAGCCAAGAACTCGTCCGCGTTGAGGTGACCCCATCCGCCCGAATTCTGGTGAACTGCTTACCGTCGAAATTGCCGAGGAAGTATTGAGCGCCTGAGCCGCCAGCGACCGCACCGGGGTTCACGTTCACCACCAGCTCCGACTTGTTTTTAGCTGGCTTCTTCCATCCATCTTCATCCTCCGACTTTACACTTCGATCGTCGTGTGACGCTCTTTCCACCGGCAGCTGAAATAAGTCCGGGCATTCCCAGACGCCACCGATTGCGTTCCGCAAGATGGAGGTCCCAAGGTTCGTGTACGATGTTTTCGGCTTGATGTGGCGATTTCTGGTGGTGAAGAACGAACTGGCGCAGCGCGAGCCTTTTTTCCAGACTCGCGCTGCGGGCTCCCTTATTTTCGCCAAATGCTCTTCAGCGAATACGCCGTCAGGTTCTGCACGGTGACGCTGTTGTTTACGGCCTCCAACTGCATTTCTGTTGGGGGGCCATTCTGCATAAAGAAGGTGGTCGAAGCTACCTGTACACCGTCGTCAACGAACACTTCGAGAGTGGACCGGTCGACCAAAACGTGAAGTTTAATCGAGTTATCCGGATTTTGCTCCCATGCCGAGAATTTGTCCGTGAAAAACGGGTTACTGAAGCCATCAGTATCACCCCGGTTAACGTAGACCTGCCCCTGTGCCCAATCGTAGCCGACAGTTAC